>Ga0208823_1000942_pt1 | contig 23579 bp, 24 predicted proteins | sample AD_UKC075_MetaG_FD_184440 | JGI IMG/M metagenome (GOLD analysis project Ga0208823, IMG submission 184440) | Active sludge microbial communities of municipal wastewater-treating anaerobic digesters from USA - AD_UKC075_MetaG (SPAdes) (version 2) | ecosystem: Engineered > Bioreactor > Anaerobic >... | reverse complement strand
GCAGCGGTAACGGCAGTATTCCTGCATATCACCAGCCTTTTCTCCTGAGTAGGGCATCATGTCCCGCCTGGAGCATGCCCTAAACCGGCGAATCTACAAATGCACCCCTGATTAGTTTATTTTGCCCGGAAGCAAATTGACAGGAATTTTCTTCTGCCCTTTAATGATGTACCCCATAAAAAAAACCGCCTTCAGTACTGACCTGAGAGGCGGTTACAGAATACCATTTATTTCTGGGGATTCAGGTTAATACCAGGTAATTCCAGCTGCCACCTTAAGGGCACTCTTAATACATCCCTGCTGTTTCCTGTTAATTTGTTTCCTGTTAATTCAGCCCTTTGTCTGGACCAGCTTTCATTTTCCCCTGGCCTGTCCCTGTTATTATCACCATCATTATCGTTTTGGTTATTTTTCCAGTTATCGCTTTTATCTTTGTTATTCCCGTCGTTATTCTTGTGGTTGTTATTCTCTTTGTCCTCTTTATTTCCGTTCATTTTTTTGTTATTCTTTCTATCCTGATCGTTTCTATCATAATCGTTTCTGTCTTTGTTGTTTTTATCTTTATCGTTTTTGTTGTTACCATTGTTGCCGGGGACATTCCTTGGGTTATCTCTATTTTTTTCATCGCTCCTACCCGGCGTTTCTTTTTTACCCTTGTCCTTATCCTTTTCCTTGTCCTTTTCCTGCTTCGCCTCAGCTTTAATCGTTTTCCCTTCTGTAAATGTCACAGACCCCGTAGCTTTCTTACGGCCATCGTAGTAAATGCCTGACCGTTCTTTCCTGGAGTTCGCATTCTTTTCTGCCTCAACACTTCTTTCTGCCGCGTTTATCCCGTTTTCCTTTAACAGCTCAATGATGCTTATTTTTTTTGTCTTTTCAAGGCTTCCGAGGCTCGATCCTCCAACTTCATCCACGCTGACCGGTACGCCTTTTTCGCCAGACTTCTTGAGCACCAGGAACTTTCCGGTGGAAAGCCCGGTTTTCGCTGCGTCTTCGCGCATCTTTGGCGTTACCGGTTCGATTATAATTTCTGCCAGGATACCGCTGTATCTTACCGGTTTTTCAATGGCTTCGTAAACAGTATCCAGAGCCACGAGGGGTTCCTGATTTTCTTCTACGGTAAGTGTAGCCAGAATTATATTCTCATCAATGTCATTGAGGAACTGGTCAGTCACGGCCTGACTTACAATCCGGTCAACCGCATCAGACAATTTCAATCCTTTTACCGTGACCTTTGCCAGAATCCGCTCTCCATCGGGGTTAAGGCCCCTTGCGGAAACCACCTTTTCGCTGGCAGTAACCCCCAGCTCAACACTGGGGTTGATGTCAATGGTCAGGTAAGCAGCCGCAGGCGGCGCCAAAGGAAAGAACTGGCCCGCAAGAACTACCACAGCCAGGAGAGAAGCTGCAACCATCAGAAATCTAAAATATGGAATGGTTTTTCTTTGGGGAATTTGTATTTCCTGGCCAACCCTAGCTCTTGAACCTTCGGTCAGGGGCACTTCCCGGTATTCTCCTTCAGGCGTAAGAACAATACACGAGTTGCTTTTTACTTTGACAACCATCCCTCGTTCTTTCATCATTTTTCTGGCACCCCCTTTTCAGCCGGAGAAGGCAATATCAGATAAGAACTCAAGTATAAATACTCTTCCCGCTTACTAATCAATAAAGCCATGGCAATGATATACTTTCTGCCTCTTTCAAGGGTTTTACGGCTCACTCCCGTTATCTTTTCCAGATCTATTAAAGGGAGCTTTTTTTTAGTCTTGAGTTCATTGAGCAGTTGATTGCTGTTCGCCAGTTCCTGCGCTGCATGCAGAAGGGACAGGCGGGTAGAACGGTGCCGCGGCGAACACTTGACCAGGTCCTCAAAGGTTACCCCGTAACTGCTCAATAAAACCTCATATTCCTTTATTTCTTCTTCCCTTTCCCTGCTGGCTTCTTCTTCCAGGTAGGCTTCCCAGGACCTGGCGCACTCCAAATTGTTCTGTCTGTCCGCCTCCAGTGACAGACCTTCGGCGTCGGCCCTGTTTTCACGCCTGAAGTAATCTTTTAGCCGGCTGACTATAACCAGCCTGGCAAAGGCCAGAAAAGGAACGCCACTGTCTTCCCGGTAGCGGTCTATGGCCTCATTAAAGGCAATCAGAGCGATGGCTAATTCATCATCCCTGCCCCAATCCAACCCACGTTTGCAAAATTTACAGGCTGCCTTAAAAATAAAGGGTTTGTAGCTTTCCAGGAAATCCTCCCGGGCCAGTTGGTCCCCCTGCTTGATTCTCTTAACAGTATTATCCAAATCCTGTGCAGGAAACAAGCTTACACACCCCTTCTCTTGAAGGTGCTCACCTCTTTCCCGTAAAAAGTAATAAAGGTTTTCCCTTACTCCTTTATACGGTTGAACAGACCTCTATTTTAAGGGGAAAACTCAAAATGAGGTATTATATTTTTCGACATTGTTCTCAATCATTCCTCCCATGCATGGTATTATGTTCCCAAGTTGCTATTAATTGTATAATTTTGCCTTTCTATTAAAAGATTTTTCCAACACCTTTTCCCCAGACCTGTCTGTTTTGGTTGTAAGTTGACTCAATTTTTATTACAATAAACTTAACATGCTGGAGCAAGTTTGATTTTGCCCAGGATTTGAGTCATAAACCCATGCATTGATGTTAAAACGGAAGGTGGCGCAAAAGTGTGATTGATAACGATAAATCAAAGGAAGAACTTATCAAGGAACTGGAATCGTTGCGCCAGGAAAATGCCCTTCTTAAAGCCTCTAATGCAAGACGAAAACGGGCGGATGAAGCCTTCTGGAAAATGTACGAGCGTGTAATGTTTCTGGCTGATGTAATTGAGCGCTCTTCCCAACCCTTTGCGGCTGTCTATCCCAGTGGCTATATCATGACCTGCAACAAGGCCTATTGTGATTTAACAGGCTATACTAAGGAAGAACTTCGGACTATAACCTGGGATAAGGATCTGACACCTGAGGAATGGCGCGAACACCAGGCTAAAATGCTGGCTAAAATGCGCTGTACAGGCGAACCAGTGCGCTTTCAAAAGGAGTATGTGCGCAAGGACGGTACAAGAATTCCTGTGGAATTATTGGAACACCAGGTCTGTAACAATGAAGGCGAGGTTATGTATTATTACGCATTTGTCACAGATATCTCCGAACGTGAACAGATGAAGAACGAGCTGCGAAAACACCGCGATAAACTGGAGGAGATGGTTAGGGAGCGAACCAATGAAATTAGAGCCGCCAATGAAAAACTGCAGCATGAGATCATGGAGCGTAAAAAGGCGGAAGAAGCCCTGCGGGAACAGTATAATTTCCTGCAAAGGCTCATTGACAGTATTCCCAACCCCATATTTTATAAGGACACCCAGGGAGTCTACCAGGGGTATAACACAGCTTATGAAGTCTTTGTCGGACTCCCTAAAGAAAAGATTATCGGGAAAAAAGCTCACGATATTGTACCCAAGAATTTAGCTGACTTATGTGAGGAGATGGACTCCAGACTGTTGCAAAACCCTGGCGTCCAGGTTTATGAAGCTACCGTCCTATACGCGGACGGGACAACCCATGATGTTGTCTTTAACAAAGCCACCTATACAAATACCGACGGAGTACTGGCAGGAATCATTGGAGTGGTTCTCGACATAACCGATTGCAAGCGCTCGGACATGGTTTTCAAGATCAAAGCAGCCTGCACCAGGAAACAAAAACAGGAACAGTCAGCACAAGATAATGAACCTGGTTCAGGAAATAAACACTCTGAAACTTTTCTGTAGACTATGTCTAATGGTATTAGGCAAAACTATCAGGTTGAATAGTTAAAAGGTACTAACCATATTTATTGTATTTATAAAGTGACATTTGCAAAAAGATGTGAACTTGGCTGGTTAAAGGCATTATCTAAAAGTTGATAATTCTTATGTAATTTACAATAATAATTGACCATCAGGCTTGTTTTTTAAATGCCTGGTGATGCTAACTATTAACTATTCTTTCTTTTAGCATGGCTGTTTAGCACCAGCCATGTTTTTTTATCCATTGACCCCACCAGTATAACATTCAATTTTTTTCCTCATTTTTTATGAAAAAACAGCTTCTTTCTTTTAGGATCTTTGAGTGAATTCACTTCATTAAATTTTATGCTTTGGGGAACCTTTCCTTCCTTTATTCGTCCAACTGGAAAAGGAATTAGGAACAACAAGGAAAGGTTTTAATTATTTGATGAATTTCTAAGCGGAAAAAACCATTCGTAAGAAACTCCAGTCAAGAACTATGTACAAGTAAACACCGTGTAGTGTCAATTACTTAAAATAGTTTTGTTGAGGTTATTTGTTTTTTGACTTCAGTTAATCGTCCATGAAGATCCTGATAACATTATTATGCAGCCACGGATGCAATGAGATATTGCATCCTTATTAATATGATCTTAAATAGTTCCGCGTGTTTTATTTTTTGCTCACATATTTAAGGCACTTTCTTTAATACTGGAAGCGATTCCATTAATTCATCAATGAATCATTATTAACGATATTTTATAATAATTAAACCGGAGGTGAATTAATATAATGTATATTTTAGAAATATTAAAAAGCATTTTATACGCTTTTTTTGAGAGGAAAGAATCAGTAAAAATAGACCTGGTTTATCCGGAACTAAAAAAAGAAGAAGTCCGCAACCTGTAAGTATAAAAACCGCTACCCGGCCAGGGCCTGCGGTTTTTTTGTTTATGAATTAACCCGTATATAAATATCAAGTGAATTATACTTAGCCGGGCTTGACGGACTAAGCTTATCCTATGGTAAAATTAGTTCATTATTCACCAGCAAAAGAACGCTGTAAAATAATTTTGGTTGACGTATAGGAGCAGGTAAGTACCTTGTTCTAAAAATCATTGTCTCCCATTGTCTGCATCAGAAATTGCGTGTACAATAATCCCCAGAAAACCAAGCAAACCAAAGGTAACAATTACGTTTCCTACAGTGACCAGCGGCTGTGTAAACATTTCAATCCTCCTTTGCAGCGTCTATTTTTAAACAAAAACTAATCTTCTTCCAGGGCACTTTCAATACAGACATTTTTGTAAAATATTGTTCCATAAAAATCTTAATTTTACCTTAAAAAAACCTTAATAATCTGGTCCTGATAATTTAAATCTTAAAAGAATAAAGATAGGGGGCGTAAATGAAGTCTAATACTGGAAGTTCGCGAGATAAACCGCTTAAGGAGGTTACTATTTACACAGACGGAGCTTGCTCAGGAAACCCCGGTCCCGGCGGATACGGGGTGGTGTTGTTATACAAGGGGCATCGCAAGGAGCTCTCCGCTGGCTTTAAAAACACTACTAACAACCGGATGGAAATACTGGCTGCCATTAAAGGCCTGGAGTGTTTAAAGGAAAAATGCAGGGTGACACTTTATACAGATTCCCAGTATCTGGTAAACGCCATGGAAAAGAAGTGGGCCAAAAAGTGGCGGGCTAACGGGTGGATGCGCAATAATAAAGACCCTGCCCTTAACGCAGATCTCTGGGCCAGGCTGCTGGAACTTAGCGAATTCCACGAGGTAAAATTTGTCTGGGTCAGGGGTCACGCCGGCAATCCGGAAAACGAACGCTGCGACCAGATGGCCGTAGAAGCCTTAAAACAGCCCGATCTGCTGCCGGATATCCGCACAGAGCCGTTTTAAAAGCCCGTTTTATGTGGAATGCTTATAATCAACCAGAAGATGCAGATACATGAAAAGGTATTAAGATATGTTCTGTTCGCTTCTTATATGCAAACTTAACATAGCAAGGATGTGCATAGCATAATATGGCAGAAAGAAGAAGTTTTAAGCTGGAAACAGCAAGCATTGATGCCGCCACGAGCTTTGTACGAAATCTGCTAAAACAATACAAATGTTCCAGCCGTGACATTATTCAAGCTGAACTATTTACGGAAGAGACGATTGTCTACTGGGCAAAGGCTGCCGCCCAAAATGAGACTTTTCAAATCGAGCTGCGGAAGCGGTTTAAAACCATAACTCTGTCATTAGCTTATAGAGGTGCCCAGGCCAACCCGCTTGACCTGCCTGAGGAAGCTGAGGATGAGGAATTCAGCTTCATTGGCCAGAATATTCTAATTGGGCTTTCGGCAGTCACCTACTACTATGAAAACGGAACTAATGTTGCTACTTTTACCCTGAAAAAAAAGGGGCTAAACCCCGTCGTTGCCATTGCTTTAGCCTTTGGCGCGGCCATAATCTGCGGTTTGACCGTAAACCGCCTTGCCCCCTCTATGCAAACAATCCTCCCTGCCTCAGTATTGACCCCCTTGAGCAATGCTTTTTTCGGATTGCTGAATGCTATTGTCATTCCCTTTCTTTTTGTATCAGTAATCGCCAGTATATTTAACATGGATAATATCGCCCAGATGAAACGCATTTTTAAAATACTCTTTAGCTGGTTTCTGGGACTGACGGTTATATCGGGGGCAATTGCCGTGCTGGCAGGGATGATTTATTTCCCCATCCAGGGTGTTAGTGCTGCAAGTGCCAGTGAAGGCGTATGGAACCAAATTGCCGCAATGGCCTTTGATATCGTACCCACTAATATCTTCAAGTCTTTTTTGGATGGTAATACTTTACAAACAATCTTCCTTGCCATCATCACGGGTGTTGCCATGCTTACCATGAAAGGACGCTTCCCCGTTTTAACCAAGGCGATAACGGAGTTAAATCTGGTTTTGTCCACCTTGTTGGATGCTGTTTGCTCCCTGATGCCATGGGTGATTTTTATTTGCATTTTCAATATGCTGTTATCCGGGGACAGCAGGGCACTCCTCAGTTCCCTTGGTGTAGTTGTAATCATTTGTGTATGTTTTGTTGTATTTGCTTTGCTCTGCCTGCTGAGTGTTGCTGTCATCGAAAAGAAAAATCCGGTTGACTATATAAGAACAATCGGTTCTGTCCTGTTGATTGCGTTGTCAACCGCAAGCTCAAGTGCCACTTTTGCGTCCCATACCAAGACTGCCACCACAAAACAGGGTATCCGCGACTATCTGGTTAACTTTTCTGTACCTGTAGGCGCATTATTCTCCAAACCCTTTGTGGTGCCGGTCTTATTCTTGATGTCATTATTCGTGGGTAATTTTTACGGGATCAGTTTTGGCATGGCGGACATTCTATCCATGGCTCTGCTTTGTATGATTATGTCTGTGGCCGTGCCGCCCACACAGGGTATGGGTACCTTCCTTTTTACAGTTGTATTTAAAAAAACCGGTATCCCCCTGGAAGGCCTGGCGATGGCAGCAAGTCTCTTTATTCTATTTGATTATCTGATGACCACCGGTAATGTGTTATCCATAAACATCAGCATGCTGCATACGGAGCATTTTCTGGGGAAAGCAAGTCAAAGAGAAATGGCCAGGTTTTCTGCTTCGGCGTAATTAAACTCAATCTTGTTTTTGATTTTAACAAACTGGAATACATCAGCAGCGCAAGGCTGCGTGTGCTTCTGAGTGCGCAGAATAGGGTAGATGTCCTGGGAACGGAAATGAAAATCACCGGATTAATGAGACGATGAAAGAAATATTTAAAGAAATATTTAAGATATCGGGATTTTCCGGAATTATAATCATCAATTGACAACCAGAACGTACTAAATGCCGTGAGGAAGCCAGGGGACGGTTCTCCTGCTTCCTTTATCTTTATACCTAAAAATTAAATTGATCGATATCCCATGATCCCGTTGCCCGGCGTTGTGTCAAGCCTTCTATCTTCTTAATCTTAGATATTATCTCACCCCTTGGCTTTTGGAAGAGTCTTGATTGGGACCATACCGGCAAGGGGAATCGGGTTTTGTATTTCTGCTTTTGCCTGGTTAATATTTAATCTTATTGTTATTAGATCATCTTGTTCTTTGATCATCATCCAGGCACTTTTCCTCACCTTCTGCTCATTTAACCCCAAGCCAGCTGTGGCAGTGCCTTTCCTCAGAAAACATTTCCGGTTTCAGATCGCTATCCAACAACCCTATGGAGAAGCTCCCCCTCATAATACCCCATACAACTGCCCCATCACAAACATGCTGATTTTTTACGTCAGATACTGTCGAAATAATTGTAAAGGAAATTCATTAAAAATTATTGAATTATGTACTTACTTGTATTTGGGGGGTTTTAACAATGATTCTCACAGACAAATCAGAAAATTATGGGTATTACACAAAAAGTATAATACAAAGCGATAATTCATTCCTTACGAATATTCCATGTGGTTCTCATATCTGTGGATTCTACCAAAATCTAGATGACTTAATTAATATGTTAGCACCATTTTTTAAAATTGGTTTAGAGAACAATGAGTATTGTATTTGGGTTATATCAGAAATTAGTAATAATGAAGCAAGACTAATGCTTAGAAGTCACATACCAAACTTTGATCAATATCTTCAAAAAGGGCAAATGGAAATCATTCCTTACACAGAATGTTATTTAACTCATGGCAAATTTGACGCAGAATATGTTATTAACTCATGGATTAAAAGGATAGATGAAGCTGCAGCCAAAGGTTATAATGGTGTTAGAGCAAGTGGTAACTTATCTTGGGTTAATAAAGAAAATTGGCTGGCAATTCAAAATTATGAATCTATAATTAACGAAAGATTTAATGACCTAAAAATGACAGCAATTTGCACTTACCAAATTAGCAATCGCACTAGCTTTGAAATTATAGATATACTTAAAAATCATAAATATTTATTTGTATATGATGGCAACAAATCCAATATTATTAGCGATGTGGCAAGGGTGGAAAAACTAGATATTATGAGCAAATTATCAGCTAGTGTTGCTCACGAAATAAGAAATCCACTCACATCCATCAAGGGTTTCCTGCAATTAATGCAAGGAAAAAGAGAATATGCTGAATATGCTCCATATTTCAATATTATTTTTGAAGAGATTGATAGAATTAATTGTATTATTGGCGAATTCCTTTCCTTAGCCCGTAATAAACCATCTGCATTTATAAAAGAAAACCTCAATAATATAATTAATGCTATCTATCCTTTAATCCAGGCGGACGCCATCAAAAATGGCAGCAATATAATATTAGAATTGGGAAATATTTATGACATTCAGGTTGTTCCCGAAGATATTCGACAGTTAATACTCAACCTTGTTCGAAATGGATTGGAAGCAATGCCAACTGGAGGTAATTTAACAATCAGAACATACGCAATGAATGGTGGAATTATCTTAGAGGTCGCTGATGAAGGTATTGGTATTAGCCCTGATATAATTGATAAGATTGGCTCTCCCTTCTTTACAACAAAAGAGACTGGAACTGGGTTGGGTTTGGCAATCTGCAATAACATCGCCACTAAACATAACGCAACATTAAATTTTAAAGCAAATCCTAAAGGGACAAGCTTTTATGTTAATTTTAAGAATAATTAATTACATAATTTAAAAAACCAATAGCTAGGTTTTTTTACAAAGAAATAATATATCCGCTGAGTTAGATTCGTTGAATGATATTAAATTAAAAAGTTAGAATTAAATCTTTCCTTTTAAATCTGTTCAGTAAACTCACCACGGCGGTTTGTTAACGGTCAATAGAAATACAGCATTTCGCACAACAAAAATATATCACTTTAACACCTTTTACATGAAAGCCAGAAAGCAGGACTGGGAAGCAAAAGAACCGTCCACCTGCTTTCTTCCACCTTCACCCAACTTTACAGGAATTAATCGTAACACAGAAGGATTTGGCGGCTGGATGGTAGAAAAAGTTTTAGATTTATTATTATACATTTAATCATGTATACCGATTTCTGGAGGAGCAATGCTTGCCATTGTGAAAAGCACCGTCCTGCACGGGCTGGACGGGCAAATTGTGGAAGTGGAAGTGGATGTGTCGAGGGGCCTGCCCTGCTTCGACATTGTGGGACTGCCTGATACTTCGGTCAGAGAATCCAAGGACCGGGTTCGCTCCGCCATTAAAAACTCCGGGTTTGAGTTTCCGGTTAAGAGGATTACTGTAAACCTGGCACCAGCCGATCTCAAAAAGGAAGGTCCCATCTATGACCTGCCTGTGGCTGTGGGGATTTTGGCCGCCACCGGACAGCTCCCCCTGGAACGATGCGGCCTTTTTGTTTACCTGGGGGAGCTTTCCCTGAACGGCTCCCTAAAACCTGTAACAGGTGTGCTGCCCAATGTCCTGACTGCCAGGGAACATTCCTTGAAGGAAGTGGTCGTGCCGCTGGAAAACGCAAAGGAAGCAGCTCTGGTGGAAGGAATCAACGTCTATGCCGCCGGCAGCCTGGCTCAGCTGGCGGAGTTTTTGTCTGGAAAACTGGAAATATATCCTTACAGGCTGGACATCAATGAGTTGCTGGAATCGCCCGGCGCCCCGGCATTCGACTTTTCCGATATAAAGGGCCAGCAGGCGGCAAAACGGGCCCTGGAAGTGGCGGCTGCCGGCGGTCACAATTTAATCATGCTGGGAAGCCCCGGCTCCGGAAAAACATTGCTTGCCCGGAGCCTTCCGGGCATCCTGCCGGATATGACCTTTCAGGAATCCATCGAAGTAACCAAAATCCACAGCCTGGCCGGGCTGCTGCCGGGCAACCGGCCGCTGGTAACAAAACGACCCTTTCGCAGCCCCCACCACACGGCTTCACCAGTTAGCATCATCGGCGGCGGCAGGATCCCGAAACCGGGAGAAGTATCCCTTGCCCATAATGGCGTGCTCTTCCTGGATGAGATGCCGGAATTTCATAAGGAAACCCTGGAGGCGTTACGGCAGCCGCTGGAAGACGGGATTGTGACTATCTCCAGGATTAACGCCTCCCTAACCTATCCGGCCAGACTGATGCTGGTCGGTGCGATGAACCCCTGCCCCTGCGGCTACTATGGTGACCCCGTCAGAGAATGCACCTGTACACCCCACCAGGTCCAGCGCTACATAGCCCGGCTCTCCGGCCCGCTGCTGGACCGGATTGATCTTCATGTGGAAGTCCCCCGGGTGCCCTACGAAGACCTTTCGGACCAAACAAGGGGGGAGAGTTCAGCAGAGGTTAAAAAACGGGTAGAGTACGCCCGGGAAATTCAACGTCAAAGATTTCAGGCGGACATTAACAGGGATAGTCCAAAGGGTTTTGGAAAACCACACTGCAATGCCAGTATGGAACCCCGGGAAGTCCGCGAATTCTGTAAACCCAGCAAAAAAGCCCGGACCCTTTTAAAAGAAGCCTTTGGACGACTGGGTCTGAGTGCCCGCTCCCATGACCGTATCCTGAAGGTGGCCAGAACTATCGCCGACCTGGCCGGCTCCGAGCTGATTGAAGATGCGCACATCGCAGAGGCGCTGCAGTACAGATCCCTGGAAAGAAAGCTGTAAAAAACATCAAATTCAAAGGAGCAGGAGCAAGTGAGAGAAGACCTTAAGAGTTTTGCTGTCCAGTTAAAGAATGCCATCACCGGTTTTGTCTCAACAAATCCGGGGAATTATTGTGAGTTGTCTCAGGGGCCTTATTTTGACGAGCCCCTGATTGGTTTTGCCCGGGGCGATGACCCTGTTTTTGACAGGATTAAGGAACAGGTAGGGCCCCTTTCCTGGACCCCTTACGAAGCTCTGGTAGGCTCACTGCCGCCCGGCGAACTCCAGAAAAGAATCGAGCCTGAAGACATCAGCGTTGTCTCCTGGGTATTGCCCATAAATACCCTGATCAGGGCGACAAATCGCCGGGAAAAGACGCAGCCCTCTCCTGAATGGTCCTATACCCGGTATTACGGAGAGAAGTTCAATAACATTTTGAAAAGATTTGTGACGGGCTGGCTGGAGGCCAGGGGCTGCCCGGCGGTTGCCCCCTCCCTGCTGCCCGGCTTTAGGATTATTAAGGACCCGGCCCGGGGTAATTTCACCTCAACCTGGTCGGAACGGCATATCGCTTTTGCCTGCGGCCTGGGCACCTTCAGCTTAAACGATGGACTGATTACCGCCAGGGGGATAGCCCACCGTCTGGGAAGCGTAGTTGTAAACGCGAAACTGCCCCGGGCGGAACGCCCTTACAGTGGACACATGGACTACTGCCTAGCCAGCCGGGGCTGCACCGCCTGCATCAGGCGCTGCCCGGTAAATGCCATCACCGGCGAGGGTCATGACAAGGAACTGTGCAATGAAATGAATTATAGCGGGGAAGAGGCTGCCCGCCGCAGGAAACGGCTGGGTTTTGAACAAACGGGCTGCGGACTCTGCCAGGTTGGTGTACCCTGTGAAGATCGTATCCCGGCCAGGAAGTCACCATAGCATAAGTTGATAAGTTGGTGTCAGACACCAGACACCTCCCAGACACCTATATAAGTTGATAAGTTGGTGTCAGGCACCAGATAAGTTGGTGTGATAAGTTAGTGTCAGGCACCTTTCCTCCTATCCTCCTCAAGGTGGGTGTGCCCTGTTAAGATCGTATTCCGGCTAGGGTGTCACCTTAACATAAGTTGATAAGTTGGTGTCAGGCACCATAAGTTCGTAGCCCAGGAAAAGCACCTCTTTGATACGTAGCAAGGCACAAATAATAGCAGCCACGTTATTCAGCTGGCATATTTTATTATATATGTGAGAATCCCAAAACCAGGCTAACAGAGAAAAGGCCGGATTAATGAGGGGGTAATCAAAAATGAAAAACCCGGGCTTGGCAGCAGTGCTTTCATTTTTCATTTCCGGTTTGGGGCAGATTTATAACGGGCAAATAGCAAAAGGCGTGGGAATCATAGTTCTCCAGGCGATCAACGCGATGCTCATGTTTGTGTTAGTTGGTTTTATTACCTACCCTGCCGTATGGATCTACAGCATGTATGATGCTTATAAGACAGCCGAGAGAATCAACAGCAAGAGCGCAAATAACCATTGACCGGCCAGCTAATAACATTTTCAGGACCGGCTGAATCGCACCGGCTTGTAGACAAGATTAAAGGCAATGTTTTCCGCTGGACAGACTCCCACAGGAAACATTTCCTTATTCACTGCCACGTAACATGGTCTTCACCCAGGCTGTCTTAAAATAACAATCATAGCAACAGTTTAACTTAAATTTATACTTGTTAATATTTTTATTCTTAATACTCATCTTTATAGATGACGCCAGCCGGGCTGGATCAAACCAAGCCCTTTTAAATAAACACACCCATTCTGGCGTCCAGTACCAGCAACCCCTCTTTAAACACGCGCACCGGGTTCAAGTCCAATTCCTTGATCTCGCGGTTTTCCATAACCAGCCTGGAGACGGACAGCAGCAATTTTTCCAGGGCTTCGATATCGCAGGGAGTCTGCCCCCTGATTCCCCTCAAGAGGGGATAGACCTTCGTCTCCCGGATCATTTCCGCAGCATCAAAAGGCATGAGGGGGGCGATTCTGAAGGAAACATCCTGAAACACCTCGGCGAAGATCCCGCCCAGGCCGAACATAACCGCAGGTCCGAAGACTTCATCCTCCAGTGCCCCTACGATGACTTCCAGGCCCTGCGGCGCCTGTCTGCAAACCAGGACACCCTCGATGGATGCACCGGGTACGGCCGCCAGGATCCTGGCAAGGATCCGGTCGTAGGCCTCCCGGACCTGGCTTGCTGTTTCCAGGCCTGTGATTACCCCGCCTGCATCGCTCTTATGAGCCACGTCCGGGGAGACGATTTTGAGCACCACCGGATACCCTATGCCGGCTGCGGTTTTCACCGCCTCTTCAGGGCTGCGGGCCAGCCCGTGCTCCGGATAAGGAATGTTGTAGCGCTTCAGGTACTGGACAGCCTCCGGTTCGGTTATCAGCCGGCTCTCAGCCGTTATGTCCCGCAGCGGCAGATCTGTGAGGGACAAGGAATAGGCTCCCTCCCTCGCCTGTCGCTCACGGCGGAACCGGGCCGCCCGGACAGCCGCCCCAATCCCTCTTATGGCGCGCTCCGGGCTGGTAAAGACAGGAATACCTGCAGCCATCATGGCCGGGCGCCCTTTCTTCTCTTCCTCCCCGCCCCCCGCATAACTGACGGCTAAAGTAGCCTTGATGCTGCAGGCCAGCTCAATGGCAATTTCAGGCATACCGGGCATGGGGTCGCCCAGATTCAGAAGGATAATGTCCGCTACATCATATTTATCGGCCAGCAAAACAACAGGCTTAAAATCCTCTGACGGAACATACCCAAGATCAATGGGGTTGGCTAAATGAGCCAGAGGTGAGATCCCAAGGCTCTGGATTTCCCGGACAAGCTCGCCGGGCAGCGGCGGCAGGACAAGACCTTCAGCGCCGGCCTCATCAGCAGCCAGGGTACCCATCCCCCCGGAGGTGGAAATGGACAGGACCCGGTTGCCCCGGGGCTCCTTCAAAGCAGCGAGGCCCTTGGCATAATCATAAAGTGTTTCGAGGCTGCTGGCGTTAATCAAGCCGAACTGCCGGCAGGCGCCGCTAAAGACCTCATGCCGCCCGGCCAAAGATCCGGTATGGGAGCTTGCGGCCAGCCGTCCGGTTTCGCTTCGGCCGGACTTGAGTACAGCCACGGGCTTGCGGAGCGTGGCCCTGGCTGCTGCTTCCAAAAAGCACCGGCCATTTTTTATGCCTTCCAGGTAAAGAGCGACAGCTCCGGTGTTTTCGTCAGTTGAAAAATATTCAAGGTAGTCTGCTTCGCAAAGGTCAGTCTGGTTTCCCAGGTTGACAGCCGCCGAGATCCCCAGGCCTTCGCCGGCCGCCCATTCAGATAGCGCCGCCGTAACCGAACCGCTCTGGGCAACCACGGCCAGCGGCCCCCGGGTGGTGATCACCGGAAAGAACATGGCACACAGCTTGTTGGGCAGGTAGTTGATCCCCTGAATATTAGGTCCGGCGAAACGCAGTCCAGTTTCCCGGGCGATGGCGGCGATCTCCTCTTCCAAATCGGCCCGGCCAGCTTCCCGGAAGCCGGCACTTAAAATAATAGCCCCGGGAATTCCCTGTCCTGCAGCCTCCCGCAGGACGCCGGGCACAAATTTCGCCGGAACCAGAATCACAACCAGATCGGGGCGGCTGGGCAGCTGGCTGAGGCTTTTATACACTTTGAGGCCAAACAGTTCGCCACCCCTGGGGTTGACCGGGTAAATCTGGCCGTCGTAACCACCTTTCAGGATGGATTCCAGGGTCATATAGCCAAGCTTGGCAGGATCACTGGAAACACCCACCACAGCAACCGACCTGGCTTTAAAAATCCTGTCAATGGACTCTACAGCCTGCGGCAATTGCTTGCCGGCATCTTCGCTTAAGGACATACCAGTCCCTCCCCATAGAATTTTACAATTGCCACTGTCTTTTTGCTTATACCGCACTATTAACTTTCCTGGCTGGCTGCTCCTTTGCTGAATAAGCAGACCAGGCCATCATAGCAATCTGGTGAAATTGGTTTGCTCAGGCTTAATATAGTGGAATTATGAATCTAAATTGGAGGTCTTAAAATGAGGTTTTGCTGGTGAAATGCAGTTGCGAATAAAAAGGCCTGCAATTATGAGTGGTGGTTAGTAACACGATGGGAGTTAACGCGGACAATCCAGAGGTTGGCTTTTAAGGACTTTTGTTTAGTATTCTTTAGTATTCCAAAGTTGGGACGCGGGTTTTGCTTTGCCGCCTGCTGCAGTATTCACGTTATTGCGGGTTCAGACATCCATGGCACTGAGGCAGTAACAGCAAAGGTTGAAAGAATAATTAAAAATTTAATTCATGATAGCAAAACATAACAAACAATAAAGTTCAAAAGGCATTTTCTATATGCTCCAGCCTTCTGACCCGGCCCTCCCTGTTGAATAAAACGGCAACCACGTCAAAACGGCAGTTTCTGTCTGTCTTCCCTTCCGCCTTGAGATATTGCCAGGCCAGTTGGCGGAGTTTCAGCTTCTTGCGCTCCGTAACGCTTTCCTGGGCCAGGCCGTAATCTTCACTGCGACGGGAGCGCACTTCCACAAAAACTAGCACATCCCGGTCCAGGGCCACGATATCTATTTCCCCCAGGCGGCAGGTATAATTCCTCTGCAACAGGGTATAGCCACTTTTTTCAAGGTAGCATGCCGCAACATCTTCCCCCTGCCGGCCCAATTTCTTTCTTTGCATGGTCATGCTCCTGTTTCCGTTTAAACACCCATACCGTCCGTTGATTCCCTCAAACACTCTCGAGCATAGCCCGCACAGGCTGGAAACCCGCCCTGTGAATGGGGCAAGGCCCGAAACGCTCCAAGGCCTGGAGATGCTCCGGGGTTGCGTAGCCCTTGTGGCGCCTGAAGCCGTACTGCGGATACAACCTGTCGTAGGAGTCCATCAGCTGATCCCTGGTCACCTTGGCCAGAATCGATGCCGCAGCAATGGAGGCGCTGAGCCCGTCCCCGCCTTTTAGGGGCGTTTGGGGCAAATCCAGCCCTGTGATTTCAAAACCATCCACCAGGAGGTGCGAAGGTTTCCCGGGAAGACCCAGGACCGCCCTGCGCATGGCCAGGAGGGTAGCCTGGTGAATATTCTGTTGCAGGATCTCTTCCACTGTGGCCATACCGGTAGCCCAGCCCAGGGCAGTTTTTTTAATCAGAACAGCCAGTTCTTCCCGTTTTTTTGCGGTGAGCTTTTTAGAATCATTTATGTAGAGAAGCCCGGCCCGGGGGGGTAAAATGACGGCGGCTGCAACCACCGGTCCGGCCAGGGGGCCCCGCCCCGCCTCGTCTACGCCGGCGATAGTGTCATATCCTTGAGCCCGGAGCTGTTCTTCGTAGAGATACATCTTGGCAAGGCGTTCTCTTTCGGTTTCCAGAGCAGTCTCTGCCCGTTTCAGCCGCTCGTATATCTCACGGACTCCGGCCCTGGGATCACCCGCCAGGGCTTGAAGGTGCTGCTGCCAGTCCTCCCGGGGACCATTAAACAGTTTTTTTATTTCCGCCACTGAAAGTTCTGACAAATTCAGGTATAACACTCCAGGATCTTAATGTTATGTATATTCGAAGCAGAAAGTACAAACCCCTGCCGTACCAGGAAAAATTTGCACAAATTGCCTTATCTATTTTTTATCTTACAATGCCCTGCTTTAGCTGCTGGCTGTCCCTGAGTAGGGAGGTTCATCAAGGGTATACCGCCCCAGCCTGCCCTCCCTGAATTCCTTCAGGAGGATGCGGGCGGATTTGATGGTATCTATCACACCCCCTGAAAGGTAGTAGCCCCTTGCAGCTCCCACTGCTTCCAGCAGTTCCTCCTGCCCGGACGGCAGCTGGTCCAGTTTGTAACGCTCCTTGAGGGCATCCGGGTGATTTTCGGCAAGCCAGTGAACCAGTTTTCCAGCAACGGCGTAAAAATCATAGGCTTCATCCTTGAGCGCGCCAGTAGCAGCCAGGCGAAAAGCTGCCTCGGCGTCCTCCAGCTTGGGCCAGAGAATACCCGGTGTATCCAAAAGGTCGATGTTGCCCGCCACCCGGATCCATTGCCGGCCGCGGGTTACACCTGGTTTATCGCCGGTCCTGGCTGCACTGCGGCCCACCAGCCTGTTGATTAAAAGGGACTTGCCCACGTTGGGTATACCCAGGACCATGCAGCGTGGAGCCCTGGGCCTCCTTCCGGAAGCAGCCAGCGCGGCCATTATGGGTGCCGCCAGTTCCCGGACCAGAGCCGGGATCTCCCGCATTCCCCTGCCCTGCAGGGCGTCCGCGGCGGCTGCGCAAAAGCCCGAGGCCCGGAAGTGCTCAAGCCAGAGCCGGGTTTTTTCTGATTCCGCCAAGCCTGACTTGTTTAAGACCACCAGGCGGGGTTTTTGTCCTGCTATTTTGTTGAACTCGGGGTTGCGGCTGCTGGAGGGAATTCTGGCGTCCAAAACCTCAATCACCACGTCCACCAGCTTCAAGTCCTCTATAATCTGCCGCCTGGTCCTGGCCATATGCCCGGGGTACCAGTGTATATCCATAAGTCATCCTTCCTGTGGGTTAGGCATGAAAAGGAACTCTCCATAATTACAATTACCTGTTCTTTGAAAAATAACCCAGGAGGCAAGATAAAATGATCTGTTTTCAATTGCTTTATTTCCTTTGTTATTAATAAAGACCCTTATAGTTACACCTAAAAAAACCTGGTCTGGCATTCTTCCAGGCTTTATTTAGCTATTGGGCCAATCCTGCCAGGCGGCCAGTAGATTACGACTGCTTTACCAATAATCAGATCCTCGGGTAAAAACCCCCACACTCTACTGTCATCGCTGTTATTGCGGTTGTCCCCCAGCATCAGGTAGTGACCTTCCGGCACCTCTACGGGACCGAAATCGGCAAATCTTAAACCCTTGGGCAGGTAGTTTTCGGGCACCAATTCGCCGTTGATGTAGAGGCGGCTGTCCTTCAAGGCAACTGTTTCCCCGCCTGAGGCGATTAACCTTTTCACAAAATTACGTTTTGGATCCCGGGGGTATTTAAAAACAACGACGTCCCCGCGTTGCGGCTCCTGGAAATGATAATTCAGTTTACTTACAATAATCCGGTCGTTTTCCTTGAGGTTGGGCTCCATGGAACCGGAGGGAATATAAAAGGGCTCCAGGATAAATAACCGGATCACCACGGCCAGCAACACCGCAATTGCCACCGACTCAATAATCTCAGTAAAAAACGAGCGCTTCCCGGTTTTTGGGAGCGCTTTCCCTTCGCTGCCTTGCTCCATATTACTTGCCTCCCCTCATCCTGGCCGACATAAAGACCAAAAAAGGACTGTTTCCTACCGGCAAATAGGGTTAAAGGGACTATTTTCGAGCCCGGTAAAGATGCAAAAAGGGACTGTCTTGCCCAGTCCCTTCCAGCTCACCTCTTGTCTTGAATCCGGGCAGCTTTGCCGCGCAGTCCGCGCAGGTAATATAGTCTTGCCCTGCGAACCCGTCCTCTTCTCACAACTTCGATTTTATCGATTTTTGGAGAATGCAGGGGAAATGTTCTTTCCACACCAACTCCGTAGGAGACCCTCCGGACGGTAAAGGTTTCACCCATACCACTGCCCCTGCGCCTGATTACAACACCTTCGAAGGCCTGGATTCTCTCCCGTCCTCCTTCCACAACCTTGACATGGACGCGGACGGTATCGCCAGGGTTAAATCTCACGATATCTTTTTTGACCTGTTCCTGGTCAAGCAAATGAATGAGGTTCATTATAGTCCCTCCTTCCCTCTAGCGTTTCAAAATCTTTCAAGTACTTAAAAATATTCCTTATTTTACACTCAACAAAGGTAATTATAGCATAAACACCCTTACGCATCAACAAAAAGGAATGGGGGTGAAACAGCTTTTAAAACTCTCATGACAGGTCGAGGCCATTCAACAAATCCCTTATCTCGGTCAGGATTTTTTTGTCCTCCCTCGATAATTCAGCCCTGTGGAGCAGTTCCGGCCTGCGCTCAATGGTGCGCATCAGGGACTGGCGCCTCCGCCATTTTCTAATCTCCTCATGGTGGCCGCTTAACAGTACTTCCGGAACCTCCAGGCCGCGGAATTCCCTGGGCCTGGTATAGTGGGGATACTCCAACAAACCCGTGGTGAAGGATTCTTCCTCCACTGAAGCGGCCTCTCCCAGCACCCCGGGAATAAGCCGGGCCACCGCGTCCACCACTACGGCGGCCGGCAGTTCACCGCCGGTGAGCACATAATCGCCGATAGATATCTCGTCGGTCACCAGGGTATCCCTGATCCTTTCGTCAATCCCCTCGTAATGACCACAGATGATGATCAGATTTTTTTCCCGGGACAGGTTTTCAGCTATGGCCTGGGTGAAAGGCCTGCCCTGGGGAGTCATCAGCACAACCATGGGCAGGAAGCCCAGTTCCCGGGAAACATGTTCTACGGCGCCGAAAATCGGTTCCGGGCCCATGACCATTCCCGCGCCACCCCCGTAGGGAGTATCATCCACGGTATGGTGCTTGTTTAGAGAAAAGTCCCGGATATTCACCAGGTTGATCTCCAGCAGGCCGCGCTCCTGCGCCCGCTTAAGGATACTGGAGGAAAAGGGCCCGCTTAACATTTCAGGAAAGAGGGTCAGGATATCCACTCTCATTATTCCATCAGCCCTTCCGGCAGTTCCACCCGCATCCGGCGGCCCTGCAGGTCGACTTCCCTGACAACCTGCTTAAGCGCGGGAATAAGCAGGGGCTTGCCGCCGGTTTCAACCACGTAGACATCATTTGCTCCTGTCTGGAGCACGTCGGTAATCTCTCCTAAATAGGCACCGTCAAGATCATAAACTTTTAAGCCAATGATTTCAAAGATATAGTAGCTACCCTCCGGGAGGGGAACCAGTTGTTCCCGGGTTATTTCCAGGTACCCTCCCCTGAGCTGTTCTGCTGCATTCATATCTTCAATTCCACGGAACTTGATAATTATAAATTTTTTGTGCTCATTTACCGACTCAATCTGTAAATCCTGCCGGCCCTCTTTGAGCTTGACCTTAACCAGGCTCATATTGTGAAAGCGCTCCGGATAGTCGGTTAAAGGAAGAACGCGGACTGCCCCGCGGTTGCCCTGGGTGCCCAGGATCTTGCCAACCCGGATGTATTCCTCAGCCATCCCTGCGGCCCGCCCCGGTCCCACCTTCTCTGATTTCAGCAACAATACCGTCTTTAAGAATAATCTCTACACCCATCACCCGGTTCCACTGGTCCCCAACCTGAAGGGTTACGAGACTCTCCATTTTCCCCAGGGTCACTTCGGAATCCAGAGCCCACTTGCCGATTTCTTTCAGACGCATGAGCAATCTTTGCCGCTCCTCCGCCCTCCGGAGCCTTTCCTGTTTCAGGGTCTGCCTGGCATTGGCAAGCCCTTCGGGATTTTTCTTCTCCAGTACGGCTACCAGTTTCTTTTCCTGTTCGTCGATATGCTCTATTTCCTTCTCCAGGCGGCGGATGAGCTCCTGGTGCTCCGCGGCTGCATTTGTTTTAAAGGATTCGGTAACGATTGCCTTGACCAGCACAGGCCGGATCAAGTTCAGGCTATCCATGGGCGCTTCCTCCTGTGGACTTTATAAGCCCCTTCACACTAGCTCTTGCTCTAGACTATTTCAACCATAACCTTTTTATTCTGCCTGGTTGCGGCCGCTTTAACCACCATCCGGATGGCCTTGGCAATCCGCCCCTGCTTGCCGATAACTTTCCCCATATCTTCGGGAGCTACCCTGAGCTCAATAACAATTGATTTGTCCTTTTCAACCATGTCTACCATAACTTTTTCCGGCTGGTCAACGAGGGCTTTGGCCAAAATCTCCACAAGTTCTTTCATAAAATAATAGCCTCCCTATTACTGACCCTCTTCCGCAGCAGCTACTGTTTCACTCTTAAAGACCCCTGCTTTGTTGAACAGGGCTTTGGCAGTTTCTGAAAGTTGAGCTCCTTTTTTCAACCAGGCCTGTGCCTTTTCCTGGTCAATTTTAATCACAGCAGGATCCTTCAAGGGATCGTAGTACCCGATTTCTTCAATAAACCTGCCGTCCCTGGGGGAACGGGAATCAGCTACCACAATGCGGTAAAACGGAGCCTTTTTGGCACCCATCCTTTTCAGACGGATTCTCACAGCCATGGTGCTCACCTCCTTTAGCTCATATCAACTACCCCGGTTCATATTAACTTAACTGAAGAAAGGCAGTCTTGGCATCTTACCGCCCTTCTTCATACTTTTTTCCATATCCAGTAAGTGTTTCATCATTTTTTTGGTTTGTTCAAACTGTTTCATCAGGCGGTTTACCTCCTGCACGGAGGTACCGCTGCCCCTGGCAATCCGCCGCTTGCGGCTGCCGTTTAAAACCCGCTCGGGGTCCCGCCGCTCTTCCGGCGTCATGGAGCGGATAATGGCCTCCACATAAACAAGTTCCTTTTCATCCACCTGTATGTCCTTCAGCTTTTTCAACCCGCCCAGGCCGGGAATCATTCCCAAAACCTGTTCCAGGGGTCCCATCTTTTTAACATTTGAGATCTGCTCCAGAAAGTCGTCCAGGGTAAACTCCATGGATCTAATTTTCTTCTGCATCCTGGCCATCTGCTCGGCATCGAAGTTTTCCTGGGCTTTTTCAATAAGGGTAAGCATATCGCCCATACCCAGGATCCTCTCAGCCATCCGGTCGGGATGGAAGGGTTCTAGAGCATCCAGTTTTTCGCCGACGCCGGCAAATTTGATGGGCTTGCCGGTGACCGCGCGGACAGACAGGGCAGCGCCACCCCTGGTATCACCGTCCAGCTTGGTCAGAACTACACCGTCCAGCTCAAGGCGCCTGTTAAAGGTTTCGGCAACATTCACCGCAGCCTGGCCGGTCATGGCATCCACAACCAGGAGGATTTCGTGGGGCTGCAGGGCATTGTTCATGGCTTCCAGTTCAGCCATAAGCTCCTCATTTACTTCCTGGCGTCCTGCAGTGTCAATGATAACCATGTCAAACCCGCCTGCCGCAGCTTTTTCCACGGCGGCCAGGCCGATGGCCACGGGGTCCTGTCCTGCCTCCGGGGTAAAAACATGAATCTTCAACTGTTCCCCCAGCACCTGCAGCTGTTTTATGGCAGCAGGCCTGTAAACATCAGCAGCCACCAGCAGCGGCCGCCGGCCCTGCTTGCGCAGGAGATTGGCCAGTTTGGCGCTGGTGGTGGTTTTACCGGCGCCGTTGAGTCCCACCATCATGATTATGGTGGGGGGCTTGGGGGCCAGGTTGATTTTGCTGTTGGTGCCTCCCATGAGCGCGGTCAGTTCATCGTGAACAATTTTTATGACGTGCTGGGCAGGGTTCAAACTGCTGTGCAGTTCCTGTCCCACCGCCCTTTCTTTGATCCTGGCCACAAAGTCCTTCACAACTTTAAAATTAACGTCTGCTTCCAGCAGGGCCAGCCGCACTTCCCGCAGAGCTTCGTTGACGTCTGCCTCGGTAAGGCGCCCCTTGCTCTTCATCTTTTTAAATGTATTTTGCAGCCTTTCAGCCAGACTGGCAAACATGCCCGGGTCCCCCCTTTTCTAGCTCAACCTCTGACTGTTTTTCCGCGTCCATAAACTCGCAGAGGATCTCCTTTACCCGCTTGAGCCTATCATCTTCAACGGTAGAGATGCACTGGTCCAAAAGGCCGGCGGCAACGGCCAGTTTTTCTCTTTCTGCGCGGTATCTGGCCACCAGGCCCAGCTTATCTTCATAATAGACAAGGAGCTGCTCCGCCCTTTTCAAGGTGTCATATACAGACTGGCGGGTTACATTAAACTCATCGGCAATTTCGCCCAGGGATAAGTTCTGTCCATAATAGAGTTCAACAAAATCCCTCTGCCTTTCGGTTAAAAGCTGGCCGTAGAAGTCATATAGCAATGTGATCCAGGCTATCTTCTCCAACATCCATCCTCACCGCCCACCTATAAAGGTATTCACCTTTACAGATGCATTACAGATAGATTTTACTTAAATGATCCCGCCGTGTCAAGAAAAGCGCTTTTTTTTGATAGTGTCAAGGCACTGTTTGATAAAGAGAGATAACTATAACCGTCTCAGAAAAGGACAAGTAATTCCTTATGATGTGATTGGCAAGATAAAAAATGTAGCAAACGGGAGTTAATTTTTAGAGCAC
>Ga0208823_1000934_pt1 | contig 23658 bp, 21 predicted proteins | sample AD_UKC075_MetaG_FD_184440 | JGI IMG/M metagenome (GOLD analysis project Ga0208823, IMG submission 184440) | Active sludge microbial communities of municipal wastewater-treating anaerobic digesters from USA - AD_UKC075_MetaG (SPAdes) (version 2) | ecosystem: Engineered > Bioreactor > Anaerobic >... | reverse complement strand
GAGTTTCACGGCTACGATCGGCTGGAGGAAGAGGCCACGGTGGTGGCGCTGTTCCACGCCGGTCAGGCGGTCGAGACGCTGAACGCGGGCGAAGAAGGCATCGTGGTGCTGGATCACACTCCGTTCTACGCCGAATCGGGCGGTCAGGTCGGCGACGGCGGCTGGTTGCGCACCGATGGTTTGGCATTCGAAGTCCACGACACCCAAAAACAAGGCGAAGGCGTGTTCACCCACATCGGTGCACTGCAGCAGGGTCGCTTGACGCGAGGCATGACGGTGTTGGCGCAGGTGGACGCCGCCCAGCGCCAGGCCACCGCCCTGCATCATTCCGCGACCCACCTGCTGCACGCGGCCTTGCGGCGGGTTTTGGGGACGCACGTGGCCCAGAAGGGCTCGCTGGTGGGGCCGCAGCGCCTGCGCTTCGACTTTTCCCATTTCGAACCGATGACGCCGGAACAGCTGGAGGCCGTCGAGCGGTTGGTCAACGCCCAGATTCGCGGCAACGTCGCGGTGGAAACCACCATCATGGTCCCGGATGAGGCCATCGCCGCCGGAGCCATGGCGCTGTTCGGCGAGAAATACGGTGATCGAGTGCGCGTGCTGCGCATGGGCGATTTCTCCACCGAATTGTGCGGCGGCACTCATGTCCAGCGGGTCGGCGACATCGGCCTGTTCAAGATCGTGTCCGAGGGCGGCGTGGCCGCTGGTGTCCGTCGCATCGAAGCCGTCACCGGCGAGCGGGCCTTGGACTATGTCGCCGCGCTGCAGGATCGCGCCCGACAGACCGCGCAGCTGGTCCGGGGCGACCGCGACAATTTTCCCGACAAGGTGCGGCAACTGGTCGAGCGCACCCGGCAATTGGAGAAGGATCTCGAACAGCTCAAGAGCCGGCTGGCCAGCGGCCAGGGGGCCGATCTGCTCAGCCAGGCGGTGGATGTGGCCGGAATCAAGGTGTTGGCTGCCCGGCTGGATGGGGTGGACGCCAAGACCCTGCGCGAGGCGGTGGATCGCTACAAGAACCAGCTCAAGGCGGCGGCGGTGGTGCTGGCCACGGTCGAAGACGGCAAGGTGCGGCTGGTCGCGGGCGTGACGCCGGCGGAAACCGCGCGGGTCAAGGCCGGCGAGCTGGTCAACAGGGTGGCCCAGCAGGTCGGTGGCAAAGGCGGCGGGCGGCCCGATATGGCCCAGGCGGGCGGTAGCGATCCCACCCAGCTCGATACGGCATTAGGTTCGGTGCCGGAATGGGTAAAGGAACAACTGGGTTGAGCGGGATATCGGATACGAAAAAATCGCCCCATTCGTGGGATTTGTATCGCAATGTAGCAGCATTAAAACTACTTTGTCTCCGGATACTAGCGCCTGTTTCTATGAAATTACACGGGAACTGCTTGGAGATTGCCAACCTTCCATTATAATCGCGCCTGCTATTGATGCTCTTGGCAAATCGTGCCAGAGGCGGATTTCGACGACGAATTTTCGGTAGGGACAGCATGGCGCTTATCGTACAGAAATACGGCGGCACCTCGGTGGGTAACATCGAGCGCATCGAGAACGTAGCCGAAAAGGTGATCGGCTGGCGCGAACGCGGCCATCAGGTCGTGGTCGTCGTCTCGGCCATGAGCGGTGAAACCGATCGACTGATCGGGTTGGCCAAAGGGATTACGGCGCGCCCCAGCCCGCGCGAATTCGATGTGTTGCTGTCGACCGGCGAGCAGGTGACCATCGCGTTGTTGTGCATCGCGCTGGAAAAACGGGGTTGTCCGGCCCGCTCCTACACGGGTGGCCAGGTCCGCATCCTCACCGACGACGCCTTCAACAAGGCGCGCATCTGCGATGTGGAAGTCGACGCCATGCGCGGCGATCTCGACGCCGGCCGGGTCGTGGTGGTCGCCGGGTTCCAGGGGGTGGACGAGGACGGCAACATCACCACGCTGGGACGCGGCGGCTCCGACACCACTGGCGTCGCCCTGGCCGCTGCGCTCAAGGCTGACGAATGCCAGATCTACACCGACGTCGATGGGGTTTACACCACCGATCCGCGCGTCGTGCCCGAAGCCCGTCGTCTCGATCGCATCACCTTCGAGGAGATGCTGGAGATGGCCAGCCTGGGTTCCAAGGTGTTGCAGATTCGCGCAGTGGAATTCGCCGGTAAACATAATGTCCCATTACGTGTGCTCTCCACCTTCGTCGAAGGTCCAGGCACCCTGATTACGTACGAGGAGGCTTTCGAGGTGGAGCAAATGGAGAAAGTGCTGATTTCCGGTATCGCCTTCAACCGCAGCGAAGCCAAGCTGACGGTACTGGGCGTGCCCGACCGGCCTGGCGTAGCCTTCAACATCTTGGGGCCGGTGTCGGGGGCCAACATCGAAGTGGACATGATCATCCAGAACATCAGCCACGACGGGACCACCGACTTCACTTTCACGGTGCATCGCAACGATTTCGAGCGCACGTTGGAGATCCTGAAGGAGCGCGCCGCCGAGTTGGGCGCTCGCGAAGTCAGCGGCGACACCAAGATCGCCAAACTGTCGCTGGTCGGCATCGGTATGCGGTCCCACGCCGGCGTCGCCAGCAAGATGTTCCAGGCTCTGGCGAAGGAGGGGATCAATATCCGCATGATCTCGACCTCCGAGATCAAGATTTCGGTCGTGGTGGACGAGAAATACCTGGAATTGGGGGTTCGCGCCCTGCACGAGGCGTTCGAACTGGACAAAGTCGCCTGAGAGCATCCGGCGCTGCCGCCCACTATGTGGACCTGTTCCGACACGGGCGGTCAAAAACCGCGAATGACCTGGTGCTGTTGATGGAAAACAAGGAGTAGCTTGATATGTTGATTCTAACGCGCAGAGTTGGAGAAACGCTCATGATCGGTGATGAAGTCACCGTGACCGTGTTGGGCGTGAAAGGTAATCAGGTCCGCATTGGAGTCAATGCGCCCAAGGATATTGCGGTGCATCGCGAAGAAATCTACGAACGCATCAAGCGCGAGCAGGACGGCGCCTCTCCCGGAACGACGCAGCCGCGTCCCGAGCCCTGAAAATCGGGGCTTTACGTCGGTGATTTCACGCGCTATCCTTTAGCGCTCTTTGATGCCCATTGATTGGGCATTCATCGGAGAGATGGCCGAGTGGCTGAAGGCGCTCCCCTGCTAAGGGAGTATGGGGTCATAAAGCTCCATCGAGGGTTCGAATCCCTCTCTCTCCGCCAGTTTTGTGAAAAGGGTGGAAATTGACAATGCGGGCTTCGGTCAGCATAATTAATGTTTCTACTCAACGCGCCCGTAGCTCAGTTGGATAGAGTACCTGGCTACGAACCAGGTGGTCGGGAGTTCGAATCTCTCCGGGCGCGCCAAATGAATCGACGGCTCAGCAGAAATGCTGGGCCGTTTTCGTTTGGATGGCGCGTACTGACGGTCAGGGCGAAGCCGGAATCCCCAGCGGCAATAACAACGGGACGACCAGCAGATCGATCGCCATCATCAGCAAGATCATCGGTAAACCCACCCGCACGAAGTCGTTGAACCGGTAGCCGCCGGGGGCCAGCACCAGGGTGTTGACCGGCGAGGACACCGGTGTGGCGAAGGCCGCCGAAGCTGCCACCGCCACGGTCATGGCGAAGGGGTAGGGAGAGACACCGATCTTGTGAGCTGCAGCGATGGCCACCGGCGCCATCAACACTGCCGTGGCGGTGTTGGAGATGAACAAGCCCACGGTCGCCGCCAGCAGGAAGATGCCGGCCAGCAACGCCAGCGGACCCAGTCCGCCCAATCCAGCCGCCAGACCATCGGCGATCAGGGCCACCCCGCCGGTGCTTTCCAGGGCCTTGGCCAGCGGCAGCATGCCGGCGATGACCACCAGACTGGGCCAGTTGATCGAGCGGTAGGCATCCTCCAGCCGCAGGCAGCGGAATAGCCCCATGGCCAACGCCGCCAGCAGCGTCGCCATGGTGTTGGGTACCAGCCCGAAGGTCATCATGATCACCATCGCGAGCAGGACCAACAGCGCAAACGGTGCGCGGCGGTGGGTCGGCGCCACCTCGGCGAATTCCGCCGGCAGATTCAGCACCAGAAAACGCTTGTGATCGCCCTGGATTCGGCTGATGTTCTTCCAGGAGCCGGCCACCAGCAACACGTCGCCGAAAGCCAGCTTTTCCTCGATCAGATTGCCCGGCAGCAACTGGCGACGCCGGCGAATGCCCAGCACGCTCAACCCGTAGCGGCTGCGAAACGCCGCCTGACGCAGGGTTTGGCCGATCAATTCCGAATCGGGCGGCAACATCACCTCGACCAGCCCCAGCTCCTTGATCAGATTGCGCTGTTGAATCTCCTCAAGCGGTAATAAGGTCAGCCGTTCGGTCGTGCACACATCGGTGATCGTTTCAGTCGGGCCGACCAGATAGAAAATATCGTGGGGGCGGATTTCGGTCGTGGCCAGCGCCGAGGTCACCCGATGGCCAAAGGACCGCTGACGTTCGACACCCACGATGGTGGTGCCATAACGGCTGCGCAGTCCAGCCTCGGCGACGGTTTGGTTCACCAGCGGTGACTCTGCTTCGATTCGCAAACGGTGCAATTGGTGGAGCAGGTTGTAGCTTTCGCCCAGTTCCCGCAGCGTTTGGCGGCGGCCGGCGGTGCCATCCGGTGGTGGATTGGCGGGCAGCAGGCGAGAACCAATGGCCCACATGTAGACAACCCCCACCACCAGCGCCACCACGCCGATGGGGGTGATGGTCAGGAAGCCGAAGGGTTGCAACCCGGCCGCGCGCAAGGCGTCGTTCACCATCAGGTTGGGCGGGGTGGCGATCAGGGTCAGCATGCCGCTCAGCAGCGCCGCGAACGCCAGCGGCATCATCAGCCGGCCCGGACCGATGCCGAGGCGCTGGGTGATACCCAGGACCACCGGGATGAAGATGGCCACGACCCCGGTGGAGCTCATGAATGCGCCCAAGCCGGCGACTGCCAGCATCAGCAACACCAGCAGCCGGGTTTCGCTGGCCCCGGCCACCCGGGTCAGCCAGTTGCCGACCTGATTGGCGACGCCGGTCTGCACCAGTCCTTCGCCGACCACGAACAGCCCGGCGATCAGGATCACCACCGGATCACCAAAGCCGGCCACTGCCTCGGGCACCGTCAGGATGCCGCCCAGCGTCAGCGCCACGATCACCAGCAGCGCCACCACGTCCGGCCGCAGCCGGTCGCTGGCGAACAGCACCACAGCGACCGCCAGCACGCCGAATACGAACCCGGTATCAGCCGTCATCATCTATCGACCTCGATCCACCGTCGTCGGACCCCCAGTCCGGTCAGCGCGCCAAAGCGTTGCGCCAGCGAACGGGGATACCAGCTTGACTCAGTTTGATTCCCGGTAAGGGTGCCGAAACGCCGGTGGAATGTCCACCCAGGTCCGGGTATGCCCCGCAAGATGACCCGAAAGGGACGGTTGGCGGCCGTCGTCAGCAAGGTCCATCCTGGCCGAGCGCGTAGTCGTAATCCAGAATCAGCGGGGCGTGATCGGAAAAGCGCTGGTCGCGGTAGATGGCGGCGGCGCGGACCGATCCGGCCAAGCTTGGGGTGATGACCTGATAGTCGATGCGCCAACCGACATTGTTGGCGCGCGCCCGGCCGCGATTCGACCACCAGGTGTATTGCTCGGGACGCGGATCGACGACCCGAAAGGCGTCTACCCAGCCCAGCGGGCCGAACAACTGGTCCATCCAGGCGCGTTCCTCGGGCAGAAAGCCGGAATGGTCGCGATTGGCCCGCCAGTTCTTGAGGTCGATTTCCTGATGGGCGATGTTCCAGTCGCCGCACAGGATGCAGTCGCGACCGCTGGCCTGCAACGCCTGCAACGGTGGGTGCAAGCGGGCCAGGAAGTCGAATTTCACCGCTTGCCGTTCCGGGCTGGAGGAGCCGGACGGAAGATACAGCGAGATCACGCTCAGCGGACCGAACCGCGCTTCCAGCCAGCGGCCTTCCTGATCGCATTCCGACCAGCCCAGGCCGGTGCGCACATCGTCGGGCGGGCGGCGAGCGTACAGGGCGACGCCGCTATACCCTTTGCGGATGGCGTCGTGGTGATAGCAGTGGTAGCCGGCCGGATAATGGATCTCGGGTTGCAATTGCGGCTGCTGGGCCTTGGTCTCCTGGATGCAGACCACGTCCGCGTTCTGGGTTGCCAGCCAGGCGAAAAAGCCCTTGCTGGCGGCGGAACGGATGCCGTTGGCGTTGAAGGTGATGACCCGCACGACCGTCATACTCCAGTGGAAGGGATACGAGCGCGCTATGATAAAGGTATCCGTCCCTACAGCCAGAATGCGAGCCATGCAGGACTATCAACGCGACTTTCTCGATTTCGCCATCAGCCGGGGCGTGTTGCGCTTCGGCGAGTTCACCCTCAAGTCCGGACGTCTCAGCCCCTATTTCTTCAACGCCGGCTTGTTCAACAGCGGCACGGCTCTGGCCAAGCTGGGGCGCTATTACGCCGCGGCCATCCAGGAAGCCGATTTGAGCTTCGACATGCTGTTCGGACCGGCCTACAAGGGGATTCCACTGGTCGCAGCGGTGGCCGTCGCCCTGGCCGAGCAGCATGGCCGCGATCTGCCCTGGTGCTTCAACCGCAAGGAGGCCAAGGATCACGGCGAGGGCGGCGTCATCGTCGGCGCGCCGCTGCAGGGCCGAGTGCTGATCGTCGATGATGTCATCACCGCCGGCACCGCCATCCGCGAAACCATGCAGATCCTGAACGGGTATGGGGTGACTCCGGCGGGGGTGCTGATCGCGCTGGATCGGCAGGAGCGCGGCCAGGGCGACTGGTCGGCGGTGCAGGAAGTCGAACAGGCCCATGGCATCCAGGTGACCAGTATCGTCTCGCTGAGCGATTTGGTGGCCTATTTGGCCGAACGGCCAGAGTACGCGGCCTATTTGGCCAAGATGCAGGTTTATCGGGCGCAATATGGCATTGCCGAGCTTGCCCCATTCTGACGGGAAGCCCCGTGCCGGGCCGATGTCCGACCGTTTCTTTTTCCGCCGAATTCCCACTCCAGTGTCGCGACCATGATGCCAGCCTACCTTCAGTCAGCCGTTCGCCACGCCAAGTCCGAGCCGCCCATCGTCATCGCCCTGGTCGTTCTGATCCTGGGTCTGTTGCTGGAGCACAGCGCCGTGGAACACGGCGGTCTGTTGCTGTGGGGTCTGTTGCTGGTCATCCTGGTCGCCATCATCGGCGTCGCGTTCCGGATCAGCCATCATGCCGAGGTGTTGGCGTTGCGGCTGGGCGAGCCCTACGGCACCCTCATCCTGACCATCGCGGCGGTCTCGGTCGAGGTGGTGATCCTGGTGGTGTTGCTGCAGGGCGCGCCCAATCCCACCTTGGCGCGCGATACCGTGTATGCGGCGGTGATGCTCGACATCAACGGCATCCTGGGCATCGCGGCGTTGATCGGTGGCCTCAGGCACGGCGAGACGCCCTATAACGTGGATTCGGCCAGCGCGTTCATTGCCATGCTGCTGGTGGCTATCGGCATTGGCATGTTCATTCCCGACTTCGTGCCGGAGGAGCGTTGGCAAATCTATTCCGCCTTTTCGGTGGGGATCATGGCGCTGATGTATCTGGCGTTCCTGCGGCTGCAGACCGTGGAGCACCGCCAGTTCTTCGAATATGGCGCGCAGGCGGAAGAGGAAGCCCACGATCAGGCGCATAGCCCCAATGCCTTGCATATCGGCGTCATGATCGGCGCTATCGTGCTGGTGGGGTTGCTGTCCGAGGTGCTGTCGGTGCTGCTGGACGCTGGGCTGGCCGGCAGTAGCCTGCCGAAATCCATTCCCGCTGTGCTGGTGGCGTTGATTTCCGCCAGTCCGGAATTGTTGACCGCACTGAAAGCGGCTTACCACAATCGGATGCAAACCACCGTCAACATCGCCCTGGGGGCGTCGCTGGCGACGGTGTTGCTGACCCTGCCGGTGATCGAAACCATTGCGCTGATCACCGGCGAGCGTATCGTCATGGCGCTGACGCCGGTGCAGGCTGGCATGTTGCTGCTGACCCTGCTGGCGGCGATGAACAACCTGCACGACGGCGAAACCAACGCCATCGAAGGGATCAGTCACTTGGCGCTGTTCGCGACTTTCGTGGCGCTGGTGTTCGTGCAGTAGCCGAATCTGAGCGGGGTCAACGGCTCCGCAATCCGGCGGCAACGTCGCGGAACGCCGCCAGAGCGGCTTCAAGGTGTTCGATGATCTGCTGTTGGAGTTCGTCGGGCGGCGGCAGCTCGTCGAGATTTTCCAGGCTGTCGTCCTTCAGCCAGAAGATGTCCAGGCTGGCTTTGTCGCGGGCCAGCAAGTCTTGATAGGCGAAGAAGCGGAAGCGCTCGGTGGCAACGCGCTGATGACGGTTGGCCGGGTTGTAGCAGCGGATGAAGTCCTGTAGGTCCAGCAGTTTCAGGGGACGGGTCTTCAGCGTGAAGCGCTGGTTGGTGCGCAGGTCGTAGAACCACACGCCCTGGGTATGGACCCGACCATCCTTGGGGGCGCTGTCGAAAAACACCACGTTGGCTTTCACCCCCTGGGCGTAGAAAATGCCGGTCGGCAAGCGCAGGATGGTGTGCACGTCGCAATTCTCCAACAGCTTGCGCCGGATCTTCTCGCCGGCACCGCCTTCGAACAGCACGTTGTCGGGTAGCACCACTGCCGCTTGGCCATCGATTTTGAGCATGCTGACGATGTGCTGCAGGAAATTGAGCTGCTTGTTCGAGGTGGTTTCCCAGAAGTCCTGGCGCTGGTAGGTGAGCGCGTCGCGGTCTTCTTCGCCGTCCTCGTTGGTAATGGTCATGCTGCTTTTCTTGCCGAAGGGCGGATTGGCCAGCACGTAGTCCACCTTGAACCGGGGCTCGGCAATCAGCGCGTCGGAGCGCTCGACCGCCGGTTCGCCATCCATGTCGCCGATGTTGTGCAGGAACAGGTTCATCAGGCACAGGCGGCGGGTGTTGGCGACGATTTCGTTGCCGCTAAAGGTGCTCTCGCGCAGGAATTTGGCTTGTTTGGCGTTGAGTTTCGGCGTGTCCCGTTGCAGCCAGTCGGCGTTTTCCCGAATCCATTGGCCGGTCCCGGACAGCCATTCGTTGGCGGCGAGAAAGAAGCCGCCGGTGCCGCAGGCTGGGTCGGCCAGGGTCTTGGTCGGCTCCGGGCGCACGCAGGCCACCATGGCTTGAATGATGGCGCGTGGCGTGAAGTATTGGCCCGCGCCGCTTTTGGTGTCTTCGGCGTTTTTCTGCAACAAGCCTTCGTACAGATCGCCCTTGGTGTCGGCGTCCAGGCTGATCCAGTTTTCGGCGTCGATCATCTGCACCAGGCGGGACAGTTTGGCCGGGTCCTGGATCTTGTTCTGCGCCTTGAAGAAGATCGCGCCCAACATGCCTGATTCTTTGCCGAGTCGGTTCAGGCTGATCAGGTATTGCGCTTCCAGCGGTTGGCCGGTTTTGGCAGTCAGGCTGGCCCAGTCGTAGCCCTTGGGGATGTGCGATGCGCGGTTGTAGGGTTCCTGGGCGTATTCGTGCGCCAGTTTCAGGAACAGCAGGTAGGTGAGTTGCTCCAGATAGTCGCCGTAGCTCACCCCGTCATCGCGCAGGGTGTGGCAGAAATTCCAGACTTTTTGGATGAGGGTCGAGGTGTTCACATACGCTCTCGGAAAACAAGCTTCAAATAAATACTTTTTTATTAATAGGTTGGATCATTTTTAGCATTGTTATCCAAGTCATAGGATAACAATGCAAAAGTGCTCCGAAGCATTTTTATGCGAAAAGATGGCTGCTGTCCGATCTATTCCATAGGATAATAACTATAGGAAAATTGCAAATAAAATAAATTAGTTACATAAAATCATCTAATTATTATCCATCGATTCAGATAATAAACTGGGTTCGGTATCACCTGCAGATGCAGGTTTGAGATAAACCATATTACGTTTCCCTCGGGTGGCATCCGGTACCAACAAACCTTGCTCTACCCATCGCTTCAGCAATTTGGATGCTTTCAGGGTGTCCAGGCCACTGATGGTGCACAGATCGCTATTGCTGATGGGACCATTGCGGTCCATCCAGTCGCTGACCTGCTCCCAGATCGGTGGACGTTCTTCGTTGAGCAAAATCACCATGACCGCTTCTTGTGCCTGTTCACGTAGCTCGCGATACTGGGGCGGATACAGGTTGCTAGCCCGCATGACTGTGAACATCATGCGTACTCCTTCACCGGCATCGACGTTGGGGGGTTCGGGAAACTCGCGCAGATTGCCGGCCAACAGGAGGTTGCGCGCAAACGAGCCCATGCGGTGGATCGTGGCGGCAGTGATGCGCCCAGGGAAGAGACCGGGACTCAGGATTTCGATACGGTTATCGAAGATGCGGATCTGGACATCACGGTTCAAACGATAGTCGCGGTGAATCAGCGCGTTGGTGATCGCCTCCTTGATGACTCGTTCGGGATAGCGGTGCACCGTGCGAAACCCGGACCGTGCAAGCGTCAGCCCTTCGGCCAGTTCATTGAGCACGTAGGTTTGTGTGTCCTCAATCAGGCGGTAGAGGGGACCCGACAAGGTGCGTGGCGTCTTCTTCAGGTTGGGTATTTCGCCGATCTCGATCTGCGTGCCCTTGTAGTGAAATACCCGAACGTCCGCCCGCGTTCCGGTTGCGGCCAGCAAAGCGCCTGGTTGGTCGGCGAACAGCAGCACAGCGGCCCGTAGCGGTCGTGGCTCTCCAGCTATTTTCCTTGCCAGACCAATGCGATAAAGCTGATCGATAATCCCCGTTGCGGCCAGTCCGCGTCCACGTAGGAAAAGCCGCCAAGTATCCGTGTCGAGTAACTCAAAGTCGATGTCCACCGGCTCCGATTCCGCACTGCGCACACCGCGTTGGTAAGACAATTCGGTGATCTCGGTCGCGTTCATTTCGCGGTTACTGGCTTGGCCGCGCATCCAGGTGCCGTCGTCGAGGATAGAATGCACCTTGTCGCTGGTCGGTATATGCAGTGCCATGACTACGCCTGGCGTGCCGTCGCGCAGTGTGGTGTTCAGACGGAAGCCTCGCACGCCTTCGATCGTCGGCAGGAGGTGAGTGCCGAGCTTGCGCAGCAGTTCGTCGATCGCCTCGGGATTTTCACTAATGCCGAACAGACGGGTGCGACCTTTTGCTTTGTCAGCGTCTTCCACACCCAGCAATAACCAACCACCCTTGGTATTGGCAAAGGCGCATATCGTCTCCAGCGCCTTGCCGACCATCTTGCCAGATACACGCTTGGTCTCCAGCACCGAAGATTCCGCCTGGGATAGAGCGCGATCTAACAGTTGGCGTTCCAGATTCTCATCGGCATCTTGTATTAGGATCATGCAGTTACCTTTCTCTCGCACCCGCGTGGTTTTTTCACCGTCGCTTTTCTAACCCGTTCAGCGCGTATCCGTTCCAGCAATACGCTAGCGGGTTCGTCGTTGGAATTTTGTAGCACCAGTTCATTCCTCTAAAACCAACAATTCGTGTTCGAGTCGCCGAATCCCTTCGATCAGATTCCGAAAGCTGGACGAGCGGGTATTGTCCAGATCGATGTGCTGGCCTATGGTTCTTGATACGGCCACTTTTTCGTAAACGTGCTGGGTAAGCTGTTTCAATTCGTGGCTGGGATTAGATAAGGCATCGGGCGCACGAAATTTTCGCGAACTCTGCTTTTTCGATAATCCAGGAATCAGCAATGCATGCTCCACTGCCGTCAAATCGGCCAGATAGAATGTTTCTAGTTCTTGGCAGGCTAGGCGCACCAGACAGTTTTCAGCTTTGCCGGTTTGTTGGCAAAGATCGAGTAAGCGCTGTTTCAATGCTCGACAGTCCGGGTAGCTATCCAAATCCCGCAGAACGATGAATCGGGCTGAGCGATTTTGGTAGGCGCGGATACGTCTTACCAATTGCTTTTCCAAATCCTGCTTGCCTTCAAATGGAATCAGGCGAAAATGAACTTGCTGACTCAGCAGGCGAGGCAATAAATTTTCCAGCAAGGCTTTTGCTGAGGCTTCTTCCAGCAGAAAGACCAGCTCCTTCACTGTGGATCGGCTCCATCAAAGAAGCCTTGCTTCCATAAATAACCCAGTTGATCGCCTTCGGCCATATAAGCCGCAATTTGGGCATTGTCTTTGGCACGGTGAATTTCGGTGAATCCTTCTTTTTTTACCAACCAACAGACTTCATCGAGTTCGGTGGCATTCAAGAAGTCCGGTGAGTGAGTGGAGACGAATACTTGACCACCGCGATGGGCGTAACTTCGGAATTCTTCGGCCAATTCGGCCATGAGTTGCGGGTAGAGCTGGTTTTCCGGCTCTTCGACACACAGCAAAGGATGCGGCATTGGGTCATGCAATAGCACCAGATAGGCAAACATTTTGATGGTGCCGTCGGATACGTAGCGATCCAGAAAGGGTGTTTTGAATGAGCCATCCTGAAAGCGCAAGGTGAGATAGCCATCGTCCATCAATTTAGGTTCTACCGAGGTCACTCCGGGTACGCGCTTGGCCATGATGTCGAGGATTTTTCGAAAAACGTCTGGATATTGTTCGTGTAAATAGCGCGCGACTAGCGGTAAATTGTCGCCGGTTTCGCTCAGATGTTCGATCATGCCGGTTGCGTCTTTTCGGCCACGCGCCGCGCTGATGTGAAAATCAGATACATGCCAATTTTCGATGAGTTCTCTGAAGGCTTTGGCGGCCTTGAAGCGCTCGAATTGGCCTAGTCCTTTGATGGCTAGTGTATCGGCAGCGACTTTTTGATTTTCCCGCTCTAATTCCTCATCGGCTTTATTAAAGTCTTCTTCATTGGTAATTGCGTAGCCTTCGCCTTTGGAAAAATCCAGAAAATGGTAGGGGCTGCCGTAGCGTCCACGTTTATAGCGCAATACTTCGTGGTGCACGACCGGTTGACCCGATACTTCGCCAATTTCCAAGGAATAGGTCACTAAGCGGTCGATGTCGGAAATTTTCATTCGATACTGTAATTCGATCAGGATCTTATCCTTTTGTGGATTACAGTCTCGGCTGAGCACTTCGCGAAATCGGCCACGTTTGTCCAAAGCTTGACGCACATTGTTTTTCAGGCAGTCATGCAAAAAGCCGAAGACATCAAACAAGGTGGATTTGCCCGAGCCATTGGCGCCGACTACGACGAGGAATGCCGGTAATTCCTTGATGTGGATATTCCGAAATGTTTTGAAATTTTGCAGGCGCATGGATTCTATTTTCATTGCGATGCGTCCTTAATCGCGCGGCGGCGAGTGCGTTTAGTTTGATGGCTTTCGGTGTTTTGGCGCTCGTTGCGTATCCGTTCCAGCAATACGCTGGCGGGTTCGTCGTTGGGGTCTTGTGGCACTAATTGGCCGGAGAAGGCGGCGCGGAGGATGTTTTGGCGTTGGGCGGTGGATTGCTTAGATGAATAATCTATCGTTGCTTCCTGCCACATAATTTGCTCAAAACAGTCATCAAGCAGTTGCACTACCTCTTGCATTTCGGCGACTGGAGGCAAAGGAATTAGTATACGTTCAATGATAAATTTGTTTAGTGCTGGCTGGTTATTACCACTGCTTCCGCGCCGCGTCTGTTCGTACTGTGACCACAACCAATAGTAAACATATTCAGGCAGTATCGGTGTCTCGCTAACCCAAATCGCAGCAGAATTTTGATTATTAGCTGCCGGTATGTCCAATATCGCAACTTGGCCACGTGTCTTTCCTTCACCGATCATACCAAGCAATACACTGCCTACTGGGTTTATCTGAGTGCTACTATTTTCCAACCCAAATTCAGTAATTTTTTCTTTCGTTTCTCTAACACGATTAAATCGCACTTCACCTGAACTAACCCAAGAAATTGGTCCATTCCAATAGGCTATCTCCTTCCGACTAGGTGTAGAACCTATTGCAATTTTGAAGCACTCTCCTAACATGCTCCACACCCACCCATCCGGCAATTCCGGCAGATCGCGGGTATCTGGATGTACGGGTTCGGGGTATTTATTTTGCCAGTCATTGGGCGGGGTTTTGTCTTGTTCCTTGAATTTAGCGAGTTGCTTGGCTTCCCAGCGGGCGCGGCGTTCGATGAGGATGCGTTCCAGCAATTGCGCGCCGGTTTCTGTAGGTGGATTTTTGGCTCGCCATTCGGCGGTGAGTGTGCCTTCCACGGCAGCTTTCAATAAAGATTGGCGATATTGCGCCAGTTTCTTTTGCGCGGCTTTGAGTTCGGCTACACCGGCATCGAGATCGGAAAGCAGTTCTTCGAGTTTTTCAACGATGCGGGTTTGTTCGGCCGCTGGTGGCAACGGAAACTGCTGGGCAGCTAAATTACCTATCTTTAAGTTGTTAATATTGGAACCGGCAGATAATTCTGACACTGATTTTCGATACGAAGGTGTTTGAAAATAGTACCGAAAGTAGGACGATACTACGAAGGTTGATGGGCGCAGCCCAGTGCAAAAAGCACCAAATGAGCCAATGAAACCACCACCTAGGAAGGAACCTGCCTTTCCAACAATCTCTTTGCTTCCACTCGACGAAGCGATTACAACATCACCTTGAAGTAAAAGCTGTTCCGTTAAAATATTCTCGGCTGGCACATAAACTAAATCATCAAATGTAAGAGATATACCTGTGATATTTGTAGCTCGAAGTATCGGCAAAAATCCCTCCTTCGACTCGTTGATTGATTGCTCACGCTTATAAGTCACGCCCCGAATAATTTGGGCAACTGCGTTCAGTTCAATATTAATCCAACCTATTGGTAATTCCCTCACGCCACCAACTCCACATTCATCTCATTCATCAGTCCATCCAATTCCTTGCCGAACAATGTCCACGCCTTTTGCAAACCACCCTTATCGGCCAATTCGGCGTAATCGAAATCATCGCGGCTGATGCTGCAACTACTGGCAATGTGCTCTTTCATCAATCGCAGCCACTCGGTCTGCTCCGGCGTAAACGCGGTGGCGCGCTGGGCGTTGTGGCGGAAAATCCACACCTGAAAACGCCGATCCACCTCATCGGCAAAAGGCCGCAACTCGCCATCCAAACCCAGCGCAAAGCGCAGCAAAGACACCAGATCGCTCAACTGGCGCTTGCGATCCGCGCCCTTGACCTGACTGCTATGCACGCGAGCATAGGCGCTCCACAAACGTTCGGTGGTCAACATCAGCGGCGGTCTGGCCAGATGTTCATGCAATTCCTCGATCATCTCGAAGGTCAGCGCACGACGTTGATACGGCTGCTGATAGAAAAAATCCAGTGCGGCAATCTCGTCCTTATGCTGCTGCAAGTAATCGGCAAAACTTTGAATCACGGCCCTGGCCTGAGCCTCGGCCTGCTCGGAAAAACCCGCAAAAGTGACCTGATCCAGATTGATATGATCGATCAACTGCTCACGCTCGCGGCGAGCATTTTCGATCTCATCGCGCAACGCCGGATGATCGAACGGCGCACAAGCAGCCGCCACCCGCTGAGCACGAGCAGCCTCAAGCTCCTCGGCTAATAAAGTCTCCTCGCTACGACTAATCCCATGCACCTTGGCCGTCGCCAGCGCGGTTTGCACGATGGCATCCGGGTCCAACGCAGCGATCAAATTTTTGCCCAGATCAGCCACCGCAATGCCGCCGCTGGCTTTCTCGATCCGCGCCAATGCCTGGTCATCAAGCTGCTTGGCCAACCGAATCAAGCGGTTTGCCAACGACAGTACGGTATCCTCGTCGCGGCTGCCCATCGCCACGCCTTGCAACAGATCCTTGAGCGGCACGCCGGGCTTTTTCTCCAGCGGGCGGCTTTCGGTCTTGAGCGACTTTTCCACACCCACCGCATCGATCAATACAAAACGGGTCTTGGCCCCATCGGCGCTGCTGCTGATGCGCTTGAGGCTGTCGCCGTCCAACGCCCGCACCCCACGGCCTTTCATCTGCTCGTAATAGCCCCGGCTACGCACATCGCGCATGAACAACAGCACTTCCAAGGGCTTCACGTCGGTGCCGGTGGCGATCATATCCACGGTGACGGCGATGCGCGGGTTATAGTCGTTGCGGAAGCTGGACAGGAGGCTGTCGGCGTCTTCCTCGGCGCGATACGTCACCTTCTTACAGAAGGCATTGCCCTGCCCGTAGACCTCGCGCACGATGTGGATGATGTCATCGGCGTGGCTGTCGGTCTTGGCGAAGATCAGCGTCTTGGGCGTTTCCTGGCGGTTGGGGAAAATCACCGTCTCCACCGCCGTCTTCATGGTCGCGATGACCTTGCGGATCTGGTTGGGATTCACCACGGATCGATCCAGCTCCCGGCTGGAATAGACCGTGTCTTCCTCGGTTTCGGCCCAACGCTTCTTGCGCGTCGCCCGGTCGCGGTGATCGATCCACCATCCCTGTTGGACCACGCTGCCCTTTTGGGTGAGTTCGGTCACGATCTCGTACACGTCATAGCCGACGTTGACGCCATCAGCCACCGATTGCTCGTAACTGTACTCGGCGACGATGTTTTCGTGGAAAAAGCCGAAAGTACGCCGGTCGGGCGTGGCAGTCAGGCCGATCAGGAAGGCATCGAAGTAATCGAGCACCTGTTTCCACAGGTTGTAGATGCTGCGATGACACTCATCGATGACGATGAAATCGAAGGTTTCCACCGGCACCGCCGGGTTGTAACGCACGAACTTTTCCTGCGAGGGCGTCTGCTGCAACTCGTTGAGCGAAACGTCTTCCGCCGATTCGTCGATCGGCTCGCCCGACAGGATGGAATACATGCGCTGGATGGTGCTGATGCACACCTGCGCGTGCGGGTCGATGTGGCTGGATGCTAGACGCTGCACGTTGTACAGCTCGGTGAAGGTGCGTGGATCGTCCGGCGGCGTGTAGGCCATGAATTCCTGATGGGCCTGCTTGCCGAGGTTGCGGGTATCGACCAGGAACAGGATGCGCCCGGCTCCGCCGAACTTGAGCAAACGATAGACCGCCGTGATGGCGGTGAAGGTCTTGCCCGCGCCGGTGGCCATCTGCACCAGCGCGCGCGGCTGATTCCGCGCCAGCGACGCCTCCAAACCGCTAACGGCGTCGATCTGGCAATCGCGCAGATTTTTTACCGGAAGCGCCGGCAACCCCGCCGCCAAACGCCGCCGCAGAGTGTCCAGCTGAGCCCACCAGGCGGCTAAAGTCTCCGGCTGGAAGAAATGGAACAGTTCGCGCGAACACGGCGCCGGATCAGCCATATCGGTAAAGCGGATGATCTGGCCGGTGGCCTCGAACAGAAAGCGCAGCGGCGCATTGTCCTTACACCATTTAAGCGGAGACTTGGCGTAACGCGCGGTCTGGGCTTCGGTCACCGTCAGGTTCGCCCCAGCGGCATCCTTCTTGGCCTCGATGACGCCGACCGCCTGGCGGTTCACGAACAGCACATAATCGGCCGGACCGCTGTCGGTGGGGTATTCACGCACCACCACGCCCAACCCAGCCGACAGGTTGAGCTGCGCTAAATCCTGGATGATCCAACCGGCCTGTTCCAGCTTGCGATCGATATGCTGGCGGGCCTGGGTTTCCGGCGTCATGCGGCTGTCTCCCTCGCTTCGCATGACATTGAGTCTATCGCCCACGCCATCTTGCGCAAGGGCGCAGGCGTTTCCTTATCGTACCCCCACATGGATGCTGTACTTCAGCATCCATTATGGTTGCTGCGGCGCTGAGCGGTCGCCTGCAATGTTGTGGTGTCTAAAATGTACGTTGCAAGATGGGTATGGACGACCATGGACACCATTATTCAAGATTCGCGCTTAATCTTGAATTTCGGATTCTCGGTTGAACCCCGATGAATTGGCAAAAATCAAAGCTGTCCTTCAACGACACCTTGCCGAATTGTGCAAAGCGTGGGAGAAAATCCATGGATACCCTTGAACTCGAACCAGGCGAATATGAAACCGCCGTCGAACAAGCGCGGGTCCGCATGGAAACCGGACCGCACGCGACCGCCGTGCGGTATGACAAGCGCTTGCGGATGGTGATGGTCGAATTGAATATAGGGCTGACGGTCGCGTTTCGCGCATCGGATGTTCAAGGTCTGGAATCGGCTTCGGTGGCCGACCTTTCCGCCGTCGAGCTGGACCCCGATGGCTTCGGCCTCCACTTTCCTACCCTTGATGCTGACATTTGGTTGCCCGGCCTGCTAGCGGGTCAGTTCGGGTCCCAACGGTGGATGGCCGCGCAGATGGGCAGGAAAGGCGGGCAAGCGCGCAGTCTGGCAAAAGCCGCCGCGTCTCGGACAAATGGCTCCAAGGGCGGGCGTCCGCGAAAAGCATCTGCCTAACTCGTGCTAGCGGATACGATAGGTATGTAATTGTTTCCATGCCGAAAGCCCTGATCTGTAACCTGAGCCGGGCCGAATTGAACGCTCGCGCGCTCGCCATCGCGCATCGCGCCGACGCCGGCGAGGCCCTCCTCCCGGAAGCCGATTATCTGTTGAACTTCGAGAACCCGGTGGACGCCTACCGCGCCGTGACCCCGGAGCGGTTTCGGTTGTTGCAACTCTTGCAAAACGCTGGACCGCTGACGGTCTACGCACTGGCGCAACGCCTGGAGCGGAACTACAGCAACGTTCACGCGGACGTGAGCGCGCTGGTGGACATCGGCTTGATCGAGCGCACGGCCGAAGGCGTCCACATTCCCTGGGAGGCCGTGGAATGGCGGTTGAGCACCGCCCAAGCCGCGTAACGCTATCGTTGATCCGCCGGGCGCGCGGCGATTGAGAAGGGCCTGCCCGACTGGGCGTTGATCGCTATCATCTCCCACATTAGGCATGGCGATATCAATCGCTATGCCGGAGGAGAGACCCCGATGCGAACCGTGCAGATCACGCTGGAAGAGGAGCTGGTCCAAGCGGTCGACCGGGCCGCCAGTCGGCTCGCGCTAACCCGCTCGGCGTTCGCGCGCGACGCCTTGCGCGCGGGCCTGCTTCAGCGATACCTCGGGGTATGTGCCCAAGCTCAACATCTGTTCCCTTTGCCCGAACCGATACCGCATACGCCAGCGCAGCGCACCGGACGGCGGCACCTCGATGCATAGCCCTTTTTCATCCAGTACGCGGAATAGGGTGGAGGCAGGGCGCAAGCCTTTGATTTTGGCGTCAGTCAGCGGCATTTGCGAGTAACTCACCTTGCGGGTAATCCGGTTACCCGCAAAGTTACCCGCATATTGGGGTAGATCGCAACGGACTTTGCTGGACGTGGATAGACGCTATCCACATGAAAAAGCCCGCTAGATCGCGGGCTTTTGGACTTCCTTAGACGTTCTTGGATTCTAAAATGGAGGCTAGGGTCGGAATCGAACCGGCGTCCACGGCTTTGCAGGCCGCTGCATGACCACTCTGCCACCTAGCCCAGATCAACGCAGGTCCAAGCCTGCCCATCCGGTCTCGACATAAAAAAGCCTCGAAGAAATCGAGGCTTGAGAATTTGGAGCGGGAAACGAGACTCGAACTCGCGACCCCAACCTTGGCAAGGTTGTGCTCTACCAACTGAGCTATTCCCGCTTCGAAGATCTGCAATTCTAGCGTAAAAAACGGCATCGTCAAGACCTGGCCCGAAAAGTGGGCGACCAACCAGTCCGTATCCGCCAGCCGCACCGTCGATTTCCCGAAAATTTACACTTTCCTGACACCGACCTCACTCAATCCCTACGCCATTTTTTCATCTTTTTCAGCACAATGCAGCTCCGCTAGAACGATTTTGCGGAGGCGCGCTATGGACGACCTGTTCATGTTGGGAGTCATGCTCGGTTTCTTCGTGTTGATACGGCTGCTGATCGGACTGTGCGCTTGGTTGTGCCGGACACGCTAGAAATTCTGCCGTTCCACTTGCGGTTTCCAACTCGTTATCCGTGGAGACATTCGATGGATGCTCTATATCTTGTTGGATTGTCGGTCCTGTTCGCACTGACCGCCGGGCTGGCGGTCGGTTGCGCACGCCTGGGAGGCATGCCATGACCGGACTTTACTGGCTCGCCGGTTTGGTTGCGATCGGGTTATTAGTCTATCTGGTGGTCGCGCTGCTCAAGGCGGAGGACTTATGACCATGCACGCCTGGCTGTTACTTGGACTCTATCTGCTCGTCTTGATGGTCCTGGCCCGGCCGCTCGGTTTGTATCTGGCGGCGGTCATGGAAGGGCGGGCCGTGCGCGCGGCGCGGATCGGCGGGCCGATCGAGGCGGTGATCTATCGCCTGTGCGGGGTCCGTCCCAATGAGGATATGGGTTGGCTGTCCTATACCCTCGCGCTGCTGCTGTTCAACGGACTGGGCCTGTTGGCGGTCTACGCGCTGCAGCGGGTGCAACTCTGGCTACCGCTCAATCCGCAGCAATTCGACAACGTCAGCCCCGATTCGGCGTTCAACACCGCCGTCAGTTTCGTCACCAACACCAACTGGCAGGGCTATGGTGGCGAAACCACCATGAGTTATCTGACCCAGATGCTGGCGCTGACCGTACAAAACTTCCTGTCGGCAGCGACCGGTATCGCGGTGGTGGTCGCCCTGATCCGTGGCTTCGCTCGGCGCACGGCGGCAGGCATCGGCAATCCCTGGGTCGATCTGACCCGGATCACCCTTTATCTGTTGTTGCCACTGTCCCTGTTGTTGGCGGTGGTGCTGATCAGCCAGGGCGTCATCCAGAATTTCGCCCCCTATCAGGAGGTGACCACGCTCGCAGTCACCCACTACGACGCGCCCAGGCTGGATGCCGACGGCCAGCCGCTGAAGGATGCCCAGGGCAATCCAGTCACCGAGCCCGCCACGACTCAAACCCAGACTCTGGCCATGGGGCCGGTCGCTTCGCAGGAAGCGATCAAGATGCTCGGCACCAATGGCGGCGGTTTCTTCAACGCCAACTCGGCCCATCCTTACGAAAACCCGAGCCCGCTGACCAACTTCCTGGAGATGGTGGCGATGATCCTGATTCCGGCTGCGCTGTGCCACACCTTCGGCCGCATGGTCGGCGATTCGCGCCAGGGCTGGGCCGTGCTGGCCGCCATGACCGCGCTGTTCCTGGTTGGGGCGATCGCGGTGATGAGCTTCGAGCAGCACAGCAATCCCCTGTGGACCGCGCTGGGGGTCGATCCGAGCAGCGGCAACATGGAAGGCAAGGAAGTCCGCTTCGGCATCGCCGAATCCGGCCTGTTCGCTGCGCTGACCACTGCGGCCTCCTGCGGCGCGGTCAACGCCATGCACGATTCCTTCACCCCTTTGGGCGGTCTGGTCCCGCTGGTAATGATGCAGTTGGGCGAGGTCGTGTACGGCGGGGTCGGTTCCGGTCTGTACGGCATGCTGGTGTTCGCCATTCTGGCCGTGTTCATCGCCGGGCTGATGATCGGCCGCACTCCGGAATATCTGGGCAAGAAAATCGAAGCCTATGAGATGAAGATGACCTCCATCGCCATTCTGGTGACGCCGCTGCTGGTGCTCGGCGGGGCGGCTATCGCGGTGCTGACCGACAGCGGCCGGGCTGGCATCCTCAATCCCGGCGCGCATGGCTTTTCGGAAATCCTGTACGCCTTCACCTCGGCCGCCAACAACAACGGCAGCGCCTTCGCCGGTCTGTCGGCCAATACCCCTTTCTACAACGTGTTGCTAGGCATCGCCATGTGGCTGGGCCGGCTCGCGGTCATCGTGCCGGTGCTAGCGATGGCCGGTTCACTGGCGGCCAAAAAGCGCCTAGCCGAGACCTCCGGCACCCTGCCGACCCATGGCCCGCTGTTCGTAACCCTGTTGATCGGCGTGGTGCTGCTGGTGGGGTTGCTGAACTACGTTCCCGCGCTGGCCCTGGGACCGGTGGTCGAGCATTTCCAGCTGTGGGCCGGTCACTGAAGTTGATGGAAAGGGACGCTTCACCGCCTCTGAATGTTGATTATATTCGGCATAAAGTTGACAATAATTTATCAATAAGTTGTCAATGTGAGGCTATTTCAATGACTAAAGTACAGATGCGCGGTGAAGCTGTAAGGCGATTTATTCTGGAAAATGTTGAAGAACACCCAGCGGATATTGCAATCATTACGGCTGAAAAGTTTGAGATTACACGACAAGCAGTCAATAAGCACCTGCGAAAGTTAGTTGACGAAAACGCCATTTTGGAAAATGGCAATACCAGAAATAGGACGTATCAATTAGCATCTTTGGTTTCTTTTTCGGAATCTTATCCAATTGATGAGAAGTTGGAGGAGGATCAGGTTTGGAGAAAAGATATTGCGATTCATCTAGCCAACTTGCCTCAGAATGTTTTGGATATTTGGCATTATGGGTTTACGGAGATGTTCAATAATGCTATCGATCATTCTGAAGGTGATTACATTAGAGTCAGGTTGAACAAAACTGCAATCAATGCTGAGATTTCGATTTATGATGATGGGGTGGGTATCTTTAAAAAGATACAGGCGAAACTGGACCTCATTGATGAGCGTCAAGCTGTGTTGGAATTGGCTAAAGGAAAGTTGACGACGGATCCATCTCGTCATACTGGAGAGGGTATTTTCTTCTCTTCTCGAGTATTTGATTATTTTATGATTTTATCTGGCGGTGTCTATTTCTCGCATCAATTTGATGATCAGGAGGATTGGATCATGGAAAGAGAGGAATCGTCTTCAGGAACTTATGTTCTTATGAAAATCAATGATTCATCCATCAGAACCATAAAAGAAATATTCGATGAATTTAGTTCGATGGATGACTACGAGTTTACAAAGACTGTAGTGCCAGTAAAGTTGGCTCAATATGGCGATGAATATTTGGTGTCCCGCTCACAGGCTAAGCGGCTTCTATCCAGGATTGATCGTTTTAAAACGGTATTATTCGATTTTCATGGAGTAGAAGCTATAGGCCAGTCTTTTGCCGATGAGATTTTTAGAGTCTTTTCAGAACAACACCCAAACATGCAGCTGCTGGATATCCGAGCAAATCCAGAAGTAGAAAAAATGATTAGCCGTGCCCGAAGTAGGTCACGATCCGAGTGAAAATTTTCAACCCATGAGAGGGAAGATGACAAGCTATGACCCATAAGGCCCTTTCCCTGTTCGATCCGACGCTGGTGAAACCCGCCATCGTCGATTCCTTCAAAAAGCTCGACCCTCGGTTGCAGTGGCGCAATCCGGTGATGTTCGTGGTGTATGTCGGCAGCGTCCTGACCACGCTGTTATGGGTCCACGCCATCGGCGGTCGGGGCGAGGCGTCCCCCACTTTCATTTTGGCGGTCGCGCTATGGCTGTGGTTCACGGTGCTGTTCGCCAATTTCGCCGAAGCTCTGGCCGAAGGCCGCAGCAAGGCCCAAGCTGCCGCGTTGCGCGGGGCCAAGAAGGCAGTGATGGCGAAAAAGCTGCGCGAGCCGCGCTACGGCGCAGCGATCGAAACCGTGGTCGGCGTCAGCCTGCGGCGTGGCGATGTGGTGCTGGTGGAAGCCGGCGATACCATCCCGGCCGACGGCGAAGTGATCGAAGGGGTGGCCTCGGTCAACGAAAGCGCCATCACCGGCGAATCGGCGCCGGTCATTCGCGAATCGGGTGGCGATTTCAGCGCCGTCACCGGCGGCACCAGCGTGCTGTCCGACTGGATCGTGGTGCGGGTGGTGGTCAATCCGGGCGAGGCGTTCATC
>Ga0208823_1000932_pt1 | contig 23694 bp, 22 predicted proteins | sample AD_UKC075_MetaG_FD_184440 | JGI IMG/M metagenome (GOLD analysis project Ga0208823, IMG submission 184440) | Active sludge microbial communities of municipal wastewater-treating anaerobic digesters from USA - AD_UKC075_MetaG (SPAdes) (version 2) | ecosystem: Engineered > Bioreactor > Anaerobic >... | reverse complement strand
AATGAATATACCTTTTTCTCCGCCAGATATTTCTGACGCTGAAGTAGAAGAAGTAGCTAAGGCTCTTAAGTCCGGCTGGATTACTACTGGGCCAAGAGTAAAACAATTAGAGAAAAAAATTGCGGAGTACATTGGCGTCCCTACCGAGGCGCCTAATTGCGTTTGTCTTAATTCTCAAACCGCTTGCGCCGAACTCGCTTTGAGATTACTTGGCGTTGGTGAAGGAGACGAAGTTATCGTCCCGGCTTATACCTATACGGCATCAGCATCAGTCATTGCGCACGTTGGTGCAAAGATAGTTATGGTTGATTGTCAAAAGGATAGTCTGGAAATGGACTATGACGCAGTTGAAAAGGCAATTAACGAACATACAAAAGCAATTATTCCTGTTTCTTTGGGCGGCGTTCCTTGCGACTATGATAGATTATTTGAAATCGTTGACAAAAAGAAAAACTTATTTAAACCAAGTAACAATATTCAGAAAGCGTTAGGCAGGATTGCCTTGTGCGAAGATACGGCTCATGCATTTGGAGCTTCTAAAAATGGCGTGATGCTTGGAAACATCTGTGATTTCTCATCATTCAGCTTTCACGCCGTTAAAAATTTCACCACTGCTGAAGGTGGATGCCTAACTTGGAAGCATATTGGAGGAATCGATGATGCTGAAATATATCATCAGCTTCAATTGTTATCTCTTCACGGCCAATCAAAGGATGCACTTAAGAAGAACCAACCAGGCATGTGGGAATACGACATTGTTGGTACTTGGTATAAGTGCAATATGACGGATATCATGGGCGCCATTGGGCTTATTCAATTCAATAGATATCGTGGAATGCTTAAAAGGAGAAGAGAAATCATCGAAAAATATGATGCTTCTTTTAAGCCATTAGGCGTTCAAGTTCTGGATCACTATTCAGATGACCATACTTCTTCCGGTCATTTATATATCACTAGAGTTTTCAAAAAAGACGGGACTCCTATTACTGATCAAGAAAGAAGAGAGATTATCATCAAAATGGCGGAGGCAGGAGTGGCATGCAACGTTCACTATAAGCCTCTTCCGATGCATACAGCATACAAACAATTAGGATTTGACATAAAGGACTATCCAAACGCTTATGCTCATTATGAAAACGAAATTACCTTACCGCTTCATACTTGCTTAAAAGACGATGAAGTGGATTACATAATAGAAACCTTCACGAAGGTGTTGAAAGAATATGTATAAGCATTTTTTTAAAAGGCTGATAGATTTTTTAATTAGTTTGCTGGCTTTGCCGTTTGTTCTATTAACGATTATTATCTTTGGCCCAATTATTTTCTTAACTGATAGAGGCCCAATCTTTTATTGCGGCGAGAGAATCGGAAAGAATGGCAAACCTTTTAAAATGATTAAATTTAGAAGTATGAAAGTGAATGCTCCTGACATTCGTTTAGAAGACGGGTCGACTTTCAATGGCGAGAACGATCCTAGAGTAACTAAAATTGGCAAGTTTTTGAGAAAAACATCAATTGATGAGTTGCCTCAGTTTTTAAATGTGCTTGTTGGTCAAATGAGCATTATAGGTCCGAGACCGGATCCTCTCGATTGGCTGGATAGGTATCCAGACGACATAAAAGTCTTTCTAACTGTAAGACCGGGCATTACTGGGTATAGCCAAGCATATTTTCGCAATAGCGCGGATGGATACGAAAAAATGCAAAACGATGCCTATTATGCGAAGAATTTGTCCTTTGGATTGGACGTAAAAATCTTTTTTAAGACGATAGTCACAGTATTTAAACACGAAAACATATATAAAGACACCTCAAATGAGGTCGTTGCTAACAAAGAAATTGATAGCATTGACGGAAACGACTAACGATGATAGTAAAAGAATACGGTTATGAATATGATGCTGAGTTAGACAAGGATCTATTTGAAAGAACTTTTAACAAAAACGCATCCGATTTTATTGATGGAGCATATGCTCTCCGAAGCGGTAGAGATGCTATAAAAACGATTGCTAGAGAGTTTGAACCGTGTGTTGCGTTTCTGCCGGCTTTGTCTTGCGATTCGATGATTCTTCCCTTCAGAATGTATGGCCACCAATTGGTGTTCTACAAATACAATGAGAATTTATCGATTGAATTGAGCGATCTCCGTAGTCTATTGCAAAAGAACAAGAATAAAACGATTCTTTTCTTGTACATGGATTATTTTGGAATCAAGGCAATTAGCGATTCAGAATTGCTTGAATTAAAACAAGCAAACAACAATATAGTGTTCATTCATGATTCAACACATACTTTTTTAAATAGTACAAAAACAATTTTTAAGCCTGATTATATATTAGCAAGTGCAAGGAAGTGGATTAACATTCCTGATGGAGGATTGCTTTGGTGCAATAGAAAATTAAAAAACCAATCATTCACCAACGATACTTCATTTGCTTATAAACGGCTTGAAGCTCAACAATTAAGGCACTCATTTTTCAATACCGGTGACAAAACATTAAAAACACAATATAGAACTATTTTTTCAACTGTCAGCGATATTATTGACAACGATCCAATGCCTTCAAGAATGACAAGTTATTCTTTTGAAATCCTGAAGAAAACGGATTTTGAGACTATAAAAAAGATAAGACAAAATAACGCATCGGTTTTAATAAATATTCTTTCTTCTAGCCAAAGAATCCAAGTTTTACAAATATCTTCAAGTGTTTCGAACTTGTATGTTCCGTTTTTAGTTGATAACAGGAATAATGTTCAGGACAAATTAAATAAAATTGGTATTTTCAATACTATTATTTGGCCTATTTCGAAAGAGCAAAAAGAAGCTTGTGAAAATGCCAAATATGTTGAGAAACACATGCTTGCTGCTCCATGTGATCAGCGATATACAATCGATGATATGAAATATATTGGGCAAGAAATAGTGAGGGTTGTAAATGAAGAATAAAATAATGATACTTGGGGCAAGTATTTTGCAATTACCTGCTATTAAACAAGCAAAAGCTATGGGGCTTGATGTGGTTGCTGTAGACATGAATCCAGATGCAATTGGTTTCAAAGAAGAAGGAATTGAAAAAGAGATTATAAGTACAATTGACATTCCCGGAGTTCTTGAGGCTGCGAGAAAACACAAAATAAACGGAATAATGACTCTTGCATCCGACATGCCGATGAGAACGGTCGCTGCCGTTGCAAAAGAAATGGATCTTGTTGGCATTGATGAACAAACAGCCATTAGAGCAACGAATAAATATGAGATGAGAAAAGCCCTTAAAAAAGCAGGTGTTCCAATTCCTGCTTTCAGTAAGGTGTCTTCGTTTGACGAACTCGAAGAATGTATAAAACAGTTTAAGGGTAAGTTCATTACTAAACCCGCTGATAATTCTGGGAGCCGAGGCATCTTCCTTGTTGACGATATTTCAAAAGTGAGAGAGGCGTTCGAATACAGCAAAGCGAATTCAAGAAATGGTGATGTGGTAGTTGAGGAATTTATGGAAGGGCCTGAAGTTAGCGTTGAAACGCTGACGATCGATGGCGTTTGCCACGTAATTCAAATAACAGATAAACTTACTACCGGTGCCCCTCATTTTGTTGAAATGGGTCATAGCCAACCGAGTCAATTAGATCAATGCGTCCAAGAAAGAATAAAAAACGTTGCCATTGCGGCAAATAAGGCAATTGGCATTCAAAATGGGCCATCACATACAGAAATAATAGTCACAAACGAAGGACCAAAAATAGTGGAATTGGGAGCAAGGCTTGGTGGCGATTGTATAACCACCCACCTAGTGCCGTTATCTACCGGTATCAATATGGTTGAGTGTTGTATAAGAATTGCCTTGGGGGAGCACCCTGATATCACTCAAAAATTCAACAAAGGATCTGCTATCAGATATTTTGAACAGCATAACGGAATCGTTGTTAGCGTCTCTGGCATTGATAGCGCTAAAGCAATTAAAGGGGTTTCTGAAGTGTTTTTATCAATTCGAGAGCAGCAACAGGTTTCGGATGTCAATAATAGCGCTTCTAGGATTGGCTTTGTGATTGCCCAAGGTGACACAGCTCATGATGCTGTGCATACATGTAATCAAGCAATGAAGGAAATTGTTATAACTATAGGTGAGTAGACTATGAAAAGAGTATGGTTTGTTAGTCATTATTCAATGCCGCCAAAGTATGAAATGCGCATAAAAACACAAATGTATGCTCATTATTTACAAAAAAAGGGGTTTGAATGTACTATTTTTTCTGCGAGCACAATTCATAATACATCAATAAATCTTATCGAAGACAATTCAGACTACATTGAGCGTGTATATGATGACTTGCATTTTGTCCATATCAAAACGTCGAATTATTCTGGAAATGGAATAAAACGCATTATCAACATGAGGCAATTTGCTACTCGATTTAATAAAATAGCTAAGCGATTTGAAAAACCTGATGTCGTAGTTGCAGATGCTAACTGCTTGAATTATGGACCAATATATTCTTACTGTAAAAAAATGGGGATCCCTATTTATATTGATATGAGAGATCTTTGGCCCATGTCAATCGTTGAATACTACAAGTATAGTGAGAAGAATCCTATTATCCAATACATGTATCACCTTGAGCATAAGATGTACAAAAAAGTAACTGGTGTTATTTTTTCTATGCCTGGTGGGAAAGATTACATTAGGGATAAGAAATGGTTAGATCTTGATTTGGATAAGTTCTACTACATTAATAACGGAGTGGATTTAGAACAATTTGCAAAGCAAATAAAAGAAAACGCATTTAGTGATATTGATTTGGATTCCGATTCATTCAAGGTCGTTTATGCAGGGTCTATTAGAACGGCAAACAACTTGATTTCAATAGTTAAAGCAGCGGAATTGATAAAAGAACCAAAGATTAAGTTCCTGCTATATGGAGAAGGCGATGATAAATCAAGTCTTATAGAGTATTGTAAGGAACACGGAATTAATAACGTGGTTTTTAAAGGGCAGGTTGAAAAAAAACTAATTCCTTATATTTTGAGCAAATGCGATTTAAGCATCTTGAACTATAAAAAAGCAAAAACACTAAAATATGGTGGGAGTCAAAATAAGCTCTTTGAATACCTAGCTTCTGGTTGCCCAGTGTTGGTTACTATAGACATGAATTACAACATTGTAAAAGATTGCAATTGTGGAATTGCGCTAGAAGAACCAGATAGCAAATTAATAGCTGATGCTATTCTTAAAATGTACAATATGCCTTTAGAAGAAAGGGAAAATATGTCAAAAAATGCAATGGAAGTTGCAAAAGAATATGATTTTGAAATTCTAACTAATAAGTTGTTAACAATTATTGGAGGACAAAAAAATGGTTAATGTTATTGGATTGGGTTATATAGGCTTGCCAACAGCCTTAATGATGGCTTCGCATGGTGTTGAAGTTGTAGGTACCGACTACAATAAAGAGTTAGTTGCTACACTTAACCGCGGCGAGGTGACTTTTGAAGAAAAAGGTCTAAAGGAATTATTTGATGACGCGGTTAAGGCTGGCATTAGATTTACAAACGAATACCAGATAACTGATACATATATTATTTCTGTACCTACCCCTTATGATAAGTTCAGCAAGGTAATAGATCCTTGTTATGTTGTTGCAGCAGTTAGATCCGTAATGGAAGTGTGCCTTAAAGGGGCAATAGTCGTAATTGAATCTACTGTATCTCCTGGAACAATTGATAAATATGTTAGACCAATTATTAAAGAAAAAGGTTTTACTATTGGAGAAGATATTCATTTGGCACATTGCCCAGAAAGAATCATGCCAGGTAATATGGTTTATGAGTTATTGCACAACAATAGAACAATTGGTGCAGATGAAAGACCGATTGCGGAAAAGGTAGCTAAATATTATTCATCATTTTGTCAAGGTCAGATTGCCTTGACCGATATTAAAACAGCTGAAATGACCAAGGTCGTTGAAAATACTTTTAGAGCTGTGAATATAGCTTTTGCTAATGAGCTAACTAAGATTTGCGATAAGGCCGGAATGGATGTCTATGAGGTCATTAAGATTTGCAACATGCATCCTAGAGTCAACATTCTTCAACCGGGCCCTGGTGTTGGCGGACATTGCATTTCTGTTGACCCTTGGTTCCTTGTTGGCGATTATCCACAACTCAGCAAAGTTATTGGCGAATCAATGAAAGTTAATGAATCTATGCCGGAATACGTTTTGGGAAAAATAGCCGATATTATGAAAGAAAACGGGATCAGCGATCCGGGAAGAGTAGGACTATATGGCTTGACCTATAAGGAAAACGTTGATGATTTTAGAGAATCTCCAACGCTGCAGCTTTTAGAACATCAAGCTAGTCATCTAGCAGAACCACTTAAAGTTTACGACCCATGGATAAAGAAAGATATCGTTAAGAATCAGTATCATGATTTTGATCAATTCTTAAAAGATGTTGATTTGGTGGTTATCATGGTCAAACACGATCATATCAAAGAGAATTTTGCAAAATTGGATGGCAAGATTGTTTTTGATACATGCAACATTTATAACAAAAAGGCTTACAAATTATAAATGACTAAACTTATTACTATTATTGGACATTTTGGGAAAGGACAGGTCTTATTAAACGGCCAAACAATTAAAACAAAGAATCTCTACGAGACGCTTATTGCAAGGTATTCTAATAATAATATTGGTACCGTGGATACTCATAAAAGACTGTTGTTTTTGTGTTTTTCTCCATTCATCCTCTTGAATGTTTTGCACAAATCAAAAAACATAATTGTTTTGCCTGCTCATAATGGCGTTAGGACGACCATTCCTTTGTTAGTTTTTCTGAACAAGTTTTTTAAAAGGAAGATTCATTACGATGTTATTGGTGGATGGCTTCCGAGTCTTTTGGAACAGAACATAAGACTACTAAAAACCTTGTCAAAGCTTGACTACATCTATGTTGAAACAGATACAATGCTGAAAAGGCTGAATAAATTGGGATTAAACAACGTACAGGTTCTACCAAATTCAAAAAACATATCCGTTTGTAATATAGATTATTCCAATTCGTATCCAAGACGCCTTTGTATGTTCAGCCGAATCAATAGATTAAAAGGTATAGAAGACGCAATAAATGCGGTTAACGAGATTAATAAGAGATCCGGTAGCAAAATATGTACCCTTGATATTTACGGAAAGGTTGATAAAGGCGAAGAAGAATGGTTTGAGGGACTTAAGGACAAGATGGATGCATCCATAAAATATTGTGGATTTGTAGATGGAAATCCAACTTCAGTCCTTAAGGATTATTACCTACTTCTATTTCCAACTCACTATTACACAGAAGGAATACCAGGAACTATCATTGATTCTTATTCTGCGGGTGTCCCGGTTCTCGCAAGTAAATGGGAGAGCTTTTCTGACGTTATAGTCGAAAACGTTACTGGTTTTGGGTTTGAATTTGATAACTATAATGACTTTTTGGAAAAATTATCTGATTTATGCCACAATCCATCAAAAGTTAACGGTTTAAGGGAAGAATGCCAAAAAAAAGCAATGTATTATTCAAACGAGAACATGGCTGATATTTTGGCGAAAAATATTGTGTAAGAGGTTATAAATCATGAAGATTTTACAAGTTATCCCCTCATTACAGGTTGCTGGCGCAGAAATAATGTGCGAAAACCTGTGCTATGAGTTGACTACAAGTCACCACGAAATACTGGTTGTGAGTTTATATAATACTCATTCGCCGATTACGGACAGAATGTTGAAAAATGATATTGATCTTCGCTTTTTAGATAAAAAAAGAGGATTCGATTTTTCTTGCGCAAAGAAATTAAGAAAGATAGTGAAAGAGTTCAACCCGGATGTAATTCATACGCATTTGTATTCTTTGAAATACGCCGTTTTAGCTAGAAATAAAGTTCCAATTGTTCATACAATGCATAACATTGCATCAAAAGAAACCACCAAATTTCAGCAATTAATAAATAAGCGGTTTTACAAAAAGAGGATTGTTTTACCAGTAGCATTGAGCGAAGAAATCAAAAGAACTTTTAATGAAACGTATAGAATTGCAAACCTTGACATTCCTATTGTTTTAAACGGTGTTAATTTGTCAAAATGCATCGCTAAAGAAGATTATCGTGTTGAAGGAACTTACCATATTTTACATATTGGCCGATTTGCTGAAGCCAAGAATCATATAGAACTTTTAAAAGCAATTAGAATTTTGAAAAATGATGGAATCGACATTCATTTATCTTTGATTGGTGAAGGCGAATTAAAAAGAACGGTTCTTGAATTCATTTCGAACAATGATTTAGAACAGGAAGTTTCTCTCCTTGGCATTAAAGAGAATGTTTATCCATATCTTCACGATGCTGATATTTTTGTTTTACCATCTTTGTTTGAAGGCGTTCCAATGACAATAATCGAAGCTATGGGGACGGGACTCCCCATTGTTGCGTCAAATGTTGGTGGCATACCGAATTTAATAGACGACCGTAAAGAGGGATTGTTGTGCAACCCAGAGGGCAATTCGATTGCATCAAGTATTGAGGAGTTTATTAAAAACGAAGAGTTAAGAGAGAACTGTGGCAAAGGCGCCAAGAAAAAGTCGACATTTTTTTCTTCCCGGGCGATGTGTGATAGTTACATAAAGGTTTATAAGGAGGCGCTATACAGAAATGGAAAACACCAGTAATTCTTTTTCTAGAAGCAAAATTAGAATAGAGAGGTCTTTTTCGGCCGTTGTATTTATTCCATGCTTATTTATTGTTTGCTTGGTGTTTTTCTTTGCTGGTGTTGATATATATTTAACATTAACAACTGCCCTCTTTTTGATAACGCTTTATTTTTGTTTTGCAAATGTTCATAAGAATATATTCTTCATTATATTTCTATTCTCATTTTACATATTTCTTGTAAGCGGAGAGGTTGCCGAGTGCTTCTTAAACAAAACATATTATCTGAATCTTAATATGCCGTACGAAGCAACCCGACATTCTCATATTTGCTTGCTTATTTCAATGGCGTTCCTATCGTTAGGCTTTTTTGTTATGAAAAGTAAAAAGGCCAACGATATTCAGCCTGTTAATATAATGGATAACAACATAAAAGCTTATCAACGAGTATCCTTGATGTTTTTTTATACTACCTATTGGATTATGTTGTTTAACTCGATCAATAAGCTGGTATTCGTTGTTAAGAATGGATATGTTGCTTATTATTCTTCATATCAACCTTTACTTCCTAGTATTGTTCTACAATTGGGCGATTTTTGTCCAATGGCCTTCTGTGGCTTTTTGGCTACTTTCCCGGATAAAAAAGAAATAAAAAAACCAATCATTCTTTACGCAGTTAATCTATTAACAATTCTATTTATGGGACAAAGAGGTGGAATAGTTTATATTGGTTGCTTCCTTTTTGGCCTGCTGCTTTACAGAAATAAGTATTACTCATATAGTAAAACATGGGTGAAAAAACCAATCATTGTAATTGGGGTTATTTCAATTCCTTTTCTTTTGGTCGGTCTCCATTTGATTACTTTTTTACGAAATGGTTACGATGTTATTTACAACTCATTTGGCGAGACCCTTGGTGATTTTTTCATTAACATCGGGTCCTCTTCGGTTGTAATTAAATTCGGATACGTTTATAGAGATCAGATACAATCATTCAGATTTTTCTCTATGGGTGACATCCTTAATTACTTTAAATATGGTAGCACATTTACTTGGCTTACAGGTATTAATGCGCCGTCAATTCATTCTGAAACTTTTGCTCTTGAAGGACATTCGTTTGATGCTTTTATTTCCTACATGTTTATGAAAACTGAGTTTCTACGAGGAGAAGGTGCCGGATCGTCGTTTGTTGCCGAATTATTCGCTGATTTTGGCTATTTGGGTGTTGGATTAGGCAGCATGATATACGGGATTCTTTTTAAGAAGTTTTCTTCATTGGATAAAAGCAATTGGATTTTAACAACAATTAAACTATATATGATAATGAACATTATAAAAACGCCTAGAGGGTCCTTTTCTTCTCCGTTTGGTGTTGTTGTTAATTTGTTTTTTATAGCATTTATTTTTATTTGTCATTCATATGCAAGCAAGTATCCCAAAGTAAATCATACTGTTCCCAGGTTAATTAAAAACGATTAGGAGAATAAATGAACAAAAACAAAAAATATGGACTCCTTTTTAAAAACACGTTGATATTCGCGATTGGAAGTCTTGGTTCAAAACTCATTACTTTTTTTCTTGTTCCCTTATATACCAACGTTTTGACTAAATCCGAATATGGGACAGCTGACCTTATTAGCACGATAGCCAATATCATGGTCCCAGTTTGCGGCTTGGTAATTCAGGATGCAGTTCTGAGATTTGGGTTATCAAAAGATTATAACAAGGCATCGGTAATTAAAAATGCTTTTATTTTGTTTTTGCCTGGTGCACTTTTGTGCTTAGCTATCACTCCTTTTTTTGGATTATATCCAGCCGTATCTGAATGGGGCTTGTATATTTTTGCTATTTCTATTTCTACAATGCTGTATAACATTGTGTTTAACTATGCGAAAGCAAAAGACATGAACAAGCTATATGCTTTTGGCAGCATATTATCGACTTTAATTTTGGCGATTTCAAATATTTTGCTACTATTAGTGTTCAAGTCTGGAATTCAGGGATATCTTATTTCAAATACCTTATGTTTATTGCTTCCAAGCCTAGTTCTGCTTGTAGCTACTAAATCAATTTCAGATTCGCTCAAGGCTCCGTATAGCAAAGATTTGTTAGTGGAAATGATCAAGTATTCGGCACCTCTGATTGCGAATAATCTTTCGTGGTGGATATTGAGCTCATCAGACAAGGTAATGATAGAGTTTTTTTTATCAAAAGATGATTTAGGGTTATATACGGCTGCCTCGAAAATACCTGCATTATTATCTATCGTGACTACTATTTTTGCTTCTGCTTGGACGATATCGTCAATTAAAGAATATGATGATGATGGCGAAAAGGATAAGTCGTTTTATTCAAATGTATTTAAATTCTTTTCTTTACTTATGTTTAGCGTGGCGTTGGCAATTCTCTTGGTTCTAAAACCGTTTATGTCAATTTATGTAGGTAAAGAGTTTTTTGAATCGTGGGTTTTCGTTCCATTTTTAATTCTTGGCACTGTTTTTTATTCGTTCGGATCTTTTTTTGGAGCTATATTCGGCGCGTTAAAAAAGAATGTATCGTGTACAATAACCACAGTAATTGCCGGCATAGTCAATATTGTAATCAACTTATTACTAATTCCGGTAATTGGGGTTTTTGCCGCTACATTGTCGACTGCAATTAGTTATTTACTTATCGACATCATCAGAATGCTATATAGTAGAAAGTTTTTTAAATTCGAAATCGATTTCATCAAGTTCATTATTAATTCAGCTATTTTAATCGTGGCTTCGATCTTAATAATTTTGGAGCCCAACTTCATTTATTTGATATCAGGGATAGGGCTTGTTTTGATATTGATTGTAAATCTTAAAGACTATAGAGGGCTAGTGACATTTATTATAACTATCCTCAAAAAGAGAAAAATACAGGTTAATGGTGGTGAAAGCGATGTTGAATAAATTATCACAAGAAGAGCAGAAAAAAATCTGCTTTGAAATCCTTGTTGAATTTGATAAGTACTGCAAAGCTAATTCATTGAGATATTTTATATCGTACGGAACATTGTTGGGAGCCGTACGACATAAAGGCTTTATTCCTTGGGATGATGACATCGACGTTTTTATGCCGAGGAACGATTATGAAAAGCTTTTAGGAAGCTTCAATGAGCATAATCCAAAATATAGAATAGTATCGTACACAAACACAGATTGGTGGTTTATGCCCTTTGCAAAGATAATTGATACAACCACCAAAGTTGAAGTGAAACCATATAAATACGACGATTTGGGAGTTTTCCTTGATGTTTTTCCTTTGGATTTCCTCTCGGGAAAATACGAAGACATTAAAAGTGCATATCTGAAGATTAAAAAGATGAGGGAAATTATCTATTTCAAGAACATTAGGTTTTCCTATTTTTCCAATCCACTTAAAAAATTGTACCTGCTTTGTTACAAAATTATTCATTGTGGTTATAAAAACAAAGGAACAAACGACGCAATCGTTAAAATATGCAAACAGTATTATTCCGATAAGCCAGAGTACGCAGCCGTATTGTCTGTAATGTATTATGGCGAGAAAGAAATAATGGATGCTAAAATTTTTGAATCTGCAGTGGATTTAGAGTTTGAGGGGCATCTTTTTTCTGCACCAATTGGTTATAAAGAGTTTCTGAGTAATATGTATGGCGATTACATGAAATTGCCTCCTGTTGAAAAAAGAGTTTGTCACTCACAAATCGCATATAGGAAGGAATAAAGATATTATGAAAAATATTGCTTTGATTATTGCGGTGGCGTTGGCGCTAGAATGGGACAAGACATCCCAAAACAATTTATTAACGTTTATGACAAACCGGTTATAGTTTACACCATGGAATCTTTCCAAAAACATCCTGAAATCGATGCGATTGAAGTGGTGTGTCTTGACGGATGGCACGATGTTTTAAGGGCTTATGCCAAGCAGTTCGGAATTGCGAAATTGGAAAATGTTGTGAGTGGTGGTGTAAACGGGCAAGATTCAATCCGTAATGGCCTTTATGACATTCAAAAAAGATATCATGATGATGAAGATATTGTTTTAATCCATGACGCAATCAGGCCAATGTTAAGCCAGGAAATTATTTCTGAAAACATTAAGGTCTGTCGAGAAAAAGGAAATGCAATAACTGTTGTTCCGTGTACGGCTGCCATGTTGAAAACCTATGATGGCATAGAGACAGAAGAACAAGTTGCTAGAGATAACTTAAAAATTACTCAAACTCCTCAGACATTCTTTATCAATGAAATTTGCGAAGCGCACAAGGAAGCGTTGTCAAAAGGCATAACTGCTTCTGTGGCCTCTTGTACAATGTACATAGAACTGGGCAGGAAATTGTATTTGGCTAAAGGTTCTGAAAAGAATTTGAAATTGACTACAACGGAGGACATAGAAATCTTTAAAGCCCTCCTTGTTTCCAAAAAAGACGAATGGATGCATTGATATGGAAGTTTATAATTCTTTAATTTACAAAAAATCGTTAGAAAAGGTAGCAAGCAGTTTACCTAAAAGGGAAGCGAGCGTATTAATAACGGGTGCTTCTGGGCTAATTGGATCATGCATAGTGGAAACCCTTTTATTGGCTGGCTACAATGTTTATGCCTTGGACTTGAGAAAAGAAAGGCTTGCCGAAAGATTCGGACAAGAAACTGACAAGTTACATTTTATTGCTCAAAACATATGTGAGCCTATCTCAAACGTCTATCATTTTGATTATATTATTCATGCCGCCAGCTTTGCCGATCCAAAATCGTATGCTTTGTATCCTGTCGAAACTATTTTGGTTAATGTTGTTGGTGCAAGAAATGTTCTTGATTATGCCAAAACCCACAAGGAATGCCGTATCTTAGTTACATCCACATTCGAGGTTTATGGAAAATTAGACCAAGACTCATATAAAGAAGATGAGGTTGGACTACTGGATTTCAATTCGTTGAGATCTTGTTACCCAGAAAGCAAAAGAACAACAGAAGTTTTGGTTAGAAGCTATGTTGATGAATACCAAGTTGACGGGGTGATTGTAAGATTTTCATCCATTTATGGTCCAACGATGCTGAAAAACGATTCCAAGGCACATGCCCAATTCCTTTTCAAAGCGTTAAACAACGAAGATATTGTTTTGAAAAGCAAGGGCGAGCAAAGAAGAACGTATACATATGTCATTGATGCCGTTGATGCTTTGCTTTATGTTCTTTTTAACGGAAAAACAGGCGAAGTTTATAATATAGCCAACGGAGACTCAATTATTTCTATCGCGGAGCTTGCTTCATTGATAGCTTCTCTGGTTGGCAGAAAAGTTGTTTTTGATTTACCTGATGAGTTAGAGAAGAAAGGCTTTTCTAAACCGCAGAATTGTATTCTTGATACAACTAAATTGACAGAATTGGGTTATAGACCTAAATACGGTATAAAAGAAGGCGTTATCGAAACGCTGGAAATTATGAAAGAGTGTTCATAGTATGTTGGAAGAAATCAAAAAAAGAGTGTTTGAAGCAAATCTTGAACTTGTCAAAAAAGGTCTCGTCATTTTTACGTGGGGAAACGTTTCTGAAGTCGACAGAGAAAAAGGCCTTGTCGTAATCAAGCCTTCCGGTGTCGATTATGAAACAATGACTGCTGACGATATGGTTGTCGTTGATTTGAATACAGGCGAAGTCGTTGAAGGCAAGTATAAACCATCATCCGATACTCCAACTCATCTTGAATTATATAGAAGGTTTCCTCAAATTGGCGGCATCACGCATACGCACTCATTAAATGCAGTTGCTTTTGCGCAGGCTGGTGTGGATATTCCGGCTCTCGGAACGACTCGCGCCGATTATTTCTATGGTGATATACCATGCACAAGGGAATTGACAAAAGAAGAAGTTGAGGAAGCGTATGAAGCTAATACTGGAAAAGTAATAATTGAAGAAATTGAAAAAAGAGGATACGACGTAATGTCTATTCCTGGAATCGTTGTTAAGAACCATGGCCCTTTCGCGTGGGGCAAGGATGCATATCAATCTGTTTACCATGCCGTAGTTTTGGACAAAGTTGCAGAAATGGACATTAAAACGCTTGTGATTAACCGGAACGCGGAAATGAAACAGTATGTGTTAGATAAGCATTATTCAAGAAAGCATGGACCTAATGCCTATTACGGGCAAAAGAAATAGCCCAACCTCCCCACATTCCCAACCCTCCCATGATGGAGTCTGAAGGACAATTATAAAAATCCTCCTACGTACGTGGGGAAAATAGGAAAAGTTGGGAATGTGGCTTCAGTGCCTTCAGGGGCTTGTTGAAACCAAAAAAGCAAAAGCGCCTATGTGCGCTAGGAAACGGGATGAGCAATAAACAAGGAAGCGCTCAGAATCCGGTCGGAATGAAAAAAATCATAAACGGAGATATAATGCAACATAATTATAAATTGTAAGAATAGTAATTACTACAAGTATTGCCAAAATGATATGAAAAGAGATAATACAAATGACTAAGAAAAAAATAGTAGTAACGGTGGGGTGTAGACCTGACTGCATAAAAATGATGCCACTTGTTAAAGAATTAAAGTCTAGAGTAGACTTGGAAACTGTACTTTTGTCTACCGGGCAGCATAGACAAATGCTGGACCAGGTGTTTGACGTGTTTGGAGAACACCCGGACTATGATTTGGAAATCATGAAGCCGGGTCAATCTTTGTTTGATATAACGACTAATATTCTGAACAAGATCAAATCCGCTTTGGAAGAGATTAAACCCGACGTTGTTTTGGTCCACGGGGATACTTCAACTGCTTTTGTCACCGCTTTGGCGTGCTTTTACATGCAGATTCCCGTAGGCCATGTGGAGGCCGGTCTTAGAACCTACAATATCTATTCACCATTTCCTGAGGAATTCAATAGGCAGGGCATTGGCTTAATCGCAAAATATAACTTCGCTCCTACCAAACTCGCCAAGCAGAATTTGGTGAACGAAGGCAAAAAGGAAGAGAGCATCTACGTTACTGGCAACACGGTCATCGATGCAATGAGCCATACGGTCAAAGCCGACTACACCCATCCGGAGCTAGAGTGGGTCGGGGACAATAAACTTATTTTCATTACGGCGCACAGAAGGGAAAATCTGGGTGAGCCTATGCATAACATGTTTAGGGCCATTCGTCGTGTATTGGATGAGCATCCTGACGTGAGGGCGATTTATCCGATTCATATGAATCCCCTTGTCAGACAAGCCGCTGATGAGGAGTTGGGCGATTGCAAACAGATACACATAATCGAGCCGATTGAGGTGTTTGACTGCCATAACTTCGAAGCAAAGTCATATCTGATTCTTACCGATAGCGGTGGCATTCAGGAAGAAGCGCCGGCATACGGCGTTCCGGTTCTTGTTATGAGGGACACTACGGAGCGTCCAGAGGGCGTTGATGCTGGAACGTTAAAACTTGTCGGAACCAACGAGGAAATTATCTATAACGAATTCACAAAACTTCTTGATGACAAGAGCGAGTATTCAAAGATGGCAAAGGCCGTCAATCCATACGGCGATGGACATGCCTGCAAACGCATTGCCGACATTTTGGAAGGCAAGCCATACGAAGAATGGAAAAACTAAAAGCAAAAGAATAACAAGTACAATCAGCGAAAAGGCGATCTTGAAAGGTCGTCTTTTTTCATGTCCAAAGGAGGTATTGTCATGGACTATTTAAACTTAATCAGCGTGCCTGCCATCGCGACGGCAGTGTACCTAATCATCGAGGTCTTGAAGAAGGCGCTCAACAACAGCGAGAAATTTCTAAGATTCGTCCCTTTGATTTCATTGGGACTTGGGGCAATTGCGGGGGTTGTATGCTTCTTTTTCATCCCGAGTATCATCCCTGCAACAAACGTAGTTGTGGCGATTATCATCGGTGCGGCATCCGGACTTACTGCGACCGGAACGAACCAAATCTTCAAGCAGTTCACCAAAGGGAAATGAAAATAATCTAAGAATTTTCATGAGTAGGTGAGTAAAACGGCATCTCGATTTGCAAGCATGGTAGGAACACCCAAACCGATCGTTCCTGCCTTGGAAAAAACGCGTAAAAAAGATGTCAAAAACATTCGCCAAATGACTTGATATATCTTCCTTTTAGAGCGATGTATATACATGTCGAAAGGAGGCTGATTCAAGTGAAAAAGTGACGATTACGACAAAGAAAATCAAAATCCAAAGCAGAGAGATCTCAGGGTGACCCGGGGTCTCTCTTTTTTTACCCCGGAACACGAATTGCAACAAAAAAGATGAGGAGGTCAGCATGATAATTTCAAAGAGAACGATATTCAAACCGGAGGACAATGCCGTGAAGGCTAAAGCCATCAAGCGATGCGCGGCATATGCTAGGGTCTCTACTGATGAGGAGGCGCAAGGCGAGTCATACGATTCCCAGGTCGCTTACTATACAAAGCTAATTGAAAACGACCCGGGCAGCACGCTCGTCGGCATCTATGGGGATAGGGGGATATCCGGAACCTCCAAGGAGAGGCCAGAGTTTCAAAGGCTCATAAAGGATTGCGAGGACGGGAAGATCGACTTCGTCTACGTCAAGTCCATCTCAAGGTTCGCGAGGAACGCATCTCTGTGTATCGAAAGCCTCGACAAGATTTCGCCCCATGGCGTGGTCGTCTATTTTCAGAAGGAGAACATCTACTCAAATGACAAAAGCCTTAGTGTCATCCTGAAGATTTTGGCGACGCTTGCCCAGGAGGAGGCTAACAGCATCTCGATGGCCATCAAGTGGTCCAATTACGCAAACGCCAAGATCGGCAAGCCCACGAGAATCGTCGCCTATGGATACAAGAAGGTGACGGAAGGTAAGAACAAACACGTCTGGGTCATAGAACCGGACGAGGCAAGGAGGGTGAAGAAGGCATTCGTCCTCGCCCTAAAGGGAATGAGCCAGACCGACATAGCGGCGGAGCTCACCAAGATGGAAGAGGAAGAGGGCACCGGCGTCGTCTGGAACCACACCAGGGTGGACAAAATGCTCAAGAACGAGGTTTACACAGGTGTAATCATCACAAACAAGACAGTGACGGTGGACTACGTCACGAAGAAGGTGGCGGTGAATGACGGGATTGCCGAGAAGGTCGTAATCAACGGCCACCATGAGCCGATCATCAACGAATACATATTCAATGCGGTCAAAGACGAACTGGCGTCCAAGAGGAGGGGAAAATATGCAAAACGCTAATAATGAATACATCGTCGAGAAATCAAGTCTCGACGACACCGTAGAGGTATACAAAAAGAAGATAACCTCGAGCACCGATATTGATTCTAAGGAATATAGGCCGAAGAGGGTCGCCGCCTATTGCAGGGTCAGCAAGAACATCGAGCTCCAGCAGACGAGCCTTGAAACGCAGATCGACTCCTACCAAAGGACCATCGCTGAACGAGTGGATTGGCAGCTTGTCGAGATTTATTACGACAGGGGCATCACGGGAACCTGCGCATCGAAAAGGCTAGGCTTCATGAAGATGATCGAGGATTGCAAGGCCGGTAAGATCGACCTGATTCTGGCCAAGTCCATCTCGAGGTTCGCAAGGAACACGGTGGACATGCTCGAGTACACGAGGATGCTCAAAGGCATAGGCGTCAGCGTCTACTTCGAGAAGGAAAGGATAGACACTGGTGATTTGACCTCGGAGATGCTCCTAACCGTATATGCGGCATTTGCCCAGGAGGAGAGCCATTCCATCTCGGAAAACACGAGAAGAGGCTATAGGCAGCGATTCCAAATGGGAATTCCGAAATACAACAAGGTATTCGGATACCGAACTGACCCCGATGACAAGAATGTGTGGAACATCGAGGAGAGCGAGGCGCTGATCATCAGGGAGGCCTTCCACCGATACCTGAGGGGTGAAAAACTTCAGCCAATCTGCGATGACTTCAACGAAAGGGGCCTTCCATCCCCAAACGGCGACAAATGGTACCAGTCCTCAATGGCAAAGGTCCTTAAAAACGAGAAATACGTCGGCGACGTCACCATGCAGAAAACCATCGTAACGGACTTGCTCAACCATGTTTCAAAACCTAACAAAGGCATAGTCCCAATGTATAGAAAGAAAAATCACCACGAACCAATCGTGGACAGGGAGGACTTTGAGACTGTGCAGAGGATGTTTTTGCTGAAAGAGGTTCTTCATGGTTCGCAGCAGTACCCTTATTACGATTACCTCAGGTGCCCGCATTGCGGAGGTCAGATGGTGCAGTTCATGTCGAGTTTGCCAAGGTCACCGGCTGCCTGGATCTGCAAGGACCACAAAACCTGTAAGGACAATGCGCTACTGACCAAATACATCGATATGGCCGTCATCAAGGCTATAAACGAATTACCATCCTGCCTCAGCGGCTATGAGGACTGTATCAGGGAGGTCCAAAGCCACTTCGCGAGAGGTGGTTCCGTGGATCTGTATTTCCTGAAGAAATTGGTCGATAAAATCGAGATATCCAAGGATTACGAATCGGTGAAGATAACCTTCAAATTCGGGAAGGAGTTCTGCGAGAAGTTCAAGTTCCAAAGACCATCCGAGCACGCGAACCCAATCATCGAGTACAAAGGGAACTGCCTTTACATCAATGGCAGGATGTTCCAACCAAGGGAAGGGGCCAGGGTGACGGACTGCATCACGAGAATCCAACTATACAACAAAGACTTAGTCGCATACTTGCCAGAAGGCGGAGGCGAAATATACCGCATAGACAATTCTAAGGTCGGGAGAACAAGCTGGAAGAGATATAAAAAAGTGGAAACTCAAACAGCAGAAAACACGCAGTCAATAAATGAAGAAAGCGATGGCTCTTCAACGGCCATCAGACAAGGAAATCTGGTAGGAGTGGGTGCCCGCGTCATGTACGCGAAGGCGGATAAGCCGTTTTAGCATGTCGGAGGAGGTGGTTGCAAATGGTTGATAAGGAAATTGAGTATGTCATCGAAAAGTCTCCGCTCAACGAAACCGTGGAAGTTTACAAGAGAAAGGCTGAAAACACGGATTGCTTTTCAAGGGGATATAAGCCCAAGAGGGTGGCGGCTTACTGTAGGATCAGCAAGAACGAAGAACTGATGCTGACAAGCCTCAAAACCCAGATCGAGGCGTACCAGAAATACATCAGCGAACGTCCGGAATGGGAGCTAGTCGACATCTACTACGATAGGGGAATCAGCGGCCTCAGTATAAGGAAAAGAAGCGGTTTCCAAAGGATGATCGATGATTGCAAGGCCGGGAAAATCGACATCATACTGGCCAAATCGGTCAGCCGATTCGCGAGGAACACGATTGACACCATCAAGTACGTAAGGATGCTGAGGGACATGGGCGTCACAATCCGATTCGACAAGGAGAAGATCGACACGGCGGACCTTATCAGTGAGATGCTCCTTTCCGTTTATGCCGCTTTCGCGCAAGAGGAGTCATTATCGATTTCAGAGAACGTCAGAAGGGGCTTAAGGCAGAGGTTCCTCACCGGGACCGCCAAATACTTCAAGGTGTATGGTTATTACCCAGATGAGCACGACAAAACCAAATGGCACGTCAACAAAGACGAGGCGAAGATCATCCGAGAGATATACGGCAAGTTCATAAACGGACTTAGTGTGTGCCAGATAAGGAAGGATCTCATGAGGAGGAAAATCCCCGCACCCGAAGGTGAGAAATGGTACGCATCCTCAATCCTTGTCATGCTCAAGAACGAAAGGTACATCGGTGATCTTCTCATGCAGAAGACCGTGATGGTTGATCTGTTCAACCACGTCTCAAAGCCAAATAAGGGGATCGCGCCAATGTACCTTAAGAGAAACCACCATCAGCCGATTATCAGTCGCGAGGATTTTGGGCTTGTCCAGAGGATGATGGTGCTTAGGTACGCGGAGACCGGTTACCACCAATACCCATATTACGACTATATGCGCTGCCCACGCTGCGGGAGACAGATGGTCCAGTTTCTGAACCTTCACCCAAGATATCCGGCCTGCTGGATTTGCTCAGATCACAAAAACTGCACGTCGCTGTATGTCATGAACCGATACGTTGACGATGCCGTTAGGAAGGCCATCGAAAGCCTGGACGACCATGCCATTGGCTACAAAGGGTTCGTCAAAGAGGCCAAAAGGCACCTCTCAAGGGGTGGGGGCATAGAGCTTGTGCACCTTAGAAGGCTGATAGGAAGGATAGACATCATCGATGACTACACCGCGCTCAGAATCACCTACGCAAAAGGCGGGGAGTACATCTATAGGATCAATTTCATAAGGCCGACAGACCACCCTTACCCCAAGGTGGAGACAATCGACGGATTGCCTTATATAAACGGCATCTATTACAACAACAAGATAGACGTGAAGATCTGTTGGGCAATCAAGGAAATAGCCAGGTTCTGCAGTGAAATCGACGTAATACCGCCCAAGGACGAGAACGACGTGTTCCGAATCAAGACGATACGCAAGGCCTGGAAGAAAAAGGCGAAGGAGGAAAGAAATGAAGATAACGATTATCAAACCTGAGGACGTTAAGAGAGGAAAGAAGAAGGTCGCTGCTTACTGCCGCGTCTCGACCTTCAAGGAGGATCAGGAGGATTCCTTCGAGTCGCAGGTTACCTATTACACGAAACTGATAAGCAACCACCTGAACTATGAGATGGCGGGAATCTACGCCGACCAAGGAATAAGCGGAACCAAGACGGAGAACAGACATGAATTCATGAGGATGATTGACGACGCGATGGCCGGCAAGATAGATGTGATTTACTGCAAATCCATCTCGAGGTTCAGTCGAAACGCAGCCCAGTGCCAGCAGATCGTGAGAGAACTCAAAACCAAGATGGTGGAGGTCATATTTGAAAGAGAGCAGCTATCATCCTTCAATCCGATGAGTGAGATGGTGTTCAATTTTCTGACCATCCTCGCCCAAGAGGAATCCAGGAGCATTTCGGAAAACACGATTTGGGCATTGGATAAACTTGCCGAAAAAGGGATCAGGAGGCTTGGGCAGAACAAGGTTTTTGGCTATGACGAGAAGAATGGCATCCTAGTTCCAAATGCCTATGCGCCGGCAGTGAAGATGATTTTCGAGGAATACGCAAAAGGGACGAGGGTCCGCAAAATAGAGGACTATCTTGAACAGATGGGATGTATCAGCATGAGGACGAGGAAAAGGTTTAGCAGTCAGGCAATCGCGAGCATACTTTCGGACGTCATCTATAAAGGCGACAGGCTTATTCAGAAAAGGCCCCACATCAACTACCTTACGAAGAAATCGGATTATACAAGGGAGTTTAACCAGTATTACATCGAAGACGCGCATGAGGCCATCGTGTCCAAAGAATTATGGGATAGGTGCCAGGCGGAAAGAAAGAGAAGGTGGAAAGCCAAAACGATGGGCAACCCCGAGTTCAAGCCTTCCGTCAGGATCAGGGGCTCTTCCCATCCGCTGTTTGGAAAACTCTACTGCGCAGAATGCGGAGCTGCTTACGAGAGAAAATCCAAGATGTACAAAGGTTTGACCAGAAAAATCTGGCGCTGCAAAAGGAACAAAGGCGAATGCCACAACCATTGCATAGGCGAGGAAAAACTGATTGAGCTATTGAACGGCATCGACTTTGATTTGCTTGAAAAGGCGTTCTTAAAGGAAAATGGAGAAATCGAGATCCACTACAAAACGAGATATTACCCTATCTTTCAAAACCAAACGAACGAGAGCATAGGCTAGTTTCCTTGTTGTCATTTATGTCATCTAAAAATCAAACGAAAAGTTTCCTAAATTTGCGACAGACGATTTCATACAAGCTTATTTTGTGGTAAAATAGAAACAAGCTGGAGGTGGAAAAATATGTCTGTTTCATTTAAGAAATTTTTTAAGTTGCTCATCGACAGGAACATGTCGCAGGTTGAGTTCAGGATCAAAGCCGGCATCGCCCCAAACACAATGACGAAGCTTAGGAGAGATGAACCTGTCACCTTCGCAATTCTTGATAGGATGTGCAAAATGCTTGAAGTCGATTATGGCGATATCATGGAATACAAGCCTGATGTCAAAGACGATGAGAATAAATAAAGTAGCATTATGGAATTGATTGGATAAAGAATAGATCAGCAAAAAAGAAAAAAGCAGTCAGGTGACGACTAAGCAGAAGACCAACAAAGATCTTCCGAAGTCATAACTTGACTGCCTTTTTTATTTGCTTTCAAACTCTTCAACAATGGCCTTTGCTAGGTTCCTCCTCTTTTCCGGCAAACTGTTAATGCGTGCAGCTAAAACTTTTCCTTCATCTTCGATGGTTTCATCGGCAAATAGATCGGACAAAGAAATGCCTAATGCTGCGCAGATTTTTTCGAGAGTTTGCAAGGAAGGTTGGTATTTGGAACTGAATAGCGTCGCCAAGGTGGACTGAGGTAAATTTGCTTTTTCAGCCAAAATATAAGAAGTCCAGTTTCTTTCTTCCATAAGCCTATAAATCTTCATTTTGATATCCATGTTTTCTGCCTCCTTTCTTTGGACGTCCTATCTATATATACATTCATAGATTTTACGGATTATCAAGTCATTATCGGGCGGTGTTTTCAAATAATCGATTTATCGATGAAAATAATCGGTTATCCGTATTATTTGGAATTTGAGCCCGCAGTAAAATATAAGCGAATAAAAGTAGAGGATGTGATTATTCCGTGGCAATAGACAATGAAGAGAAAACAAAATTAAGAGAATCAATTGCCAATGGTTATAAACGTGATGAAATAGAACTGATTGCAAAGAACTCGTCTGGTGAGGATCGTTTTTCTTTAAATAAGGAAATGCGCGTGTGCGCGTATTGCAGAGTATCAACTGACAACATCGAGCAGACTACTTCTTATGAGTTCCAACGACAGGAATACACAGAGAAAATCGAGTCGAACGATAAATGGACCTTGGTCGATATATACCGATGAAGGTATTTCCGGCACATCGATGATGCACCGAGACAGCTTCAATAGAATGATAAAGGA
>Ga0208823_1000928_pt1 | contig 23762 bp, 15 predicted proteins | sample AD_UKC075_MetaG_FD_184440 | JGI IMG/M metagenome (GOLD analysis project Ga0208823, IMG submission 184440) | Active sludge microbial communities of municipal wastewater-treating anaerobic digesters from USA - AD_UKC075_MetaG (SPAdes) (version 2) | ecosystem: Engineered > Bioreactor > Anaerobic >... | reverse complement strand
CCTGAACTGTCCATTCGGGGCACCCAGGCAGTGCCGTTCCACACGTAGCCGATCGCTCCCCTGGTGGCTCGATCGCAAGCTCGCTCCCGAAAGCGACTCGCGCTCCCGAAAGCTCGGGAGCAAAGGTCCCATTCGGGAGCGAAGTCGAGGGGCGAGCTCCAAGCCGGGTGTGGGCCGATTCCCGATCTCAGGTCATTCAGCCCAGGCGGTAGATCCGCGACTCCCAACCGGCCAGGACGCCGTCCGCGGGGTCGGCGTGGGTGCCGAGCAGCAGCTCGGCGTCCGCGTGGGACGGGAGTTCGGACGGCAACGCCACCGGCGCCGACGACCAGTTCGCGAGCACCAGCAGGCGCTCCTCGCCGAGGGTGCGGGTGAAGCAGAACAGCTGCTCATGGTCTCCCAGCAACAGCTGGAAGCGACCGTGTTGAACCACCTCCAGCTCATGGCGCAACCCGATCAACGCCCGGTAGTGGTTGAAGACCGAACCGGGGTCACCCACCTGCGCGGCCGCATTGATCTCGGCGTGATTCGCGGTCACCGGCAGCCACGGCGTCCCGTCAGTGAACCCCGCGGTGTCGGACGCGTCCCACTGCATCGGGGTGCGCGCGTTGTCGCGGCTCTTGAACGCGATCACCGGGAGCAGCTGATTTGGATCGGCCCCGGACGCCACGGCCTGAGCGTAGAAGTTCACCGACTCGATGTCGTCGTAGTGCTCGATCGCACTGAACCCGGCATTCGTCATGCCCAGCTCCTGGCCCTGGTACACGTACGGCGTGCCCTTGAGCAGATGCAGCGTGGTGGCCAGGGTCTTCGCCGAAGCCACCCGGAACTCCGGCGAGTCGTCACCGAAGCGCGACACCGAACGCGGCTGGTCGTGGTTCTCGAAGTACAGCGAGTTCCAGCCGACATCGGCCAGCCCGTCCTGCCACTTCGCCAGGTTCGCCTTCAGCGCGGGCAGTTGCAGCGGCACCAGCTCCCACTTCAGGCCGGAAGGGCCCGCGTCCACGCTCATGTGCTCGAAAGTGAACACCATGCCCAGTTCGCCGGCGGCCGGGTCGGTGTGGGAGCGGGCGGTCTCGACGTCCACCAGGACCATCTCACCGACGCTGAACAGCTCCTTGGCCGAGATGCCGACCTCGCGGTTCAGTTCGCGCAGGAACTCGTGCAGCCGCGGCCCCTCCACCACCAACGTCGGGTCGTAGCAGATGCCGTCCGGCGCGGCCGGGCCGTCGGCCAGCGGCAAGGTCTTCGAGATCAGGTTGATCACGTCCATGCGGAAACCGTCCACGCCGCGGTCGACCCAGCGCCGCATCATCGCGTAGATCTCCGCTCGGACGGCCGGGTTCTCCCAGTTCAGGTCGGGCTGCTTGGGTGCGAACAGGTGCAGGTAGTACTCGCCGGACGCGGGGTCGAACTGCCAGCCGCGGCCGGAGAAGAACGAGCCCCAGTTGGTCGGCTCAGCGCCGGGCGTGCCGGGCTCGAAGCCTGGCCGCGCGGGTCGCCAGAAGTACCAATCCCGCTTGTCGGACGCAGGATCGCGGGACTCGACGAACCATGGGTGCTCGTCGGAGGTGTGGTTCACGACCAGGTCCATCACCAGCTTCATGCCGCGGTCATGCAGGCCGGCGATCAGCGCGTCCAGGTCTTCGAGCGTGCCGAACAGCGGATCGACGTCGTCGTAGTCGCTGATGTCGTAGCCGTTGTCGGCCATCGGCGAGCGGTAGACCGGCGACAACCAGACCACGTCCACGCCGAGCGCGGCCAGATGGTCGAGGTGGGCGATGATGCCGGGGAGGTCGCCAATCCCGTCCGCATTGCTGTCGGCGAACGACCGGGGATAGATCTGATAGACCACCGCGCTGTGCCACCAAGGAGCCATGCGCACATTCTTGCGGACGCGCGTGCTGCCGGTCAGTGCAACTGACCGCGTTCGCGCAGGTCGCTGACGATCTGGGCGTAGAAGGTCTCGTCGATGCGGTACTTGTCGCGGTAGATCAGGTAGCTGATCACGATCAGGATCGGCGGTAGCACCAGCATGCCGAGCTTGATCGTCAGCAGTCCGGACGCGGTGGTATCGGCCGGACGGTCAGGGTTGACCCCGGCGATGACGATCGCGATCGCCACGATCTGGGTGGAGAGCGCCGCCCCCACCTTGTTGATGAACGGCTGCAGCGCGAAAGTGACCGCGCCGTTGCGGCGTCCGAGCTTCCACTGGCCGTACTCGATCGTGTCGGTGAGGAAGACCAGCATCAGCAAGGTGATGAACGAGTCACCGATGAACAGCAGCAGACCGGCGGCGGCGATGAAGCCGATGTGGGTGGGCGAAACGAAGAAGACGAGATAGCCGGCCAGGATCAACGCGGTCGCCGCGGTGTACAGCGTCCGCCGGGAGAAGCGGCTGGACAGGGTGGGAAAGATCGCATAGCCGAGCAGTTGGCTGGCCACCAGCACCGCGCCGAACGGTGAATACATGCTTTCATCGCCGTAGACGTACTTGAAGTAGTAGGTGCCGAAGGTCGTGGTGGTGAGGTAGCCGGTCATGAACAGGACCATGGCGATGGCGACCCACAGCAGTTGGTCGTTGCGGAAGACCACCTGCGCCAGTTCGCGCAGGCTGGTGCGTTCCTGCTCGGCGACGATCGGCGGTTCCTTGACCCCGATCAGGGTGACCGCCTGGCCGAGCAGCATGATCACCACCACCCCGACGGCGAACAGCGTCCATGCCTTGGTTGCACCGAGGGTCGTGGTGAGTGCGCTAGTCACTGGAATCACCGCTACGACTACGGCAAACAGTCCGATGGTTGCGAAGATCTTGGCGAGCGAGCCGAACCGCTCACGCTGCTTCTGGTCGAGGGTCAGGGCAGGCAGCAGCGACCAGTAGGGGATGTCGTTGGCCGTCCAGGACAGGCTCCACAGCAGGTAGATCAGGGCGAAACCGACGACGAAGGCCGTCCCGGTGAGGCCCAGGTCAGCGAAGAGCAGCACTGTGAACACTGCGGACGCGACCACGCCGCCCGCGATCCAGGGCTTGTAGTGGCCCCAGCGGGTGCGGGTGTTGTCGACGATGGCGCCCATCACGATGTCGGCGACCGCGTCGAACAGCCGGGCGAGCAGGATCAGCGAGGTGGCCCAGAGGAAGTCCTCCCGTGACGGTTTGAGCACGTCGCTGAGGAAGAAGACCAGGTACAGGCTGACCAGGGTGTAGACCATGTCGCGGCCGACCGTGCCGACGCCGAACGTCCACTTGTTGCGCCGGTCGAAGTCGCCGGTGACGACGGCTGGCGTTGTCGCGTCCTCAGAGCGAGCCATGGGTCTGAGTCTTGCGCATAACCGCTTCCACGGATGGGCATCCCGGAGCCAGATCGTTCGTCATCCCACCCACTCAGCGACCAAGTCATCCCGGCGCAGGCCGGGAGCTCCGCAGGGCAAGGGTTCGATCTCGAAAGTGTTCGAACCTTACTGGTCGATAAACGCATTCCCCGTCCTCGGCGCCGGTCGTACTAATACCTTGCCCGCATGGAAATGCGTGCTTTCGGGTCGGGTCGTCGCCTATGCGGATTGTTCACGTCTTGGGTGGTGGCGTCCAGCCTGGTCTTCTTCGCCCCATCGCTTGTACCAGAAGCCGTCGCTGACCCTTTGCCGCCGTCCCAAGTCTTGTTGACCACCGACAAGATCCAGTTCGCTGCCGGGGAGACGTTCACTCTCACAGCGATCGTGGATCAACCCCTGGAAGACAGCGCAAGCACGCTCATTATCAGAGATGTCACCGACAGTGTCGACGTCAAGCAATGCACAAGCGGGACTCACTGTGAGGCTGAACTCGGGTTTGCGTCGGGTGGTCCGCATGAGTACAGGGCGGCTGTCGGAGCGGTGGAATCACAGGCCGTGACGGTCTCACGGTCAGCATGGGACATCGTTCTGGATGTTGACCGCATCGAGATCGGTGCGGGCGAGCACGCGAGTTTGGTCGCCACGCTGAACCAAGACCTCTCTAGCACCTCTGGCGCGTATTCGGTTGCGATCTTTGATGTGACGAGGGCGAGGCGAGCCCAAACCTGCGTAGCGGGTTCAGCATGCCAAGTTGAGATTCCGGCATACACAGACGATGCGATTTCGGCCCAATTCATTGCGGCCGTCGTTTCTGCCGATGATGTCGTCTCTCAGACAGTCGTTGAGGCAGCGGATATCCAAGCTGTGTCCGAGCCGGTCACTATCGCCAGGAAGGCGTGGACACTTCAAGTATCGGTTGAGCGGGACGTGCTGGCTGCGGGCGAGCGCACGACGGTGCATCTGCGCGCTGACCAGAACGTAAGGGACACACGCGGACGCTACTCGCTGTACATCTTCGAGATGAGCAAGAACGTCCTGATCGCTCAGTGTGACAGTGGCACGGAGTGCTCAGCGGGTATCGACTGGGTGACGGTGGATCCATGGGCCGGCCACTTCATGGGAGTGGTCGCCGAGCGCAGATCCGAGCCACCTTCATCTTTGGGTGATCTTCAAGACCTCATTGGTCTCGGGAGTGAGCAGCCAGCGGTCGCTCAACAGGGTTGGGAGATCACTGTCGAGTCGGATCGGCAGCAACTCGCCCCTGGGGACACGGCGCAGATCAAGGCGACAGCGAATCAGAATCTCGGACTGACGAGCGACCGGCTGACGCTCTACATCGCCGACATGGATGGGCGAACGATCTTGGCCGAATGCAACACTGGCACGACATGCGACGCCCAGACTGCCTATTACCGGCGTGGGGATGACGGGCGACACCTGATCCTGGTTGAGGCAATTGTCGCTCCGTCGGGGGCGGCCTCGTTCGACGAACTGCTTCGCTCCGGATGGCGCGGGGATTCCAACCGACTGCGTATCGACCGGACGCCATGGCAGAGCGCGCTCGTGCACACGGGTGGTAGCACCCTCACCCTCATCGCCAACCAGAATGTCGGCCTCTCATTCGGATCCTGGGCCTGGTATCTGTTCAACGCTCAGACCGGGTCGAGGGTCGGGAAGTGCTTCACCGGCAAGAGGTGTGTCTTCAGCGGGGCATCTCGGGGTGGGCAATACGCCGCCTTGCTGGCTCCGGCCACCGACCCGAGCTCGATCGACGACGTAACCTATGTGCTCACCGCGAGCGTGTTTGGCAGCGCACCCAGCCCGGTGTTTGGTCCCACGCTGACTTCGCCGTTGAGCGGTCGGGACGAAACCGCGGGGGGCCAGAACCTGGCGGAGGGGCCGTGTGCCTGCGGGCGCGCGGACCCCGTCAATACCGCGACCGGAGAGTTCTATCTTCAGGAAGTAGATCTCATCCTTGTCGGTGTCGGACCCAGCATGTCAGTGGCTAGGACGTACTCGACCAGCGGAGCCGGTGACAGCGGCCCGTTCGGATTCGGTTGGACGGCGAACCTTGGGGCTCGTCTCCGCGAGCTCGTACCCTCCGATGATTCGAACCAGTTGCCTCGGCAGGTTGAAGTGGAGCAGGAGAACGGCTCGATTCTCATCTTCACCAGGGAAGACTCAACCTCCGCGTTCGTTGCGCCGGATCGCGTCCTCGCTGCGCTCCAGTGGGACTCAGCAGAGGCGCAGTGGAGGTTGACTCGGCGCGACGGTGTTCTCCGCTTCAGGTCCGACGGCACCCTTGTAGCGGCAATGGACCGCGACGGGAACACCGTGGGATTCAGCTTCGCAGACGGGAAGCTAGCCACGATCAACGCCAGTGGTGATCGGTCGTTCGCAATTGCTTGGACGGGGCAGCGGATCTCGAAGGTCACCGACTCGGCCGGAAGGACCGCGAAGTACTCGTACAACGCCGCAGGAGATCTGGCTGCGGTCACGGCGCCTGATGGGGCCGTGACAAGGTACAAGTACAACTCGGATCACTTGATCACGTCGGTAGTGCGCCCGGGCGGCGGACGGGTGGTCAATCGATATGACGACGCCGGGCGGGTGGTGAAGCAGAAGGACGAGATCGACCGAGTCACAAGGTTCCGCTACGAGGTCGGCTCCGACTCAACGATCACTACTACCACTCGACCAGATGGCATCAGGATCGTTGATCGCTACGTCGACCGCATGCTCGTCGAGACGACGGTCGCCGAAGGTACGCCGACCGAGGCCGTAACCCAGTACGCCTACAACGAGTTGAACTTGGTCGCTTCTGTACTTGAGCCGAACGGCGGTTTGACCAGCTATTCCTACGATGATCAGGGCAACCGCACTTCACAAGTGGACGCTCTTGGGCGTGAGACAAAGTGGACGTACGGAGAGCATCACTCCCCGCTGACGGTTACCGACCCGATGGGGCAAACCACAACGGCTTCCTATTCCAGCTCAGGGCAGCTGCTCAGTTCCACCTCGCCCGGCGGGCACCAGCAGGTGTGGACCTATGGCACCGACGGAACGGTCTCCACCTTCACGAATGCCAACGGTGCAGTGTCAAGCTACGAGTACGACAGCGCGGGTCGCCGTGTGCAGGTCACCGACGCGGACGGTCGCAAGACGACCTACCGGTACAACAAGGCCGGCCTGGTGGTTCGGACTAGGGATTCTGCCGGGGCAGTCTCAACCTCCTACGACAAGGCCGGTCGCGTGCTCGCTGTTGAAGACGAAATTGGAGGCGTCACTTCATACACGTACGACGCGGCAGGACGACTGGCGTCGGAAACCAATGCGGCGGGCGAGACCACCCGCTACCGACACGACGCGGCTGGTCAACTAGTCTCGAAAGCGGACGCCGAAGGCAGCGAGACCGTGTTCGCCTATGACGCCGCTGGGAACCTGTCGAGCACCACCGACCCGAATGGCAACACGGCGACCACCGTTCGCGACCATTACGGGAACGTGGTCACAGCAACCGATCCTCTTGGCCGAATGACGTCCAGCACCTACGACCTCGCGGGTCGACTCTTGAGCACTGAGCTGCCGTCCGGGGCCAGGACCACCCAACAGCGCGACGCCGCCGGCCAGACAGTGGCAGTCAGCGATGCTCTGGGCAACACGACCGACTATGAGTACGACGCAGCCGGGCAAATAGTCGGTGTCACCGACCCACTCGGCAGGACCACAACGACGACGTATGACGACGACGGTCGCATGGTCGAGGTGACTCTCCCCGATGAAAGCAAGCTGAAGTACACCTACGACCCGGCCGGGAGCTTATTGTCGTTTACCAACGCGGATGGTGGTCGTACCGACTACGGATACACCACTGCTGGGTTGCTAGGGTCGCGAACCGAGCCCGGCGGGCTTGCCACGAGCTTCCACTACGACAATGCGGCGCGGCTTGTCCGAAAGACGCTTCCTGACCGGAGCAGGATCGACTACACCTACGATCCGGCGAGTCGGGTCACCGGCGTCGGCTACTCAAGTTCGGCCGCAAGCGCCACCACCTACCAATACGACGCAGCCGGGCGGCCGGTGGGGATCACCGATGCGACTGGGGCGACAAGCCTCGAGTACGACGAAACGGGCAGGTTGGTCGCTGAGACCGACGGCAGCGGAGACGAACTCTCCTACGCCTACGACGCTGGCGGACGTCTGCAGTCCATCTCATATCCAGATGCAGGCAAGGTCTCCTACGCCTACGACAAGGCCAATCAGATGACCTCGCTCACCGATTGGTCCGGCCGGGTGACGACCTTCGGTTGGACTGAGGACGGGGAGCTGTCAGCTCAGGGTACGCCGAACGGCGTAGCGGAGGTTGACGAGTACGACGCGGCCGGCCGAGTCAGCACGATTACGGCAGCGCGGGGTTCGACTCAGCTCGCCGCATTCAGCTATGACTACGACGATGCCGGGCAACTTGCCCATCAAACCAGCACCTTCAGCGGCGGTGAGTCTGAGTCCACCTTCAGCCACGACGCGGTGGGCCAGCTTTCCGGCATTGAGCGCGCCACGGGCTCGGCCACTACGGTGGTGCCGGCAACGGCAACTCCCGCCGGGTTGCTCGTGGTGGCCGATGACGGATCGACCCTGGCGTACAACCCGGCGCAGCAGATCACCGCGAGACACCCGGTCAATGGCAGCGACACGACCTACGCCTACGACGCCAACGGGGCACGGACGAAACGTGTCGCGGCGGGGTCTTTGCCGGCCACCACGACGTACGGGTACGACGCGGCGGGATACCTACGGCAGGTCACGACACCGGATGCGGCCGTCAGCTATCAGACGGACTCGCGAGGCCTTAGGCAGGTACGACAGGACGGCACGACCACGGATCAGTACCTGTGGTCGACTGCGCGCACGTTGCCTCTGCTCATGGCTGACAACGACAACTACTACTTGTACGGCCCGAGATCGACTCCGCTGGCCCAGATAGACAAGGCATCCGACCAGGCAAGCTATCTGCACACTGACATGCTCGGCTCGGTTCGGCTGAGCACCGACGGCTCGGCGCAGGTTCTGGGTGAGCGAACCTATACCGAGTTCGGGAGCGTGCTCAGTGCTGTTGGTGCGATCGCCACGGTGTTTGGGTTCACCGGCAACTTGACCGATCCGGTGACCGGCTTGGTGCACCTTCGGGCGCGTGACTACGATCCTGAGACTGGGCAGTTCGTCAGCGTCGATCCTGCGCTTGATGACACGCGGCAGCCGTACGCTTACGCCTCCAATAATCCGGTTCAGTTCACGGATCCGACCGGCCTGTACACCGGCGACCCAGTCGTGGACGGTATTGGCGGTGGGCTGGCCTATTTCGCTGGCCTGTACGACGTGATCACTTTCGGCGGCTTCAGTGCGTTCGAGCGATGGATCGACCCCGGCTATGACTGTTTCATCGAGACCTACAAGGTCTCATACGACATCGGCTCTGGTGTGGGTCTGTTCGCGACCATCGCCCTTGGTGCGGCGAGCGCCGGGAAAGCGCTCCTGTCCGCCTTTGCACGCGATGGAGGGGCAGCGGCTGTTTCCGCCGGAAGTGTCGCCACAGCGAGCAGGTTCAGGTCTCTGACCCACGCTGGGTCTGGGATTGCACCCTACAGTGTGCAGCGGGCTGTGACCGCTGGCCAGGGCGGGAGCATCCAGGCTCACCATTTGATTGAGCAGCGATTTGCTGACGTGATGGGCCAAGCTATCGGGGAAATGCCGTCGATAGTGGTCACCCGGGCTGAACATCAGGTGTTTACGAATGCATGGCGGGAGGCGATTCCGTACGGGTCGAACGGGACGGGAATGGCGACTCGTGCTCAGGTCGAGGGCGCGGCTCGGCAGATCTACAGTGAGTACCCGGAGATCCTTCGAGCGTTGGGGTTGGGATGACCGATTTCGTTCAGTTGTACTGGAAGCGCAATCGCGGTTGGCCCTGGCCGGAGGATTCGTGGGGTCTGACGCCGATGTACGGTCCGGATGGCTGGTGCGATACCTGCGGGGTGCCGAAGCACTCCCAGTCCGGCTCCCTCGTGCTTCAGCGTAGGGGGATGAAGGTGGAGGGTGCCTGGGTGCCGAACTGGCGGCTGGACGTCATCTGTGTCGAGCAGGGCCTGGCTGTCGAGGCGGCGGCCCGATTCGATGTCCAGACCCGCGAGGTTGACTGGCATCCCACCTCAGCGGGCGCCGCTACTCAGATCATCGTTCCCACCGTCGGCCCGGCCTGGTTCGACCCTGAGGAGCTCCGTGAAGCGACGATCGCGCGTCACGGTGTCGATGGTGCGACGTGCCCCAGGTGCGGCGTCTGGCGGTGGATGCCCCTCACTTTCGGGTTCCTGCCGCCGGTTCGGGTCACGCAATCTCTTGGGGACGTCGCGATTGCTGGGAGTCCCGAGTGGTTCGGCGACGGCAAGCGAGCCTTCCGGCAGGTCCTGGTACGACGTGGGCTTGCGGAACTGATCGCTGCGGCGAGTCCACGCGACTTCACGGTCCAGGACGTCCTTTGATGGCCGGGGTGTTTCTTAGTCGGTTGGCCGCCGACCTGGCTGCCGTCCTCATCACGCCTTTCGCGGGTGTTCTCGGCACGGACAGGTTCCAGCGCCCGCTGCAGCCGCTCCTGTTCAGCGCAAGCGTCGAGCGCGGCCTGCAGTTCGGGGGTGATCACGGCAGCAGCCTAGGTGGCTTGGGCATCAAAATGCGGGCTGTGTGCGCCTGGTTAGGGCTGACAACCCGCATTTCGATGCCCGAGCTTGAGCGGAGGCTCAGCGCTTCAGCTTGACCGAGGTCTTGCCGGTCTTCGACTTCAGCAGCTCCGAGCCGGCGTACCAGGCCGTCACTGTGCGCTTGCCCGACTTACCCAGGTCGCTCAACTGGACGGTCGCGCGTCCGCTGGCATCAAGTTCGGCGCGGACGGACTTCCCAGCCAGCGACACCTTTACGTAGCCGGTGGGCGTGGCTGCGCTCGACTTGACCCGCACCGCGATCGTCGCCACCCCGGTGGCACGGTCGTAGCGTGCCTTCAGGGTCACTTTCGGCTTTGCCTTTGCGACCGTGACCTTTGCGACCGTGACCTTTACGACCTTGCTGGATGCCCGGTACTTGCCCTGATCGGCAAAGCTGACGGTGAGCGAGTGCTTTCCTGGCGGCAGCGACCGCGCCGGCAGCACCAGCTTGGCCTTGCCGTTGGCGAGCTTGGCCGTGATTGTGGTGGCGCCCACCACGGTCGTCACCATGCCCTTCGCCTTGGCCGGTTTCACCTTCACCTTGATCGTGGCTCGCTTGCCGTAGGTCACCTTGACTGCCTTCGCCGAGACCTTGGTCGCGACCGTCGCGGTGGCTCCCGGTGTAGGGGCAGGGGTCGCCGGTTCGGGCGCAGGTGTCGTCGGCGTGCTCGGCGATGGCTCCGGGGACGGCGTGGCGGCAGTCCTCACCACCGGCGTCCAGGAGGGCGCCACGGCGTCGGTCTGCCACGACTCGAACCGCCAGCCCTCGATCGAACCGGCCTTCGGCGCGTAGTTGTTCGCCCCGACGTTCGAGTAGCTCCACGAGTACCGCGTGGACGAGCCGTCGACGACCGGGTTGGCCGCATGCCAGTACGACCAGTACGAATCAGCGGACCCGCTCGGGTAGCCGTCGATAGCGGTCACGTAGCTGGTGCCAGTAGTAGTGAACCCGGCGCTGACCAGTGCCTCCAGCCCGGTGCCGAACTTGCTCGCGCACCCGCCCTGCTGCAGCCCGGTGTCGCGCTCGACCACAACCCACACCTTGCCGGCCGACACACACTCCGACGCCCCCGCCTGTGCGTCCGGTTCGGCCACGTCCGAGGTGACCACTTGGCTGAACGCCCCAGTGAAGTCGCCGGACGCGAACGGCCAGCGATACGTCCCGGCGCGCCGGAAGCTGGCCCCACTATCGGACGCGACCGCCCCGTCCGGCAGGCTAGCGGTGACCTTGGCGCCGGCGACCGTGGTCACCGACGGCACCTCGACCGCTACGCCGCCGGCCACCTCGGCCAGCGTGAGCGCCTGGGACGTCGCGCTGAGGTCGCTGAGCGAGCCCAACGCCGCCAGCGGGGAGAGGTCGCGCAGGTGGTTGCCGTCCAGATTGAGCTTGGTCAACCCGGTCAGCCCGGCCAGCTCGTGCACCGAAGCGAGTCCAGTCGAGGCCAGGTTCAGCTCGGACAGCTTGCTGAGCTTCTCCAGCGGGGCGATGTTGCCCAGCGGGTTGCCGGACAGGTTCAATGCCGTGGCCGCGGTCAGCAACTCGGCACCGGTGAGATCGGTGATCCCGCCAGCGGCGCAATCGGCGCTGGTAACGGTCCCGAGTTCGGCCTCGGTGGGCACGTCGGACGCGCTGAGCCCGACGGCTTCGGCCAGACAGGACCGCAGGTTCGCGTCCGGTACGTCGGCGGCACCGCTGACCGGGGCGGTCACCGGCTGGGTGATCGTGCCGGCGAAGAACTCGGTGCTGCTTTCCGCATCCTTGGCGGAGAACGTCCAGGTGTAGCTGCCCTCAGCCGGGTAGCGCACCTTCTGGTCCGTCACCGTGATGCCGTCCGGTGCGGTCAGCGTCGCGGCCGTCCCGGTGTTGGTGCGCGGCTTCGGTGCGGAAGTGGTGAACTGCGCCGGGACGGACTTCGCGGTGACCACCTGGCCCTGTGCCTTCAACCCCAGGTAACCCAGATTGGTCAGGCCGCTGAGTGCGGACAGGTCGCCGATCTGGTTGTATTCGAGGTCGACATCGGTCAGTTTGGTGAGCCCGGCCAGCGGACTGACATCGCTGATCCGATTGCTGAACGCGCCGAAACCGGTCAGCTCGGTGAGGCCCTGCACCGGGCTCAGGTCGGTGATCTGGTTGTTGCTAACGTAGAGCTTCTTCAGCGACTTCAGCCCGGTCACCGGCTCCAGTGAGGTCAGCGAAGAATTGTTCGCCACCAGCCGGGTGAGCTTGGTCATGCCCTGCACCCCGTCCAGCGAGGTGAGGTCCGCGCCGGTGTGGCCGAACTTCTGGGTGACCTCGAGGTTGGTCAGGTTTACCAGCGGGGCGAGCGCGGAGATCGAACTGATCGGGTTGTAGCTGAGCAGCAGCTCGTCCAGCCCGGTCAGCGAAGCGAGCGCGGACGGATCACTGATCGCGTTGCCCGGCAGGTAGAGCTTGGTCAGCTTGGTGAGGCCGGCCAGCGGCGCCACATTGCTGACCGCGTTGGTGCTCAGCACGAGTTCGGTGGCGTTGACGAGGTGCTCGGCTCCGGTCAGCTCGACGATGCCCTGGTCGATGCAGGTGACGCTGGTCAGCGCCTCAAGCTGGTCCGCGGTGATCGCAGCGGACGTGTCCTGCTTCAGCAAGCCGGCCAGGCACGCCTTGAAGCTCGCGTCCGGAACGGCGACCTCGACCACCGGTGGTGGGGCGTCCTTCACGACCTGGGTGATCGTGCCGCCGAAGGTGACGCCCTGCAGGCTGTCGGTGAAGCTGAACGTCCAGTTGTAGCTACCGGCGGACGCGTAGGTCACTTTGCTGTTCGAAGTGGTGACCCCAGCGGGTGGGGTGGCGACCAGGGCGCTGCCGTCCTTCTTGGTGACGGCCGGTGCAGCGGTCTCCTGGGTGGCAGTCGCGTCGGCCGCTGCGATCGTCTGCGTGGTCACGGCGAGCTTGGTGTAGCTCTTGGACTTGACCGGCGACAGGTCGGAGATCTGGTTGCTGCTGAGATCGACGTTGGCCAACTGACTACCCGCCGTGGCCAGCGGGGTGAGGTCACTGAGCTGGTTGTTGGTGGCGGTCAGGTTCTTCAAGCTGGTGTTCCCGGCGAGCGGCGCCAGACTGCGGATCGCGGTGTAGTTGGCGGTGATCGCGGTCAGCGCGGTCAGCTTGTTCACCCCGGCCAGTGTCTGCAGCTTGGCCTTGGTGGACGCGAGGTTCTGCTGCAGCTGGATGGTGCCCAGCTTCGGCAGCGTGCCGAGCCCGGCGATCGAGGTGATCTCGTTCAGCGAGAGGTTCGCGGTGGTGACATTCACCAGCGCGGAGATCGGCGAGACGTCGCTGATCGAGTTGCCGTTCAGAGTCAGGCCGGTGAGCCCGGTGGCCAGGTTCAGTCCGGTCAGGTCCTGCACGCCCTTGTTGGCGCAGCTGAGCGCACCGGTCAGCGCGGCGAGCTGGGCCACGGTGGGCTGAACGGTCGTGTCGGCGTTGCCGATCCGGGTGTTGAGGCAGGCACGCAGGGCTGCGTCCGGGACCGTGTCCGCGGTGTCGGTGACTACCACGGTCACCTTGCCGTTGAAATAGAAGTCGTCGGGATCGCGGAACGTCCACTCGTAGCTGCCGGGACCGGCGTAGGTGACCGTCGTGCCACTGACCGTAGCGCCGGCAGGTGTGGTGGGCACGACCAGGCTGCCGGCTGCGTTGACGATGGTCGGCACGATGGCGGCGACACCGGTGGCGGCGGCCGCGGCCACCGCCTGCTGGCCGTAGCGCGTCCCGGAACCGGACGAGTAGGCGGGCAGGGTGCCGAGCACGGAAAGGTCGCGCAGCTTGTTGCCGGCGAGCGTGACCGCGCTCAGCTTGCTCAGTGCGCTCAGCGGGGCGATGTTGCTGAGCTGGTTGTTCTCCAGGCCGAGGGAGAAGATCTTGGTTGAACTCGCTAGCCCAGCGATGTTCGTGATCGAGTTGCCACCGAGGAAGAGCTTGGTCAGGTTGGTCAGCGCCGCGGTGCCGGTGACGTCAGTGATGCCCTTGCCGGTGCAGGACAGTTCGGTGATGGTCGCGAGCTGTTCGGCAGACGGATCGGCATCCGCGGCCAGCCCCAGCTTGGTGTTGACGCAGGCGCGGTAGTTCGCGTCCGGCATGGTGTCGTTGAAGGTAGCGGCGGACGCGGTGACTGGCGGCAAGGCCAGGAAGGTGACGCTGGCGGCTACCGCGACCGCGAGCCCTCTGAGTCGTGACATGTGAACCTTTCAAGTACGGCTCACGCACGGCATCAGTGACGCAGTAGCAGTGGTTCAGGCCCGATTCCGCGCGGGAGCGTGTTCCGTTACGTTGGGCATCGGTCCGGCTCCTGCGTGGCAGTTACGGTTGCGGGTCAGCCCGGGGTTCGCACCCGGTTCTCCGTCCAACGTGCTGAGGCTATCAGTCAATCGGCAGTCGCTGAGTTCGACTCCGGCTCCGGCGAAACCTACCGTCATCCCGGCAAGATCTACTGTCATCCCGGCGAAGGCCGGGATCTCTCGGTCTGATCGGTGGATCCGGGCTCAGCCCGCGTTCGGCGGGAGGATCATCGTCGTCGGGCTGCGGACGCCGGCCTTCGCCAGTGCGTTCAGGCTGCGCTCCAGTAGCGAGCGCTGCACGCCCCAGTGCTGGTTGGTGGCGGTCTTCGCGGTCACGCGGATGCTCATCGTCGTCGCAGTGACGGCATTGACCCCGGCGACGGCGGGCTTGTCCAGCAGCACCTCGGCGTAGTCGGGGTCTTCGGCGATCTCGGCGGCGACCTCCTCCAGGATGCCGATCACCTTCGTAGCGTCCTCGTCGTAGGCCACCGGCACGTCCACGATCGCGGTCGACCAGCCCTGGCTCTGGTTGCCGATCCGCAAGATTTCACCATTGCGGACGTACCACACGGTACCGGTGCCGTCGCGCAGCCGGGTGGTTCGCAGCCCGACCTCCTCGACCGTGCCGGTGACCTCGCCGGTGTTGACCAGGTCGCCGACGCCGTACTGGTCCTCCATGATCATGAAGATGCCGGAGAGAAAATCCTTCACCAGGCTCTGCGCGCCGAAGGCGAGCGCGACGCCGCCGACCCCGGCGGACGTGAGCAGCGGCCCCATCGGAATCCCCAGAATATTCAGGATGGTCAAGGTCGCGATCGTCCAGACCACCACTCCGATCACGCTGGCGATCACGGAGCCGAGGGTCGCCGTCCGCTGTTCGTAGCGCTCCTGGTTGGCCAGGGTGACCGTGTTCAGCAGCTTCTCCGCCACGCTCAACTCGCGCTCGCGGCGCTTCTTTCCCTTGGCCAGCGCGCGATTCGTGATGCCGCGCACGAGGCGCACCAGCAGGAACCGGGCGACGATCGCGACGACGATCACCACGCCGATGGAGGTCAGGCTGTTGACCGGAATCCAGGTGGTGAAGTCGGGCATGGGCCCATTCTTGCCCATCGTTCGTGAACGCGGCCGTCCACTTGGCTCCTGTCGGGATTTCGGAGTCGGTCGGTGCTCCAGGGCCCAAGTCCGGGTATTCGGCCAACGGTGGCTTCGAGATCGCGACACGGAATAGTTGCGCGCGCAGCAAGGTTGAGCAGATAGTTGAATCAACAACCATTTGGAGCAGGAAAATGCAGCTGGGTATCTTCAGTGTCGGTGATGTGACGACCGATCCGACGACGGGACGGACGCCGACCGAGCATGAGCGGATCCTGGCTGCGGTGGCGATTGCGAAGAAGGCGGAGGAGATCGGCCTGGATGTGTTCGCCACCGGTGAGCATCACAACCCGCCGTTCCATCCGTCCTCGCCGACGACCCTGTTGGGGTTCATCGCCGCGCAAACTTCGAAGCTGATCCTGTCGACCGCGACCACGCTGATCACCACGAACGATCCGGTGAAGATCGCCGAGGACTACTCGGTGTTGCAGCATCTGGCTGAGGGCCGGGTCGACCTGATGATGGGACGCGGGAACACCGGCCCGGTCTATCCCTGGTTCGGCCGCGACATCCGTGACGGCATCAGCTTGGCCATCGAGAACTACGCGCTATTGCGGAAACTGTGGCGTGACGAAGTGGTGAATTGGGAAGGTAAGTTCCGCACCCCGCTGCAGGGGTTCACGCTGGCGCCGCAGCCCTTGGACGGGGTGCCGCCGTTCGTATGGCACGGCTCGATCCGTTCCCCGGAGATCGCCGAGCAGGCCGCCTACTACGGCGACGGGTTCTTCCACAACAACATCTTCTGGAACCTGTCCCACACCAAGCGGATGGTGAACCTGTACCGGCGCCGCTTCGAACACCACGGCCACGGCCCCGCCGATACCGCGATCGTCGGGCTCGGTGGGCAGTTCTTCATGCGCCGCAACTCCCAGGACGCCATCAACGAGTTCCGCCCGTACTTCGACGTCGCTCCGGTGTACGGCTACGGGCCGTCCCTGGAGGAGTTCATGACCGAGACTCCGCTGATCGTCGGCTCCCCGCAGCAGGTCCTCGAACGCACCCTGTCGTTCACGGACGCGGTCGGTCACTACCAGCGGCAGCTGTTCCTGATCGATCACGCCGGCCTGCCGCTGAAGACCGTCCTGGAGCAGCTCGACCTGCTCGGCGAGATCCTGCCCGAACTCCGCAAGGGCTACGCCGAAGGCCGACCAGCGCACATCCCGGACGCGCCCACCCACTCGTCCCTGGTTGCCGCAAGGGACGCCCGGAGCTTGGGTGAGGCTGCAGACGCGGTCTCGACCGGCGCGACCGCCCGCGGGTTCGTGGACGAGGTCACCGGCCGCTCGCCCTACGACACTGCGACCACCAGCCAAGGAGTAGAGCGATGACCAGCATCGTCGTGGTCAGCGCCGGCACCGGCACGCCGTCCTCGAGCCGGCTGTTGGGTGAGCGGATCAGTGACGCCGTAGTCGTCGCGCTCGCAGAAGCCAACACCCAGGCCGAGGTCACTCACATTGAACTGCGGACGATCGCGGTGGAGTTGGCGCAGCACCTCACCACCCGCGTCCCCGGCGCCAACCTGCGGCGGGCGCTCGCTGCGGTGCGGGCCGCGGACGGGCTGGTCGTGGTTTCGCCGGTGATGAACGGCTCCTACTCCGGCTTGTTCAAGCTGTTCTTCGACGCACTCGAGGAGGACGCGCTGCGGGGCCATCCGGTGTTGCTGGCAGCGTCCGGCGGCACGGCGCGGCACTCACTGATGATCGACCAGGCCATGCTGCCGCTGTTCTTCTACCTGAAAGCGCTGGTAGCACCGCTCTCGGTGTTCGCAGCGACCAAGGACTGGGGCACGGCCGGTGGAAAGCTCGAACGCCGGATCGCGTCCGCCGCCCAGGCGTTCGCGACGCTGGTGCTGTCGGCCGACCCGATCGAGACCACAGACGAATTGACCGTCACCGATTTCAGCGAACTGCTTGGCGGCTGACTACTTCTTCACGCCCTTCAGCGAACCCTTCACGCCGCCCTTGGGTGAACCAGCCGAACACACGATTCGGTGATCGGCGACCTTCTCCCAGAGCTCGGCGGACGCGATGAAGTAGGTCACCTCATACTTGGACTGTCCGGCGGCGACCCCGACGAACTTCTGGAAGCCAGCCAGGCACACGGACGCGAACAGCTTCTCCACCTCGGCGTCGGTGGGCGCCTTCTTGCCCTTCACGTTCGAGGCGGCGAAGACCTCGTAGTGGTGCTCGCTCGCGCAGTCGATCAGCTCCAGCTCTAGGGCCGGCACGTCCTGGGGCCCGGTGCACTGGCCCTTCTTCGGGAAGACCAGGAAGTCACCCTTGGCTGAGCCGGTCAGGCCACCGTCCGCGGAACCGACCAGGCAGGTGATCACTCGGTTCGCCGGCGTGGCCCAAGCCACCTCGTCCGGGACGACATAGGCCGATGAGTAGCGCGAATAACCGGGCTCAGCGCCGACGTAGTCGGCGAAGCCGTCCGAGCACTTCGTCATCGCCTGCTCGCCGAGCGCCTCGGCACCCGGGTAGGCGTCGCCGCTGATCGGGACGCGCGCCTGCACCTCGTAGTAGTGCGGCTGCGCGCACGGAATCGCGGTGAGGCTGGCGATCGATGCGCCGCTCAGGTCCACCGGACCGGTGCACTCCCCGACCTGTGGCACGGACACCGTCGCCGCCGGCACCTCCGGGGTGACCGATTCGGCCGGCGTCGAAGGCCCGGCCGAAGACGCCGGCGCACTGGTTGGGGTGGACGGGCTCGGCGCCGTCGTGGACGTGCATCCCGCGAGGGCGAGCCCGAGCGCGAGCACCACCGCGGCGCGCCTCAACTGCATCTGTCACCCTCCTGTCGACTCCGCCCATGGTAATGGGCCCTGCACTGGTGGGCCCGGCCTCTAGTCTTGGCAGCGATGCGAGGTAACGACGTCTGGTTTCCACCCGGTGCCACCCGGCACGACTGGGTGCTCGACGCCGCGCTCGCCGCTGGCCTCGGCCTGTTGACGATCCCGCCGTACGGCGTCCGCGGGTTCGCCGAAGCGTTCACCACCGGGCAGTTCGCCAGCGCCGTACTGATGATCGGTGCGCTGGTGTTCCGGCGGCACTCGCCACTGCTCGCACTGGCGGGCGTGAGTGTCGCAGCGTTGATGCAATTGGTGCTCTCATCAACCCCGATGGCCACCCTGGTGGCGGTTCCGGTGGTCGCCTACTCGGTCGCCCGCTGGATTCCCGGACGGCAGGCGCGAATCGCGCTCGCCATCGGCTCGATCGGCGCCGTCCTCGGCCCGGTGCGCTGGATCGTCGAAGACCCCTACTACCTCAGCCTGCGCGACCTGATCTGGGTGGTGCTGGCTTGGTTCGTCTGCATGGGGCTGGTGGTCACCCCGTACGCGGTCGGACGCCGGGTGCTCGAGTCGACGCAGACCCACCACCACCGCGTCCTGGCCGCGGAGGAGCGCTACCGGACGACGCTGGCAGAGCGGGACCAGGAAGCTCGGCTGGCCGAATCGCGGGCCCGGACGCAGATCGCCCGCGAGCTGCACGACATCGTGGCGCACTCGTTGTCGGTGATGATCGTTCAGGCCGAAGGCGGACGGGCGATGGCGACGAAGAAGCCAGAGGCTGCCACCCAGGCCCTGACCACGATCGCCGAGACCGGACGCGAGGCGCTCAGCGAGATGCGCCGGATCCTCGGAGTGCTGCGCTCGGAGCCGGAGATGCTGCCGCAGGCCGACTTCGCGCCGTCGCCGCGGCTGACCGACATTCCCGATCTGGTCGCGCGAACCAGCGACCGGGTGCGGCTGACCGTGCAGGGTCAGCCGCCGCGAGTCTCGCCGGCATTGGAGCTGACCGTGTACCGGGTGGTCCAGGAAGCGCTTACGAACTTCCTCAAGCATGCCGGTCCGCAGGCCACTGCCGCGGTGACGATCACCTACGGCATGCGGGAGATCAACATCGACGTGATCGACAACGGTGTCGCGACCCCGTCCGCGGTGCCGCAGAACCCGGGACACGGCCTGCGCGGGATGAGCGAGCGGGTCGCGGCGATGGGCGGACGGCTGCTGACCAGGGCGCGTCCGACCGGCGGCTTTCAGGTGACCGCGGTGCTGCCGCTGCCCTTATACACCACAGCGCAGGAGGATGACCAACGATGACTATCCGAGTGTTCCTGGCCGACGACCAGGAGCTGGTGCGCAGCGGCTTCCGCATGCTGATCGAGGCCGAGGATGACCTGCAGGTGGTCGGTGAGGCTCCGGACGGCGCCGGCACAGTGGTGGGGGTGCTGCGGCATCCGTGCGACGTGGTGCTGATGGATATTCGCATGCCGGTGATGGACGGGGTGGAGGCAACCCGGCGGATCGTCGCTTCCGGTGTGCCGACCCGGGTACTGGTGCTGACCACTTTCGACCTGGACGAGTACGTATTCAGCGCGCTGAAGGCCGGGGCTTCGGGGTTCATGCTGAAGGACGCGCGTCCGTCCGACCTGCTGAATGCGATCCGGACGGTCGCCGCCGGCGAAGCGATGATGGCGCCGTCGGCCACCCGGCGGCTGCTCGACCATGTGGTGCCGAGGCTGCCGAACAACCCCGAAGGCCCCAACCCTCGCCTGGATGTGCTCACCGACCGCGAGCGCGAGGTGCTGGTCGAGATCGCCGCTGGTGCCACCAACGCCGAGATCGCAGCCAAGCTCTACATGGCCGAAGGCACCGTTAAGACTCACATCACGCGGCTGCTGTCGAAGCTTCAATGCCGCGACCGGGTGGGTTTGGTCCTGTTCGCCTACGAGACCGGTCTGGTGCGCCACTAGCCCAAATCGGTCCCGCCGAGCTTTGCGCGGGACGAGCCCCACCGTTGGTGGAGAGGCCGGTTTCACGTCATCCCGGCGTAGGCCGGGATCTCTCACCCTGGCGGGCCAACCGGGACAGTCCCTTTCGCCGCCGCCGTCTCAGAGCAGCTTCAGTAGCGCGTCGGGATTGTGGCGGTAGGTGTCCAGGCTCTGCCGGCCGGCGCTGAGGTCTTCCAGGGTCTCGGTGAGGACGCGGTTCACCGGGGTCGGCACACCGAGTTCATCCCCGTGGCGCACCACCGCTCCGTTCAGGAACTGCACCTCGGTCTGGCCGCGTCCGCCGTGCAGGTCGATGTGGAAGGACGGCATCTTGTCGCCGCGTCCGCCGCCAAGAGCCCTGGTCAGCGCAGGTTGGGCGATGAATCGCGGCAGCCGCTGGGCGGCCAAGGCGAGCGCACGCACCGGCGTCCCCGGTAGATCCACCGGACGGTAGCCGAGCGCGGCCATCACGGCCAGGCACTCGCGCAGCACCGCGACCTCGATCGCGTAGGTGCGGCGGTCGGCGAACAGTGCCCCGACCGGCTCGTCCAGAATCGCGGACGTCGCGTTGCCGGTGAGGTTGGTGAGCAGCTTCGACCACTTCATCGGTCCGGGCTGGGGGTAGCCGACACCGTTCAGGTCGGCATCGTTGAGTGCGCTGACCAGTGCCTCGCCGAGCGGGTGGTCCAGGGCGATGCCGATGCCGCGACGCTTCTCCTCAATCACCTGACCTATGCCCGGCTTGCTGACCGCGGTGGTCACGGTGCCGGTGATCACCCGGTCGGCGCCGAGCGCGGCGACCAGTTTCGGCTCGTTGTCCACGCCGTTCTGCAGCGAGAGGACGGGCGGCAACTCGGCGCCGGTCGCCTGCAGGCCGGTGAGCGCTGATTCGGTGTCGAACGACTTCAACGCGAAGACCATCGCGTCGTAAGGTCCTGCGGCCAGGGCCGCGTCCGCCGAATCGAAGATGGCGAAATCGCGGACGGAGGTAGTCCGGTTGTCCCGGGTCAGCCGAAGACCCTGCTCGGCGATGATCCGGGCGGCTTCGGGTTGCTCGCTGAAGGTGACGTGGTGCCCGGCGGCAGCCAGCGAACCGCCGACGTAGGTGCCGATCGCACCAGCCCCAAGGAACAGCAGGCGCATGTCACTCCTCTCGATTGGCCCGCATCAGTCTATTCACGGCTGTTGCTGACTCTGATCGGCGGTTCAGCCCGTCCAGTCCTGCGCCAGCAGGCCCATGACGTGGCAATCCACCCACTCGTCGTCGAACCGCAGCGCCTGCCGCTTGGTGCCTTCGAGCTGGAACCCGACCTTCTCGTACACGTGGCGGGCGCGCGGGTTGAAGGCGTATACCTCGAGTTCCACCCGGTTCAGTCCGGACGCGAACGCGTGCCCGACGCTCAGCCGCACCGCTTCGGTGCCCAATCCGCGGTCCCGGGCACCGGTGATCCAGATCCGGAAGCCGCAACTGAGGTTGCCCTCGTCAAGATCGTTCAGCACCGACTCGCCGACGATCTTGCCGGTCGAGTTCTCGATGACCACCCAGACGATGCGATCGGGCGCGGTCGCCCAGCGGCCGTAGATCTCTTCCAGGTCGGCGACCGTCCACTGCTCTTCGTCGGTCGCGGTGCTGGAGTGCACCGATCCGGTGAGTCGGCTGACCTCGGCGTCCGCCATGGCCTGGTGCAGGATGGCTGCGTCGGCCGCTGCGGCTGGCCGCAGGGTGACCAGTTCCCCGGCGAGGGTGGGCTTGACGGTGAAGTCAGGCACCCTGCTCCTGGTCGAGCCGGTCAAGGATCCACGAGCGGACGAGTGTGGACGCGGGCAGATGCCGTGCGTCAGCGATCTTCTGGATGGCGTTGCTCTCGGACGGACTGAGCCGCACCGAGTAGACGAGGGTGCGGCGCTGATTGCGGGCGGCTGTGTTGGAGGTCATGTAGTACAAGGTAATACTCCACCAGTCAATTGAACAGATCAGTCTGGGTTGGTCGTTGCCGCCAGTCGGCAACCAGGGTGCGCAGCCGGACGGCATCCTGATCCCCGATCAACTGGCCAGCGATGGCGGCGGCTTCGCGCACCCGCCAGAGCTCATCCGCCGCCCGGGCGGTGAGCAGTTCGACCAACGAAAGATCGTCCGGTGCTTCGAGGATCAGCCGGCCGACAGCAGCCACTCCGCAGCACGCGAGGTACTAATCCGACTTGCTCGCGAAACGTAGAGCCACTTCGCGAGGCAGTACGTCGGCCGCGGCTGCCAGCAGGGTCAGGTTCGAGCGCGGACCGGGCAGGCCACTGCGCCGCCATGCTAGTGAGACCGCCGCCCCGGGTGGGAAGCGGCCCCTCGTGACGCGCTTGGCTTCGATCCTCAGCCGAGCGCTCCTCAGCGACCGTTTCCGGGACGCACTCGGGCGGGATGACCGCGGCACGGCTCAGTGCACTGCGTCCGCGTCCTCGGCGTACTCGGGATCGGTGTTCACCGCAGCGCGGCGCAGCGTCCGCAACGACGCGAGCGCGATCGCGGCTGCGACGAGGGCGAAGGCCGCGACCGACACCAGGCTGGCGTGGTAGCCCGAAGAGTCGATCAGCTGTCCAGCGACACTCGAACCAATCGAGGCGCCGATCCCGATACCAGTGCCCATCCACGAGAGACCCTCGGTGAGGCGCTCACGCGGCACCAGCCGTCCGATCAACGTGTTGCCGTTGATCAGCGTGGGCGCGACGGTCACTCCGACGAGGAACCCGACCGCCGAAAGCAGCAGGATCGAGTTCGCCAGCAGCAGGCCCAGCGTGCTCGCAAACAGGGCCAGCACGCCCACCACGAACCGACCCGGCAGCGGCGAGGACCAGGTGCGCGAGCCGTAGTAGAATCCGGCCAGCCCGGACGCGAGCGAGAACACCGCCAGCACCACCCCGGATGCCGCCCGGACGTCCCAGGAGGTGGCTGCCGCGACCACGCTGACATCGATGGCGCCGAAGACGCAGCCGATCAGCAGGTTCACCGCGACCACTGCTCCGACGCCCGGCGCCATCAGGATGAGCCGTCGCCACAACGGGGTTTGCTGCTGCGAGGCCGGTCGCGGCATGACCGGCGGCTCGGTTTCGCGCTGCGAGTAGAACAGCTTCGCCCCCACCAGAGACAAGATGATCGGCGCAACCAGACCGGCCGCCGGATGCACGCCGACCGAGAGGGCCGTAGCCGCCACCGGACCGATCACGAAGGTCAGTTCGTCCAGCGTCGATTCAAGCGAGTAGGCGGTGTGCAATTGCCCGGGGTCGCTGGTGGCGTGGTTCCAGCGGGCGCGGACGAGCGCGCCGGGCGCGCCACCGGTGGCGCCGCTGATGATCACCGGCGGGAACAGCGTCCATGCCGGCAACTGCAGCACGGCGAACACGACGACGACCATGAGCATGGTCGCCGAAACCACCACCGCGGGGTACATCACC
>Ga0208823_1000925_pt1 | contig 23778 bp, 17 predicted proteins | sample AD_UKC075_MetaG_FD_184440 | JGI IMG/M metagenome (GOLD analysis project Ga0208823, IMG submission 184440) | Active sludge microbial communities of municipal wastewater-treating anaerobic digesters from USA - AD_UKC075_MetaG (SPAdes) (version 2) | ecosystem: Engineered > Bioreactor > Anaerobic >... | reverse complement strand
ATACAAGGTATCAGCATCAAACATTTTAGTAAGGACCATAGCCCCTACGGCGTTTCTATGGTGGTAGACATCGTAGAAATACCTAGGTTCAAATGCCACGCTGTGGTAGCCGGAAAAATCCCAGAAATCTGTTACCTGAGATAACTTGCGGTAAAAGTCAGAGAGATCTTCCTTTGGGAAGGTATCGAGCTCTAGGTGGAACATGGGAGATATTATCAACGTGAAAGTAGATCCTGCTTCTTGGCACATGTTTTTCATGCGCTCAACAGATTCGACGCACGCATCTACATCAGGAAGAGATGCGTAAGCGGGTATTTTCTCCTTGAAGAAAGGATATTTGGCCAGGTAATCATCTAAGGCGCCTATGTATTCTGAGTCGCGGACAGACTTGTCGTAGGCTCCGGTAGTGGCTTCACATACCTTCTCAGCATTTACAAGGTATGTGGAATTTCGATAAGCGGACAGTTTTGCCAGCGCATATTTAGGATTGGCGAATAAGTATCTAGCATAAAAAGGAAGGAGATTGCTCCCGTCAACCCTAGCGTGAAGGTTTCCTTTCACGTTATCGACTTCGTTATTGTAACTTACTAATTCCGAAAACCCTGTGACTGCCACGATATGTTTAGCTCCGTATCTATCAAGGAGGTACTTGGTTGTCATTTCTAGGTCGTACATATCTCCGTCATACATGCTCATGTTGAAGAACTTCGCGTCATAATACCTATTCAAGAGCTCCATTGGAAAATAACTGGCCTTAGAGCACCCGATAATGTAAGAGTCATACTCGACATGATGTTTATCAAGCCAACCGATTTTGGCAGTGCGAGGGTTCTGGGTCATGTTGTATGACCACCAATTAAGGAGCCTATCCCCGAAAAGGCCAAAGGGATCTACCAGGGCATTAAAGGTGGCGAAAAAGAAACTGCATATGAGTATACCCGCTACAAAAATGGTTATCCACTTTCCGAGTGACATAAGAAACCTCCCTGTACCTCAATCTTTGTCAATGAATTTAGGATAGAAGCAAGGGGGACGGTACTTTCTGCTTCAGTCATGAAGCAGAAAGTACCGTCCCCCTTGCTTCTCTAGGTTCTCTACTATGCCGAGCCCAAGGAGTTTCGCCACCTGGCTACCTTTTGGTTTCAAGGTTAGCCCTTGGGTGATCTGGCAAAAACTATAGGGAAAAAACGCAAATACAAAAGAACGAAAGCAAAATACCATAGTGCCCTCCAACTGTGATATTCCAACCATTATCATTAAGGATAACAATGGGAGATCGGAAAAACAATAGGTAACGACAAGCGCTTGTGGAATAGGGGAGCAACTCGATAAGTATGTTAGCCAGTTTCTCTGAGAAAACGTGAAAGAGGAGGAAACTAACAGGCGCAGTACCTATGCGTGATATTCTTTGGCACTGCGCCCTTAGTCATGCGTTTTTACACTTACCCGTCGCTTGTTGCCGAATACTTACATCGCAGCAACTTCAGGTATTTCATTCAGTCTTCAGTGATAACCCGGTGGATTATCACAGCTGCTTCTCTTCTTGTAGCGGTTCTGTCAGGTCTGAAAGTATTGTCCGGATACCCCTTTATTACGCCCCAATCTACCATCACTTTTACGTACCCCCTGTATAATAGGGGAATATCATCGTCGTCCTCAAAACCTAGTTCTACCCCTGCGTTATTCAATGCCTCATGTTCGAGCCCTAAAGCGCGCGCGGCCATGATGCACATTTCCAGCCTTGTTATGGGGATATCAGGTCCGAATCCTTCGGGGTATTCTTCCGGAGTAAGGATGCCCATTTCTCGCGCTCTATAGACGTACGCATACGCCCAATGGTTGGGGGAAACGTCCGAGAAAGCGTCATTGCCTTCATTGGGTTCTGGCTCGATACCGGCGGCCCGCATCAGCATAGCCAAAAACTCTGCCCGAGTCAGAGTGCTATCAGGATCAAAACGATCGCTGGTTTTACCCTCAACAACACCTTTTCTGTACAAGTGAAGTATATGGGGATCACCCCATAGTTCCTTTCCCGTCACGTCCTTGAAGGGGCTCTTGCCTTCCATCTTGGGTTCTGGGTTGGGTCTCTCTTTGTCTACCCTAAGGCCGGATATGCAGAACTTGGTAACAAAAGATCCGGCCGAAGTTTCAATTGTAGCGACGTAGGCCCCGGGGTTGACCTGATTGCCATCGTAGTCTTTCTGACTCCATTCCCAGGTCTTTTCATCGCCAGGGGCGAGCCTTTCTATGGCAGCGGTCGATACTGGCTCAAACACCCTCGTCCCATTTGGTCTTGTGATTTCAAAAGGGGCTCCTCGTGAGAGGGTAATAGTGTAATCGGTGCCGTTTCTGAGAACGAAAACAACCTTTTCTGCCTGATTGAACACTTGCTTAGTGGTAGTGAATGTAACCCGGCCTGCCGATTCCGTTACGTTTATTGACAGGAAATTGCTGCGTGTGTCGTCTTTTTCCGCCATTAGAAAATACTGGCCAACATCAGGAATCTTGACTTCAAGTTCGCCTTCTTTGTCTGTAGTCCCAAGCTTTTTCGGAGCAAGTTTGGGCCGTTCGTAACCTTTCGCCGGGTCTACAGAGAATTGCTGGTACCTGGGGACAAGGTAAACCGTTGCGCCCTCTACAGGGCTATCATCTTTCACATTGGTTACTTTTGCGGTAAACTCCTGGTCCGCTTTTACTTCCGTAGGTGCGGTAATCTCCATGGTCCAGGCTGCTCTCAATTGCAACCTAGTAGGCTCTGCTAAGGCTGCTGATGGCAGGACCATAGATAGACATAACGCCAAACACACCGCTATAGCGCGAAATCTCTTCACTGCTAAACACCTCCATCATGGTTTTTGGTCTATTCAAGTTTTGTTAACTGATCATATTCCGATAGAATGCTTCTGCCCAAATGATAAGCTCTCTAGGGTCATCGGTAAAGCCCCTAGAGCGCTAGCCCAGGTTTCAACAGATTCCTGACTGTTATTGATTTTACATGCGGAGCGACACCCTACAGACCTGTTAGACGTTACAGCGATGAGTTTTGTTTCATATGTGGAGGGAGGCAACTTCGCACATGAAATACCTTCACATAGACCGCACCTCCGATAGCAGATTTGGTTGTGCGGATGTTCGTTTGATTCTCCATATATAATGCTTTTGCTCCTGCTGAAACCGTTTAAACACAAGGAAAAAATGAAAGGTATAGACCTATCATATTGTTTAAAATTGTACAAATCCTTCATGAATGCAGAGTTTTCATGTTATTTTTGAAGGAAATGTACTATTGTGGAAAGAATATATATATGTATATAAAGAGGTGACCAAGATGGCCGTTAGCTATAAAAAGCTTTGGAAATTGTTGATAGACCGCGATATGAAGAAGAAAGATTTACAAGCTGCTGCGGGAATAAGTCCATCGTCAATTTCAAAGCTTTCCAAAAACGAATATGTCAGCATGGACGTTCTTGTAAAGGTTTGTACGGCGCTTGGCGTTGATTTTAAAGATATTATGGAATTAGTGCCGAATACGGTTGTTGAGGAAAGGAAGTAGGTTATGGAACACAACAGAAAAGAACAGGAACGGGCAGAATTGCACCGCACCATATGGAATATGGCAAATGATTTAAGAGGCAGCGTAGATGGATGGGACTTTAAACAATATGTTCTCGGTATGTTGTTTTACCGCTACATATCTGAAAATATCACTGCTTACATTAATGCTGGAGAATGGGAAGCTGGCAATACAGAATTTGATTACGCTAAGCTATCCGATGAGGAAGCAGAACAGGCACGAGAGGATTTAGTTAAGACAAAAGGCTTTTTTATTTTACCCAGCGAACTTTTTGAAAATGTCCGAGCTCGCGCAAAGGACGACGAAAACTTGAATGAAACGCTGGAGCAGATTTTCAGTAATATAGAAGCATCTGCGCAGGGAACAGAAAGTGAAGATAATTTCAAAGGCTTGTTTGACGATATTGATGTTAACAGCAATAAGCTAGGCAACACTGTAGCAAAGCGCAATGAAAAGCTGGTTAAACTACTTAATTCTGTTGGAGAAATGCAACTGGGAGATTACAAAGACAATAGCATAGATGCATTTGGCGATGCCTATGAATTCTTAATGGGTATGTATGCCTCCAATGCTGGAAAGAGCGGTGGTGAATACTATACGCCACAGGAGGTTTCTGAACTCCTTACCCACCTAACATTAGTGGGAAAAACTGAAGTCAACAAGGTATATGACCCCGCTTGTGGTTCTGGCTCTCTACTGCTAAAGTTTGCAAAAATCTTAGGAAAAGAGAATGTGCGTCAGGGTTTTTTCGGTCAAGAAATCAACATCACAACCTACAACCTGTGCCGAATCAATATGTTCCTGCACGATATTGATTATGACAAATTTGATATTGCCCTTGGGGATACGCTAACAGATCCGCAACATTGGGATGATGAGCCCTTTGAAGCCATTGTATCAAATCCACCTTATTCCATTAAATGGAAGGGCGACAGTGATCCAATTCTGATCAATGATCCCCGTTTTTCACCAGCGGGAGTATTGGCTCCAAAATCCAAGGCAGACCTTGCATTTATTATGCATAGCCTTTCATGGCTTGCAACGAATGGAACAGCGGCTATTGTTTGTTTTCCCGGTGTAATGTACCGCGGCGGCGCTGAAAAGAAAATCAGGCAGTACCTAATTGACAACAACTACATCGACTGTATCATTCAGTTACCAGACAACTTGTTCTATGGTACCAGCATAGCTACCTGCATTATGGTACTGAAAAAGTCTAAATCAGAAAACAGCACCTTGTTCATCGATGCTTCAAAGGAATTTGTCAAGGTTACGAATAACAACAAGCTGACACAGGAGAATATTGAGACCATTCTTAACGCGTTCAAAGATAGAAAAGACATTAAGCATTTTGCTAGACTTGTGCCAAACAGTGAAATTGCTGAAGAAGATTATAACCTGTCTGTTTCTACCTATGTGGAACAGGAGGATACCAGAGAAAAGATTGATATTGTTGCCCTTAATGCTGAGATAGAAAGAATCGTGGCAAGAGAGCAGATTTTAAGAGAAGAAATAGACAAGATTATCGCAGAAATAGAGGTGGGCAAATGAGTAGGTTAGATGAGTTGATCGAGGAATTATGCCCTGATGGGGTGGAATTTCAAACGCTAGATCATATTTGTGTTTTTGAAACCGGAGAACAGCTAAATAAAGATAAAATGCTCGAAACTGGTTTATATCCAGTTATGAATGGCGGTATTTCCCCTTCGGGATATTGGAATGAGTATAATACGGAAGCAAATACCATTACAATTAGCCAAGGTGGAGCATCAGCAGGATATGTAAACTATATTTCTACCCGTTTTTGGGCTGGAGCTCACTGCTACGTTGCTAAATTGATAACAGATAAAGTAATATATAAGTTTCTTTATTATCTCATGAAAAACAATGAATACCAATTGATGAATTCAAAACACGGAGCAGGAATTCCCGGTTTGAATAAAAGATCAATGTACATTTTAAGAATGCCTGTCCCCCCTCTGCCTATCCAGCAGGAAATTGTCCGCATACTGGACAATTTTACTGAGCTTACAGCAGAACTTACAGCAGAAATTGAAGCAAGGAAAAAACAGTATGAGTATTATAGAAATACACTTTTATCTTTTAAAAAGGTAGTAGCAGGCGGGCAATTGAGTAAGCTAGATGAATTGATTACGGAACTTTGTCCTTGTGGGGTGGAGTTTGTAACAGTAGAGGAAATTTGCAATATTACACGTGGAAGAGTACTGTCCAAAAATTATCTAAGAGATAATTTCGGCGATTATCCTGTTTATTCATCACAAACCACAAATAACGGTATTTTTGGCTACATAAATACTTTTGATTATGACTGCGAATCGGTAACATGGACAACAGACGGTGCAAATGCAGGTTCTGTTTTTTATCATGTTAATGAAAAATTTAGTATAACAAATGTTTGTGGATTATTAAGGGTCAAGAATAATGAACTAGTAAGTACAAAGTTTCTATTTTATGTTTTGCAAGTATACGCAAAGAAATATGTTAATGATGGCATGGGTAACCCCAAATTGATGAGCAACGTCATGGCAGGAATCTCTGTTCCCCTTCCCCCTCTGCCTGTCCAGCAAGAAATTGTCCGCATACTGGACAACTTCACAGAGCTTACAACAGAACTTGAAGCAGAACTTGAAGCACGGCAAAAGCAATATGAATATTACAGAGATAAACTTTTATCTTTTAAAGAGGTGTCGTCATGAGTACATACAACATTGTTGCAAGTACTGATGAAGCAACTGTTGTTGCCGAATATGCAGCGGAATATAATGGCCGCTCTGAAAAGTATCAGAGTGAGGCAGAACTTGAGCGGGAATTTATCCAACAACTAACTTCCCAAGGATATGAATATATTCCAGTGCACAATGAAGCTGCATTGATAGCAAATCTCCGAAAGCAGCTTGAAATTCTTAATGACTTCACCTTTACTGATAGTGAATGGGAAAGGTTTTTCTCAGAGTGCATTGCAAATACCAACGAGGGGATAGTTGAAAAGACCAGAAAAATTCAGGATGACCATATCCAGATTCTAAAACGTGAAGATGGAACGACAAAAAATATATACCTGTTAGATAAGAAAAATATTCATAACAATCGCTTGCAGGTCATTAATCAATACGAAGAAATAGGCGGGAAGCATGAAACACGTTATGATGTGACCATACTTGTCAATGGACTTCCTTTAGTTCATGTGGAGTTAAAACGGCGCGGTGTTGCAATCCGTGAAGCCTTCAATCAGATAAACAGATATCAACGTGACAGCTTTTGGGCGTCTTCTGGTTTATTTGAGTATGTGCAGGTTTTTGTCATCTCCAATGGAACCCACACAAAGTATTATAGTAATACCACAAGGAATGCCCATATAAAAGAGCAAAGTAGCACTGAACGCCGAAGAAGCAAAAACACAAGCAACAGCTTTGAGTTCACAAATTTTTGGGCAGATGGAAATAACAAAATCATCCCTGATCTTGTGGGCTTTACTGAGACATTTTTCGCTAAGCATACTCTTTTAAATATACTAACAAAGTACTGTGTTTTTACATCCGAGGAATTGCTCCTTGTAATGCGTCCTTATCAAATCGCTGCTGCAGAACGTATCTTATCCCGTATTGTAGTATCAACAAATTACAAGAAAATGGGTACAACTGCTGCGGGTGGATATATCTGGCATACAACAGGCTCCGGCAAGACATTGACCAGTTTTAAGACAGCCCAATTAGTTTCAGCCTTGCCTTACATAGATAAGGTAATATTCGTTGTTGACCGTAAAGATCTCGATTATCAGACTATGAAAGAATATGACCGTTTTGAAAAGGGGGCTGCTAACGGAAATACTTCTACACGGGTGCTTCAAAGGCAATTGGAAGACAGAGATGAAAAGGGAAACCCTCACGAATATAGAATCATTGTAACCACCATTCAGAAGCTGGATATATTCATCCGTAAAAACAAACAGCATGATATCTATAAGAAGCATGTGGTACTGATTTTTGATGAGTGTCACCGTTCCCAGTTTGGAGAAATGCATCAAGCCATCACGAAGAGCTTTAAGAATTACCATATCTTCGGCTTTACTGGAACACCGATTTTTGCTGCAAATGCTAGTTCAAGCGGCAACATGATGCTCCGTACAACCGAGCAGGCTTTTGGAGAAAAACTGCACACTTATACCATTGTGGATGCTATCAATGATGGAAATGTTCTACCTTTTAGAATAGATTTTATCAATACCATTAAGATGCCCGATTACGTTTGCGATAAAAAAGTTTATAGCATTGACCGAGAAAAAGCCTTGGCAGATCCACAGCGAATCAGTGAAATTGTTTCTTACGTTCTTGAGCATTTCGACCAGAAGACAAAGCGAAGTAGCTATTATACATTCTCTGCGAAATGGGAAGAAGCAGATAAACAAAATCCTAAGAAGATAATTGAAAAGCGTGAAACAAGGCGAGTTGCTGGTTTCAACTCCATATTTGCTGCCGCATCCATCCCAATGGCAATGAGATACTATAATGAGTTTAAGAAGCAGATAGCCGAAAAAAACCGTGACCTTATCATTGCAACTATTTTCAGTTTTAGTGCAAATGAGGAGGAGCCAGAAGGACTGCTGCCTGAAGAGGACTTCAACATGGAAAACCTTGATCAGAGCTCCAGAGATTTCCTTGAAGCGGCTATCCAGGATTACAATGCGACATTTAACACGAATTATGATACTTCCTCGGACAAGTTTCAGAATTACTATAAAGACATCTCTCTTCGTGTAAAGAATCGGGAGATCGATATATTGATCGTTGTCAATATGTTCCTCACAGGTTTTGATGCCACTACTTTAAACACACTGTGGGTAGATAAAAATCTCAGGCAGCATGGACTGATTCAGGCGTTTTCAAGGACAAACCGCATCCTAAACAGCGTCAAAACCTATGGCAATATCGTTTGTTTCAGGGATCTGAAAGAAGAAATAGATCAGGCTATTGCACTATTTGGCAATAAGGATGCAGGCGGTATTGTACTGCTAAAAACATTCGACGAATACTATGACGGCTATGATGATGAAGGTGAGTATAAGCCGGGCTATGCTGAACTGATTGCAACTCTTACAGCACAGTATCCCCTTGGTCAACCTATTATAGGAGAGGGAGCAGAAAAAGACTTTATACGGCTATATGGAGCAATACTTCGGCTCAGGAATATTCTTACTTCCTTCGATGACTTTGAAGGAAATGAGATTTTATCTGAAAGGGACTTTCAGGACTATCAGAGCATGTATATTGACCTGTATCAGAAATATAGACCACGTCCTTATGGTGATAAAGAAACTATCAATGACGACATAGTTTTCGAGATTGAACTGGTCAAACAGATAGAGGTAAACATTGACTACATCCTTATGCTTGTAGCCAAATACCAAGAATCCAACTGTAAGGATAAAACAATACTTACAACTATTGATAAAGCTATTAATTCGAGTATTGAGCTTCGAAGTAAGAAAGAGCTTATCGAGCGTTTTATTGAGCAAGTCAATGTATCGACCAAAGTGGATGAGGATTGGCGCAGATTCCTCCATGAGCGTAAGGAAGCAGATATTTCAGCAATTATAGAAGAAGAAAAACTGAAGCCTGAACAAACCCGCCGTTTCATCGACAATGCTTTCCGAGACGGAGTACTTAAAACCACTGGCACAGCTATTGATAGAATTATGCCACCTGTATCCCGCTTTGGCGGAGGCAGGGCTGCGAAAAAGCAAGGAATCATTGAAAAGCTGATGTTATTCTTTGAGAAGTATTCAGGGTTGGTGTAGAAAATAACAAATACATTAGACTTAATGAATCTAGGTTGTGAACGGACATATTGAAATCCCCATAAATGGACAGACTTTTTCCCCACTTTCGGACAAGTTAGTCCCCAGTTTTGGATAATAAAAAGACTTGCTCCAAGCCGAGTAGAAAGATTCCTTGAGAATAAAAACTACTTAGCAGGGAGCAAGCCAAAATGATTGGAGTTGAACTGTTCGTGGAAATCAAGTATCTTGACCGTCAAGGACTGAACAAGACTGTATCGTAAGATATCAATCCTGTAATGTGCAGGCGATGACCACAATGGCCTCCTGCCTCCAGTTCCTTACGAAGGTTCTGAATGTTTTGTTCCTCGGTCCAGTGGAATTGGAAAAACGCACTTGTCCATTGCTCTAGGCTATGAGGTGGTTAAAGCAGGCTACAAGGCACCTTTTCTTACCACTCAAGAACTGACATCGCAACTCTATGCTCCTTTCGCTGATGCCACATTTCAACGAGAACTTGAGCGTTTGGGCAAGTACCTTAGCCTAGACAAAACTGCTTCCAGTCATTTCTTCCAGGTAGTCAATCAAGCATATGAGCGCCAGTCTGTAATCATAACCAGTAATAGACCCTTTCAAGAATGGTCTGGAGTATTCCATGATGCAGTAATCGTTACGGCCATTCTTGACCGGGTTTTGCACCATGCTCATATCTTTAACATAAAAGGGGATAGCTACAGACTACGCGAGTACATGCAAGCTGAAGAAAAGAAGGTGATGCCACTATCATAAATCGCTGAAACAAGGTTAGGAAGAGACAAAAGGAGGTGGGGAATTTCTTGTCCGAAAGTGGGTACTTTACAATGTCTCTTGACAGACACAATACGGGATTAATTCCTGAAATACTGGATGATGCAAAAGGGTTGGACTAACGTGTTAGAGAAGTGTCCCTTTAGTAAGCAAAGAAAGGAGATAAAACTATGAGCGATATGACGCTGTTAAAGGAGTTTCTGAGCTTAAAGTATTTGGGCAAGTGGGACTGGAGCCCAAGTGGCAGGTATATAGCGTTCATCTGGAATGACGGTGGTGCAAAAAATCTTTGGATAGTCCAACCCGAGGTATCCGCCGCAAAGAAAACGTTACCTACCAAGGACCAAGTATCGGATTTCTCCTGGTTGCCCGAATCGGAAACGTTATTTTATGCAGACGGAAATGGCATATACAGGTTGTCTGCTAGTTCTCAAGAAGGTCCACAGCTCGTATATGGAGGTGGAGAGGCAATTCTAGGGGTATCCTGCTCACCTGATGGCAGTGAAGTTGCATTTAGTCAGGGAGGCAGACTGTACAAAATTGATACAACCACCCATGCAATTGAGGAAATAGATTTACCCGGTTCCTTGAGCCTAGCAGGCGGTTTAGGAACGACAGGGTGGAGCCCCTCAGGCAATAAAATAGCATTCTCGTTTCAGGATGTTGAAACTTACCACCAAATAGGTGTGGTAGAAAAAGATGGAACTCTAATATGGAAATCGCATTACAAGGCTGACTGCAGCGATTTCTGCTGGCTAGATGAGGAAAATTTGTATTTCGCCATACATAGAGATTTTGGTGCTAGCACAGATCTTATGGTAGTGAGCTTTTCTTCCGGGAAGCCTTGCGTAAATAGGTTCATGGTCATTGAGGGCTCGGGCAAGGGCCCTGTGCTTTCTACAAGAATGCAGCTGTCACCTGACAGGACAAAGGGACTACTCCTGTTGGAAGATACAGGATTTGCTCATTATCACCTTGTCGATTGGGAAAAAAGAACCCTGAGGCAGGTCACTTTCGGAAACTGTGAAGATTTCGGACATGCCGGAGATTTTGCTGCCTGGTACCCTGATTCGTCTGCCTTTTTATACTCATCTAACAAAAATGAAAAAGGCCAAAGACAGCTGTTTAGATGTACATTGGATAATTCGTTGGCTCAAGAAGTTATTTCACTTCCTGGGACTAACTCAATGCCGAAGTTTTCGTCAGATGGACGAATTGCTTTTGTGCATTGCGATAGTTACAGAAACATGGATCTTTGGGTTTGTGACGGAGAAGGTCGTAACCTCCAACAAATAACATTTTCCATGCCAGATTCTCTTACCGAGGAGAAACAATTCGTGCCTGAAGAAGTTTCGTTTAAGAGCGCAGGAGATATAACGATATATGGGTACCTGATGAAGCCAAAGCACATTGCCCCGGGAGAGAAAATTCCCGGATTGGTTTGGGTTCATGGTGGACCGGTTAGACAAATGCGTCCCGGATGGCACCCGCTTGCTAGCTATGCCCTCTTTCACAGCCTGAATCAATACTTGGTTCACCGAGGGTATGCTGTGCTCTCAGTGAATTTTAGAGGTGGAATAGGTTATGGGCGCGATTTCCGGGATGCCTTGTACCATAAGATGGGAATTGATGATGTCGCCGACGTAGTAAACGCTGGAAGGTTTTTGAAATCGCTACCCTATATCGATTCAGAAAGAGTGGGCGTATGGGGGTTGAGTTATGGAGGATACATGACGCTCCATAGTTTAACCCAGTACCCGAAAGAATTTAAAGCAGGGGTCAACATAGCCGGAATCTGGGATTTCTCTCAATACACCAGGTGGGCCGAAAAGAGGTATGGAAAAGGAGCAGGATTATTCAAGATATATCTTGGCGGTGACCCAGAAGATGCTGAAGACTTGTATGCTCAAGCATCACCTGCAACCTTTGCCGAAAAGATGTCAGATCCTCTAATGAGTCTTCATGGAACTAAAGATGCAAACGTAGATTTCGAGCAGTTAGACCACATAATTAAGGATTGTGTGAAACTCAGAAAATCTCACGAAGCGATTTATTATCCTGATGAGACTCATACGTTTACTCATAGGCACACATGGCTTGACGCAATTCCAAAGATAGAGAGATTTTTCTCTGAAAATTTGTGAAATGGATACAAAAATAAGCAGGGAAAGGTAGCGTCTTACAAATGCCTAGAGAACTAGTGATCAAAAACGGAACTGTCGTCGATGGCACAGGTAATAGAAGATTTGAGAGCGATATCTGTATTAAAAATGGCAGAATTCTAGAAGTTTCTAAGGATCTTCCAACTACAGGTGTATCAGTCATGGATGCTAGCAATTTGGTGGTATCGCCAGGATTTATTGACACACATAGTCATGATGATTGGGGAGTACTTCTCGATCCGTGTAACTTTCACAGCATGCAGCAAGGGGTAACTACGGTTTTGTGCGGGCAATGTGGTAGTTCGCCGTATCCGCTTACTCCAAAAGCCAAAGAGTATGTGAGTATTCAATTATCTGAGGAAATCCCAAGCACAGAGTGGTCTTCTCTTGATGAATACATGAAACTCTTGGAGGAAATCGGAATAGGGATTAATTTCGCGTTTCTTGTGGGGCATGGGTCGATTAGGACTGCTGTTATGGGGATGGACGAGAAAAAGGCAACGACTGATGAGATGGATGAGATGTGTAAGCTAGCAGGAGAATGCATGGATTCGGGAGCGTTTGGGTTAAGTACTGGACTCATTTATCCTCCGGGAGTCTTTTCTGATTTAGAAGAAGTTTGTCGCGTCACTGAAGTCATAGCTCGATACAGTGGGACATATGTGACGCACATGAGGGATGAGGGGGACCGGGTGATCGAATCCATAAAGGAAACTAGGGAGATCGGGCGTCAGTGCAGCGTTCCTGTACACATCTCTCACCACAAAGTCTCAGGGGTCAAAAACTGGGGCAAGTCTGTAGGGACGCTGAAACTTATCGAAGAAATCAATGAAAGTGGTCAAAGGATGACCGCAGACGCTTACCCGTATACTGCAGGGAGCACGAATCTTGCAGCTTTGCTTCCTCCATGGGTTCATGATGGTGGGGAGGCAAAAATGAAAGAAAGATTAGCGAGTCCAGATTGTAGAGAGCGTATTAGAACGTATATCCTCGAAAGATCTGATTGGCAAAATTTTATTCAGCAGATTCCCGGGTGGGATTGCGTGCTTCTAACTTCATCTAAATCCCATAAAGAATTTCAAGGTAAGAATATTTCCGATATAGCGAGAATGACTGGAAAGGATCCCATGGAGGTAGTATTCGATCTTTGCCTAAACGATGGCTATCATGCTAGCATGGTTATTTTTATGATGGATAACGAGGATGTCGAGCGGATAATTTGCCATCCTGTAGTGATGGTTGGGAGCGACTCCTCAGCTGCCTCGAAGGATGCCTATACTCATCCGAGAGCCTATGGCGCGTTTACTAAGATTTTGGGTGAGTTTCTCAGAGAGAAGCACTTGCTCAATCTAGAGGAAGCGGTACGCAAAATGACATTGCTACCTGCGAAGACTTTTGGGCTTACAAACAAGGGATGCATTTGTAAGGGTTATGATGCTGATCTGGTTATTTTCGACCCTGAGAAAGTTGGGGATAGAGCGACCTATGAGGATCCTACAGGATTATCAGTAGGGGTTGAAAAGGTAATAATTGGGGGAGAGCTTGTGTATTCGCAGGGAGAAGTCGTTGAGAAAAAAGCAGGAAGAATTGTAAGGAGGGGGGTGTAAATAAGCAAGAGTTCTATGTTTGGGTTTGCTATTTTACGAATTGGCTTGTAATTTAAAGGAAAAACGAAAAAGTGCTTCTAGGCTGGAATCTGTGTCGCCATCGAAAGCAAAGAAGGCAATATTAGTGAGATTTGTAGAGGAGCAACTCGATGACAAGAGAACCGGATACTCTCATGCCTACTTGAAAGTGTCCGTTAAACTGGGGCAACTCCAAAACGAAGAGGTGTTTGAATATGCCTCCAGCATATGTAAAAACTATTCGCGAAGAACTGCTGTACGAATACGCCAAGCTAATTTCTCGCTCTGTGTTCAACGGTGAAATAAACTACAAGTTCGTTACTAATAGGTTCAACGCTTTATGAGAGGGAAAAATAACACTTTCTGGAACCAATCGAGAATGGGAGAAAGAAGCCACGCTCCCTAGGGAGTGCGTCTTCTGTGGGGCTGTCGACAACCTCCAAAAGGACCATCTAATCCCTGTTTCTCGAGGAGGACAAAATGTTGCTGAAAATATGGTTTGGTCTTGCCGGAACTGTAATCTCGCTAGGGGCAACAAGGGAATATTTGAATGGTTGGGTCTGGAGAAAAAAGACAAACTTCATAGATTGGTGGCTGGAAAATATCTGAAGCAGCTCTTCGACCTGCACGAGAAACAAGGAACGCTCGACATATGCAGGGCTGATTTATCATTAAAACTTTGTCCTAACTGCCATAACACACATGCTTGCGTAGAGTGGGGAACTGAAGGGAAACTAACCTGTTTCTGCCTCGAAAGTATTTTTTGAAAAAGAGACACCCATGTCGAGCGAAACAAGAACACGGAATTATAAAGTTGAGGCATTGACGGACTTATGGGGTCCATATAGGCAAGATACGTTAACCTTCGTTTGTCGCCCTCAAAACGTCTTTGAATGCATTGGCGGAGTCCCTCAAATAGTCCTCTTTGACAACGCAAAGACTGTTGAACTTGTTTCATATCTGGTTCAAGAAGAGGTTTCAACGAGAACTTGAGCGTTTGGGCAAGTACCTTAGCCTGGACAAAACTGCTTCCAGTCATTTCTTCCAGGTAATCAATCAAACGTACGGGCGCCAGTCTGTAATCATGACCAGCAATAGACCCTTTCAAGAATAGTCTGGAGTATTCTATGATGCAGTGATCGTTACAGCCATTCTTGACCGGGTTCTGCACCATGCTCATATCTTTAACATGAAAGGGGATAGCTACAAACTACGCGAGTACATGCAAGCTGAAGAAAAGAAGGTTATGTCACTATCATAAACCGCTGAAACAAGGTCAGGAAGAGACAGAAGGAGGTGGGGAATTTGTTGTCCGAAAGTGGGTACTTTAGAATGTCGCTTGACAAATATCCACAGAGGTAGTAGAAGGAAGAGAAGAACGGTATCAGTTCACGTGGCCACGTAAAAGACAGGCTATTGTAACAGCAGACGCCCCTATTTCTAAAACTCTTCGACCTTGTAGAGAAGAAAATGTGAATTTTGACGGCACCGAAAATCTTTATATTGAAATGATAATACCGAGATTGATACAATTTGACGATTTCGGAACGGTGGTTTCTTAGGGGGTTCAGAAGATTTTAGGCATGTGCATCCCCATTTTCAATTTAGAAAAAAGGAGGAAGTTATGATTAAGAAGTATATGTTGGTAGATTTGTTTTCCGGCTCTTACAATGAAAAAAATATAGGACATGAAGTGCTAAATGATAAAAAGAATCCTATCACAGGAAAGTATTATGGATACCTACCACCTCGCGACAATCCAAAAATCGTTGAACTTGGTGCTTCAAGTGCAGATGATTATATCGACGATATCTTAGTTGTATTTGTACGAAAAGTTTCTGATGCATCAATAGATAGAAGGGTTATAGGCTTTTATCCAAGCGCTCGAGTGTATAGAGAAAAACAAAGCGGAGGAGAATTAGCAAGGCATTTTAGAGATAAAGATGGTTCGATGAAGACAGCATCTTATTCGATGGAAAGTGAAGAATATTATCCAGTTTCATCAGAGTTTTCGCTCGTCATAGAAACAAAAAAGTATAATTCTTATATGTTCAGGATGCAAAGAGTTTATGGCGGAAAGTATCCGGAATTAGATTCGATTATTTATGATTATATCCAGCGCTTGATAGACGGAGAAAAGCTGGAAGATGATATCATTGCCCAGCAGGAACTGCAGGAGATTTCCGGAGCAAGCGATCAAGCTATTCGAAATGCACCGAGTAGGGAAATATTATTTGAGGATCAGATAATTGGCAAAAAAGTACTGAAAAATCCTCAATTAACAAAATCAGCCATCATAGCTGCGGATTATCAATGTGAAGTCAACTCTGAGCACGAAACTTTCTTAAATAGACACGGAAAGCCCTATATGGAGGGGCATCATCTGATTCCCTGTACGGTAGAAAACGCCGAAGAGATCTGGGAGCAGTTCGGCAGAAACATCGATTGCAAAGAAAACATTGTATCTCTATGTCCTACATGCCACAGAGCTATTCATATGGGAAACCGAGATGAAAAAAGACGAGTGCTGTCAAATTTAATCTCGAAGCGTCTGCCGATTTTAAAGGAGATAGGGATAAACATAACTGAAGAATACCTACTCCACCTATATGGGGTTACGTGAGCTTCAGGAAATCATCCGGCTCGCGGGGTTTTTCAGGCAAAAGTCGCAGGTAAAAAGATAATGGTTGCACGGGATGCCCCTTAGAGGAACTTTGCAAAAAGCTATCTTCTTAAATTTCCATCCCATTTCTAAAAACAAACATAATGTTACCATTTCCTGAAACCCTCGCATAACTAAAAAGACTTTGCCAGAGGATCGGACTGAAGGTTGCGGAATCATCTTCGGACAATAAGATTTTTATAAATCGCCCGGCTTGAATGTGCCGGGTTTTCTTGTCATTAATCTGTTCATTGACAGCATCATATTTTCCCTTTGTACTGTTGAACCTCTCGGTTATGTCATCAGATTCCTCATTGTATTTGTCTTGATCCAAAACCACTCTGGCGTTATTTTGAATGGCCTGCTCCATGAGCTGTTCAGGATGCTCACACATCATGCTAGACTTCTTGTAAATCTGGTTTCTTTTTGCGTCACTTGAAGATATTCACTTTATTCTATTTCGTTCAATCGCTAAGTAGACGCTTCTTTGAGTGCTTTTTTGCGGCACAAACCCATGATGACGCCAGCCGTTTGATTTTGCTACAACATTGGCCACCTTTTGAGCAGGTGAACTAGTGCCTCTTGTGGAACTCACAAAGTAAAAGACGCCGTGTAAGAGCCCCGGTATATGTACTACGCGGCCGAAAAACTATACAAGCACATTGGAAGAGTGAGCGAGTATGTGTCACCAATCGACATTATGCCAAAGATGTCTAAGGAAAGGAATTAAGCTCTAGGAGTCGTCTGTCACTTTATATGAAAAGAGGTTGCGCCATGCCGTCACCTGAAGAGAGCATTAGTTGTTGGCTTTCGATTATCGAGAGAGGTCGAGTTACTTCCACATACAAAATGGCGCTTGGGTTCGCTATAGCTCGGCTGGTAGAAGAAGGAAAGAGGCAAGTTTCGATGAGAGACCTCGCCCAGATCTTCTTCGATTTCTACCTTGAGCGACTCAAATATGAGTTGCCCCAGACTTCCAATCCAGATGAACCTACTATCGTCGAACAAGCTGTTACAGAGTTCAAAAACGGTTCTCTCACCATGCAAAAAGCGATAGATGCTATTGAAAAAGATGGATTTAGGTACGTTCTGGACGCTTTCCACCGACTACCCGAAGGCGAGTCCCCGATCAAGTTCTATCATCGCACCGGATTGGGCATAATGCTTACGGATGCTGCATACAAAGTGTTTTGGTCACCGCAGAAAGACCATATCATTCGCAAGATGGATGCAAGGTGGAGTGAATTGGAAGAAGGTTTTGCTCGGAAGACTCTTGGGAATAATGTGCTCACGTGGGTCGCGAGCAACAAATCTGTGGCTGGGGCAAATGATTTTCTATGGTGCAGAGCTAACGCTTCGGAAGGTTCTATCACCCATATTGGAGGTGGTGTGAGGGACTTTGCCGATAGGATCACAAGTGATCTTTCAGCCGGATACAAAGTGGCACTCGGCTTTGAACATCCTTTGTACCTAGATGTTGCCAAGAATCCCGATGAACGGGTTGGATTCCCAGAAGAGGAAAGTCAAGTGGCGGAAGGTTCAGGTTCTCCACGGCACTTAGGTTTCTTGCCTAGGAGCGATTTCGCTCCTGGCCTTTCTGAAACCGCATGGGTGCTTGAGAAGGTGAGAACCGGAGCAGGCGGGGGCGTGACTCCCACATTCAGGTGGCGAAGCCTCATAGATTCCGAAGGCAATTTGTTCATATGGGAAGCTGTAGTTGCGAGGGAACGAAACAAAAAGCAACATGATACTAATGCAGAAGTGGCCGCTAGTTCTTTTCTCAGGCTCTACCCCAGGTTACCCATTCCCGAGGTTAATGAGGATAGATCTCCTTTTTCGCTTGCATGTGCTGCATTGATGTGGGCAGGTTATCGTATAAACCCAAAGGCTCTTCACTCACCGTGTGTGGTGGTAAGAGCAAGTTAGAATAGGACAGGGTCCCGACCATCGAATCTAGCCCCAATAGGGCTATCGGATGTTTAGGGTACGAACAATTGCGTCACCTTCTGATCTTTCAGTTTCTTCAGCAAACTCAATCTCCAAAACTATACAGACTCAACTGTAGATATTCATGTTGGCTATAGCAAAGTGCGTGTCTAGTGGTTGGGCTTTATATGCGTTTGCTGCAATATGTTTTTTCCTTTTTTCACGAGTGTTGAAGGATTTTTCGAAGATACAGCGAATAGAAAAAAATAAATGAAACAGCGTTTCACTGAGTGAAAAACACATTCCTATAACTTACAGAGAACCCAGTTTTAGTCGAACCTACAATTGTGCCTACGGGAAAGGTGCACCCGGTGCGCAATGTCAATTCTGCCAAATATGAATTCCTAGGAGAGTGAAGAAGAAGTTGAGCGATCCATCTCTACAAGTCAAAGACAATAATGTTGGAGCATATACAGTCAAGGCTCTGGCAGATGGTCTATCTATCCTGTTGCTTTTCGACGAAGACAGAACTGATCTTACACTGAAAGAGATCGAAGACCAGCTCAATTACGGAAAGAGTAGAACCTTTCGCATGTTAAAAACCCTTGTGTTGATGGGTTTTCTGCGCGTTACTTCACCCAGACCAACATACGGCCTTGGACCATCTGCCCTTTCATTGGGTCTTAGGTGCATGAAGGGGATCGATATACCAGATATCGCGCGACCTATATTGTCGGAGCTTGCTTCTTCTACTCAGGAGACAGCTATTCTGACAATGTTGTGTGGCGAAGAGAGCATCGTTATTTGCAAGGAAGATTCCCCCTTGTCGGTTCGTATGGCGGCGGAGGTGGGAGCTAAAGGATGCCTCTATGCCGGCGCATCAAGCGTTCCGTTACTAGCTTTTGCTAGTGAGGATGTGAAGTCTAAATTCCTGTCAGGAATGGTCGAAATGGAACGTTTTACTGAGAAGACTGCGATGACTCAATCGCAGGTGTTAGAACTCATAGACACGGTCCATAGATTAGGGTACCACGTGAGTAAAGGTGAAGTTGAAGAAGGTCTCATGGCCGTCGGGGCCCCGATACTTAACCATGCAGGCGAGGCACGGTTTTGCGTTAGTGTCTGCGGACCTCAGTTTCGAATGCAAGACAGGGAGGGCTTTATCATCGAGGAGGTGGTTAGTGCGTCGAGAAAACTGTCCAATGTACTTATTTGGTAGTCTGTGGTTTTGAGCTTTGGTCTAATTCTCCGTGTGCGTTCGGGAAAGTTCAGTTGGGAAACATTAACGGTGCATGATTTGACTTACTGCCATTTAGGAGGTGAACAGATTGCGTAGCGGAAGGGTTTTTGTTTTAGTTTGCTTTCTAACTTTAGCTTGTGTGATCTTCTTTAGCATAAACCGAGCACGTAAAGGAAAACTGCCATATTTGCGTAAGCTGCCCGGCGTAGATGCAATTCGAGAGGCAATTGGCCGTAGTACAGAGTTGGGCAAGCCCATCGTGTATTCTCCAGGCATAGCTGGATTATCTGGAGAAACTGGTGCACAGACATTTGCGGCTCTGGAAATCTTGAGCTATGTAGCAAAAACCGCAGCCGAATATGATACTAGGCTGATTGTGTGCATAAGAATTCCGGAAGTTCTACCTATAGCAGAGGAAGTTGTAAGAACTGGGTATTTATCTGCAGGCAAGATCGAATCGTACGATCCTAATGACGTCAGATTTCTCTCTAGTGCGCAGTTTGCGTATGCCGCGGGCGTCATGGGCATTATGGAACGCGAGAGACCTGGGGCAACGTTTCTACTCGGGGGTTTTTGGGCTGAATCGTTGATGTTTGCAGAAGTTGGGAACGCTATTGGTGCACTACAAATAGCTGGTACAGCGAACTTACACCAAATCCAGTTTTTTGTGGCTGCTTGCGACTATACGATTATTGGCGAAGAATTGTTTGCAGTTGGGGCCTATTTTTCTGAAGACCCAATCAAACGTGGGGCCATATCTGGTCAAGATATTGGAAAACTCATAGCAGTCGGATTGATTATAGCGGGGGTGATTTTGACTACCTTTGGTGGTGCTGAAACGGTGGACAAAATCGTTCATTGGTAGCTTAAGCATAAGAAAGTAAAGTTAGGGGGGAGCATGATGAAAAAGGAAGTACCGACGATCACAACTTTCGTGGTAGGCGTAATCGTAATCCTTGACTACTTTTTCCAGTTGGGAACGGGGACTTTATCCTTAGAGTACTTCTCTAGGGAGATCCAGAACTGGATGCTTATTGTTGCTGCTTTCGCTATGGGTCTTGCTGCGATCAATCTCATACGACTGCATGTAGTTCAGATTAGGCAAAGGAAAACTGGATGGTATAACAGCGTGGCTCTTATAATCACCCTTGTTGTCATGAGCATAATAGGCATATCAATGGGAACAGATTCCCCTTTGTATCGCTATTGGTATAACGCGTTGCTCGTTCCGATTGACGCTACGATCTTTAGTTTACTAGCATTTTATATTACTTCCGCGGCCTATAGGGCCTTTCGCGCCAGAAACTTTGATGCTGCGGTTTTGTTGGTTACAGCATTCATAGTGATGTTAGGCAGAGCACCTATAGGCGAGCAAATATGGAGCAGTGCTCCATCTGTGGCTAACTGGATCATGGATTATCCCAATATGGCAGGGCAGCGTGGAATAATAATCGGCTCTGCTATAGGGGCGGTTTCTTTGGGTCTGCGTATTCTGGTGGGTATGGAAAGAACATATCTTGGCCAAGATTAAGTACTATTGAGAAGTGAGGTGAAGAAGATGTCAGTGTGGGATAAACTGCTAAGTTTAGATCGTCGCTGGATATATCTTATCTTGTTCGTAGTTGTTTCATACCCGCTATTGTTCCCAATTGGCTTGCCCTTGACGGTGTCTCGAGAAACCCACAGGGTCTACGATTACATTGAATCGCTACCGCCAGAATCGGTAGTGGTAGTATCTTTCGACTATAGTCCATCTTCCTATGCTGAACAGCATCCACAAGCCGTTGCTATTATGAATCATCTTATGCGCAAACCAGGTGTTAAGATAATCTGTACTGCATTTTGGGAGCAGGGCCCAATGCTTTGCGAGGAATTGCTTGAGTCGATTGACACGCATGGAAAAGAATATGGGAAAGATTATGTTAATCTTGGGTTTGTACCTGGCGGAGAAACTGCAATGAGCGCATTTGCTGGGGATATCCCTAAGACTTTTCCCGTGGATCACAGAAAGAACCCGATTGACACTTTGCCCATGATGGCAGACATCAAGACAGCGAATGATATCGACTTCTTTATAAGTATTGCTGCAGGTTCTCCTGGAGTTCCTGAGATTGTTAGACAAATTGAGGGACCGTATAAGGTTCCGTTTGCAGCTGGACTTGTTGCTATCTCAGTTCCAATATCCATGCCATATGTTCAATCAGGGCAGATGGTGGGCTTGCTTGCTGGACTTCGTGGGGCTGCAGAGTATGAGCAACTTCTAGATATGAAAGGTACTGCCACAGTAGGCATGGACGCAATCTCTTTTTCACATATCGTCGTGTTAGTGTTCATTATCATTTCCAATGTAGCGTACTTTCTTGGTAGACACAAAGGAGGTGCCAAGTGATGCTAGGGCCGACTTTTGCAACGTGGTTGGGTGCTATACTTACTCTAGTAGTGTTCTCGTTTTTATTCGGTGAGAATCCAGCCTGGCGTTTTGTTGAACACGTGTACATAGGGTTTACAGCAGCTCACGCAATTTCGATGGGTTGGCGCAATATTGACAGCCTTGCTGTGAAGCCTATAGCAAACGAATCTCGCCTTTACCTGCTTATTCCTTGCATTTTGGGGGTAATGTTATATTCTCGATTCTTCCCCAGGTATAGTTGGCTTTCCCGGTATCCCATGGCCTTTCTCATAGGCTGTGGAACCGGCATGATTCTTAAAGGGGTTATGGAAGCCCAATTCATATCTCAGATAAGAGCTAGCGTTGTTCCAATTGTATTCGACAACGGGTTAATGGAAGGGATAGGCAGTATTGTGATCATTTTGGGCACAATTTGTGTTTTGCTCTATTTCTATTTTTCAGATCCGGATGGTGTCCCGGGGTTGAAGCAGATTCGAAGCTTCGGGCGGTTTATAATGATGATCGCCTTTGGAGCAACCTTTGGCAATGCGGTTATGGGTGAAATGACACTTTTCATTGGCAGACTTCAATTCCTCTATGGCGAGTGGTTGAACCTTATGAAAATATAGTGGGGTACTTAGTTAACATTGTACTGGACTAAGTCTTCTGCTATAGAGGCATGAAACATCTGCACTGCTCAGTGTCGACTTGGATTTGAAATAATGTAAGTTGAAAGGCCATTTGTATCCTAATTAACCAGATAGTTCGGGCTACGCCCGAATGGCACTTCGAGGAAAGAATAGCATATTATACTATATGGTGGTGGTCTGAATGGATGAAGTGGTGAAGGGAATATCCAGTTTACTGGAAGAAGCAACGGTTCAAGAACTACAAGAAATGATGGCTTCAGGCAAGTTGACGGCTAGGGATTTGGTCAAAGGATATATGCTGCGTATTGCCTCTTTCGATAGCAGCGGACCTAGGATCAATTCGGTTCTAGAGGTAAATCCCGAGGCATTGTTTATCGCACAAGCCCTTGATATCGAGAGGGAACAAAAAGGCCCCAGAGGTCCCCTTCACGGGATACCTATCTTGATCAAAGACAACATAGACACCAAGGACATGATGCATACAAGCGCCGGTTCTTTGGCGCTGGAAAACTCCTATGCACCAGACGATGCTTTTATCGTAAAGAAGCTGCGAAAAGCAGGAGCGGTCATTTTGGGAAAAGCCAATATGACCGAGTGGGCAAACTTTATGAGCGATCACATGCCCAATGGATATAGTTCTCGAGGCGGGCAAGTAAGAAATCCATACGGTCCCGGCATCCACGATGTCGGAGGCTCAAGTTCGGGTCCAGGAGCTGCTGTAGCTGCAAGTCTTTGTTCAATTGCCATAGGAACTGAGACGTCGGGCTCAATTCTAAACCCGGCGTGCAACAACTCTGTGGTAGGGATAAAGCCTACTGTAGGACTGGTGAGTCGTACAGGGGTGATTCCGATTTCCCATGTGCAAGATACTACTGGGCCGTTGGCAAGGACTGTTGAAGACGCGGCTATCCTCTTGAGCGCGATTGCAGGCGTCGATGAAGAAGACGAA
>Ga0208823_1000924_pt1 | contig 23786 bp, 24 predicted proteins | sample AD_UKC075_MetaG_FD_184440 | JGI IMG/M metagenome (GOLD analysis project Ga0208823, IMG submission 184440) | Active sludge microbial communities of municipal wastewater-treating anaerobic digesters from USA - AD_UKC075_MetaG (SPAdes) (version 2) | ecosystem: Engineered > Bioreactor > Anaerobic >... | reverse complement strand
TCGGCGCGGGGCCGGCGGGAAATTCGATTTCGGGTTTGGTGCTCACTGCATCACCGTAACGCCCGGTACCGACGAGCGGGCTACTTAAGCTGGGAGCGTATGGGCACGGGGCGGATGGGCACAGGGACGACCGAGACCGTCGATGCCGTCGTGGTCGGCGGCGGGCATAACGGGTTGGTGGCCGCGGGCTACCTGGCCCGGGCCGGGCTTCGGGTGCGGGTGCTGGAACGACTCGGGGAGGTCGGCGGGGCGGCGGTGTCGGCGCAGGCGTTCGACGGTGTCGACGCCCGGCTGTCCCGGTACTCCTACCTGGTGAGTCTGCTGCCCACCCGGATCGTCGAGGACCTCGGCGCACCCGTGCGACTGGCGCGGCGCCGGTACTCCTCGTACACACCCGATCCGGCCGACAGCGGCCGACGCGGCCTGCTGATCGGCGAGAGATCAACGTTCGCGGCGGTCGGGGCGGCCGGCGACGAGTCGGGCTTCGCCGACTTCTACCGGCAGTGCCGGGCGGTCACCCAACCGCTGTGGCCGACGCTGCTGGAACCGTTGCGTCACCGCGACAGGGTCCGCCGCGACGTGCTCGGCGCCGGGGGCCCGGACGCCGGGGCGGCCTGGGAGGCCCTCGTCGAGCGCCCGATCGGCCAGGCCATTGCGGGCGCGGTGAGGTCGGATCTGGTCCGCGGGGTGATGGCCACCGACGCGCTGATCGGAACGTTCGCCCGCCTCGACGACACCGATCTGCGGCAGAACATCTGCTTGCTGTACCACCTGCTGGGCGGTGGCACCGGGGTCTGGGACGTCCCGGTCGGCGGGATGGGCGCGGTGACCGGGGCGCTGGCGGCGGCCGCCCGCGCCCACGGAGCCCAGATCATCACCGGCGCGGAGGTCCTGTCGGTCGCCCCGGACGGGACCGTCCGCTACCGCCGCGATGACATCGAGACAATGGTGCGGGGCCGGTTCGTGCTCGCCAACGTCACTCCCGCGGTGCTGGCCGACCTCCTCGGCGAACCAGCCCCGAGCCCCGACGAGGGCTGCCAGGTGAAGGTGAACCTGATGCTGCGCCGACTTCCCCGACTGCAGGATGGGACCGTCACCCCGGAGCAGGCCTTCGGCGGCACCTTCCACATCAACGAGACCTGGTCACAGCTTGACGGCGCCTACTCCGCGGCCGCGGCCGGCGATATCCCGGACCCGCTGCCGTGCGAGATCTACTGCCACTCGCTGACCGACCCGAGCATCCTGTCACCCGGCCTGCGCGCATCCGGCGCAGCGACCCTGACGGTGTTCGGCCTGCATGTACCGCACCGCTTGCAGACCGGTGAACCGGCGGCCGTCCGGCAGCGACTGACCGCCGCGGTGCTGGCCTCGCTGAACTCGGTGCTGGCCGAACCCATCGAAGATGTCCTGATGGACGACGCACACGGTCGGCCATGCGTCGAGACGAAGACGACGGTCGACCTCCAGGACAACCTCCGCATGACCGCGGGCAACATCTTCCACGGTGCGCTCTCCTGGCCGTTCGCCGACGACGATGACCCGTTGGACACCCCGGCGAGGCGGTGGGGCGTGGCGACCGACCATGGCCGGATTCTGTTGTGCGGTTCGGGGTCTCGCCGAGGTGGAGCGGTATCGGGGATCGGCGGCCACAACGCCGCGATGGCGGTGCTCGGCTCGATGTAGGGCCGGCTCGCCTAGTGGACGCCACCCATCAGGGCGTGAATCCGCTTCACCTGGGTGGCGATCACCACCGCCAGCACCAGTGCGGCTCCGCCGATGAGGCAGAAGTACCCGGTCTGGCCGAGGGAGTCCTGCAGTGGCGCGGTCGTGCTGCCGACGGCGTCGCCCACCGCGCTGGACAGGAACCACAGCGCCACCACCTGGCTCTCCATCCCGCGGGGTGCCAGGTGCGTGGACGCGGACAATCCGGTGGGGCTCAGCAGCAGTTCACCGATCGTCTGGACCAGCACGATCACCATCAGCCAGACCAGCAGCACCTTGGCGCCGTCGCTCGCCATGTTCGACAGCACCGCCATGGCGAGGAACGACACACCGATCAGCAGCAGCGCCAAGACGAACTTGGCCGGCAGGGTGGGCGCCCGCCGGCCCAACTTGAACCAGATCACCGCGAACACCGGGGCGAGCAGCACGATGCCGATCGGGTTGACCGACTGCAACCAGCTGGCCGGAACGTCGAACCCGCCGATATCGCGGTCGGTGTTCCTCTCGGCGAACAGGCTGAGCGTCGAGCCGCCCTGATCGCTGATCAGCCAGAACATCGCCGACCCCAGGAAGATCCAGACGTAGGCCTTCATCCGGTCGCGATCGAGTCTGGTCAGGTCCGTGCTGCGGAAGATCCGGGCGAAGTAGGCGAACGGGGTCGCAACGGTGACGGCGGCCAGGAACCAGATCATGTGCTCGGCGCGATAGTGGCCCAGCATCGCGTCGATGGCGAAAACCGCTACGGCGACGGCCAGGAAGGTTGCGGTGATCACCGCGAGCTTGGTGAGCTGGGCCCGGGTTTCGGGGTTGGGCACGGTCCGTCCGATGTTGCCGAGTGTGCGCCGGGTGGAGGCGACGAAGACGATCACCGCGATCGTCATCCCCACGCCCGCGGCCCCGAATCCGACGTGCCAGCCCACTTTTTCGCCGAGGTAGCCGCAGATCAGCGGCGAGAAGAAGCTGCCGATGTTGATGCCCATGTAGAAAATCGAGAAACCGGCGTCGCGGCGTTCGCCTTCGTCGGGGTCCCGGTCGTACAGTTCACCGACCATCGCCGAGATGTTGGGCTTGAGCAGGCCGGTGCCGATGGCGATCAGCGCCATACCGGGCCACACCGACATCGGGGCGGGGATCGCCAGCACGTAGTGCCCGACGGCGATGACGCACCCGCCGATGAGCACCGCGCGGTAGGGGCCGATGACCCGGTCCGCGATCCACCCACCGGGTACGGCGAGCAGATAGATCAGCGCGCTGTAGACGCCGAAGATGCCGATCGCTGTGGTGGCGGGCAATCCCAGCCCGCCGGAGGACGGGTCGGCGGCCAGGTAGAGCACCAGGATGGCGACCATCCCGTAGTAGCTGAACCGCTCCCACATCTCGGTGACGAACAGTGTCGCCAGCCCGGCCGGGTGTCCGAAGAAGCGGCGATCCTCCAGCGCGGGTGCGGGTGTGGCGACGGTCACTCGATGAAGCTACGTCACCGGGGATGAGTTCGCCCGGTTGCGAAGCACCATCAGGCCCCGTTGCGAAGCAACATCAGGCAGAACCGCGCAGCAACCTCAGGACGGCAGCCGCGACAGGATCGTGTGCAGCATCCGCAGGTCCCCGCCGTCGAGTCCGGCGAGCGAGGGGGGCGGCGGGTCGGCCACCTCGTCGACCGCACGCAACATCGCACGGCCGGCGGCCGTCAACGACACCAGCTTGCGGCGCCGGTTCTCCGGGTCGATCTCCCGAACCACCAGGCCGCGGGCTTCGAGGTCGTTGACCGCGACCGTCGCCGCGGGGGCGTCGATGGTGGCGGCCTCGGCGACCTGCTTGACCGTCAGCGAACGACGTTCCAGGCGTTTGAGAATGCGGATCCGGCTGAACGGCAACCCGGTCAGTTCGACGACGGACCGACGCCAGTTGTCCTTGTTCTCCAGGACCAGTGCCGACATCGCCCGCCACACGTCCTCGGCGATCGGATCACCGGGCATGGGCCAACCCCTCCTCGATCAGCGGCGCCAGTCGCCGTGCGGACCTGTCGGCCCGGGCCGACGTCGATGTCACGGCCAACACCGTAATCACCAGGCCCAGGCCGACGTTGATGATCCACAGCGGCCGCGCCGAATCGGTGAATCCCACGTGGGTGGCGGCCAGCGCCGAGCCGGCCACCGAACCGCACAGCGCCACACCGATACTCACCCCGACCTGTCTGCTGGTCGAGGTGATGGCCGACGCGGCCCCGGCCCGGTCCCGCGGCATACCGCTCACGGCGGCGTTGGTGACCGGGGCGTTGATCATGGCGAATCCGATCCCGTAGGCCGCGAAGATCGTCAACAACGCCCAGACCGGCGTGGTGGGGCTCAGGAACATCAGCATCGCGGCTGCCGCGGTGATCATCGAGCCGGCGATCAGCAGCGAGGGCCGGCTCCCATATCGGCCGACCAACCGCCCCGACAGCGGCGAGAACACCAGGGCGCCGATGGCGATGGGCAGGTAGATCAGTCCGGTGGCCATCGCCGAGTAGCCACGCTCCCCCTGCAGGTACAGCGACATCATGAACAGGAAGGCGGCCCACCCCGCGAACGCACAGACCGCGATCGCGGTCGCCGAGGCGAACGGGATGCTGCGGAAGTAGCGGAGGTCGATGAAGGGATCCCGGCGGCGGGTCTCGTACCGCAGGAAGCCCAGCACCGCCAGCACCGCGACGGCGGCGATGCCGAGCAGCATCGGGTTCGTCCAGCCCAGAACCGGGCCTTCGATCAGCGCGAAAACGATGCCGAACAGCGCCAGCACCGCGAGTGCCTGGCCGATCGGATCCATATCGCGCATGGTCGCCGACTTGGACTCCGGGACGACGAGGGCCGTCAGCAGGGTCGCGGCGGCGCAGATCGGCAGGTTGATCCAGAACACCGCGCGCCAGCCGACCAGTTGGATCAGCAGTCCGCCGACGACCGGTCCCAGCGCCATCGAGATCCCCACCACCGCACCCCAGATCCCCAGCGCCCGGGCCCGCTCGACCGGGCGGTAGAAGACCTGCGAAATGATCGAGAGCGCAACGGGATTCATCATGGAACCGCCCAAACCCTGGATCAGGCGCGCCCCGATGAGGGTGTGGATATCGGGAGCGACACTGCACAGCAGCGACCCGAACGCGAAGACACCCAGACCGATCTGGAAGACCCTGCGCCGCCCGAAGCGGTCACCGGCCGCGCCCGCCAGGATCAGCAACGACGCCAGCACCAGGGTGTAGATGTCGACGACCCACTGCATCTGGGACGGAGTGGCGCCCAGATCGGCACGGATCGAGGGGATGGCGACGTTGACGATGGTCGCGTCCATCGACACGATCAGCAGGCTCAGACAGCAGGACGTCAGGATGACGGCCTTCCGCCGCGCACTCAGATCATCCATAAAGCTTGTAATCACACAACTATTGTGAGATTACAACTATTGGGTTGTCAACCGTGGCGGGTTGACAGGCCGAGGCCTGCGACGGGTTATCGCCCGTCGAGGGTCAGGTAGTCCCGCTCGCCGTAGCCGGTGTAGATCTGGCGCGGACGGCCGATCTTGTTGGGCTCCTCGTGCATCTCCCGCCAGTGTGCGATCCAGCCCGGCAGTCGGCCCAGGGCGAACAGCACCGTGAACATCCGGGTCGGGAAACCCATCGCCCGGTAGATCACCCCGGTGTAGTAGTCCACGTTCGGGTAGAGCTTGCGCTCGATGAAGAAGTCGTCGGTGAGCGCGATCTCCTCGAGCGACTTCGCGATGTCGAGCAGTTCGTCGTCGCCGCCGAGCTTGCTGAGAATCTTGTCGGCCTGCTCCTTGACGATCCTGGCCCGCGGGTCGTAGTTCTTGTAGACGCGGTGCCCGAAGCCCATCAGCTTCACGCCGTCCTCGCGGTTCTTCACCTTCTTCACGAAGTTCGCGACGTCACCGCCGGACTGCCGGATGTTCTCCAGCATCTCCAGCACAGCCTGGTTCGCGCCACCGTGCAGCGGCCCCCACAGGGCGTTGATGCCGCCGGAGATCGAGGTGAACAGGTTGGCCTGCGACGAGCCGACCAGCCGGACCGTCGAGGTCGAGCAGTTCTGCTCGTGGTCGGCGTGCAGGATCAGCAGCATGTCCAGGGCGCGGACGATCTCCGGGTCCGGCTCGTAGGGCTCGGCCGGCAGCCCGAACGTCATCCGCAGGAAGTTCTCCACCAGGCTCAGCGAGTTGTCCGGGTACAGGAACGGCTGGCCGACCGACTTCTTGTAGGAGTAGGCGGCGATGGTGGGCAACTTGGCCAGCAGGCGGATCGTCGAGAGTTCGACCTGCCGGTGGTCCAGCGGGTCCAGCGAGTCCTGGTAGTAGGCCGACAACGCGTTGACCGCGCTGGAGAGCACCGGCATCGGGTGGGCGTTGCGCGGGAAACCGTCGAAGAACCGCTTGAGGTCCTCGTGCAGCAGGGTGTGGCGCTGAATCTGGGTGGTGAACTCGGCCAACTGCTCGGCGGACGGCAGCTCCCCGTAGATCAGCAGGTAGCTGACCTCGATGAAGGTCGACTTCTCGGCGAGCTGCTCGATCGGGTAGCCGCGGTACCGAAGAATCCCGGCGTCACCGTCGATATAGGTGATCGCGCTCTTGGTCGCCGCGGTGTTGACGAAGCCCTGGTCAAAGGTGGTGTACCCGGTCTTCGCCAACAGCGGTCCTAGCGCGATGCCGTCAGAGCCCTCGGTGGCGTGGACGATCGACAGGTCGATCTCCCCGCCGGGATACCTGAGGGTGGCGGTGTCGTCGGTCTCGGCCACATCAACCCCTTCTCGCGCGTTCGACGCGTCTTGGCAGTCCGTTGTGTGAAAGGTCACGCTACTGTGCGTTCCCCGTGAAGGTAGTCGCTATCGCCCGTGATCGCCCGTCCGGGTGGGCCGATAGTGCGGTGCCGGGCCTCAAGGCTGAAGGCGCTCGATCCGATCGCCGGTGACCCGGAGCCTGTTGTGGATGCGGTTTTCCCTGCCCTGCCAGAACTCCACGACCTCAGGTGTCATCCGATAGCCGCCCCAGTGCGGCGGGACCGGTACGTCGCCGTCGGCGAACCGTTCGGTGATTGCCGCGAGCCGGCCGAGGAGTTCGGCCCGCGAGCCGATCGGGCGGGACTGCTCCGACGCCCACGCGCCCAGCTGCGATCCGCGGGGCCGCCGCGCCCAGTACTCGGCGGTCTCGGCCGCGCTGACCTTGGTCACCGGGCCGCGCACATGTACCTGACGGCCCAGCGCGTACCACGGGAAGGTCACCGAGGCGTACGGCGTGGCGGCCAGTTCGCCGCCCTTGGCCGAGTCGTAGTTGGTGTAGAAGGTCACCCCGTCTTCGTCGACGCTCTTGCACAGCACCGTGCGGGTGACCGGCCGGCCGGCGTCGACGGTCGCCAGGACCATCGCGTTGGGCTCGGCGATGCCGGCCTCCTCGGCTTCGTGGATCCATCTGTGCAACAGGGCCAGCCAGCCCTCGGCCAGCCAGTCGACGTCGAGGTCGGTGCTGCCGTCCTTCTCCACCGAGCCGTACTCCACCCGCATTCCGGCCAGTCGCTCGGCATGCGGTCGTCCCTCGCGTTCAACCACGGCCTCACCGTACGCCCGGGCCGGGCGGGGTGCGAGAATCCGACCATGACTGTCCTACCGGACGACTTCGTCGCGGGCCTGGAAGGCGTCGTCGCCTTCACCACCGAGATCGCCGAACCGGATAAGGACGGCGGATCGCTGCGGTACCGCGGCGTCGACATCGAAGACCTCGTCGACCACCGGGTGACCTTCGGTGATGTGTGGGCGCTGCTGGTCGACGGGCAGTTCGGCAACGGACTGGTACCGGCCGAGCCCTTCCCGCTGCCGATCCACACCGGCGACGTGCGGGTGGACGTCCAGGCCGGGCTGGCGATGCTGGCACCGATCTGGGGCTACCAGCCCCTTCTGGACATCGACGACGAGACCGCCCGCGGCCAGTTGGCCCGCGCGTCGGTGATGGCTCTGTCCTATGTGGCGCAGTCGGCCCGCGGCCTCGGCCGGCCGGCCGTCCCGCAGCGGGTGATCGACGAATGCGCCACGGTTACCGAGCGTTTCATGACCCGGTGGCACGGCGAACCGGACCCGCGTTACGTCGAGGCGATCGACGCCTACTGGGTGTCGGCGGCCGAGCACGGGATGAACGCCTCGACGTTCACCGCACGGGTGATCGCGTCGACCGGCGCCGATGTCGCCGCCGCGCTGTCCGGGGCGGTGGGGGCGATGAGCGGCCCCCTGCACGGCGGGGCGCCGGCCCGGGTGATCCCGATGATCGCCGAGAGCGAGCGGACCGGGGATCCCCGCGCGGTGGTGCGCGGCATCCTTGACCGCGGCGAGAAGCTGATGGGTTTCGGCCACCGCGTCTACCGGGCCGAGGATCCGCGCGCCCGGGTGCTGCGGGCCACCGCCCGCCGGCTCGGGGCGCCCCGGTACGAGGTCGCCGCAGCGCTGGAGCAGGCCGCACTGGCGGAGCTGCGGGAGCGCCGGCCGGACCGGGCCATCGAAACCAACGTCGAGTTCTGGGCCGCGGTCATCCTGGACTTCGCCGAGGTGCCCCCGTCGATGATGCCGGCGATGTTCACCTGCGGACGTACGGCGGGTTGGTGCGCGCACATCCTCGAGCAGAAACGGCTCGGCAGACTGGTCCGCCCTGCCGCGGTGTACGTCGGACCGTCGCCGCGTCCGGCGCAGTCGGTCGCCGGCTGGGATCAGATCGCCCACACCGACGACACCGTGAGTGATGAGTCTTGAGTGACGAGTGAGGAGCACCGAATGACTGCCGCCGCCCAGCCCGCGCTCTCCCCACACCTGGTCGTCGCGGACGCCGCCGCCGCGATCGACTTCTATGTCGCGGCGTTCGGCGCCGTTGAACTGGGCCGGGTGCCGGCACCCGACGGCCGACTGGTGCACGCCGCGATCCAGATCAACGGTGCCACCGTCATGCTCAATGACGACTTTCCCGAGATGTGCGACGGCAAGTCGTCAACACCGACGGCGCTGGGCGGCACCCCGGTGACGATTCACCTCAACGTCACCGATATCGACGCCAAGTTCCAGCGCGCAATCGACGCCGGCGCCACCGTCGTCATGCCGCTGGCCGAGCAGTTCTGGGGCGACCGTTACGGCTGCCTGGCGGATCCGTTCGGGCATCAGTGGTCGATGGGCCAGCCGGTCCGCGAGCTGAGCTACGAGGAGATCCAGGAGGCGATGCGGTCGATGTGACCGCCGCCCCGTCGGGCCGACCGCCCGGGTCGCGCAGCGGTGATCAGATCGGGCACGGTGGTGAACTTCACCCGTGGCCGGCCGGCTTCGGCACCCCGCGACTGCTCGGCCTCATCGATCACCCGCCACCCGGCGGCGTCGACGAGGTCCGGTTGGCGGGAGCGAATCAGGGTGTCCAGGGATGCGGATCGCCGGATCGGGTCGGCCAGCCGACCGTCGTTGAAGTCGTCGACGAGCGCCGCGACGGTGTCCATGGCACAGGATTTGTTGGTCCCGATGAAACCGGTCGGCCCGCGTTTGATCCAGCCGGCTACGTAGGCGCCGGTGACCGGACGGCCGGTGGACGGGTCGATGACGCGTCCACCGACGTTGGGAACGACGGCCGCGGCGTCGTCGAATGGCAGTCCGGCGACCGGACGGCCGCGATACCCGATCGCGGTGAGCACGAGTCCGGCGTCCAGTCGCACGATCTCGTCGCCGCCGGTTCGGGTGAACTCGACACCCCGGGCCCGTCCGTCGCCGAGGACGCGGGCGGGGGTGAGCCGGTAGGCCAGCCGGATCCGGCGGCGTCGGGGCTCGGTCCCGGCGTCCGCATCGGCACCGGGCAATGCGGCCAGTACCTCCAGTTTGGCCCGGACGACCGGGTCGTCGGCCGTGCGCAGATCCCGGCGCACCAGCGTCCGGTCGGCCTCGTCGAGGACGACGTGGGAGCCGGTGGTCAGCCCGACGAGTTCGGGCAGGGTGAACGCCGAATCGGCCGGCCCGCGCCGGGCCGCGACCACGACCTCGCGTATCGCCGATGCGCGCAGCGCCGCCAGGGCCGCGTCGGCGATATCCGTCGTGGCGAGCTGTTCAGGGTCGGCGGTGAGAATGCGGGCGACGTCCAGGGCGACGTTGCCGTTGCCGATCACCACCGCCGCCGGGTGGTCGAGATCCACCGGCCGGCCGGCGAAGCGGGGATGCCCGTTGATCCAGGCGACGAACTCGGTGGCACTACCCGTTCCTGGCAGGTCGGTGCCATCGGCATCGAGGCCCTCGATATCGAGCCGGCGTTCGTGGGCGGCACCCACCGCGTAGAGCACGGCGTGGTGGTGCTCGAGCAGTTCGTCGTGCGAGACGTGCCGCCCCACCTCGACATTGAGGCAGAAGCGGAACCCGTCGCGCCGGCTCATCCGGTCGAAGAGCCGGGTGATCGCTTTGGTCTGGGGATGATCCGGCGCCACCCCGGCGCGCACCAGTCCGTACGGGGTGGGCAACGCATCGAAGACGTTGACCCGCACCCGAGCCTGGGTGAGCAGCTCATCGGCGGCGTACATCCCGGCCGGCCCGGATCCGACCACCGCCACCCGCAGACCGCCCCGCTCAAGGCGGGGGGCCGGCAGCACCGGTGCCAGTGTGGTGGTCGGCGGCACCCTTTCCCCGGCCGGCCGGGGCGGGTAGTAGGCCGCGTTGATGTCGATGAACGGCAACTGGCCGGGGGTGAGTCGGGTGTCGGCGACGATGGCGCCCACCGGGCACGCCGTCACACACGCCCCGCAGTCCACGCACGCCACCGGGTCGATGTGCAGCATCTCGGCGGTGCCGAATCCCGGCTCGTCCGGGCTGGGATGGATGCAGTTCACCGGGCAGGCGTACACACACGATCCGTCGCCACAGCACGACTGGGTGATGACGTGGGGCATGGCGGCGCCGTCAGGCGGCGGTGACGATGTGACGCCGTTGCGGTTCGCTGCGGAACCGACTGGGCGGGCCGTCGATCTTGCAGATCCGCCACATCAGCTTTGCCAGCGGGTTCATCAGCCCCGTGTCGTAGCACAGCATCCGCACATCGGCGAACACGTCCCGGAGCATTTGGCGGGATTCCGGGGCGTCGAAAAACAGTTCCTTGCGCACCTCGCGGGGAATGCCGAACTGCCGGAGGAAACTGCGCGGCGGTACCAGAATCGCCTGGCACAGCACACGCATGATGATCGGCACGTTCAGCGAGAGCAGCAGTCGCTGCCCGCGGCGAAGGTGCGGCAGCCGCTTGCGCAGGTACTCGTGGGCAAACGAAATATGCCGGGCTTCCTCGGCCACGTGAATGGCCATCACCCGGGACATGATGGGGTGCAGTTCCTTGCCCTCGCGCAGCACAGCCTTCTGGGTGTGGTCGATGGGCTCCTCGCCGGCCAGCACTCCGAAGAAGAACGGGATCGGCAGCGGACCGGGAACCAGTGGGATGAGCGGCGACAGCCACCGCAACAGTCGCGGCATCCCCGGCACGTCGGCGCCGATACGGTTGACCATCTCCTGAAACATCAAGGTGTGATTGCACTCTTCGACCGCCTCGTGCAGGCAGTACCGGTATTCCGGGGAGCCGTTGGGCACCCAGAACGAGTAGTTCATCAGCCCCCGGATGAGGATCGACTCGAACTGTAGGCCCACCTTGGCGACATTGGCCTGACGCCACTGGCCGATTTCGATCTGCTTGTCCAAAGGCTGGGCCAGATACCACGGGTGCCGGCCCAGGAGGTCGGTGACGGGGAGGACCCAGCGCTCATCCCCCGGTGTCACCGCAAACTCCGGTGCATTCCAGTCGATATCGACGTAGGGGTTGAAGTTCCGCCGGACCGACCCCTCGGACAGTGTGGTCAGCATGTCCACATAGGCGGGGTCGTCCCGCACCTCCATGTTGCGCCGCCAACGTCGGACCAGCCGGGTTCTTGCCATGGCAACCCTCCCAAGGGGTTTACATTGCGGTGCGAATTGTCCAAACGGTACCGCAGGTATCGCATACCTGTCCATACCCGGACCGCAGTTAGCTAGGCCGGGCTTCTACCCTTGTCGCATGGCCGATCCCGCCCAGCTCACCATCCCCGCCGACCTCAGACCCGCCGACGGGCGCTTCGGTTGCGGGCCCTCGAAAGTGCGGCCCGAGCAACTGACGGCCCTGAGCACCACGGCCGCCGGCCTGTTCGGCACCTCCCACCGGCAGGCGCCGGTGAAGAACCTGGTCGGCCGGGTTCGCGACGGCCTGCGCGAACTGTTTCGCGCGCCGGACGGCTACGAGGTCATCCTCGGCAACGGCGGCGCAACCGCATTCTGGGACGCCGCCGCCTTCGGCCTCATCGACAACCGCTCGCTGCACCTCACCTACGGCGAGTTCAGCGCAAAGTTCGCGTCGGCGGTCACCGCCAACCCGTTCGTCGGCGACCCGATCGTGATCAAGGCCGACGCCGGCAGCGCGCCCGAACCGACCTCCGACCCGTCCGTCGACGCGATCGCCTGGGCACACAACGAGACCTCGACCGGGGTCGCGGTTCCAGTGGTTCGGCCGGCGGACTCGGGTGACGCACTGGTCCTCATCGACGCCACCTCCGGCGCGGGTGGCCTGCCGGTGAATCTGGCCGACGTCGACGCCTACTACTTCGCCCCGCAGAAGAACTTCGCCGGGGACGGCGGCTTGTGGCTGGCCGTCATGTCGCCCGCGGCGCTGGCCCGCGTCGAGCGGATCGCCGCCTCCGGGCGCTGGGTTCCCGACTTCCTGTCGCTGCCGATCGCGGTGGACAACAGCCTCAAGAACCAGACCTACAACACCCCGGCGATCGCCACCCTGGTGCTGCTGGCCGAGCAGATCGACTGGATGCTGGGCCACGGCGGGCTGGACTGGGCCGTCGGGCGGACCGCGGACTCCGCGGGACGGCTGTACTCCTGGGCGGAGGCGTCGCAGTTCGCGACCCCCTTCGTGGCCGATCCCGCGCTGCGCTCCCAGGTCGTCGGCACGATCGACTTCGTTGACGAGGTCGACGCCGCGGCGGTGGCCAAGGTCCTGCGGGCCAACGGGATCGTCGACACCGAGCCGTACCGGAAGCTGGGCCGGAACCAGTTGCGGGTGGCGATGTTCCCGGCGATCGAGCCCGATGACGTCAGCGCGCTGACACGCTGCGTCGACTGGGTCGTCGAACGGCTCTGACCACACCGACAAACCGCGTCCGTAATACTGGCGTGTCCTCGCCGTGATGGCGCCGCGACCCGGATAGGGTCGGACACGAAGGAGGTCGGCATGCGGGAGTTGACGCTCATTGGTCTCGATGTCGACGGTAAGCACCTCATCTGCGAGGGGGGCGACCCGGCCGACAAATTCCTGATCCGCGTTGACGACAGGTTGCGTGCCGCGGCCCGCGGTGACCGCCCCCGGCCCGGTCAGAACCCCCGAGACAATGAGGTGAAGGGCGTGCTGAGTCCCAAAGACATCCAGGCCCGTATCCGAGCCGGTGCGTCCGTCGAAGAACTCGCCGAAGCCTCCGGCATGGACATCACCAGGATCGACCGGTTCGCCCACCCGGTGCTGCTGGAACGCCAACGGGCGGCCGAACTGGCCACCGCGGCCCATCCGGTACTCGCCAACGGCCCCACAGTCGAGACGTTGCTGGAAACCATCACCACCGCACTCGCCTCGCGTGGGCTGAGCGCGGAGGCCACCACGTGGGACGCCTGGCGCACCGAGGACGGCCGCTGGACGGTCCGGATGTCCTGGCAGGCGGGCCGATCGGAGAACTTCGCGCACTTCCGCTTCACTCCCGGGGCGCACGGTGGAACCGTCACCGCCATCGACGAGGCGGCCAGCGAACTGATCGACCCGGAATTCGAGCGTCCGCTGCGCCCGGTGGCTGCGGTGGCCCAGTTGGAGTTCGAGCAGCTGCCCACCGCCCCCGCGGTGACGACGCCCACGACATCGAAGGCGGCCACACCGTCCGCCGCACCGGTGGTCAACCAGGGCCCGGCGAATCAGCCCAACAAGCGCAAGCGCAAGCCGGAGATCCCCGCCTGGGAAGACGTGCTACTCGGGGTGCGGACCAGCGGCGAACGCTGATCTAACGAAGCGTCAGGGCAAGCAGGACGATCCAGCCGATCGCCACGCCCACCCCCATTCCGAGGACCAGCCAGCGACGCACCGGGACCCGTCGCCACCCCCACAGTGTCGGCGCCAGACCGCCTACCGCGACCACGTTCAGCCCGATCGAGATCAGCGGGTGGACCCGGATCATGCCCAGGCTCAGCACCACGATCGCCGCGGCGGTGACCGCGGCGGTGAAGGCCGCCACCGTCAGTCCGGTTCCCCAGGGTGTGGGCTCGTCAGGCACCCGGTGATGCTAGCCGGGCCGCGCCACCCCGTTCATCCACCGCCACGGGCGCGTTCGTAGAACGCCAGGGCCGCTGCGGTCGCGACGTTGAGCGAGTCGGTTCCGCGCGACATCGGAATACGCACCCGGGCGTCGCTGCGGCGCAGCACGGTCTCGGTCAGACCCGGGCCCTCAGCACCGACCAGCACCGCCACCTTGCGGTCGGCCAGTCCGGTCATCACCTCGGCGAGAGTGTCGGCGCGCGAATCTGGGGTCATCGCCAATAGCGTGAAACCGTTGTGCCGCAACACATCCAGATCATCCGGCCAGCTTCGGGACCGGGCGAACGGAACCAGCAGGGCGTGACCCATCGACACCCGGACGGCACGGCGGTACAGCGGATCGGCACACCCCGTGCCGAACACGACGGCGTCGACACCGAGCCCGGCGGCGTTGCGGAAGATCGAGCCGAGATTCTCGTGGTCGTTGACCCCCTCGAGCACCGCGAGCGTGCGGGCCCCGGCGATGACATCGGCGACGGCGAGTTCCACCGGCCGCCGCGCGGCTGCCAGCACACCGCGATTGAGGTGGAAACCGACCACGGCGGCCATCACCTCCGCCGAGGCTCGATAGTAGGGAACATCGACGCCCGCCAGGTCTGCGGCCAATTCCGACAGCCGGCGGTCGGTGCCCAGCAGCGCGTGTGCGGAGAAGCGGGAGACCAGCATGCGCTGCACCACCAGCACACCCTCGGCGATCACCAGACCTTTTCCGGACGGCAGGTCCGGCCGCCGGTCGACGCTGTTGAGGTCGCGGAAATCCGCGACCCGTGGGTCGTCCGGGTCGGTGATGTCGATGACCTCGAGGTCCTGCATGGCAGACCAAGCTACGCGGGTTACGGTAGGCGGGATGTCCACGGAGTCCACCGGTCCGCGACCGCCTGAACTGCCGGCCACCCTGACGGATCCGCGCCCGGTGATCGGAGTCGGTGCCCTGCTGTGGGCGGTGGTCACCCTCGCCGCCTTCGTCGTACCGGCTCTCCACACCTGGCGTCCGGTCTCCGTCGCGGGCCTGGGCGTCGGCCTCGTCGGCGTCTCGATCTTCCTGTGGCAGCGCTCGGCTGTCCGCCGAGGCGCCCGCGGTGCACAGACCGGCCTTGAACCACACCACGATTCGCATTAAGGAGCACACCATGGCAGCACCGCTACTGCAGGCCGAGATCGAGATCGACGCGCCGGTGAGCAAGGTCTGGGGCCTCGTCTCCGACCTCAGCCGGATGCCGCAGTGGAGTCCCCAGTGCCGCATGATGAAGCCGCTCGGACCGATTCGTCCCGGCACCCGCACCATCAACCTCAACCGGCACAACCTGCTGTTCTGGCCGACGACATCGGTCATCACCGAGGTGATCCCGGAGAAGAAGTTGGCATTCCGCGTGCCGATCAACCATTCGGTGTGGACCTACGAACTGGAGCCCACCGCCACCGGCACCCGACTCGTGGAGTCCCGGCATGCCGAGAACGGCGTCACTGCGACGTCCACCATCATCACCAAGGCGGCCCTGGGCGGAGTCGACTCGTTCGAGAAGGAACTGGTCGAGGGGATGCAGCAGTCGCTGGCGCGGATCAAGGCGGCCGCTGAGGGGCGCTGACCCGCGTCAGGCCTCCGGGGCAGGGCCGTCGGGGGCCTCGTCGGCCTCCGGGGCGACCGCTTCGGGGGCCATCTCTTCGGCCTCCACGGCGACCGATTCGACGGCCTTGGTCTCGGGCTCGGTCTCGGTCTCGGGCTCGGTCTCCGGGACATCCACCGGGGACTCCGCAACCTCCGGTCTCGGCACCACCTCGAGAACACCGTCGTCGAACGGGTCATGAGCCGGCGAACCGGCGCCGGTCGGGGCGGGGGTGTCCGAATGAGCGCCGCACCCGTAGAAGAAGGCGACTACCCGGCCGTCCGCGGCCATCTCGTTACAGCACACCCCGAACATCGCCCCGAGCGCTCCGGCCACGGGAACCATGAACCCGCAGTCCCGGCACACCCGCTTGGTCGACCGCGCCATCGGCGACGTCGGACCGTGGTCGCCGTCGTGCCAGCGCTGGGCGGCCTCGTCACGGCCGAAGGCGCTGAGAACCCGACGGCGGCCCAAGCCCAACTCGACGGCGGTCTCGTCGACCAGCGGATCGCCGGTCGCGGCGAAGCCGGCCGCCAACCGGGGATCGTCGGGCAACGGGGCCAGCAGGTCCCCCGGCCCCAGGTCACCCGGGCGCACCCGTTCCTCCCAGGGCAACCACGGCGGCGCGAGCAGCGCCGTCGGCCCCGGGACCAATACGACCTCACTGATGGTGGCGTGGTCGGCTCCCGGGTAGGCGGCGACAACGACCGCCCACTGCCAGCCGTGATAGCCGGTGAGCACGGCGAGAAAGCGGTGGGTTGCCGCGACGTCATCGTCGAAGCTGACCCCGAGGTAGTCCCCGACGGTCTCCCCGCTGAACTCGATCACTGCCGCACGGGCCTGCTCCACGGCACCGGCGAGCAGGGCGGCCACCTCATCCGACGGAACGGCCGGACGACGCTCGTCGTCGGCCACCGCGCCGGGCCCGGGATCGCTGTCGGTCAGGGATTCCACCGGGACAATATTGCCTCACCACCGAACCGGCGGGCCACACCGCCTCGGGTGCGCCGGTTCCCGGCTCCCCATGGGGGAGAATCGTCAGCGTGTCAGGCAGACGGGGCGTGAGCACGGGGTCCGTTCCCGGGGCCCCGCGGCGCCCGCGGTCCGGCGTTCCGGGGGAGCATCCGGGGATGGCCAACTACCCCAGCGACCCGGTCGGTGGGCCGGCCGGTCACGCTGTGAACGGTGTTCAGGGCGGGAATCGCTACCTGCCGCCCCTGGACGCCAACCGGCACCGAACCTGGCGACACGAACCCCGCGATGACGAATTCCGCGCCGAACACCGCGATGGTGACGGCCACGACGACCGCTATGACGGGGAACGGGTGGGAGTCACCCGCGCGGCGGCGATGCGCAGCCGCGAAATGGGCTCGCGGATGTACTCCATGGTTCAGCGTGCGGCCACCGCGGACGGTGCGGACAAGTCCGGTCTGACCGCACTGACCTGGCCGGTGGTCGCGAACTTCGCGGTGGACTCGGCCATGGCGGTCGCGCTGGCGAACACCTTGTTCTTCGCCGCCGCCACCGGCGAGAGCAAAGGCCGCGTCGCGCTGTACCTGTTGATCACGATCGCGCCGTTCGCGGTGATCGCGCCGCTGATCGGGCCGGCCCTCGACCGCGTCCAGCACGGGCGCCGGGCCGCGCTGTCGATGTCGTTCCTGCTGCGCACCGCCCTGGCCGTGGTGCTGATCGCGACCTACGACAGCGCGACCGGCAGCTACCCGTCGTGGGTGCTGTATCCCTGCGCGCTGGGCATGATGGTGCTGTCGAAGTCCTTCAGCGTGCTGCGCAGCGCGGTCACCCCGCGGGTGATGCCGCCCTCCATCGACCTGGTCCGGGTCAACTCACGGTTGACGATGTTCGGTCTGATCGGCGGCACCATCATCGGCGGTGGTATCGCCGCCGGCGTCGAGTACGTGTTCGGCAGGCTGCTGGACCTGCCCGGTGCGCTGTTCGTCGTCGTCTTCGTCACCATCGCCGGCGCATCGCTGACGATGCGTATCCCCCGCTGGGTGGAGGTGACCGAGGGCGAGGTCCCGGCCACGCTGACCTACCACGGACCGCGCCCGGGCGAATGGGACTGGCTCGACGCCGAACCGGCCGACACCCGGCGAAGTACCGGACCGCAACGACAACCGCTGGGCCGCAACACCATCGCCGCGCTGTGGGGTAACTGCACGATCAAGGCGATGGTGGGCTTTCTGTTCCTCTACCCGGCATTCGTCGCCAAGGCCCACGATGCCAGCGGCTGGGTCCAGTTGGGCATTCTGGGCATGATCGGCGCCTCGGCCGGTATCGGCAACTTCGCCGGAAACTTCACCGCCGCACGTCTGCAGTTGGGCAGGCCCGCCACCCTGGTGGTGCGGGCCGCCATCGCAGTGACGGTCATGGCCCTGGTCACCGCCGTGACCGGCAGTCTGATCGTCGCCGCGGTCGCCACCTTCGTCACCTCGGGGGCCAGCGCGATCGCGAAAGCCTCGCTGGACGCCTCGCTGCAGGACGACCTACCGGAGGAATCGCGCGCGTCGGCGTTCGGCCGGTCCGAATCGGTGCTGCAGCTGGCCTGGGTCCTCGGCGGCGCGATGGGTGTCCTGGTCTACACCGAACTCTGGGTGGGGTTCACCGCGATCACCGCGTTGCTCATCCCCGCCCTGGCACAAACCGTGGTGAGCTACCGCGGTTACTCGCTGGTTCCCGGCTTCGGCGGAAACCGGCCCGTGCTGGCCGCGCCGGAATGGCGCCGACGGATGGGACCGCAACGATGAAACGCCTGACCGCCGGCCTGCTGGCCGCCCTGGTTCTGATGGCCTCCGCCGGAGCGGGGGTGGGTGCGTGGCTGCTGGTCCGCGACCATGGCCGGCAACTCCCGCAGATCAGCGTGTACGCGCGGGGCGAGACGATCCGGGTCGATCCGTTCCTCTACTGCAACGTGGTGGACCTGAACGACTGCGCAAGTTCCGCCGAGCAGGGTGTCCTGCTCGTCAACGAACGCGGCCCGCTGCAGTTGTCGGTGCCCACCGACATCGGCCGCGCACCGTGGAGACTGCTGAAGGTCTACGCCGATGAGCGGGACACGACGGTGAGCGTCTTCCGCCCCGGAACCACGCTGGCCGTGACGATCCCCACCGTCGACGAGTACCGGGGCCGGCTGATGGGCATCGTGGTACAGCTCATGACCCTGGTGCGCGACCAGAACGAGGAGCTTTTCGACCTTCCGCACGCGGAGTGGTCGGTGCGCCTGGACTGGGCCTGAGACCCGGCCACACCGGCCCGGTCAGGCGTCCAGTTCGGTCGCGACCGCCCGCAGCACCTCGGACACCCGGTGGGCGACCTTCCGGTCGGGGTGGCGTCCGCGCCGCAGTTCCGGCTGGACCGCGCTCTCGAGCAGCTTGATCATGTCCTCGACCATGCCGTGCAACTCGTCGGGTGAGTGCTTGCGCTCGGCGGCGGCCGCCTCCCGGCGCGTGCGGGCCAGGCTCGGCGGCGGATCGATCAGCTTGACGCTGAGCGCCTGCGGTCCGCGACGACCGGTGGCCAGGCCGAACTCGACCCGCTGTCCCGCCTTGAGACCCTCGATCCCGGCGGGCAGCGCGGAGGAACGCACGTAGACGTCCTCACCGTCCTCCTGGGACAGGAAGCCGAAGCCCTTCTCGGCGTCGTACCACTTCACCTTGCCGGTTGGCACTGCTCTCACCCGCTTGTTCGTCGTCGAGTCATCGTCGTCCGACGTGACGACGGCGATCCTACTCAACCCCGTTCGGTAGTCTTGCCGTACCGCTGGAGGAAACATGCGTCTTGTTCTGAACATCATCTGGCTGCTCTTCGGCGGTCTGTGGCTGGCCTTGGGGTACCTGCTCGCCGCGCTGGTGTGTTTCGTGCTCATCGTCACCATCCCGTTCGGCTTCGCCGCCGCCCGGATCGCCCTGTTCGCGCTGTGGCCCTTCGGCCGGACCATCGTCGAGAAGCCCGGCCCGCGGCCCGGGGCAACGATCGGAAACGTGGTGTGGGTGCTGCTCTGCGGGATCTGGCTGGCGATAGGGCACATCACCAGCGCGCTGGCGATGGCGATCACCATCATCGGCATTCCCCTCGCGCTGGCCAACCTCAAAATGATCCCGGTGTCGCTCATGCCGCTGGGCAAGGAGATCGTCCCGGTCGACGCCGTTGCGCGGGTCTGATGGCCACCAGCCTGGGACTGCCGGCGGTCCGCCCGTCCGGTGGTCGGGCCGCTCCCGCACCTGCTGACGGCCCGCTGATCGACGGTTTCGGCCGGATCGCCACCGATATGCGGGTGTCGCTGACCGATCGCTGCAACCTGCGCTGCCAGTACTGCATGCCCGCCGCGGGGCTGGACTGGCTGCCCGGGGAGCAACTGCTGACCCGGCCCGAGTTGATCCGACTGCTGCGACTCGGGGTGACCCGACTGGGGATCACCCACATTCGCTTCACCGGGGGCGAGCCGCTGCTGTACCGCGGCCTCGACGAGGTGATCGCCGCCACCGCCGCGCTGCGTCCGCGACCGGAGATCGCCCTGACCACCAACGGGATCGGCCTGTCCCGGCGGGCCGCCGCCCTGGCCACCGCGGGCCTGGACCGGGTCAACGTGTCCCTGGACACCGTCGACCGCTGCCGATTCGCCGCCATCACCCGGCGGGACCGGCTGAATGACGTGCTCGAGGGCCTCGACGCGGCCGCCGACGCGGGACTGCGTCCGGTCAAGGTCAACGCGGTCCTCGATCCGGAGCACGGCGCACAGGACGCGGTCGACCTGCTGCAGCTGTGCCTGAAGCACGGCTACCAGCTGCGCATCATCGAGCAGATGCCGCTGGACGCCGAGCACCGCTGGGACCGGGCCACCGCGATGGGGGCCGGCGACGTCCTCGCGGCGCTGCGCTCCCGGTTCGACCTGAGCCCCGACCCCGCCCCACGGGGATCTGCCCCGGCACAGCTGTGGCTGGTCGACGGCGGGCCTGCCACCGTCGGGATCATCGCCTCGGTGTCGGAGCCGTTCTGCGCGTCCTGCGACCGCACCCGGCTGACCGCCGACGGCCAGATTCGCAGCTGCCTGTTCGCCACCGAGGAGACCGACCTGCGCTCCCTCCTGCGCGGCGGCGCGGGAGACCCCGAGATCGAGGCGGCCTGGCGCACCGCGATGTGGCGGAAGGCCGCCGGGCACGGCATCAACAACCCGGATTTCGTCCAACCGCACCGGCCGATGAGCGCGATCGGGGGCTGACTATGACGAAGATCACTGCCCGCGCGGAGCGCCTGACGGTGACGGTGCGGTTCTTCGCCGCGGCGCGTGACGCGGCGGGTGCCGACAGCACGATTCTTGACCTGCCACCGGGTGCTGCCGTTACCGACGCCGTTCGTGAATTATGTGGCCAGAGTGACAAGTTGGCTCTTGTGTTACCAAAGTGTTCTTTTCTCTGCGATGGCATCGCGGTTCGCGATCCGGCCCGACCGCTGACGGGTGATCAGACCATCGACGTCCTACCCCCGTTCGCCGGCGGATAACGTGATCTACCTCACATCACACCGAGGTCGCCGGTTGGCTACAGCCAGATAACGAATGCCGCTGAACTGCGGATATGTCGCGGTCTCATGGGAATTCATTGCGCCGAATTTCTTTGCCGCCTGGGAAAACGTCGATTTCGGGAAAAGGTGACGTTCATCTCGACGGCCATTACCGTTCACCTGTGGCCGCCCCGAATCGGGCAGGCCCCCACCGCTTCGCCACGCCGAACTCCATCCACGCTGCGGTGGGAACAACGATCCACCTCTGGATGGAGGCGGGGGACCCATCCGGTCCCGCCGAGGACCTGGAGTTCCGACTCCTTGGGGTGAAGCCGGCGGTGTCGCCAGACGCCGCGGCCGGGCAACCTCTCCAGCCCGAACCCGACAGCTGACCTCGCAGGCGCGGTTACCAGAGAGGATTCGACCATGGGACGGCACAGCAAGCCCTCCAGTTCGTCCGCCGGCGTCGCCAAGATCGCGGTCACCGGCGCCATCATCGGCAGCGGTAGCGTCGCCCTGGCCGCACAGGCCCAGGCCGCGCCTGACTCCGAGTGGGACATCGTCGCGCGCTGCGAGTCCAGCGGGAACTGGGCCATCAACACCGGCAACGGCTACCACGGCGGGCTGCAGTTCTCCCCCAGCACCTGGCTCGGCTACGGCGGCGGCCAGTTCGCCCCGGCCGCCTATCTGGCCACCCGCGAGGAGCAGATCGCGATCGCTGAGAAGGTTCTCGCAGGCCAGGGCAAGGGCGCTTGGCCCACCTGCGGTCGTGTGCTCTCCGGCCCCACGCCGCGCTATATCGTCACCGATCCCGAACCGGCCGCCCCGGCGGCAGACGCCGTCGACGCCGCACCGGCCGACGCCGCCGTGCCCCTGGACGCCCCCCTGCCCCCGGATGCGCCCGTGGTAACGGACGTCGCGGCACCGGCCGCGGACGCGCCGGTCGCCGACCCTGCCGCGCCACCCGCGCCCGCCCCGGAGGTCGTCGCCGTCGAGGTCGTCACCGAAGATCCCGCACCGGCCGACCCCGCTGCCCCGGCTGCCCCGGCGCCGGAGATCGTCGCGGTAGAGGTCATCGCCGAGGAGACCGCCCCGGCCACGCCGGCCGACCCGGCTGCCCCGGCGCCGGAGATCGTCGCCGTGGAGGTCATCACCGAGGACGCCAATCCTGCGGATCCGGCCTCCGGCCCCACGGTGGTGGAGGCGGAGTTCAGCGGACCCGCGGACATCGCTCCCGCAGCCCCGGCGGACGTGGCTCCCGCCGCCCCCGCTGACGTGGTTCCCGCCGCCCCCACTGATGTGGTGCCTGCCGCACCGGCCGACGTCGTTACCGCCGCCCCCGCGGACGTCGTTCCCGCCGCACCCGCGGACGTGGTTGTTCCCGCCGCACCCGCGGACGTGGTTCCCGCCGGCCCGGCGGCCGTCCCGGTCTCTGACCAATTGCCGGCTGCGCCGGCGGGCGACCAACTGCAGGCTGCGCCGGGGGTGACCGAGGTCTCGTTCCTCCGGGAGATCTGGCAGGCCATGAAGGACCAGAACATCGGCGCCGACGACATGCTGGCGGCGATGGCACCCGTGCCCGGTCAGTAGCGGAAGCCGTCACTGGTGCCGGGCGCGGCGAACACGCTCAGGCGCAGTTCACCCACTCATCGGTACCGTCGGCGAAGAACTGGTGTTTCCAGACCGGCAGCCGCTCTTTGATGGTGTCCACCAAGAGGGCTGCGGTCTGGAACGCCGCGGCCCGGTGGTCGGCGGCCACCGCCACCACCAGTGCCGCATCCCCGATGACCAGCGGGCCGATCCGGTGGCTGGCTGCGATCGCCCGCACACCCGCCGTCGCAACCGCCACCTCACCGAGCACCTCGAACAACGTCTGCTGAGCCGACGGGTGCGCCGAATACTCCAGGCGCAGCACCGAGCGGCCGTGATCGTGGTCACGAACCACGCCGGCGAATCCGACCACCGCGCCGGCCGCACGGTTGTCGACCAGCGCCTCGTGCTCGCTGAGGGATATCGCCTCCTCAGTGACCCGGGCCCGCAGAATCCGTGTCACGGGTGGTCGCCGCCCGCCAACTGGTCCAGTGCGTGGTCGAGGACCCCGTCGAGCACGGCCAGCCCGTCCCGCACTCCCCCCGCCGACCCCGGCAGGTTGATCAGCAGGCTTCGTCCGGCGACCCCGCACACACCGCGGGACAGAATGCTGGTGGGCACGCCGGGCAGACCCGAACGACGGATCGCGTCGGACAGACCCGGGATCTCGTAGTCGATCAGCGCGCGGGTGGCTTCCGGGGTATGGTCCGTCGGCGAAATACCGGTACCGCCCGAGGTGACGATGACGTCGATCCGTTCCCGCACCGCCGAGCGCAGCGCCTCATCGACCGCGGGACCGTCGGGTACCACCGAGGCAGCTGCGACCTCGAGTCCGCGCCCACGCAACCAGGCGACGATCACCGGCCCGCACCGATCCTCGTAGCGACCCATCGCCGCACGCGTTGACGCGATCACCACTCTCCCGGTGCGGCTCACCGCGGCGCTTCC
>Ga0208823_1000918_pt1 | contig 23865 bp, 32 predicted proteins | sample AD_UKC075_MetaG_FD_184440 | JGI IMG/M metagenome (GOLD analysis project Ga0208823, IMG submission 184440) | Active sludge microbial communities of municipal wastewater-treating anaerobic digesters from USA - AD_UKC075_MetaG (SPAdes) (version 2) | ecosystem: Engineered > Bioreactor > Anaerobic >... | reverse complement strand
CATAGCAAAGGCTACCGATACGCTTGATGAAAAGTAATGGGGAATATTGCTTAACGCAATATCGATCTACAGAGGCACCAAAGCCGGCGAATAGCAAATGACAGCGCACAAAGCCTAAGGAAATCACTGTTTTTTGCAAGAGGTTTTTCCCCAAAGTTGCAGACCTTTTTCCCCAGTATTGCATGTCCGTTTTCCTCTTTGATGCAGCTCGGAGGATATGGAAAGCTTAGGGCAATGATTGGAGCCAATAACTTTTCCTATGATGAAAAAGGCACTTTGAAATTCATGTTTAGAGGATGTCAGAAAGCTAATTTCCTAGAGGTAATTTTGAACCCTGACGATACATATACGATGGTGTTTGGGAAGATCACTAGCCTAGATAAGAAGGAAGTCGGCAGATTTGAAGGTGTGTATTGGAAACAGTTGAAATTGGTATTCGAGGCCGAAACAGGTTTATATTTATCACTATAAAGAGAGACCGGGAAACCGGTCTTTTTTGATGTCTCCTTTTGTAGGGGGATGCTTGGAAATGCGCTCTATGAGCGCATTTGGGAGTAATTGGCGCAAGAAAAGCCGCTGACTTTTATTATTATTGGTGTTATTATTATTACAGAGGGCGGGACAACACGCCTGAAGTAATAAGGAGGAACACCAATGACAGTAACAGCCTTTGACCGAAACAGAACCTTTGGAGTAGAAATCGAATTCACCGATTTGAGTGAACGGGAGATTATGGACCTTGTCCGCAAGCTCACTGCTTCTGGTATTCCTACTAGATATGAGGGGTACAATCACCAGCTCCGGACTACCTGGAAAATTGTGACGGATGCTTCCGTCAGAAATCCAAAGTACCGCTGTGGTTTCGAGCTTGTAAGCCCGCCGCTCAAAGGCACAGAAGGTCTAGAGCAAGTACGCACGGCCCTCAAGGTTTTGTCCAGGGCTGGGGCAAAGATAAATCGCAGCTGCGGGCTACATATTCACCACGATGCCTCCTGGTGGACGGTAAAGGAGTTCAAAAACGTCTACAGGTTATATAGCCGGATGGAAGCCACACTAGATGAGGCCATGCCGAGAAGCCGCCGAGGTTCCAATAACTATTACTGCATGAGCAACCGAGCTGTTTTAGCTAGCCGGTTGGATCAGTTCGAGGCCATCAAGACTATTGAAGGCCTGCGGGATTTTTGGGGTTCAAGATATTACAAGGTCAACATGGAAAGTTGGTGGCGGCACGGAACCATCGAGTTCCGACATCATTCGGGCACCATCGAGGCCGACAAGATCATCAACTGGATCGTATTCACGCAACTGATCGTAAACCGGGCAGAATCCAGCCGCAAGCTGAAGGTAAACCTTGATGATAGGAGGTATAAGAGAACTAATCCTTGGCGGCTAGTGGCGGTAGAATTTGCCCTTCACAATAAGGGTGAACAGATGGACGAACTCGTAAAGAGTGCGATCGAATGGATCGCAGGGAGGATCACCCATTTTCGGACCCTGGAGGCAGCTGCATAGGCTGCCTCCTAGAACTGGAGGTATAAGCAGTGTTTAGAGTTAGATGGACGGATGATGGAGAGATCTTTGAGGGTACTTCTTCCTGGGCAGAAGTGGTTAATGCGATGCGGCTTTCGATGAGGCTGGATCCAGATCCGGACATTAAGAGCTACATGGCCGGGGTTAAGCGCCGGGTGAAGGAATGGAATGGTTCGGTCATCAGAGATGATGATCCGGAGCATTTCATCATGGATTTGGCCGCATGTGGCTTCATTGAGATTCTGGAAGGAGAATAAACAGTGCAGCGAAGGTATTATTTCGCCTATGGATCGAATCTGAACAAGGCGCAGATGCTAAGACGCTGTCCGAATGCAGTTCCCATGGGACGGGCCGATTTGAACGGTTATACTCTGGAGTTCCGACGGGTTTTGACCATAGTGAAGCGCCCAGGCGGCATCGTAAGAGGGGGCATCTGGCTCATTTCAGAGACGGATGAGAGAGCGCTGGATCGCTATGAGGGTTATCCCGGCTGGTACGAGAAGCAGCAGGTCCGTTTATCCTGTGGTTTTGTGGCCATGACGTATGTTCTGAATAAGGGTTTTGAGCAAAAGCCATCGATGGGGTATCTGGAAACGTGTCTACAGGGTTGCTTAGATTTTGGTATCGATCCTGAAGAGCTTTTCAAGGCATACTGTCGCAGCTTAAGGGCAGCGGGGTGATACAGCAGATTTTCTAGTGAAAAGACCTTTCGAGGTCTTTTTTTATGGAATCGCGGAAATGCGCTCTGGGCGGTCGTTTGGGCGAATTTCCCAGTAGACGCATGTTATTATTGGTGGTATTATTATTACAGAGGCCCAAACATACGGAAAGGAGATCCACAGATGGCGGTACAGACGATGGTTTTCAAAAGCAGCAGGATCCTCGGAGGTTCGATCACTCGGGTACTTATGCCGGACAAATTGGAGATCAGAAATGGGAAGGTTCGAATTATCCGAAGGAAACTGCTCGGTCTGAAGGTCAATGAGGAAGAAATCCGCTTAGACAGAATTGCATCAGTCCGGGTAAGAAGGGGATTGATCTTGGGGCGTGTGATCATCGAAACCTCAAGTGGAACCATGGAGGACATCCATTTTCCCCGGATTTGGAAGTGGCAGGCCAAAAAGATTGCTAAGGCTGTCCGGGAGACTCTTTAGTAAATCAGAAAGGAGAAAGGCAATGTATATCAATTTCAAAACAGGAGAAGTGCTGGATTTCCAGCAGATGACTGATGAGCAGATTGTGGAGCAACTGGCTGACTTGGAAGAAGTGTACGAGGTAGCACGCACCGCAAGGGATGCAGCGAGGAATACCCTCATCAGTCGGATGGAGGCCGAAGGGGCAACGCTCAAGCTTACACCCTTAGCGAAAATTAGGCTCCGCAAGCAGTCTAAAATTCGAGACCGGAAGCTGGTGGAAACGCTGTATAAGATTTGCCCAACGGAACTTCGCGACAAATGTTTCGCCATGGATTTACGACCGCTCAAAACAGGTTTGAACGAGCTGGCGAAGCTGGGCGAAGAGTGGCGCAAAAAAGTGGAAGCTATCTACACTGAGACCTGGATGTTGGCCGTGGAATGGGCGAAGGCCGAGGAAGAGAACGCTAGAGAGAAAATTGACCTCGCCAGCATCACTGATGTCCCCTTTTAGCCAGTAACCATTCATTCAGCCTTTGACCGAGGACAGGAAGGAGATCCGCTAGATGGTTAATCAAAAGGTGCATCCAAACAGGCCGCAGTTGCGGCAGCAGAAGGTGAACATAGAATGGGACGAGATTGCTCAAAACCCAGGTGAGTTACCCTTTATCGTCCTTGTGGAGGGGATGCAAGGGGTAGGTAAGACGCATTTTTCCATGACATTTCCAGAACCCATTTTCCTCCTAGATACGGAAAACCGCGCCGATGTAGTGGCCGCGAAATTCGCCGGCAGTAAGAAGGTTTATCGAAAGAAGATCACGACCTTCAATGAACTGCGGCAGGTTCTTCTCCAGCGAGTTTTCACCGAGCACCAGGGCGGCACAATCGTTATTGATTCGGGATCAGATCTGCAGGCCATGGCAGAATTGGAATACCTGGAAGAAGCTAGGGTCGAGAAGATTTTCCCAACCTACATTTGGGCCCGCGTCTGGGAGAAGATTGATAACATGCTCAAGATCATCCGAGATAAGGGCTTTTACTGTGTGATCACCGGACGGCTGCGGGAAGAATACACAGAGGACGGAAAGAGAACCGGGTATTATGTTTTCGAGGGGTATAAGAAACTACCTTATCGGGTAGATTTGCATTTGAGGCTTCTGCCGAATTTTACTGCCGAAGTGTATAAGAACGGTTTCCGAAATGAACCCATCAACCAGGTGAGAATCCTGGAGCGTCCAAGCTATCCGGAAATCATGGATAAACTTATCAGAACCGATCTGCAGATGCCGACATTGGAGCTGGAGGAAGTAAAACCCAGCGCGAAAGTTCCTGCAGAGCGGGAAGTCCTAGGGGTGCAGCAGGCGAAACAGGATCAAACCTCAAAAGGCAGGGAGAAAAGACCAGCTAGAGAGACCGAAGAAACGGAAGATGACAAGCAGGCTGTTCTAGAGGCCCTAGGAGGAGAGATTTTCAATCGGGAAGGTAATCACCTTACTGAATCCGGAATCGAGGCCCAGAATGGATTTAGTGAAGCCGTTTTGAACCAGGAGGCCTCAAGGGAACAGGTAGTGGAAGCGTACAAGTATGGTTTGCAGTTGGGGTTAGATAACGCTACTTTGAAGATGCTGCTTTACAACATTCGCGGTGGAGAAGCGACCGATCATGATCGGATAAGCGTAGGAATGACGGTGGAGGAAATTGATCTGTGGAAGGCACAGATGGATGAGATAGCCAAAGAATTCCTTTCAGCGTCAAATTAGGGATTAGCGGCTCTCCGGAGCCGCTTTTTTTGGGACCTTTATCTTGTTATTGGTGCTATTGGTATTATTGATGATTTGCCGCGGGTGATGGGTTCGTGTTATTATTGCAGAAGAAAGGGGATTTTTGACGATGAACGACCTAAAGGCGTGGATGGAGGAAAATCCTCTGCGTAAGTTCCGCTCGAAGAACAAGCTATCTATTATGAAGGCAGCCTCGCTGATAGGTGTGGGCATGAGCACCATCCAGACCTGGGAATGTGGAGCGCATCTGCCTAAACCAGAGAGCTTCGAAGCGATGGCTAATGTGACAGGAATAGAGAACATTGAGCAGCTTTGGATGGAGTGGCTTAACCGGAAACCTTCTTTCACGGCAAAATAATGCTATTGATCGCCATTACCCCACTGGAGGCAAATCATGGTTTTGAAGAACAAAAAGGGCTTTGTTCCCATCGCGGTTGTAGACATAGACGAATGGGAGGCCATCCGGGATTATTGCGCGAGACGCGATGTGATGCTTGGCGGGGATTATGACTGCCCGTATGGGGGAGCAATCAACATCTGGCTGCAGAAAGACTGGTTAGATCCGGAAAGGGAGCTGCATGGCTCGTACTATCCGGATTTTTCCGAGACGACGATCGGGATGGTCAACGTCTATTTCTATACCGGCGCATATCTGAATGAGAATCAACAGCGGCCTTGGGAAACTGAGGACGTAGAGTACAGCTGGGAAGGAAACTGGTCGCCGGCAATGGGCCGTGAGCATTTCATGGAGGTTTTCCGTGCTGCGTTAAACAAGGAGTATGCCTACGGTCTAAATGAGATCTTGAGCTCTATGGATACTTGAGGATATGCGAAGTAATGTCGCGCGGAAAGGCAGGTTTTTAGGCTCAAAAAAACGAAAGATAACAACAGTTTTCTGCCGTTTTTAGGGAGGCGAACTTTATGGCACTTGAACTTCAAACTGATGTCGCAATGTATCTTCGGCCAAGACTTCAGGCATCGAATGAGCGGATAATTGATCTGTGGTTATCGAGAAAAGCAGAAAAAACCCAAAAGGCGTACCTCAGAGATATTGGGCAGTTTCTGGATTTTGTTGGATATAAGCATGTAAATGAGATTACTCTGCCTGATATAGTTGATTTCCTGAATACTTTGGCTCATCTAGCAGAATCAACTCGGGCCAGAAAGATTGCAGCAATAAAGTCGCTGCTTGCTTTTGCTTATAAAGCTGGCTTTACAGTCGTGAATGTAGGGGCTGCGGTTGAAAGTATAAGCGTTCCTAATGAGCTCACGGACAGGATACTGACCGAAACCGAAGTATTTCGCATGATTGAATATACGAAAAAACCAAGGGATAAAGCTCTGATTAGATTCCTTTATTCGACAGCAGTCAGGGTTGAGGAAGCACATGAAATAAGATGGAAGCACATTTCCGATGGAGTGCTCACAGTCAAGGGCAAGGGAGGCAAAAACCGATTCCTAAAGCTCACCGAGGAAACGCTGGAAGTATTGGAAAGCATCAGACCAGAGGACTGGGAGCCTGAAGATCCGGTGTTTGTTTCTCAAAAGGGTAATCCCCTTTCAACTCGGAGGATGTGGGAAATTGTCAAAATGGCTGGGAAAAGGGCTGGGATAAAAAAAGATGTTAGTCCTCATTTTATGCGGCACAGTCATGCAACCCATGCCTTAGAGCGTGGTGCGCCTATCCACTTAGTGCAGGCGCAACTTGGACATGCTTCTTTGACTACTACCTCAAAATACACGCATGTGCGCCCTGATGATACTTCGAGCAGGTTTTTAGCCATTTAGGTGCCGAAAATCCATTGGACAGGAGAGTGAGCACATTGAAAAAAGTAACAGAGGGAGGATTAACTGATAAAAGACGTTGGTTATTGTTGGGTTTGATAGCTGTTGTTTTAGTTTTGGTTTCAATAATAGTCGTTGTGCAGGTTAATTCAAACAGATGGAAAAAGGACTTCACCGTAAAATACGTAGGATCAGAAACTTATCGTACATTGAAGGGAGAAGAAGCCAGACGATACATTTACGAAATAACAAACAACACAAATAAAAGCCTCTATAAAGTAACTGCAGTATTTAAGTTTTGGGATCGCGCCTTTGAAAACCGGAAATATACATATGAAACTATGCTCAATGTGTATGGTACAGTAAAGGCTAATGAAACGGTTGTATTAAAAATTTCCCGATTGAACTTTGATGCTGCGGCAGATGCAAATATTATGTTTTTCGAGCACGAATTGGATCACATTAAATACTCCCGGCGAAAGTGAAATCAAACCAGAAATTAAGAACTATACTTTGCATGCAATCACTTCGAAAAACAGAAGCGCACGGCCTAACGGTACGTCAAGCAGGTTCTTGGCCATATAAGGGGGTAAAAATTTGATTTCATATAATGAAGCATTAGCTTTATATTTAGAAAAAAGAGGCTTTAAAGCTGATAAACATTGGAAGGCCCTTTTGTATTTGGCCACAAGCAACAAAGATTTATCGGAAATTATATGGCCCTATATAAACATATCAAAAGGTGAAGCCGGTCTGATGGATATTGATCTGGGTTCTTTATCAAGCGGCCAACGAATTTTAGTCCAAGCGGCGCGGGAATTTTATAACTGGAGCGATTCCTTCAAATTGAGCGAAGCAGCGGATACGCTTGATGAAGAATATTGGGGAACCTTTTTGAGGGCAATTTCAATTTATAGAGGAAACGGAGACCAGTAATTATGCCATCCGGGAAGTTGGTAAAATGCGATTGCGGCGGTAAGTTGAAACAAACATTTGAAACTTTAGATCTTGAGTAATATCAATGTGAAAAATGCAAGTTAATATATACCTTATACCACGTTGTGAAGAAATGGCCTAAGGGCCAAAACTCGTGTGAGGGGAATGAATAATGTTTGACCTAACCAGCCTATTAACAACAATTGCTGGCAGCTCTGCAACCCTAGCAGCAATTATTGGGGGGTTTATCGTAAGCAAGCTTATTGCGTTGAATACTGAACGTGCTGAGATCAAGATCCGAATTCAGGAAGTTGATGAGGAAATTGCTTTTCGTGACAAGAAGATAATCGAAATGCGCCAATCGGTTGTTGAAGATGATGCGATAGATTTCATTACAGAACACGTTGACGAACTGATAGATGAAATATCTTTGGATGCAGTGTATTCCAAAATAGAGCGACGCCCAGAATTAGGTAAAGAAGAACTTGACCAGTATTGGAACAGGGCAAGAGATGTGATTCGCAAGCTGCGCGAGTTTATTGTGAAGAATGGTTATCACCCGAATGACGATGGTATACCTAGTGGTTTTGCTGTAGCTCTTCCTGATTTTGAATACCAAATATGTGAGTCAGTGATGGACGCTATGAAAAAACGATTGAAGAGTTCATCGCCCAAAACATCGTATGGTGGTATTCTTGACATGGCATCCTTGGACTTTGAGTTTAGCATGCCCCGGATTAAAGGCTATTGGTACCAAAAAACGAAAGACGATATGCACGTTAATCTAGGACACCTTGAATGGCTTCAAGTTCAGAAAAGACAATTGGAAACTCGGCAGAAGGCTCTAAAACAATCAAAAGGGATTATGAGGGGGCTACTGGTCTTCCTAATAGTTGTCTTGGTAGGAGTTTTGGTCCCTCTAACTGCCGTTCCTTTGATCGTAGACGATTATCAAACCATGTTGAAGGCAAAGTGGCTTTACATAACTCTGTTTTTAGTTACTCTCAGTATAGTCTTTTGGTATTTCATCGATCTTGTCCGATGGAAGGAATCAACTACCAATGGGCGGGAGTGATTTATCATGGTACTGAAAGTATCCAAATCAGTTGTTGGTTTGACTAAACCGATGGCCAGGAAACTCTTTGTTATTTTAATCAGATTCTTCTATGTCCTCGAATAAGTGGGCAGCAGTAAAATAGATAGTTTGATCAAATCGCCGTTCTGGGCTTAATTTTCTGTATCCACCATTTAATATAATATCTTGCAACGCGCGCATAGGTATAGCAGGATTTGTAAGTCGGTCCGACCTCATGTATTTATGTGTTACTCTACCATTCAAAGAAAATTCTTTATCAGTTTGGAAGCCCAAAGCCATTTCAGTATATATATCTTGAAGGTTAGCTCTACCACGTGTAGAAATATCATATAAAATTCGTGCAAGCCTGGCAGATGCTCTCAAGTACCTAGTAACGGATGTCGCATTGCTCGAGGAGTCTAAGAAAGCCCGACACAATGCAAAGTCACTCCAGACAAAAATATCGAAAGCATGGTGTTCGTTTAACAAAGGGCTTTTACCTTGTGTTTTCCAAACCGGTTGGAGCAAAAATGGTTGTTGTACCGTATAGAATTGCCTTTGAAAGTTGTTAAGAGCCTCTAAGATTCCCTCTTTGTTAGCCATAATTTCATGCTGACTACCCCAATACTTAATTTTTCTCCAGACAGGCTCAATGATGTCCCTGACTAAAGGAAATGAATCCCTGCATGAATGGGCAATGCCAAGGGCGCTGTACGAAGTGGATGCTGGGCGTATTACTATTTCCGAACCCCACTCGTCTTCTGGTTTCATGAAAGTAGTTTGATCCGGTAAAACAGTAAGCTTTATTTCTAAGGGGCGAAGGTAGTCATCATTATGCTTGACTACTAAGTCAATGCCTCTAATCGAGTCGTAGGCATAAGTTGCGTAAGGCGAGAATTCTGCTTCGAAATCAAAAGTGAGTTGTGAGTTAGGTTCGGTCGTATTAAATACTTCATCTATGGAAATTTCAGAGCTTACTACCTCTAAATCTTCGTTAATGGTTAGATAAACTGCATTTATGTCATGATCCCTCATATAACAAGCCAAAGATACAGGAAAAGAACTGTTAAACTGATTTTTTCCCCAAAAGTCATCACCGTGCCTATTGGAATGGAATATCCCGTAAAGGCGTGGTTCATTCATTGACATTTCCCACCTCACCCACAAAATGGCGTCAAAATATTGACGCCGAGAATTTTATACGTTATGATTATTATAGCAAGATTTGGGAGGAATTTCTAGTGATAACTGTAGACCTATTCATGGGATGTGGTGGTCTAGCAAAAGGATTTCAGGACGCTGGATTTATAATTAAAGCAGCCTATGATAATTGGGATGCTGCTATAGAGTGTTATAAAGCCAATTTTGATCACGCTGTTATAAAGCAAGATTTGGGGAATGTCGAAGAAGTAATTCCAAGTGTACAAGCATGGAATCCAGATATTATTATTGGTGGACCTCCATGCCAGGATTTTTCTCATGCAGGTAAAAGGAAAGAGGGGGCTCGTGCCGATCTTACGGTTTCATTCGCAGAAATAGTTGTGGCCATTAAACCAAAGTGGTTCCTTCTTGAAAATGTAGATAGGATAACAAAAAGTGATGCGTATGCTGATGCTCGTAAACTTTTCACGGAAGCAGGTTATGGTCTGACTGAACGAGTGTTGGATGCAAGCCTGTGCGGGGTTCCTCAAAAAAGAAGACGGTTTTTCTGCATAGGTTTACTAGGTGAAGAAGATGGATTTTTGAACTCGATTATTGATGCTAACCTAGATAGTAAACCTATGACCATTAGAGATTATATGGGCGATGAGTTAGATATCGAATACTACTATCGTCATCCTAGAAACTATAATCGTAGGGGCATATTTTCAATTGATGAACCAAGTCCGACCGTTAGGGGAGTCAATAGACCTGTCCCTAAAGGTTACAAGGGACACCACGGAGACCCCGTACCTGTCACGCCAGAGCTTCGTCCTCTTACTACATTTGAAAGGGCCAGGCTCCAGACATTCCCTAAAGATTTCAAATGGATAGGTACCAAAACTGCTCTTGAACAGATGATCGGAAATGCCGTTCCGGTACGAATGGCAGAATTTGTAGCGAGAGCGATACTTGAATATGACTCAGGTATGGAAACGGGGTGTTATTGTGAAAGACAAAGAAGCGTTTCGTAAATGGCTCTGTACAGAAGTTGGACTTCAAAACAGAAGTGCCGGCAATGTCGTTTCTCGCTTGAAAAGAGCTCAGAACTTCGTGAACGTATTCGATGATGTTTGTGATAATGATGAGCTTATTTTCAAAATGACACGGAACCCAGATTTTAAGTCTCTTACAAATACTGTTCAGTCTCAACTGAAACGAGCAGTCCTTTTATATAGAGAGTTTCAAAGCCAATGCAGCTGATATTGCGAGATCGGGCCAGTAATGTGGCCCGATTTTTATTTTGAAATGCTAATTCGCCTTTTGATTGAAATTTTTCTGAGACCATTTGAGATTAAATTGGCATTCTTTCATTCACTTGAAGGATTTCCTGAATGTGGATAGAAGTAATTATGTGAACGAATGTGAAATGTGAGGTGTAGCCATGGGAAACGAAGAGTACCTCATTGGCGTTGCTGCCTTAGCGAAGTATCTGCAGGTTCACTATAACACGGCCCACAAGTTGATAACGAACGGGACTATACCAGCCACTAAGGTAGGGGCTCAATGGCGGGTTCGGGTCGAAGATGCCAACGCTTACTTACATACCCTGAGCAACGAATCGACCGAGGGATCGAAGCTCCCGGAGGTTATAGCGATCGTGAACCAGAAGGGTGGCGTCGGCAAGTCAACGCTATCTATCAACTTAAGCGAAGCTCTTGGGAAGCTCGGCAAGAAAGTACTGCTGCTAGATATGGATCCGCAGTCGAACTCATCCACGGGTGTTGGCATCAACGCCGAAGCCATCGCTACGGCAACCATGACGGAAGTCTTGATCGATGGGTTTCCTATCCACGAAGCGATTGTGGACAGCAAATTCGGATTCGGTGTAGTGCCGGCCACGATTGCGCTTAGCGAAGCGGAGGTGGAGCTCATCATGCGGATGAGCCGGGAGTCTGTGCTCTTTAACTCGCTGCTCGCATCACAGGACCATCTCGCTAAGTACGACTATATTTTCATCGACTGCCCTCCTTCGCTTGGCCTACTTACGATCAACGCTCTGGTGGCGGCGGATTCCTGCCTCATCCCCATCGCGGTCAGCAAGTTCTCCCTGGAAGGAGTTAAGCTGCTCCTCAAGACTATTGGTTCAGTACGCCAGATCAACAAGCGCCTGACGATAAACCGCTTCGTGATAACCATGGCCGACTACCGCACCAATACCACGAAAGAGTTCATAAATACCATCCCGGAAGTGATCCAGTATCCGTTCGCGAAGACCGTCATCAAGAAGCTCAACGCAGTAAGCGAAGCGCAGTTTGATGATAAGCCGATCGGCGCGTACGATCCCAACAGTGAGGCTGCAAAGCAGTTCATGGATCTCGCCAAGGAGCTCCTCGGTTTGGCGGTTGAAACGGAGGCGGTCTAAGTGAGTGCAGCGAAGCGCGAAGGACTGGCCGCCCGCTTGATTAAAGACTCACAGCAGATCAACGAGGGATTGAGCGAGTTGGGGCTCATACCAGAGAATCAGCCCAGTGCTGAACCCGTGGATGCCGGAAAGGCAGTGCTTATGGTGGAGATCGAGAAGAAAAACCAGAGGATCCAGGAGCTAACCAAAGAGAAGGCTGAGCTTCTGTCCCAGCTTGAGCAGCTTGAGAAGGAAAATAGCGATTTCCAGGCTGAGATCGATAGGTTGAATGAGCAACTTGCGGCACTTCAGGCAGAAAACGAAGAGCTGCGGAAGAGAGATCTATCAAGGGAGATTCTCTCCCCCGATCTAGATGTCCGGAGTATGGTTCAGGAACTCAAGACACTCTCGAGCTACTACGCGCGCGGTATGGTTACCCATACCGTGGCCGAGCGGACCTATCTTGCTATGAGGGAAATGATGTCCTACCTCGAGGATGTCTCCAGAGCCAAGAGGATTCGCGAGGGCGAGTTCTGGAATGTTGCCATCTGGTTTTTCCACGCGGTGTTCAGCCGCTTCAAGGACGAAGAAACGTTCATCGAGATGGTTTCCAGCCTCAACGATAGTTCGGAGTCCGCGGAAGTTCTACTTAGGTTGTGCTCGATGCTTTTCGCGCATCTGGATGTGGATGGATGGAAGTAACTATTATTACATTGTCGTTGCCTGGATCTACCGTGAGACATTGCTATCCTTAGATGTCTGCGTTTTTGAAGTAATCACGATTTGAAACGGTAACGGGAAAATAACTCGCACGTCTTGGGCTGTGTAAGTGTCGCGAAAAGGAGGTTTGGGGGAGGAATGATCTGTTGATGGATCTTTCTGTTACCGAGCAGTTGTCCTATTCTACTGTGCGGGTTGAGTGTGAGGATGTTCGTGGAACCAAGTCGTCTGGAACTGGTTTCTTCATGTCCTTTAAGGAAAATCGTCAGGATGGATTACACATTCCTGTTGTGATTACCAATAAGCACGTAATTGAGGGTGCGAAAAAGGGAACTCTGATCTTTACTCAAGCGAACACTCAAGGTGAACCAGTTGACTCGCGCCAGTTTTCGTTTTATGTAGATAACTTCGAGTCATTCTGGAGAAAGCATCCAGATCCTGAAGTTGATTTATGCGCAATGCCACTTGCGCCGTTTCAAAACGCAGCAACGCAATCCGGTGTTAAGCTCTTTTACGTACCTCTACCGATGTCGTTAATACCGACCAAATCGCAACTTGACGAGCTTTCCGCAGTTGAAGACGTTATTATGGTTGGATATCCAAATGGAATATGGGATGAGGAGAATAATAAGCCGATCTTCAGAAAAGGCATAACGGCCACTCATCCGTGCAAAGACTATGCCGGTCGCACAAGAATTGTAATTGATATGGCTTGTTTTCCAGGGTCTAGCGGGTCACCCGTTTTCATACTTAACGAAGGCGGCTATCGTGACAAACATGGTAAGTTATACATTGGCAGATCGCGTCTTCTCCTCCTTGGAGTTTTACACGCCGGTTATCAGTATACGGCAACAGGGAAAATCGGTATCGCGAGTATACCTACTAAAGAAATGCCCGTGGCAATAAGCCAAATACCGAATCACCTAGGAGTTATAATCAAGTCCTCAAGAATTAAAGAGCTCGAGGAGTTGTTTTAGGTATATCCATCCTCGTGGTGGACTCACATATTCCAGATAAGTGTGTCCCTAGATATTTCGCTGAACGGGCGAACGTGAAGTTGGACTGTTTGCGGTGATCTTATTTCCGATACTCCGCTTTTAGTTGACACCATGCAAGGCGTTCTTTTCTTTGATGTTCCCGTTTGTGAAACGGGGCACTATCCAGAAATATTGTTTTCTTGATCTCTTGATTTCTTGCTGTATTGTTTTCTTGCCATCTTGTTTTCTTGAAATATTGTTTGCTTGTAATCTTGATTTCTTGATGTCTTGTTTTCTTGCTGTCTAGATGTCTTGCTGTCAAAATTGATTTCTTGATTTCCTGATATCATGAAATGCGCTTGCCATGCGGATTTTGCACGCTCTCGAGAAGGTAATGGCGGCCCAATGTCGAAAGAAGTTGATGGTCGATCAGACAAAAAAAAGAAGGGCCTCACGGCCCTTCAGTAAAACGTGAAAAAGAAAGAGGCCTTCCCGACTGCCTGGCAAGCGTCCCGGGATAGGCCACCCAGAAAGGAATATCCTTCTTTGCCTCTATACTACCACTAATACGGGCTGCATGTCAATATTGGTGGCACTTTTGGGGCGAGTGGATCTTCAGTCTATCCTGACGTGGGCCTCTTTCTTAGTAGAGAAAGGGGCTTTTTTCATGAGCAGACTTCTGATAAACGAGCAGCCTTTAATGGTGCTACCATCGTTGGCCAAGGCCGTAGGACTAAATGAGGCCATCATACTGCAGCAGATCCATTATTGGACCGAGATTAACCGCCAGGCCGGGCGAAATTACATGGACGGACGTTTTTGGGTTTACAATTCCTATGCGGAATGGGAGCAGCAGTTCCCCTTTTGGAGCAGGAACACGATCATTAGGGCTATCAATAGCCTAGAAAAACAGGAGTTGATCATCAGCGCCAACCACAACAAAAACGCTTTCGACAGAACAAAATGGTACGCCATTGACTACGAAGCCTTAGCGGTTCTAGAGCAGAAGTTGCTGCGTCCGGAGGACCCGCAAGCGCAACCAAACTATGGCACCACAGGTCAGCCAAATGAGGATAGCCCATCCGAAAGTGATAAGGACAATGAAGGGGACCAGGCGAAAGCTACAACCGAAAAAGACGCCGAAGATGCCGCATTACCCGATTTACCCAAAATGGGTAGATCGATTTATCACACCGAAGATCAATGGCATGAAGCCCATCTACCCAAAATGGGTAACTCGTCTACCCAAAATGGGTTGCTTGATCAGCGCAGCATGGGTAAACCAATACCAGAGATTAACCAAAGACTAACAGCAGAGACTCTCTCTCTCTCAAGCAAGAGTGAACAAGCAGCATCGCTAGACGTTGAGCTTCACAAAACCAATTCTGACGAATTGGTGGAGAGAGAATCCCCCAATTTGGATTTGGAAACAGGGAACTCCTCGAACGATGATCTGGCCGTGATGATGACAGCAGACCGCTTAATTGAGTTTTGGAATGAGCAGGAAGTAAATCCCCATCGGGGATTGAAAGAGAGAACTATAAAACGGATAGAAAGCGCCTGGAAAAGGGCTTTAGACGAGTTTTCAGCTGAGGAAATCTTAACTGCCATCTTAAATTACTCGGATGCATATAAAAGCGGCCGAGCTGCCCATAAATACCGCTTGGTGGAGTTTTTGGAGAGACGTGGTTATGAGCATTTTATGATTCGGGAGAACTGGATAGGCCGGAGTCATTCAGCGACCAAGATCACCCGTGACGATTTCACATACACGAGCACGGAACAGCTGGCAACCTATGACCATCAACTCGCTATGGAAGATTTCGAGGGACAGCTTGAGAAGCCCGAAAAGCCCTTCGAAGATGTGGATTCGGAGGTTAGAAGGCGTGTGGCTGAGTATGAAGCTCAGCTACGTAGGGTTGGGTTCTACAGCGAGCGCGATATACGGGACATGGTCAAGGAATATCAGGTACTTTGCCGCTATCGGGTCAACGAAGAATATGCGCGGTGGGAACGCAGGTCAGCGGAGCTGCCGAATGATTAGGGTCTCTGAGGGCAAGGATTGGCGATTCTTGGTGCAAGTAATCGCCGTCGATGGGTTTTTGGCGTGGCATTTCATCTTGCTGTAGGCCCTTTGAGTGCCTTCTGGACGTCATTTTCAGACAACCGATTGTCTAATTGGTCCAGAATGGTCATAGGAAAGCAGAGGATATCGAACTGTATCTTACAAAGAAGATAGAATGATTTATCATCAAGCTAATGAGGGTCTAACTGCGGATTGTTTGAATTCATCTGATTGTGATGAAGATTGCTCAAAACAACAGCAGGAGAATGGCGCTCGTTTCTCGAAAACGGTATAACCCTCGAGGTGTTTTGGTGTTTTCTCCTAGTATAGAGTTTAGCCGGCAGTAGTCTCAGAATATCAAGGCTACAGTAACAAATGACTTCTCTGGATGTTCTAATGTGATGGGGTTGGGCAGCTGCTGCTTATCCCCATTTTTGCTATCCATCTTCCAGAAATGAGCAGGATAGAAAATGCGATCTTGAATCCGTTGCGGCCGGATCCAAGATCGCACGCCCAGACGAGAAAAATCCCACCTTAACAGCCTTTGACCGAGGACAGATAGGTGATTTTTCTCGATCCCTAAAACACGCCTCTTGGGGGTGTTTTAGGTCTTGTCTAATTTGTATTCGGTACGGGCCATTTATATCCTGCTTTTTATGGAACAATTCTTTAGGAGGACGGTACAGAATGGATACGCGTATCGAACATGAAAAGACATCCTGGTTGTCGAAAGGCTATGGTCTAGCACCATTTCTTTTGATGGGAGATCCGCGAATTAGCGTTGGGGCAAAGGGCCTTTTCTGTTATCTGTCGAGCATAGCGGGCGCTGTGATTAATGAGGAATTCGGCGGTCGAGCCAGCTGGCCGAGTAGGAAACGCATTTGCCGAGATCTAAACATCAACAAAGACACATTCACCGTTTATCTGGATGAGTTGAAGCGACATGGTTTCATTAGGGTGATTCAGAGAAGAACTAGTGGCAAGTTTTCCTGCAACGTGTATGTGATCCAAGAGTATATCGAGCCGTTAAGCAGGAAACGAGAAGAAAAATCCCAGCTTGAACCGTGTCCGAACCTGTCGGATGCGGTTCTATCGGAGCCGATTTCATCGGATACGGTTTTTTCGGACGCAACTAATACCAATGATTTACCATTATCAGATCGGACGATGATCACGTCTATGAATAGTGCAGCGGTGGTTGCAGCAAGTTGCAGGCCGAAAAGGAGTCGACGAAAAGCTACAGATAACCTGGAAAGAGCTTTGCGCAGGGATTACCCCGAAGCATTTAATCGCTTCTGGAAGGAGTATCCCAGGAAAGACGATAAAGCAGCGGCATATGAGATTTGGCAGGTGTTGCTTGCCAGTGAGCACCTGGGGGTCACAGCTGAGGATTTGATCGCAGCGGCAAGAGCATACGCGGTGCAGATGGAGCGAGAAGGCCGCGAAAAGCGCCATATTAAGCTATGTAAGACCTGGCTCAATAGCTCTCTGGCAGAGTATTTACCGGGGACGGATGATTTTCAAGAGCGCTCACAAGACATATCAAACGATCCATTCTCCTTTAGTGAAGACGTTAAGGCCAGAATTCTTGGTTTGTAAGAGGGGAGATCAATGGATCGGTCCGTTATTCTAAGGGAGCTTGAGAAAGTAGGCCGGGCCATCGGCGTTCCCCTAGCAGAGAGTCGTTTGCCTCAATATGTTGAGGATTTATGTAAGCTTGATGAGACTGTGTTCATCGAAGTGTGCGTAGAAATCAGAACGTCATGGGAGAAGTTGAGTTTTCCTCCGGTAGGAGTGTTTTTGAACCGAGCCAGGGCGAAGAAAAGCTGTGGATTCGAGCAAAACGGGCCTCATAAGGTGGTTGTGCAAGATCATTTAGTCGAGGCGGCAAGACGCCAGGAAGAATACCTCAAAATGAGCCATGATGAGTATATGGCGGTGTGCCTTGAGCTCATGCGGGGAAGAGGTCTTTAGCTGCGCAGGGTGGTGATTATATGGAGTACGAACTAGTTATCAACCGGAAGCCGCCGCCGACGCTAAACCAGATCAAGGATATGCACTGGGGCACCAGACGCCGTCTGAAAGAGATGTGGCAGCAGGAAGTGGCTGTCGCGGCCATGAATGTTGGGCGGCCTAAGTTCATACAAACCGAAGTTCAGATCGTCTTGTTCTACGATCGAGAGCGCAAAAGGGATCAGGACAATTTAATGGCCGCGGCGGGGCAGTTCATCCTAGATGGACTCCGGTATGCAGACGTTATTCCGGATGACGATCTGAGTACAGTTGTATTGCCTGAAATACGTGTGGAAATTGATCGGGAGAAGCCGCAGGTTGAAATTTGGCTTAAGGATCTGGCCGAAGGGGGAGAAAACAATGATGCAGCCATATGATGTGACCGTGCTAAAACAGGCCCTGGCCGATATGGATAGAATCATCGAGGGCCTTAGCGATACAAGAAGAGCTCTCAGCGTGGCTGCGCGGGTTGGAGATGTTTGGGATAGAGATTTCGTCAAAGCGATGTTTAAGCGAATCGTTTCGCTATCTGACCAGATTCTGATGTTGGATGAGGATGAGTTCATGCGCTCGCAGAAGCTTGCTGCGAACATTTCCAAGATGGCGAGAGACACCTTGAATATGTTAGGCGATGAAGGGGGAGAAAATGGTGGCCTTGACAAAGGGTTGGATTGGCGCATCATCGAAGGAAGATGCGCAGAACCGGATCATGGAGAGATTCCCGGAGGGCCAGATTATAAGGCTCTATGAGAAGATCCTGGGTATGTTCGCCTATGAGGTAGAAGTGCCAGATACTGCACCTGAGCCTGAAACCGAACCTGAAGGTGTGTTTCATACGCTGGAGGAACGCTCACCTGAGGAAGTAGTTGATGAGCCACCTCCGACGCTTGACGGCGGCGGCACTTAACTTCGTACCGCGCTGTGAAGGGAAGGTGGTTGCATGGATTTTCGGGCGGCAATCCCAATTATCGAGGGAAAGCTCTATTCCTGGGGGCTTCGTCAGATTGAGATGCCCGGCCCTGTTATGAGCAGGCCGTTCGATGAGCCTGCACCGGACTCAAAGGGCAAGCGCGACTCCATCCAGGAGATATGGGTGCTGAAATACCAGTATGAACTCTGGGAGGCGAAGGTGATCAACGAGGCCGTTTCCCGCATGAGCAGAGAGCAGCAGGAGCTCATCAGGATGCGTTACATCGAGCGCATGCAGTGGCACAGGATCGCCGAAGCCTTAGGCTGTGATTACAGGTCGTGTTTCCGGATCAGGGACGGCATCCTGATGATCCTCGCATATGAGCTTAAGTTACTTGGCGAAAATCACAGAATTAGAGCATGATAAATGTGATTTTGTCATTTTGTGGCACATTTTCCCGTGATAAAATGTAGCTGAATAGTAATGTTCGGCAGATAGGTGAACTGGGGAAAGCAGAAAGAGGTGTTGACCGAGGCACCTCTTTTTTGCTTTTCCCCGCAAGATGCCTTGAAACGGAGGCGGGAAGGTTGACGGATAAGGAACGGTGCACCATCGCCGCCTGGATACTGATGTCTGCGGCTGAACTGGCCGCCTTAATTCTGTGTGGAGATGAACCTGCCTCCGGTGATATAGATCGGGCGGGCAGCATCTGCCTGCATCCAGATGACGCGAGAGTGAACCTCACGGTGATGGGCGGCTCAAAGAAGTGGCTGTGCAGGCTGTGCGGCCATCAGTTCGAGGATGGCCAGGAGGGAGAGGCTCATGGTCAAGGTGGAGAGGGTTGAGTTCGCTTATGTCCCTGTTGGAAGCCTTGTGCCTTTTGCGGGGAATCCCAGGAAGATAAGCCCAAAGGGGCTTGAGAAGCTCCAGATAAGCGTCGAGAGCTTCGGCTTCGTAAGCCCCATCATCGCGCAGAAGGGCACGAACATGATAATCTCCGGCCACCAAAGGTGGGAAGCGGCAAAGGCAGCTGGGCTGACCGAAGTCGCGGCCGTGTTCGTTGAGTTTGACGATGAGACGGCGAAGGCATACAATCTTGCCGACAACCGCCTGCGGGATGAATCGGAGTGGGATTTCGATGCGCTCGCTGATCTCTTAGAAGAGCTTGACACGGGCTCGTTCGATCTCACGATCACGGGCTTCGATGAAGTAGAGCTTGAGCGCATCATGACCTGGGCCCCTCCTGAAATAAGCGAGCCGGAAGAAGCCCTTGTCTCTTCCGAAGAAAGTCCTCCTATCGCTAAGCTGGGAGATGTCTATCAATTAGGCGAGCACATCTTAATCTGCGGTGATGCAACCGATCCCGCAGTTTGGGGTGAGCTTAAAAGCCTAGCCGGATCTCCCGGCCTTATCTTTACCTCGCCTCCTTACCCCGGCGCGGATATGTGGGAGACGGAAGGGGATAAGCTCGTTGAGGTCGGGAACAAGGCCATGAAACTCGCCTACGATGCGCTCCTAACTGGCGGCGTGCTCGTCTGGAATACCGCAGACATCCCCAGAGGTAATGAGGGCTATGTCCCAAACGTGGCGAGAGATACATTTACGGCCATCGAGACGGGCTTCAGATACCGCGGTGAGATTATCTGGGACAAGGACGTAAAGAGCCTGCCTCTTCCGGGGGCATACAGAAGGCCCACTATCCCAAACAACACCCATGAGGCCCTGCTCGTCTTCTTCAAGGGCGCATGGAAGCCGCGGGATAAGAAGGGCGTGCTGCACTCGGAGGCGATGGAGTGGAACCGCTACACCATCTGGCAGATTCACACCGAGAATGAGGCGAAGAAGCTCGGGCATATCGCACCTTTCCCTGTGGAGCTCGCTGTACGCGTTCTAACCCTTTGGAGCCTCCCCGGGGACTACGTGCTCGATCCGTTCATGGGCTCCGGTACGGTGATAATTGCAGCAGAGAGCCTCGGCAGGAAGGCGCTCGGCATTGAGATACAGCCCCGCTATGTTGATGCGGCTGTGAGCCGCTGGGAGCTCTATACAGGCAGAAAAGCCGTTCTCATTAAAGGGGGCGGTGGGGCATGATTATCAAAACTATCCCGGTCGAGATGGTGAAGCTCCATCCCTTAAACCCCAGGAAGGATTTACAGCCTGGAGATGCTGACTTCGAACGCTTGAGAAGGTCCATCGAGGCGTTCGGCTTTGTTGAGCCCCTCGTCTGGAATGAGCGCACAGGATTTCTTGTCGGCGGCAACCAGCGTTTCAAGGTGCTCCTTGAACAGGGCGCAAAAGAGGTTACGGTCTCGGTTGTTGATCTTGATGAGAAGGACGAGCAGCTGCTTTCCATTGCGCTCAATAGGGTCCGCGGGGAGTGGGATGGGGAGAAGCTCGTGGCACTCTTAAAAGAGATAGCAGAGATGGGGGCTGATGTCACCCTGACGGGCTTTGATCCGGTCAACTTCGATCAGGTGCTTATCTGGCCGGAAGAGCAGGACGCGGAGAAGAAGAAAAAGCTCCTTATCTGTCCCAACTGCGGGCATCAATTCGAGGCGTAGGGGGTGAGATCTTTGCGGATTGAGACGATTCCGATCAGCAAGATCAAGCGGGCTAAGTACAACCCCAGGAAGGACTTAACCTCGGCCGATCCGGAGTATCAGAACCTAAAGCGCGTTATGGAACGCTACGGCTTTCTTCTGCCGCTTGTCTGGAATGAGAGGACTGGTGTCTTAGTCGGCGGCCATCAAAGGCTTAAGATACTTGAGGCTCAAGGGGTAAAGGAAGTAACGGTCTCTGTTGTTGATTTAGACGAGGCCCATGAACGGGCCCTTAATGTAGCCCTAAACAACCTTGAGGGGGACTGGGACAATGAGGTCTTAATCAGTGTCCTAAATGAGCTTAAGGATACCGGGGCAGACCTTTCTCTAACAGGCTTTTCGGATGAAGAGCTGATGCGCCTCATTGACTGGCATCCTGATGCGGTGAGCTTCCCTGAATACGATGAATCGGTGAAGGAAGAAGTCGAGATGGTAACCTGCGAGGTGTGCGGTTATGTCTTCCCAAAGTAGCTTCACCGTGATAAGCACCTTCTCAGGGTGTGGAGGCTCATCGCTCGGGTACAAGATGGCAGGCGGGAAGGTGCTCCTTGCGGTTGAGTTCGACAGCCACGCTGTGAGGACGTACCGCGAGAATTTCCCTGATACGCCTGTTTATCCTAAAGACATCAAGACGCTGACCTCTGAAGATGCAATGAAAATGGCAGGTATAGAGCCTGGGGAGCTTGACATCCTAGACGGCTCGCCGCCTTGCCAGGGCTTCTCCGCAGCCGGCAAAAGGCAGCTTGACGATCCGCGTAATGCTCTATTCAAGGAGTACGTGAGGCTCCTTGTGGGGCTTAAGCCCAAGGTCCTCATTATGGAGAACGTGCCCGGGATGGTTCGGGGGAAGATGAAGCTCGTCTTTGCTGAAATCATGGAGGCCCTCAAAACGGCCGGATACAACGTTTCTGCGAGAGTTCTAGATGCTCAGTATTTCGGGGTGCCCCAGCGGAGGAAGCGCATGATCTTTATCGGCGTCAGGCACGACTTAGGGCTTCGCCCAACTCACCCCAGGCCCAAAACGAAGCCGGTAACGGTCGGCGAGGCCCTTGCTGGGCTCCCTGATGATCCATCGAGGACGCTTACAGAGCAGGCTTATTACTACTGGCTTAAGGTCAAGCCCGGGCAGTCGTTTTCAAAGGTGCATCCCAAAGGGTACTGGTTTAACGGGATAAAAGTCGATCCGACGAAGGTCGCTCCCACGATAGCCAAAACCTCGATGCCTTCAGGCGGAGGGGGTCTGTATCATTGGAAGTACCCGCGCAGCTTGAATATCGCGGAAGCTAAAAGGCTCTGCTCGTTCCCTGATGACTTCATCCTGCGGGGGACGTTTCAGGAGCAGTGGGCGAGGCTCGGTAATTCGGTGCCTCCCCTTTTCATGAAGGCGATCGCAGAGCATGTGCGGGATACCATACTCATCCCCTTGAGGCTCAAAGAGACGGGCTGAAAGGGGTGATTTTATGAGTAGAAAACGCATAGGAAGGCCCTCAAAACTTACGCCGGAGGTCAAAAAAAGGCTCATTGATGCCATAAAGGCGGGGAATTATATCGAGCCAGCTTGCCGCTTTGCGGGTATCGCTCCGGCCACAACGGTGCACCACATACTCCACGTGGAGAACAGGCCGGACCTGGCGCTTGATGATGATAATCTCTTGAGTGTGTGCGCTGCGTGTCATAACCGTGAGCATCCAGAGCGCTTCATCCATCGAATCATGGAGCCTAAGCGGAACAAGCTGGCCGAGCGATTCCCAGAGAGGTGGTAAGCCCAGCTACCCCCCGGTCTGGAAAATCGACTTGCAAAACGTTCGGGGGACCGGCGGGGGGGCCCTGCCAACGCAGATTTTTCGGTTCTCCATGTGAGGTGTGGTGGTTTTTCGGCAGATTTTTGGCTTTTTGGGGGTGAGGGATGTGGCCAGGACAAAGAAGAGCGAACTTCGAGAGCAAATCAGGCAGGATTTGATCGACCAGCTGGAGCGCCAAGGGATTTACGGCCAGCATTTCCTTGACCTCATCGAGGACTACATGGCCCTGTGGGACACCAAAAATGCGCTGATTGAGGACATCAAGAAGCGCGGGGTAATGACGAAGTACCAGAACGGCCAGAACCAGTGGGGCTACAAGAAGAACGACAGCGTGGGAAACCTTGTCAAGGTAAACAAACAGATGCTGGAGCTACTGAAGGAGCTGGGATTGAGGGCTGCAAACTTCGAGGCTGGTTCGGATGACGACGAGGAGATGTAGGCTGTATATCGATGAGTACATGGAGGCTATCGAGAGTGGCGAGATACCAGCCTCTAGGCGGCTCCGGAAGGCCATGCCCTATATCAGGTCAAAGCTGGACGCACCGGGAGTGTATATCGATGAGGAAAAGGCGAAAAAGGCCGTCGAGCTCATCGAGAAGTATTTCGAGATTAAGTTGGTGCCTTGGGAGCTCTTTATCATTGCCCTTGTTCACGCCTACCATGAAGACGGTACGCTGGTATTCACGGAGTTTTTCATCTTGGTGGGGCGTGGCAACGGCAAGAACAAGTTCATCTCTGGCTTGACGTGGTATCTGACTACGCACTACCACGGAATCCGGGGTTACAACATCGACATCATCGCCAACAGCCAGGAACAGGCCATGACTTCCTTCAATGACATCTACGAGGTGCTGGAGCTGACCTGGGCCAAGTCCAAAAAGTTCTTTTACAAGACCAAGCAGATGATTGTGAACCTCAAGACCAACAGCTACATCAAGTACAACACTTCCAACTCTAAGACTAAGGACGGCCGCCGCTCTGCCTGCCTGGTGTT
>Ga0208823_1000916_pt1 | contig 23907 bp, 20 predicted proteins | sample AD_UKC075_MetaG_FD_184440 | JGI IMG/M metagenome (GOLD analysis project Ga0208823, IMG submission 184440) | Active sludge microbial communities of municipal wastewater-treating anaerobic digesters from USA - AD_UKC075_MetaG (SPAdes) (version 2) | ecosystem: Engineered > Bioreactor > Anaerobic >... | reverse complement strand
CAGTTCGGCCTGCTTCGCCTCGAGCTCGGCGCGAAGCTTGGAGACGTCGTCCGACTCGCCGCTGTGCGCGGCAGCCAACTCGGAACGCAGACGCTCGGCCTCGCCGCGCTGGGCGTCGGCCTCCTGACGGAAGGCAGCGATCTCGGCCCGCTGGCGCTCGATCTCGCCGTCACGATCCGCGATCAGACGCGCGAAGTGATCGTCAGCCTCACCGCTGACAGCCGCAGTTCCGCCCGAGCCAACCTGACGCTTGAGGGTGCCGATCTCCTCGTTGAGGGCGATCAGGGTCTCCTCAACCTTGTCGACGAAGTTGTCGACATCGACCGGCTCATAGCCATTGCGCCGGGCCAGGTGGAACTTGCAGTCGCGCACCTGCTCGATGGTCAGGGTCATACGTTCACCTCACGAGTTGGGTCGTGTTCAACGACTCGGTGGTTCAACGAACGCCACGGAGCGGCGCCCACGGTGTTTCAGGCTAGCCGCCCGGCGCCGAACGCGCCAAGCGAAGGGGCCCGCTTTGGACCCCTGGTCGAACGACCCTCGACTCCCGCTTGACCTAGCTTTGGTTGAAGAAGCCACCCGCCAGACGCTGGCGGTCCTCTGCGGTCACGCTCACGTTGTTCGGCGAGAGCAAGAAGACCTTCGACGTGACCCGCTCGATGGTGCCGCGCAGCCCGAACGTCAGGCCCGCCGCGAAGTCGACGAGACGCTTGGCGTCTGCGTCCTCCATCTCGGAGACGTTCATGATCACGGGGGCGCCGTCGATGAAGTGTTCGCCGATCGTGCGGGCCTCGTTGTAGGTGCGGGGCTGGATCGTGACGATGCGGTTGAAGTCCATGGGGCGAGGCTCCGGTTCGGTCACGGTGACGGCGGCCAGCGTGGGCGTGGCGCGGCGGCTGTCGAGGTCGGTCACGGACGCCTCCGGCCGCGGCCTGTGCTCGCGGACGACGACCTCGCGCTCTGCGTGCTGCTGATCGACGACCTGCGTGATCTCCTGCGACACCTCGTCGCCGGCATACCGGTTGTCGGACATGAGGCCCAGCCATACGGCGGCCTTCTTCAATCCATCAGCCATCACACGTCCTCCGCTTCGAAGTCACCGACACAGTACCTCGGCACCTCCGGGCAGACCGTGCGGCGCGCCCGTCACGAGCAGGCATTAGCCCAGCCAAACCAGGCCCGCGAAGCGTCCGGCGGCGGCGCCGTCGCGGCGGTAGGAGTGCAGGCCGGAATCGTGCATGGTGCAGGCTTCGTCCGCCACCCAGCGGACGCCGGCGGCGTCCAATTGGCGCCGGAGGGCGCCGCCCAGATCGATGCCTGGTGTGCCCCAGCGCGTGACGCTGGGCGCCACCCCGGTGACGTCGGCGAAGTCGGACGCCATCGGCGCCGGCACCTCGTAGCAGCGGGCACAGATGTGCGGGCCGATCCAGGCGGACAACTCACCCGCACCCTTGGCCGCCAGGGCGTCCACCGTCGCTCGGGCCACCCCCAGCAGGACGCCGCCGCGGCCGGCGTGGGCCGCACCGATCAGGCCCGCGGCCGGATCGGCGAACAGGATCGGCACGCAGTCGGCGACGCGGACGGCGAGTGCCAGCCCCCGCTGATCGCTCACCAACGCGTCGGCCTGGTGAGCGGTCAGGTCGAGCAGCGGGTGGTCGGAACCGGAGACGTCCTGGACCCGGGCGCCGTGGACCTGGGCGACGACGCAGATGGCCGCGCCCACGGCGTCCGCGACGGCGGCGAGGGCCGCAGCCCGCTCGACGGGCGGCTGGGCGTCCGACAGGTTGACCGCGCTGGACGTGAACGCGACCCCGACGCCATCGGCGCCGGGGTCGCGGAAGGAGTGGAACACGGCCCTACTTCAGGAAGTCGGGCACATCCAGGTCGTCGTCGGCCAACACAGGCGCCGGCGCGACATGAGCCTGAGGCGCGGGCTCGTCGACCGGCGTCTGGGCCGGAGCGTGCTGGGTCGCGACGGGACGGGTGCCCGGCGCCCGCAGATCGGGCTGGCGCGACACGCTCGGCTGACGCCGCGGCGGAGCCCCGCCGTCGAAGCCAGCCGCGATCACCGTAACCCGGACCTCGTCGCCGAGGGCGTCGTCGATGACCGTGCCGAAGATGATGTTGGCGTCCTCGTGCGCAGCCTGCTCGATGAGGTTCGCGGCAGCCGAGACCTCGAACAGCCCCAGGTCGGAGCCGCCGGCAATCGACAGCAGCACCCCGTGGGCGCCGTCGATGGACGCCTCGAGCAGCGGGCTCGACACGGCCATCTCGGCGGCGGCGCGGGCGCGGTCCTCGCCCCGGGCCGAGCCGATGCCCATGAGGGCGGAGCCCGCGTTGCTCATGACGGCCTTGACGTCCGCGAAGTCGAGGTTGATCAAGCCCGGGGTCGTGATCAGATCGGTGATGCCCGACACGCCCTGCAGCAGCACCTGGTCGGCCTGACGGAAGGCGTCCAGGATTGCGACGTGCTGGTCGGTCATCTCGAGAAGCTTGTCGTTCGGAATGGTGATGAGGGTGTCGACCTCTTCGCGCAGCGTGGCGATGCCGGTCTCGGCCTGCGTCGAGCGGCGCTTGCCCTCGAACGAGAACGGACGCGTCACGACGCCGATCGTCAGGGCACCGAGCGAACGAGCGATGCGGGCCACCACAGGCGCGCCACCGGTGCCGGTGCCGCCGCCCTCGCCGGCCGTCACGAACACCATGTCGGCGCCCTTGAGCACCTCTTCGATCTCGTCGGAGTGGTCTTCGGCCGCCTGGCGGCCCTTGTCGGGGTCAGCGCCGGCCCCGAGGCCGCGGGTGAGATCGCGGCCGATGTCGAGCTTCACGTCGGCATCGCTCATCAGCAACGCCTGGGCGTCCGTGTTGACGGCGATGAACTCGACGCCGCGGAGACCCGCCTCGATCATGCGGTTCACGGCATTGACACCGCCCCCGCCAACGCCGACGACCTTGATGATGGCCAGGTAGTTCTGCGATGCGCTGCCCACGTCGGTCAACCAATCCTTGTAGCGATGTGCCTAGTCACAGTCGACTCTCAAGCCTGAGTCGAGCCCTATCCTAGGGTGGGCGTGATCGTCCGCACACAGGTTATGGGCGCGTCGACAAGGGTGTCCAAGGTCGGCGGGGACACCTCAACCCCTACTTCAGGGTTGCTGTCTCCCGACCCGTCAGCACCGCGTGATGGGATGGCTCGGCGACGAGACGTCCACCGACCTGCAGGTCGGCTGCGCCTTGGTCATGGTGTCGGCCAGCTGGCCCTTCAGCGACGACGACTCGGCGCTCCCCCAGACGATCTGGGTCCGCTCACCGGTCGCGATGACGATCGAATCGCGGGTCGGCGCCGTCACCTGGACGACCTTGTCCGTGAGTCTCGAAGGCAGAGCGCTGACGACCGTGGCGACATCGCTCAGCAGTTGGTGATCATTGAGATCAGCCACCGCCAAGGGGACGCCCGCCGGCCGCTCGGTGCTCGAGTTGAACGTGGCACCCGTCGCGTCCACCCAGGCGAAGCCGCCACCGTCGGCCACGACGAACGCAACCGCTCGCTCGATGATCTTGATGGTGACCGTGTCGGGCAGGGACAGGGCGACGTCGCCGCGCGCCACGGCCGGCAACGTCACGATGCGTCGCGAGATCGCGGCGGCGTCCACCTGGGCCAGCGGGACGCCCATCGGGACCTTGGCCGCCTTGGTGACGTCATCGGTGGACACGATCGCGTTGCCGCTCACGACGACCTTCTTGACGCTGAACAGGGGCGATGCCACGCCCACCCAGGCGAGCCCCGCGACCACCATCAGCCCGAGCAGGATCTTCGCCGCCAGCCGGATCCGGCGTCGTCGAAGCTCGCGCACGCGGTCGCGGACGCGTCCGTTGAAGTCGATGAGCGGCACGTTCACGGCCGTGCCAGCCCCTCCTGGCCGAGCAGACGCACCAACTCGGGCCCCACCGTGGTCACGTCCCCGGCACCGAGGGTGAGCACCAGGTCGCCGGGCTCGACGAGGGCCGTGAGGGCGGCGGGGGCGTCCGACATGTTTTCGACGTAGTGCGCCTCGCGTCCCAGAGCGGTGAGCGCCTGGGCCACCAACGCGCCGGTGACGCCCGGGAAATCGACGGCGTCCTCGCGCGCCGGGTAGACGCCGCAGCAGACGATCACGTCGGCCAGCGTGAGTGCCTCGCCCAGCTCACCGGCGAACTCCACCGTGCGCGAAAACAGGTGCGGCTGGAAGCAGGCCACGAGGCGTCCGGTACCGACGCGTCCGCGCGCCGCCCCCAGCGTCGCGCGCAGCTCGGTCGGGTGGTGGGCGTAGTCGTCGAACACGCGGACGCCGTCGACCACGCCGATCGGCTGGAAGCGGCGATGCGTCCCGATGAACGAGGCCGCCGCCGCGCGCAGGGCGGCAGCGTCCAGCCCCAGCTCGCGGCCAACGGTGTAGGCCGCCGCCGCGTTGAGCAGGTTGAAGCGGCCCGGGACGACCAGCTGCAGGGGCCCCTGATCGCCGGACGCGGTGAGCGTGGCGGTCGAGGTCTCGGGCGTCTCGCGGACGTCGGTGAGCCGCACGTCGGCGTCCGATGATTCGCCGTAGGCGACGACGCGGCGTCCGGCGGCGCGGAGGCGTCCGATCAGGACGCGAGCCCCGGGATCGTCCGCACAGGCCACCGTGACGCGGACGTGCTCGGCCGAACACAAGGTCACGAAGCCGTCGGCGTAGCGCTCGGGGGTGCTCCAGTTGTCTAGGTGGTCGGCCTCGATGTTGGTGACGACGACGATCTCGGCCGGGTACTGCAGGAACGAGCCGTCCGACTCGTCGGCCTCGATGACGAAAGCGTCCCCGGTGCCCAGGTGTGAGCTCTCCCCCGTCGCCGTGAGCGGCGACCCGATCACGTAGGACGGGTCGGCACCGGCGGCGACCAGCATGGTCGCAGTCATGCCCGTGGTGGTGGTCTTGCCGTGGGTGCCGGTGATGGCGACGCCGCGCCGTCCGGCCATCAGCCCGGCCAGCGCCGCCGAGCGGTGCCAGACCCTCAGTCCGCGGCGGCGCGCCTCGGCCAGTTCGACATTGGACTCCCTGATCGCCGACGACACGACCACCGTCTCGGCGTCACCGAGCTGGACCGGGTCATGCCCGACGAACGTGGTGACCCCCTGGGTGGCCAGGCGTCGAAGCGTCGCCGAGTCGGCCTGATCGCTGCCCGATACCCGGACGCCGAGGGCCGCGTAGGCCGCCGCGATTCCGCTCATGCCGGACCCGCCGGCCGCGATGAAGTGGACGGGGCCGACGGCGTCCGCACGCTCGACCGGCACGGGTTGCAGGAGCGGCATCAGGACGCCCCAGGAATCGAGTCCAGGACGGCCCGAGCCAGGTCACCCGCGGCGTCCGCGGGCACCAGGCCGGTCAGCGTCGCCGACATGGACGCCAGGCACGCCCGGTCCTGGATCAGCGGCAAGACCTCGGCCAGCAAGCGCTCGCGGGTCAGCTCGGCGTTCGGGACCAGGCGGGCGGCGTCCGCTGCCAGCAGGAAGTCCGCGTTGCGGGCCTGCTCCCCATTGCCGTGGGGCAGGGGCACGAAGATGCAGGGAAGCCCGACGGATGCGGTCTCCATGACCGTGCCAGCGCCTGAACGGGCCACCATCAGGTCAGCGGCGGCGTAGGCGCGCTCCATCGCGTCCACGTAGCCGACCGGCACGTAGCGGGCGCCCGTGGTCTGGTCGACGACCTCGACGTGCCGGTCGGTCAGGTTCTTGGGGCCGAGGACGTGCAGGACGTCGATCCCCGCTGCGAGCAGCGCGTCGCGCGCGGCCTCAACGGCGTCGTTGATCGACCGCGCCCCCTGCGAGCCGCCGCTCACCAGCAGCACGGGCCGGTCGGCGTCCAGGCCGAAGTCGGTGCGGGCGGACGCGCGTCCGGCGGCCCGGTCGAGCCCGGTGATGGCCTTGCGCATCGGCATGCCGAAGGAGCGCGCCTTCGGCAACTGCGTACCGGGGAAGGTGACAGCGACCACCTTGGCGAAGCGCGCCGCCACCTTGTTGGCCAGGCCCGGGACGGCGTTCTGCTCGTGCAGCAGCACCGGAATCCGCAACTGGGCGGCGGCCAGGTACGCGGGCAGCGAGACGTACCCGCCGAAGCCCACCACCGCGTCCGCCTTCACCTCGCGGATGATCGCCCGCGCCTGCGAGACCGAACGCGCGAGGCGTCCGGGCACCTTCAACAGGTCCAGACCGAGCTTCCGGGGCAGCGGCACCGGATCGACCAGCCGCAACGTGAGGCCCGCCGCGGGAATGACCCGCGTCTCGAGCCCCTTGGAGGTTCCGATGCAGGTGAGGGTCGCCGCAGGATCCAGCTCGCGCAGGCGCTCGGCTGTCGCGATCAGCGGCGACGTGTGGCCGGCGGTTCCCCCACCGGCCATGACGATTGAAATCATCGAACTCCTGTCAGGAACGGCGACGCTCGGCCACGCCCATGATGGCCGACAACCGCGCGCGAGGCTGCTTCGAGCGCTCCCGGTTCGCCAGGAAGGCCGCCGCTGCGGGCTCCTCACGCGCACAGCGAAGCAGGACGCCGACGGCCGCCATGTTCATCACCAAGGACGAGCCGCCGTAGCTGACCAGGGGCAACGGCACACCCAGGACGGGCAGCAGACGAAGGACAACGCTGATGTTGATGAGCGCCTGGATCGCCATCCACCCCGTGATGCCGGCGGCCACCACGCGCGCGTAGAACGAAGTCGAGTGCAGGGCGATCCGGAAGCCGCCGTAGGTCAGGATGACGAACAGCGCGAGCACGCTGAGGGTGCCGATCAGCCCCATCTCCTCGCCGATGATCGCCAGCACGTAGTCGGTGTGCGCCTCAGCGAGGAAGCCCCACTTCATGCGGCTCTGCCCGAGCCCGACGCCCCACCAGCCGCCGATGGCCAGCCCGAACTGCGCCTGGCTGGGCTGGTAGTTGGCGCCGCTCAGGTCCGAGGTGGGGTCCAGGAACGCGAAGATGCGCGTCAGCCGGTTCTGGTTGAGCCAGACCAGCGCGCCGGCACCGGCCGCGATCACGGCGCCGAAGCCCGCCAGCAGCTTCCACGAGCCCCCGACGTTCCACAGCATCAGAACGAGGATCAGGCCCATGATCATGGCCGTGCCGAGGTCGTGCTGCATCAGCGTGAGCCCGACCATCAGCAAAGCGAACGGGACGAACGGGAACAGCAGGTGCCGAGGATCGGCCAGCGTGCGGCGCTTGGCGGTGAAGATCGTCGCGCCCCACAGGATCAGCACGACCTTCACGATCTCGGACGGCTGGAGGCGCATCATCGGCCCGAAGTCGATCCAGTTCAGGTTGCCCTTGATCCGCTTACCCATGACGAACGGGACGCACATCAACGCGCCCGAGACGACGAACATCAGCCAGCCGAGCCGGCGGGTGAGGTCGAGCGGCACTCGGTAGACGATGGCGATCACGACGATGCCCAACGCCACGAAGACCAGTTGCCGCTGGATGAACGTGTAGGCGTTGCCGAACTGCGTCGCGGCGTACACCGAGGACGCCGACCACACCATGATCGTGCCGAGGCCCAGCAGCAGCAGTGCCGGCACCCCGACCAGGTACATGCTCGCCAGCGGGTGCTTCAGCCAGGCGGTCGCGGTCGTGCGCAGCGCATCGACCTCGGGCAGCAGCGGGACGTCGGTCAGCGGCGCGCGACCCTTGGGGCCACGCGGCTTGGTGGGGGTGATCGTCGCCACGTCCCTCCTTCGCTCCGCGTCGTCTACGTCCGCGCCAGGTCCGCCACCGCGTCGGCGAAGGCAGTCCCCCGCGCGCCGTAGTTGGCGAACATGTCCAGGCTGGCGCACCCGGGTGCCATCAAGACCGTGTCGCCCGGCTTCGCCAAGGCGGCGGCCGCGCGGACGGCGTCCTGCATCGCACCAGTGTCGCCGCGATCCAGGACGACGACGGGGATCTGTGGCGCGTGTCGGGCCAGGGCGCCCGCGATGACGGCCCTATCGACCCCGAGCAGGACGGCGCCGCGCAGCTTGCCACCGTAGGTCTGGACGAGCTCGTCGAACGTCGTGCCCTTCGCCTGTCCACCAGCAATCCACACGATCGAGTCGAACCCCCGCATCGAGGACGCCGCCGCGTGCGGGTTGGTCGCCTTGGAGTCGTTCACGTAGGTGACCCCGTCCACCTCGCCGACGGTTTGGATGCGGTGATCGCCGATCGCCAGGTTGCGGAGCCCCTGCCCGACCGCCTGCGGGGGAACGCCGAAGCTGCGCGCGAGCGCCGCAGCCGCGAGCGCGTTCTCGACGTTGTGGGGCGCGAACGGCTTGACGTCCGCCAGATCGGCGAGCGGCATCGCCGAGTCGCGGCGCTGCTCGACGAACGCCCGATCAACGAGGAGGTCGTCGACAACGCCGAGCATCGAGGGCGCCGGAATGCCGAGGGTGAAGCCGATGGCGCGCGCGCCCTCGGTCACGTCGGCGTCCGCGACCAGCTGCTCGGTGAGCGGCTCGGCCACGTTGTAGACGCACGCGTGCGTGACGCGCTCGTAGATCTTGGCCTTGTCGGCGACGTAGGCGGCCATGGGGTCGTCGGTGTGGGCGTACCACTCCAGATGGTCGGCATGCACGTTCAGCACGGCCGCCGAGTGCAGCGCGACCGTGTGCATCCAGTGCAGCTGGAAGCTGGAGAGTTCGACGGCGAGCACGTCGTAGTGCACCTCGTCCAGGATCGCCTCGATGATGGGGCGTCCGATGTTGCCCACGGCGTCCGTGGTGAGCCCGGCGGCCGACAGCATGGACGCCAGCATGCTGGTCGTGGTCGTCTTGCCGTTGGTTCCGGTCACGGCGAGCCACGGCACGACCCGGTCCGGCTGCATCATGCGCCAGGCCAGTTCGACGTCTCCCCAGACCGGGACGCCCCGGGCGGCCGCCGCGGCCAGGAGCGGTGCCGTCGGACGCCAGCCAGGAGACGTCACGACCAGATGGACGCCGTCCGGCAACTCCGCGGTGCTGCCGCGGCCCAGTCGGACTTCGACGTCGAGGTGGCGCAGCAACTCGGCCTTCTCGACGTTAGCGGAGGTGTCGGCCTCGTCGAGGACGAGCACTCGCGCGCCGAGGTCGATCAGCCCGTCCGCCGCGGCGAAGCCGGACGTCCCGAGGCCGGCCACGACCACGAAGGCCTCGTTCCAGGGCGACAGCCGGTCGGCGTCCGCCAGCCAAGGCAACGTCATCGGCCGACCACCCACTCGGCGTAAAACAGGCCGAGGGCCGCGGCGACACACAGGCAGGCCAGGATCCAGAAGCGGACGACCACCGTCTGCTCGGCCCAGCCCTTCATCTCGAAGTGATGGTGGAGCGGAGCCATCTTGAGGATCCGCTTGCCTTTGGTGGCCTTGAAGTAGCTCACCTGCAGAACGACCGAGAGCGCCTCCAGGACGAACACGCCACAGAGAATCACGCTGAGCAGCTCGGTGCGGGTCAGGACGGCGAGGCCGGCGACGGCGCCGCCGATGGCCAGCGAGCCGGAGTCGCCCATGAAGATCTTGGCCGGGGACGCGTTCCACCACAGGAAGCCGAAGCAGGCGCCGGCCAGCGCCAGCGAGATCATGGCGAGGTCGTGCGGGTCACGCACCTCGTAGCACTGCGGACCCGAGTTCGCGTAGGCGCAGTTCTTGTTGTACTGCCACAGCGTCATGATCGTGTAGGCGGCGAAGATCGCCGACGAGACGCCGGCGAGCAGCCCGTCGAGGCCGTCGGTCAGGTTGGCGCCGTTGCTCATGGACGCCGTGATGAACACGATCCAGGCCACGGCCGCGAACACGGGAAGCGAGAGCCAGGGCAGATCGCGCAGGAACGAGACGGCGTTGGTGGCGGGCGTCATGCCCCGATCGTTCGGGAACTGGAGCGCGAGGACCGCGAACACGATCGCGATCACGGTCTGCAGGACGAGCTTGCTCTTGCTGTCCAGGCCGAGGCTGCGGGCGCGCGAGATCTTGAGCCAGTCATCGAGGAAGCCCACGAAGCCGAGCCCGACGAGCAAGAACAGCAGCAGCAGTCCCGAGATCGTCGGCGGCCGGAAGAGGACGAGATGGGCGAGGCCGTAGGCCAGCACCGTCGCCACGATGATGACCGTGCCGCCCATGGTGGGAGTGCCGGCCTTCTTGAGGTGTTCCCGGGGGCCGTCGTCACGGATGAACTGGCCGTAGCCCTTCTGCACGAGGATGCCGATGGCGACCCGGGTGCCGAGCAGGGTTCCGATCATCCCGAAAGCCCCCGCGAGCAAGATGCTGATCACCGCGTTCCTTCCCTCAGCAGCGCCGAAGCGACGGTTTCCAGGGCGATGCCCCGCGACGCCTTCACCAACACGACGTCGTCCCCGGTGACCCGACCCATCAGGTCCGCGGTCGCCAGCTCCTTATCCGACCAGTATCGGGCCGGACGGCCGAAGCCCCCGTAGCCACGCACGAGCGCCTCGGCGTGTTGCCCGATGGCGACCAACTCGTCGACGCCCAGCGACGCTGCGAGGCGTCCGATCTGGACATGGGCGTCATCGGCGTCGGCACCCAGCTCCAGCATGTCGCCGAGGACCGCGACGACGCGTCCGCCGGGACGCCGCAGCTGCGCGACGGCGGCCAGGGCCGCCGCCATCGAGTCGGGGTTGGCGTTGTAGGCGTCGTTGAGCACCGCGAGGCCGTCGGCGCGCTGGTCGAGTTGCATGCGCCACTTCGACCGCGTGGTCGCCGCCGACAGTGCTGCGGCGACGGCGTCCAGCGTGAGCCCCGCGCAGAGCCCGACCGCGGCCGCCGCGAGGGCGTTCGAGACGTTATGCCGGCCGAGCACCTGCAGCCGGACGGGAGCGCTGGCGTCCCCGTCGTGGAGGGTGAAGGAGAACCGCTGGAGGTCGTCCGCGGCGACGTCGCTCGCCCACACGCGCCGATCGCCCGCGGCCGGCTCGCCGAGTGCCGAGTAGTACGCGACCCGGGCCGGCGTCCGGGACGCCATGGCCGCGACGAGCGGATCATCCGCGTTCAGGACCGCCCAGCCCTCAGCGTCCAGGGCCTCGACCAACTCGCCCTTCGCCTGCGCGATCACCTGTTGGCTGCCGAACTCGCCCAGGTGCGCGTGGCCGACGTTGAGGACCGCTCCGATGCTGGGCGGGGTGATCGTGCAGAGGAAGGCCACATGCCCAAGCCCGCGGGCCCCCATCTCCGACACGAGGAACTGCGTATCGGCCGCGACCCGGCAGGCGGTCAGCGGCAGCCCGATCTCGTTGTTGAAGGAGCCGACCGGCGCGATGGTTGGTCCGGCCGGGGCGAGCACCTGCGCGATGAGGTCTTTGGTGCTGGTCTTGCCCGAGGAGCCGGTGACGCCAATGACGCTGAGCCCGCGCGTCCGGGCGGCCGAGACGACGCCGCGCGCGACGCCGGTCAGGCCCGCGATCGTGTCGGCGACGACGACCTGGGCGATCGGCGCGTCGACGTGACGCTCGACGATCGCGACCGTGGCGCCCTGCGACGCGACGCCGGCCACGAAGTCGTGCCCGTCAACGCGCTCCCCGGCGATGGCCACGAACACTGCCCCGGGGGTCACCTGACGGCTGTCGGTCACCACGTCGGGCCCGGCGACGACGGACGCCGAACCGATCAGCTCGCCTCCTGCCCAGTCGGCCACCTGGTGGGCCGTGGAGAGGTCCACTACTTCCTCCTCGCCAGGTCGCGGACGACCTCGACATCGTCGAAGGGCCAGACCCGATCGCCGATCGTCTGACCGGTCTCGTGGCCCTTGCCTAGAATCGCCACCCAGTCTGACGGATCAGCGAGCTCGAGCGCCGCCGCTATCGCCGCGCGCCGCTCACCGCCGTCGATGACTCGGACGCCATCGCGCGCGCCGTGCCGCGCTCCGGCCAACACCGCCGCTCGAATGGCTTCCGGGACCTCGCTGCGCGGGTTGTCGTCCGTCACGATCACAACATCGGCAGCCTCGGCTGCGGCGCGCCCCATCGGCTCGCGCTTGCCGGGGTCGCGGTCGCCGCCTGCGCCGAGGACGGCGATGTGGCGTCCACCGGACGGCAGCGCCCGCAACGCCGCCGCGACGGCGCTCGGAGTGTGGGCAAAGTCGACGACGACGTGGGGTGCATCCGGCCCGAGGTCGACCTTCTGCATCCGGCCCGGCACCTGCGCGGTGATCAGGCCAGCGGCAGCCACGGCCACGTCAAGGCCGGCGCTGCCGAGCATCGCGAGCGCGGTCAGGGAGTTGCGGACGTTGAAGTCTCCGAGCATAGAGATGCCGTAGCACAGCTCGCCGCCCGGGTGCGCCAGCCGGACGGTGGATGACCCGTCCGGGGCGGTGGACCAGTCCAAGACGCGATAGTCGGCGTCGGCCTGGACGGCGGTCGTGACCAGGCGGGCATGTCCGTCGGCCCGGACCAGGTCGGCCAGGCGGCATCCCCACGGATCGTCGATGTTGATGACCGCAATCCGGGCTCGTCCGCCCAAGAAGAGTCGGGTCTTGGCCTCGAAGTAGTCGTCCATGGTCGCGTGGAAGTCGAGGTGGTCCTGGCCGAGCATGGTGAAGGCGGCCACGTCGAAACCGATCCCCGTGGCCCGGTGCAGCGCCAGCGCGTGGGACGAGACCTCCATCGCCACGGCGTCCACCCTCGCCTCGACCATGTGGCCGAGCATGCCCTGCAGGTCGGGGGCGTCCGGGGTGGTCACCGTGCCGCGGGGCGTGGCGACCGCGGAGCCGTCGATGCGGAACCCGATCGTGCCGATCGTGGCAACGCGGCGTCCGAGCGCCGCCAGACCGGCCTCGAGGAGGAAGACGGTCGAGGTCTTGCCGTTGGTGCCGGTGACGCCGAACATCTCCAGGTGCAGCGAGGGTCGGCCGTAGATGGCGGCCGCCAGTTCGCCCATCTCCGCCCGCGGATCGGGGCATACCACGACGGGCACCCCCACCTCGATCGAGGCCGCGCCCGCGGCGTCCGTCAGGATCGCGAGCGCACCGCGCTCGACCGCCTGTTCCGCGAAGGACGCGCCGTGCACGTGCTGCCCGGGCAGGGCGACGTAGAGGTCGCCGGGGAGGATCTGGCGCGAGTCGAGGCAGATGCCGGTGAGGCGTCCGGACGCTCCAGGCACGAGCGAGTCGAGGGCGATGCCTGGGTGGTGGCGTGGCCTCAAGGGTGCAGCGGACATGGCGTGACTAGCACTTCTTCTTCGGCGATTCCCCTGCCTGCAAGGGCTGCAGCATGCAGTACTGATCCGCGTTCGCGCTGGGCATGATGCCGTAGCGCTGAATCGCGAGGCTCATGATGTCGTGATACACGGGCCCGGCGACCTTGATGCCGGCGCCAGCGTGGGAGCCCTTCTGGAAGAAGACCGTGTAGACCAGCACCTGCGGGTCCTCGGCCGGCGCGACGCCCATGATCGACATCACCAGGTCGTTGTTCATGCGGGCGGTGCCCGTCTTGGCGGCGGTCCTCACGCCCGGGATGCCGATGACCGGGTAGCTGTCGAGCACCCGGTTCTCCATCATCCCGAGCATGTCCTTCGACGTGGTCGACTTGATCACGCGGCGCGTCACCGGTGCCGGGACGGTCTTCGCGACGCCATCCGGACCGGTCGTCGAGGCGATAATCGACGGCGCAACGTAGACGCCGTCGTTGGCGACCGCGTTCACCGCGGCAGCCATCTCGACGGCGTTGACCGACAGGCTGGTGCCGAAGGCGACCGAGTCCATCGTGTAGCTGTCCTCGAGGATCTTGTCGACCGGGAACACACCGGGGTTCTCGCCGGGGAGGCCGATGCCTGACTTCTGACCCAGCCCGAACGCGGTCAGGTAGTCGATGTACGCCTGCTTGCCGGCCGCCCCCTTACTGCTGAACGTGCTGCGGGCCAGCTGGATGACGCCCTGGTTGGACGAGTTCACGAGGATGCCGCGCGTCGTGTAATCGACCTCGCCGTGCTGCTCGGAATCGCGGATGGTGTTGTTGCCTGACTTGATGCCGTCGGCGTAGGACGCGACGTGGGTGATGCTGTCCGGCGTGGCGCCGCCGGCGTCGAGGACGGTCGCGAGCGTCAGCATTTTCATGGTCGAGCCGGGCTCGAAGGGCGCCGAGATAGCCGGGTTGCTCAACGCCGCGGGGTTGGACTTGGCCACAGCGACCACGTCGTTCCCGTTGAAGGACGGGGTGTCGGCCAGGCACAGGATCTTGCCGGTCTTGACCTCCATGACGACCGTGAAGCCCCACTCCAGGCTCATGTCGGCGCGCTGCTTGTCGATCAGTTGCTGCGCCTGCCAGCACATGCCCGAGTCGATCGTCGTGGTGACCGAGGCCCCATTGGTCGCCGGCGTGATCGTCGAGTCGGCCAGCGGGATCTTGCCGTTGCGGGAGCTGGCGTAGATCTCCTGGCCCGCCGTCCCGGTCAAGGTCGCGTCCAGCCCGAGTTCCAGGCCGGCGCCGCCCTTGCCGTCCGACATGTAGCCCAAGACGTTCGAGGCCACCGTGTTCATGGGGTAGACGCGGCGGGGATTCGGGTCCTTGGTGACGACCCAGTTGAGGCTGCTGCCGATCCCGTTGCGACGAGCGTCCGTGACCCGGTCCGCCTGGATGCAGTTGTAGCCCTCGATACCCACCTGGGTCATCAGCTTCACGTACGGCTTGAGCGAGCCGTCCGCGGCCTTTTCGGTGAGCTTGGCCTTGACCTGGTCGGCCGGGAGGCCCGTGCAGCGCGCGATCACCGGGACGAAGGCGGCGACGATCTTGACACCGTCCGCCTTGTCGGCGTCGCTGGCCTTGGTCACGTCGGTGCCCTTGCCAGCAATGATGTTCGGGTGGACGACGAGGTCCACCGTGGCCTCGGTGAAGGCGAGGATCTTGCCGTCGCGATCCAGCAACGAGCCCCGCAGCGGCTGCAGTTCGCGGGTGACCTTCATCGCCTGCGCCGCCTCCTTGGCGCGGTCGGACGCGTCGATCACCTGAAACTGGACGGCCCGCGCCCCGGCCACGCTGAAGAACACGGCCAGGGCGAGGAGCAGGATGCGGATGCGTCCGGCGGTGGACGCCAACGGGGTGCGTCCCCGGACCCGGACCCGGACCCGCACCCCAGACGGCTGCCGACGCTCGCTCATGGGTGGCCTATGGCTTCGCCGGCGCCGCCGGGGCGGCCAGAGGAGCGGCGGGCAGGTCGAACCAGGGCTGGACGTCGGACTGAACAGGGGTCACCGCGACCGTCGTCGGCGCGGACGGCACCTGGACGCGCAGAGCGGGCAGCTCGTTACCGGTGGCGGGCTTGGGCGAGCCGAGGATCGCACCCGTCCTCAGGTCGACGTAGGCCGGGTTCGCGTTGGGGATCATCCCCAGCGCGCCAGCCGCCGCGGCGATCTCGCCCGGCGCCGACTTCACGTACACCTGGGCCTGCTTGTTGGAGACCTCCAGGGCCAACGCGGCAGCCTGCCGCTGCGCCCGGTTGAGCGCCATCTGCGAGTTCTGCACGTAGACGTTGAGGGCCAGGAGGCCAACCATGCCCACGGCGAGGAGCAAGACGACCAGGATGGCGAACGGCAGCCCCGGGATCGCGGCGCGCTTGCCCCCGCGTACGCTCGTCAGAGGTGCGCGACGCTCGGACGCCCCGGCCTTCGCCTCTGCGACGGTCCAGACGCTCATGCCGCAGCCTCCAGACGCCGGATGGCACGCAGCCGCGCAGAGGCAGCGCGCGGGTTCGCGGCCTGCTCCGACTCGGCGGGACGCTCGGCACCCTTGGTCAGCAACGCGAATTGCGCGCGGTGCTCGGCCAGCACCATCGGCAGCCCGCGCGGCGCAGTGTCGGTGGAGGCATCCCGGAAGGCGTTCTTGACCAGGCGGTCTTCCAGCGAGTGATAGGCGAGCACGGCGAGGCGTCCGTTCGGCGCCAGCGCGGCCAGGGCGGCCGGCAGGAGGCCCTCAAGCGCTTCGAGTTCGTGGTTGACCTCGATGCGGAGCGCCTGGAACGTGCGCTTGGCCGGGTGCCCGCCCGAGATCTTGGACGCCGTCGGGATTGCCGCGTCCAGCACCTGGACGAGACGCGCCGAGGTGTCGAACGGACGATGGATGCGCTCGTCGGCGATGCGCCGCGCGATGCGGTCGGCGAAGCGCTCCTCGCCGAAGGTCCGCAGGATCCGGGTGAGGTCGGCGACCGAGTAGGTGTTGACGATGTCGGCGGCCGTCTGGCCGGACGTGGTGTCCATGCGCATGTCGAGCGGGGCGTCCACGGCGTAGGCGAACCCGCGGTCGCGGCGGTCGATCTGCAGGGACGACAGGCCGAGATCGGCCAGGATGGCGGCCACCCTCTTCAGCCGCAGGTCCGCCAAGACCTCGGGCAGCTCGTCGTAGACAGCCTGCACGAGGGTGACCCGGTCGCCGAAGCGCGCGAGGCGTTCCCCGGCGAGGGCGAGAGCGTCGGCGTCCCGGTCGATACCGACCAAGCTGGACGTCGGGGCGGCGTCCAGCAGGAGGCTGGCGTGCCCCGCGAGCCCGAGCGTGCAATCGACGAAGACAGAGCCCGGGGCGGCGAGCGCCGGGGCGAGCAGTTCGACGATCCGGTCGGCGAGGACGGGGATGTGGATGCGGTCGATGTCCGGCATCTGGGCCCTCCTCCCCTGGCTCGGTGTTTCGGACGGCGTCCGCGTGGCATGGCGTCGGCCTCGCGTGGTGCCTGCCACCGGGGAAGTGGTGTCAGGAGCCACTCGAGGCGGAAGCCGCGTCACGCGTCCGCGATCCGCCCTGCGTTGACGTCGGAATCGAGCTCGGCGAACTTCTCGAACGAACTCGCCTCGAACTCTTCCCACGCCGTGCGATCCCAGATCTCGACGCGGTTGTACGCGCCGACCACTGCGATCTCCTTGTCGAGCCCCGCGTACCGCCGCAGCAGCGGCGGGACGGTGAGGCGTCCCTGCTTGTCAGGAACCTCTTCCGAGGCGCCGGACGCGTAGAAGCGCTGGTACTCGCGGGTCGACCGGCTGCTCATCGAGCCGCTCAACTCGCGCGCCGCCTCGTCCTGGAAGCCATCGGGAGTGAACACGTACAGGCAGTGCTCCTGCCCGCGCGAGATCACGACACCCTCACCCAGCGCCTCACGGAACTTGGCAGGCAGGACGAAACGACCTTTGTCGTCGAGACGTGGGTAGTGCGTGCCCAGAAACATGGCACTCCCTTCCCCGCATCGCCCCAATGCTCCACTTCGCCCCACTCTACCCCATTTCCCTCCACTGATGGCAAGGCTTTGCTCCCTCTCAAGGGTCCGTTCGCCCCGCGCGGTGGTCTTGGCCGCCGAGTAGGGTGCAGCCGTGGACAACACCCCTCCCGTCGACCAGGTCTTCTCGCTGGCCTCCAAGCTGCGCTCGACCATCGAGACCGTCATCGAAGGCAAGACCGAGGCCGTCGACATGGCCCTCGTGGTGCTGCTCTCCGGCGGACATCTGCTCATCGAGGACAGTCCCGGGGTCGGCAAGACGATGCTCGCCCGGACGCTGGCCAGGGCGATCGACTGCTCCGTGAAGCGCATCCAGTTCACGGCAGACCTGCTGCCCAGCGACATCACGGGCGTCTCGATCTTCCGGCCGGACACCCGCAGCTTCGAGTTCAAGCCGGGCGGCGTCTTCGCCAACATCGTCATCGGGGACGAGATCAACCGCGCGTCGCCCAAGACGCAGTCGGCGCTGCTGGAGGCGATGGAGGAGCAGCGGGTCAGCGTCGACGGCGCGACCCACTTGCTGCCGCGGCCCTTCATGGTGGTCGCGACGCAGAACCCGGTCGAGATGCAGGGCACCTACCCGCTGCCCGAAGCCCAGCGCGACCGGTTCACCGCGTGCATCGCCATGGGCTACCCGACGCGGGCCGCCGAACAGGCCATGCTGGACCACCACGTGGCAGAAGATCCGATCGACCGGATCGTCGCCGTCACCAACGGCGACGAGGTGCAGGCGGCCGCCGGGATCATCCGCCAGATCTTCGTCCACGCGTCTTTGAAGCAGTACATCGTCGAGGTCCTCGATCGGACGCGGACTGATGCTCGCGTTCGCCTGGGGGCTTCACCTCGAGCCGGGCTGCAGTGGGCACGAGCGACCAAGGCCCTGGCGGCCATGAGCGGACGCGGCTACGTGATCCCCGAGGACATCGCGTCGCTGGCGGTGCCCGTGCTCTCGCACCGGCTCATCCTGAACACCGGCGGCAGCACCCGGACCGCGACCAGCGAGGTCGTGGCCGACATCCTCGCTCGCGTGCCACGCCCCCGACGCGGCTAGTCGACGTGCCCAGAAACCTCACCTCCCTCACGGCCCAGGGCGTGGCGCTGCTCGTCCTCGGGGTGGGCACGTGCGTGGCGGCGTGGTTTCTCCGAGAGCCGGTGGTGCTGTGGCCGGGTCTGTTTCTGGCGCTGCTGCCGCTCGCGTCCTGGCTGGTCTTGAGCCGCGCGCGACCGCGGCTGCGGCTTGCTCGGACGCCGCGTCCGGCCGAGGTCGAGGCCGGCACGCCGTTGGACGTGGACGTGGTCGTGACCCAGTCCGGCGCAGCCGCGCCGTGGCCCCTCACCGTCACCGACTTTGTGCCTACCTCGTTCGGACGCCCCCAGTCGATGCGCCTCAGCCCGCCCGGCGCCGGACGGGCCACCGGCGCCACCTACCAGTGCCGGCCGCAGCGCCGGGGACGCTTCGTCTTGGACGCGCTCGAGTTCTCCACGTCCGAGCCGTTGGGGCTGGCTCGCCACCGGACGCGTCCGGCAGTGCGAACCGAGGTGCTCGTGACGCCCCGAGTGTTCGCCCTCGAGACGGCCGAGGGGGTCGCGTCCGGTGACGTCGCCGAAGAGACGTCACTACCCCACCTGGCCTTCGGCGGACCCGACGACGTCCTCGTCCGCGAGTACCGTCCGCGCGACGACGTCCGCCGCATCCACTGGCCGTCCACCGCCCGCACCGGCACGCTCATGGTGCGGCGCGAGGAGCAGGAGTGGGACCCCATCGCGTGGGTCCTGCTGGACACGCGTCCGGTCGCTGCCGCGTCCGAGGCGGCCGCCGACGATCGCTTCGAGTACCTCGTCAGCCTCGCGGCGTCCGTGGGGGTGACGCTCCTGGACCACGGCTTCGAGGTCGGCCTGTCGACGCCGGACGGCGCGACGTTCGCGTCCGAGTCGCGCGTTCACGGGACGCCGTCGCGGGACTGGCTCCGCCACCTGGTCGACGCCCGTCCGACCGTCGGGACGATGGCCACCGCGGTCTCGGCGGTGACACCGGGCCCGACGGGGCACCTGATCGTCGCCGTCCTCGGACGCCTCACGCAGGGCGACGCGATGGCCCTGTCCACGCTCGGCTCGCTGCGACACCGCTGCCTGTGCCTGTACGTGCCCGTCTCGACGCCGGACGCCGCGGCGCGTGCCGACGAGGCGCAGGCCATCGACCTGCTCACGGACGCCCACTGGCACCTGGCGCCCGTCACCGTCGGCTCCGACCCCGCACCGGCCTGGGAGTCACTGTCGGGGGCGTTGACAGGGGGACGCCGATGAAGGGCCCGCCCGTCGCACGGAAGGCGTTGCTGGGGGCCGCGCTGCTCCTCGCCGTTGTGCCGCCGCTGACGACATGGACTGCGATCGTCCGGGACCCCTCGGCGTTGGTCTTGGCCGGCGGCGGGGCGTTGGGCGTCATCGCCACCGGCATCGTCGTCCGGACGCTGCGCGTACCCGAGCGCTTCGTCGTTGCGCTGCAGGTGATCGTGCTGGCCGGGGTGCTGGCGTGGGTGGCGTCCTCGCTCGGCGGGCTGCTGCGCGTGCCGGCCCTCGTTGCGGACGGCGTCCGGCATCTCGCGACCAGCAGCGCACCCGTCTCGCCGTCCATGGGGACGACGCTGCTGCTGTTCATCGCCATCGGCGTGCTGGCCCTGGCGGCCGACGTCGTGACGATCGCGCTGGAGCATCCGTTGGCGGCCCTAGCTCCCCTGCTGGTGCTGCTGCTGGTGCCCGCGTTGGTGCCGAAGACCCACGCGGGCCCGGTCACCGGGATGCTGTGGTTTGCGCTCGGCTTCACCGCCGTGTTGCTGGCCGGAAACGTCCGCTTCGCGTTCCCCGAAGGCCTGGGGGGCCGGCTGGTCTCCCTGGCGGCCGCCGGACTGGTGGCGTCCCTGGCACTGGGGGCTGCGCTGTTCGTCGCCCCGCGCATTCCGCTGCCGTCGGCGTCCGGTGGCCAGGACGGCGAGCCGATCCAGATGGCGGACGTCAGCCTCGACCTCAAGCGACAGATCAATCAGGGGGCCGACCGCGCGGCCTTCGACTACACGACCAGTGACGGCGCGGGCGCGTACCTGCGGCTCTACTCCCTGCCGACCTTCTCGGCCGGCGGCTGGCACCTGATCAACTCTCCCGTCCAGACTGGACGCCTCCCCGCGCCGCCGGGGCTCGATCGAGGCACGGCCCTCACGACCACGGTGACGATCACGGGCCTGCAGTCGGAGTGGCTGCCCGCCCCGTACGCCCCGACGTCCACCACCGCCGGCGAGAAGTTCGGCTTTCTGCCCGACTCGCTGGCCTTCCTGGCGCTCGGCGTGCCCGGCCGGGCCTCAGCCACGTCGTCGCTCAGCTACACCGTGCAGAGCGTGCAGGCGAAGCCGACGTTCGACGAGCTGGCCGCCGCGCAGGCTGGCAGCCCGCCGGACGCCGAGGTCACGGCGTCCGTGCCGAGCGACATCTCGCCGACCCTGGTCCGACTTGCCCACGACATCACCGCCGGCGCGGCCACGCCGGGGGCGAAGGTCCAGGCGATCCTGGCCTACCTCAAGCGGCCGGAGTTCTCCTACAGCCTGGACGCTCAGCCCGGGTCCGGCTACGAGGGCCTGGAGGCCTTCCTGCTCCGCGACCACAAGGGCTTCTGCGTCCAGTACGCGAGTTCGGTGGCTTTGCTTGCTCGCATCGAGGGGATCCCGTCGCGGATCGCCATCGGGTTCACCCCCGGGCGCTTCGTCGGCGACCGCTGGACGGTCACCATGCACGACATGCACGCCTGGCCGGAGTTGTACCTCGCCGGCTGGGGCTGGGTGTCCTTCGAGCCCACCCCCGGCATCGGCAGCGGCTCGTCCGCGCAGGAAGCCCCGACCCGGACGACGACGCCCACGACGACCAGCACTCCCACGTCAACGCCATCGGCGGCACGGAGCGCGTCGTCTTCGGCGTCGTCCAGCCCGCGGCCGGCGGCCGGTTCGCCGGGTGGCCTGCCACGTGACCTCCTGATCGGACTGGGCATCGGGCTGGTGGTCACCGTTGCCCTAGCCGCTACCCCGGCGCTGCTCCGCGGCCGGATGCGACGGGCGCGGCTGGCGCCCGGACGCGACCCGTCGGTGAGCGCCTTGGACGCCCTGGACGAGATCCGGGCGATCGCGCTGGACGCCGGACGCCCCTGGCCCGCAGGCTCCCCCCGCTATGCGGCGTCCGAGGTCGCCGCCTGGGTGGACGGGACGGCGTCGGCCCAAGGCGTCCGGGAGGTGGGAATGGCCGCGGAACGTGCCCAGTTCGGCGGCCCGGGCCAGGAGCCGTCCGCGCGAGATTGGACGCCGGTGGCGACGGGCTTCGCCGCGGACCTGGCGGCGCGGACGGCATCCAAACGGCAACGCTTCAAGGCACGCTGGCTGCCAGCATCGCTGTTCGGCTGAACGAGAAAGGCCGACCCAACGGGGTCGGCCTTTGGATGATCTGGGTGTTAGTTGCCGTCGTCGCGGTGACGCCAGCGCTCTTCGAGCCGGTCCATGAAGCCCATGTCGGAGGTGACCCGCGACGGGGCGGAGTGCGCGTCGTCGGCCTCAACGCGCTGCCAGGAGGTGATGGCGAGGATGGCGGTCGCGAGCATGACGAGGAAGCCGAGGATGCTGACGATGGGCGACGTCTCCATGCCGGCCACGAGCGCGACCAGGCCCACGACGAACCCCAGAGCGGCCAGAAGGGCGCGGCGGCGATGGATCTTGATGACGCCGGTTCCGCGAAGGGCGTGGGCAAGCTTCGGATCGTCGGCCGCGAGAGCCTGTTCCATCTGCTCCAGCAACCGCTGCTCTTCGTCAGAAAGAGCCACGTCGCCTCCTCGGTCCCTGCGCAGGGTGTCCTGCGGTGTGGCCAGTGTAGGCGTCGCCGTCTGAGAACGGAACAGACTACGGACGCCGCCTGCCGGCCAGCGTCGCCCGCTGCACGGCCCGGGGGCCGAAGCGGGCGACGGCGGCGTCCGCGGCCCGCTCAGCGTCGCGCCAGCCATGGTCCGGCTCGCCCAGCATCGGCTGCTGATAAGCGGTTTCAGCGTTGACGAGCCCTTCGACGCGGACGCCGACGCGCCTGATCCGGGGGCGGTCCAGCCGCATCGCCCGCAACGACTTGACCGCCGACGCGTGCACGTCGCCGGTGGCGTCCGTGGGGCTGCGCAGCGTGGCCGAGCGCTGGACGACGCGGAAGTCGGCGAAGCGGACGTGCACCGTGACCGTGCGGCCCAGGACGCGGGCCGCGCGCATTCGGGACGCCACCCTTGAGGACACCCGCAGCAGCTCGTCCTCGATCAGGCCGAGGTCGTCGGTGTCTTTGGAGAAGGTCTCCTGGCTGCCCACGCTGCGTTCACGCTCGTGGGCGATGACGCGGCGGGCGTCCACCCCCCAGGCCAGATCGTGCAGCTGGGCGCCGAGTTGCGCACCCAGAGCCCGCTGCAGCGTCGAGCGTGGGGTGTGCGCGATGTCGGACACGGTCCGCAGCCCGATCTTGTGCAGCGCGGACGCCGTCGCCGGGCCCACCCCCCAAATCTTCTCGACGCCGAGCGGGTGCAGAAACGAGATGACGCCGGTCGGTGGCACCTCGACCAGCCCGTTGGGCTTGGCCGCGTTGGACGCCAGCTTGGCGATGAACTTGCTCGGACCGATGCCCACCGAGCAGGGCACGCCCTGTTCGTCGGCCACCATCGCCCGGATCAGCTCGCCGATCTGTCGAGGGCTGCCCAGTAGCCGCTGGGCGCCGGTGACGTCCAGGAACGCCTCGTCGAGGCTCATCGGCTCGACCGTCGGGGTGATGGTGGAGAAGATCGCGAACACCCCCTCGGAGACGGCCGAGTAGGTGTCGTGGTCGGGGCTGACGGCGACGGCGTCCGGACACAGCCGACGCGCCCGGGTGGACGACATGCCACCCTCGACGCCGAACGCGCGGGCCTCGTAGCTGGCGCTCAGCACCACGCCACGCGACTCGCCGCCGACCCACATGGGGCGTCCCTTGAGCTCGGGGTGACGGCGGAGTTCCACGGACGCGTAGAAGGCGTCCATGTCGACGTGCATGATCACCGGCATCGGGCCACCACCGCCTCACGCACGGGCCGCCCTTCGAACGTCCCTCCCGGCATCGGGCTCACCGCCACACGCATGGACCGTCGTCCGAACGTCCCTCCCGGCATCGGGCTCACCGCCACACTCGCCCGCCCTTCGCACGTCGCAATGACCGGCATCGCGACCACCTCACGCACGGCCCACCGGTCAACCTCCACGCTCACCGTCATCAGGCTCACCACCCCGAGCTGCCCTGGCTGGAGTGCCAGAGCTTGCGGTGCGGGACCGTCTTCGGCGACTCGCCGGCGGGGGCGATGTCGGTGTACGGGTTCTGGACGAAGCCGCTCGGGTGGACGAACACCCGGCGCTGCCCCATACCGCCGGCGGGGCCGTGCTGCCCGGTGTCGGCGGGCGGACCAGAACCCCAGTCGTCGCCGCGTTTCACCGGCTCGGGCATCTCGACGGGCGCGTCGATGATCTCGTGGACGGCCGCGATCGCCGCCGCCTCGTCGCCGGTCTCGTCGAGGACGCGCCGCCACACCGATTCCAGATGAGTCAGTTCCCAGGCCCCGGTGGCACGCAACGAGACCCCGCGTGGGCCGGTGCGACGCAGCTCGCCGCGTCCGACGAG
>Ga0208823_1000914_pt1 | contig 24004 bp, 16 predicted proteins | sample AD_UKC075_MetaG_FD_184440 | JGI IMG/M metagenome (GOLD analysis project Ga0208823, IMG submission 184440) | Active sludge microbial communities of municipal wastewater-treating anaerobic digesters from USA - AD_UKC075_MetaG (SPAdes) (version 2) | ecosystem: Engineered > Bioreactor > Anaerobic >... | reverse complement strand
GCGACCGCAACGTCTCCGACCGGTGGGTCGTCCTCAAGGGCCTGCTCAACTCGGGTGACCCCGATGCCCTTGCCGCGGCCATCGCCGAGCGGCAGTTCCTCGCGCAGGTCGAGCACCCGCTCATCGTCGAGATCTACAACTTCGTCACCCACGAGGGTGCCGGCTACATCGTCATGGAGTACGTCGGCGGGACCTCGCTCAAGCAGTTGCTCAAGGCGCGGATGAAGGAGGCGGGTGGGGCCTACAACCCGCTGCCCGTCGACCAGGCGATCGCCTTCGTGCTCGAGGTGCTCCCCGCGTTCTCCTACCTGCACGACCTCGACCTCGTCTACTGCGACTTCAAGCCGGACAACGTCATCCAGGTGGGTGACGCCGTGCGCCTGATCGACCTCGGTGGGGTCCGGCGGATCGACGACGCGGACTCCGCGATCTACGGCACCGTTGGCTACCAGGCCCCCGAGGTCGCGGAGGTCGGGCCGTCGGTGGCCTCGGACATCTACACCATCGGCCGCACCCTCGTCGTGCTCGCGATGGAGTTCCGGGGCTACCAGAGCACCTACGTGAGCAGCCTGCCGCCGCTCGCCGACACCCCGTTGTTCCAGGAGTACGACTCCTTCTACCGCCTGCTGCTCAAGGCCTGTGCCCCGGACCCGGCCGACCGCTTCGCCTCTGCCGACGAGCTGCGCGTGCAGCTGCTCGGTGTGCTGCGCGAGGTGGTGGCGCAGCACCGCCGCGGTGCGGCCGAGCACTCGACGTCGTCGTTGCTCTTCGACGTCCCCACCGTGGCCGATGACTCCCTGAACTGGCAGGACCTGCCCGGTCTGCGACCTGATGAGGGCGACCCGCAGCTGTCGTGGCTGCGCACGGTCAGCATCGACGACCCGCTCCAGCGGCTCGAGGCGCTCCAGGGAGCCCCCGAGATCAGCGCGGAGGTGCTGCTGGCCCGGGCCAGGGCCGGCCTCGAGGCAGCCCAGGGTGCGCGCGTGGACGATGCCGTGCAGACCCTGCTGGCCAACGATCCGTGGGACTGGCGGGCGGTGTGGATGTCGGGTCTGCTCGCGCTGGCCCGAGGTGACACCACGCAGGCGCAGAGCGCCTTCAACGCCGTCTACGGGCAGGTCCCCGGTGAGCTGGCTCCGAAACTGGCGCTGGCCTTCGCCTGCGAGAGCGGGGGAGAGGCCGATGTCGCCGAGTCGCTCTACACCGTGTGTGCCCGAACCGACGCCAACTACATCGCTCCCGCGGCCTTCGGCCTGGCGCGCATCCGCGCCGCGCGCGGTGACGTCGCAGGAGCCGTGCGCGCCCTCGACCTCGTCCCCGGCACGAGCAGGGCGTTCACCCGGGCTCGACGGCGCCGGGCCGGCCTGCTGGCCTCGTCCGGCGGCGGCCTGCCCTCCCTGGCCCAGGGGCTCGACAGCATCGACAACCTCACCATCGACCCGACGGACCGGTCACGCTTTCGGGTCGAGGTGTTCTCCGAGGCCCTGGAGCTGGTCCAGGGCGGGGGCGGAGACTCCACGATCCGCCTCGGCGGGCACCCGGCATCCGAACCGGCGCTGCGCGACGGCCTCGAGTCGGCCCTGCGCGAGCTCGCAGCGCTCACTGACGACCGCGACGCGAAGGTGGCACTCGTCGATCGGGCCAACGGCGTGCGGCGGTGGACCCTGCGATGAGCGGCGAAGCGACTCCCTGTCCGTCCTGTGGCAGCCACGTGAGCGCGGGTGAGCGGTTCTGCGAGGGCTGTGGCGCCGACCTGGGCACCCCCGCAAGCGCTGGCACACCTGCGACCGCTGGCACCCGTGCGGAGGCCGGCGTGGCAGCGGCGGCACCAGCGGGCGAGCCGCTGGAGGAGGTGCCGACGGCGGCGACGCCGGCCGCGGCAGCGGGAGCAGTGCCCGCGTGCCACTCCTGCGGTGGCGCGGTCGCCGACGACGGCTACTGCACCCAGTGCGGCACCGCTGCCGTCAAGCCGCGTGACCACTTCACCGAGCAGCCCGCGGCGTGGGTCGCCGCGGTGTGCGACCGGGGGATCCGCCACCATCGCAACGAGGATGCCGTGGCCCTGGCCGCGTCGTCGACGCCGGGGGAGCGGGCCGTGCTCGTCGTGTGCGACGGCGTCTCCAGCTCGACCGACTCCGACGTCGCGAGCCTGGCCGCGGCCAGGGCAGCACGCGACGTGCTCCAGCACTCCCAGCCGCGCGGCCTCGGCACCCCCGCCAGTAGGGTCGCCGCGACGGCGCGCGCCCTGTCCCTCGCCGCGGATGCCGCCAACACCGCAGTCATCGCCAACACCGCCCCGGGGCCCGGCAACCCGGCATCCTGCACGTTCGTCGCGGGAGTCGTCGACGGCCCGGTGCTCGTCGTGGGTTGGGTCGGCGACAGCCGGGCCTACTGGGTCCCTGACGTCGGTGACGCCGCCCTGCTGACGACGGACGACTCGTTCGCGGCCGACCAGATCGCGGCAGGCGCCGACCGGGAGGTCGCCGAGAACGGCCCGCACGCCCACGCCATCACGAGGTGGCTCGGCAGCGACGCACCCGACCACACCCCACGCACCGTCTCGCTCGACCTCGACGCTGCGGGCTGGGTGCTCGTCTGCTCCGACGGCCTGTGGAACTACTGCTCCGCTCCGGCCGACCTCGCGCAGCTGGTCAGTGCGACGAGGGCGAGCGTGGGTGACGAGCCACTGCCGCTCGCGGCGGCACTCGTGCAGTGGGCGAATGCCCAGGGTGGGCGCGACAACATCACCGTGGCGCTGGCCCGCATCGACCCGACCCCCACCGCGACGGGTACCCCGCCCGCGGCCCACCGAGAGGAAGTCTCCGCAGATGCCAACGTTCTCCGCTGACGTCTACCAGAACGAGTTCCTGCCCGACGGGGGCACGGACGTGCACGCCATCGTCACCGTCACCTGTTCCGGCGCGGGGGCGGTGGGCCAGGCCGGCGCCGGCGACGCCGCCGAACTCGTCATCGTCGACACCTCGGGGTCGATGGACGGCGAGAACATCGCGGCGGCGCGCACCGCGGCGGCCGCCGCCCTGGACCAGATCAACGACGGCGTCTGGTTCGCGGTGATCGCGGGCAGCCACGAGGCCAGGCTGGCCTACCCGTACGGCCGGGAACTCGGCATGGTGCGCATGGACGACCAGACCCGGGCGCAGGCCAAGGCGGCCGTCGCCGGGTTCGCCGCCGACGGCGGGACGGCCATGGGCACCTGGCTGACCCTGGCCACCCGGGTGCTTGCCACCGTCCCGTCGGCGGTGCAGCGACACGCGATCCTGCTCACCGACGGCATCAACCAGCACGAGAGCCCCGAGCAGCTCTCGGCGGCGATCGAGGGCGCCCGTGGCCGGTTCCAGGCCGACTGCCGCGGGGTGGGCGCCGCGTGGGAGGTCGCCGAGGTGCGCCGCATCGCCACCGCCCTGCTGGGCACGGTCGACCTCATCGCCCGCCCGGAGGACATGGCCGCCGACTTCGAGGGCATCATGCGGACCGCGATGGGGCGCGGCGTCGCCGAGGCAGCCCTTCGGGTGTGGGCGCCCCAGGGGGCGCAGGTGCTGTTCGTCCGCCAGGTCGCCCCGACCGTGGAGGACCTCACCGCCCGCCGCCAGGAGGTCAACCCGCTCACCGGCGCCTACCCGACCGGCGCGTGGGGAGATGAGTCGCGCGACTACCACGTGGCGGTCCGCCTGCCGGCGAAGGTCGTCGGGCAGGAGCAGCTGGCCGCCCGCGTACAGCTCGCCGTCGGTGACGAGGTGCTCGCCCAGGGTCTCGTGAAGGCGCTGTGGTCCAACGACGACACGCTCACCACCCGCATAGACCCCGCCGTCGCGCACTACACCGGGCAGGCCGAGCTGGCCGAGGTGATCCAGGACGGACTGGCGGCCAAGGCCGCGGGGGACAGCGACACCGCGACCGCCAAGCTCGGCCGGGCGGTCCAGCTCGCGGCCGAGACCGGTAACGAGGAGGCCACCACCAGGTTGCGCAAGATCGTCGAGATCGAGGACGCCGACACCGGGACGGTCCGGCTCAGGCGCAGCGTCGACAAGCTCGACGAGATGGCCCTGGACACGGCGTCCACGAAGACGACGCGGGTGAAGAAGTGAGCACCCCCGCTGTCTGCCCCAACGGCCACGACTCCCAGGCCTCGGACTACTGCGACACCTGCGGCGCCCCGATCTCGCAGAACGGACCGGCAGCGGCCGGTGCCGCGACCCCGGAAGGGGGCGCCACGGCATCCGCCCCCGAGGCCGAGCCCGAGACGTGCCCCAGCTGCGGTGCGGACAAGGCCGCCTCGGCCCTGTTCTGCGAGGCCTGCGGCTACGACTTCACCACCGGCACCATGCCCCGCTCGGCCCAGCCTCTGGGTGGGGGCGAAGGCGGCGGAGAGGGTGTGGGGCAGGTTGCTGGCGGCGCGGCCGCGAGCGCGTCGTCCTCGACCACGCAGGCCCCGACACCGCTGGCCCAGCCGATCGCGGCCGAGTGGGTCGTCGAGGTGTGGGTCGATCCCGACTGGTACAGCGCACAGGCCAGCATCGATCCCTGCCCGTCGCCGGGCCTGCCGAACACCGTGCTCCTGCGCGCGAAGAGCGTGCTCGTCGGGCGGCCGTCGACCAGCCGCAACATCCACCCCGAGGTCGACCTCACCGGTGACCCCGGTGTCAGCCGCCGACAGGCCCAGCTGACCACCGATGGTCAGCGCTGGTGGGTCGAGGACCTCCAGTCCTCCAACGGCACGTACGTCGGGCCAGCCAGCGGGCCGCTGCCCGTGGACCCGATTGCTCCCGGCACGCGCCACGAGTTCTCCGAGGACGACCGCGTCTACGTCGGTGCCTGGACGCGGCTCGTCGTGCGGCGCGCGACCCCCGAGGAGCAGTAGCCGGCGGCCCGATGTCGACCGCGTCCGGGTCCGAATCCGCTCGCGGTGCGGGCCAGCCCGTCGCTGGGCCGGTCATCCCGAGGGTTTCGCCATCGCGTGCACCGTCTCGGCGATGGCACGGTAGACGTCGTCCACGTAGTGGTAGGCCGATGGCCCCCAGTGATGGTCGGAGGCGGCGATGGCCCGGGCGCCGATGACGTGGGTTCGCATCCCCGTGCTCACGAGCGAGTCGTAGTAGGGCCGGTAGCGCTCGTTCCAGACCGATGCGGACTCACCCCGCCACCGGGTGGCGGGCGTTCCCTTGTCGGTTGTCGAGGCGAAGGTCGCCTCGACGACGAGCGTGCGCTCGAGCAGCCCGGTCGTGCGGAGCAGCTCCACGAAGTCCCGTGCAGCGGCCCGCCACAGCAGGAAGTGCTCCCTCGTCCCGAACGGGATCAGCGGCGAGTCCTCGGGGAGGTGCACCAGAAGTCCGGAGTCGACCAGCTCCTGGGATCTCGTCAGGTAGCGCCCGTCGGGGAGAGCGACGACGCCGAGCCGCTCGTCCACGAGGTCCAGGACGAGGAGGTCCACGTCATCGGCCGTCGAGCGGATCGTCGCGGCCATCGAGGAGCCGAAGTCATCCATCACCAGCCGGGCCTGGAACGGCGACGCCAGGTCCGGCTCGGCCCAGCGGTGAACGGGCGGTGACATCGCGCTGATCATGGACTGGCGCGCGGAGTAGCCGACGAGCCGGTATCCCGGCCCGAGGACGTTGACCATGTCGCGCGCCACGCAGCTGCCGTACACGAGCACCCGGGTCTCCACCATGCGACGGGTCGGCCCCTTCCACGAGTATGGGACGTCCCGGTCGATACTATGGGACGGCTTTCCCGGCCGGGGAGACACAGCGTCTTGCGACTCAGCGAGGAATCCTCATGCCGCAGGTCATGACCGTCTACGGGACCCGGCCCGAAGCCATCAAGGTCGCGCCCGTGATTCGCGCGTTGGAGCGGTCGGAGGACCTCCGGTCCGTGACGGTGGTGACCGGGCAGCATCGCGAGATGCTCGACCAGGTGAACGAGGTCTTCGGCATCGTGCCGGACCATGACCTCGACGTGTTCGCTCACGGGCAGACGCTCAACGCCCTGATGTCGAAGGTCTTCGACCGCGTGGACCCGGTCCTGCGGGACCGCCGCCCGGACGCGGTGCTGGTCCAGGGCGACACCTCCACCGTCGCGGCCGTCGCGATCGCGGCGTTCTACCGACAGATCCCGGTCTTCCACCTCGAGGCGGGGCTGCGCAGCGGGGACATCGCGTCCCCGTTCCCCGAGGAGGCCAACCGCAGGCTCACCTCCCAGGTCGCCAGCCTGCACCTCGCACCCACGGCCGGTGCGCGAAGGAACCTCGAGCGGGAGAACGTCGACGCCTCGAGCATCGTCGTCACGGGCAACACGGTCATCGACGCACTCCTCCACACCGCGACCCAGAGGTCCACGATCGCGGACGTGCGGCTGCAGGCCCTCATGGACTCAGGGCGACCCGTCCTGCTGGTCACCACGCACCGGCGTGAGAACTGGGGTCACACGATGGAGGGCATCGGTCGAGCCCTGCGCCGGCTCGCCCTGGCCTTCCCCGAGCAGGTGATCGTGCTTCCTGCCCACCGCAACCCGGCGGTGCGCGAGTCCCTGCTGCCGCCCCTCCACGGGCTCCCGAACGTCGTGGTCACCGAGCCCCTGCCCTACGCCGACTTCACGCAGGTGATGGCCCGCTCCCACATCGTGCTCACGGACTCCGGCGGTGTCCAGGAAGAGGCTCCCAGCCTCGGCAAGCCGGTCCTCGTCATGCGGGAGAACACGGAGCGGCCGGAGGCGGTGAGCGCGGGGACCGTCCGACTCGTCGGCACCGACGAGGACCGGCTGGTGCGAGAGGTGTCCACCCTGGTCACCGACCGGGCCGCCTACGACCTCATGTCCAACGCCGTCAACCCGTACGGCGACGGGAGCGCCGCCGCGCGGGTCTGTGCCGCGGCCCGCGCCTTCTTCGGTGACGGCGAGCGGATGCCGGACTTCGCCTGACCTGGGTGCGCCCGGTCGAGGCGCCGCCACGCCCATCGCACCGGTATCGTCGGCGCGATATGGCCAGCACGATGAGGCGGATGCGGACGGCGCTGTGGCACCTGCGACACGGCGGGGTGGCGCAGGCGCGCACTCATCTTCGCCGGCAGCGCCGATCGCGGCACCTGCCGGGGGACGGTGAGCTGCGTGACGCCGGCGGGCACCTCACGTTCGAGCCGTGGTCCGTGCTCGACCGGGCACCCCGTCGGCCGGGCCTGCGGGTGGCGGTCATCCTCGACGACTTCTCCCTGTCGGCGTTCAGCCACGAGTGGGAGCAGGTGGAGGTGACACCGTCCACCTGGCGAAGCCAGCTCGAGGCGCAGCCGGTGGACCTGTTGTTCGTGGAGTCGGCCTGGCACGGCAACCACGACGCATGGCAGTTCCACCTGACCGGCCCGTCCGCCCCGAGACCAGCAGTCGTCGGGCTCGTGGAGTGGTGCCGCGCGCACGGCATCCCGACGGTCTTCTGGAACAAGGAGGACCCGGCCCACTACGACGACTTCCTCGCCGCCGCGAGACTCTTCGACCACGTGTACACGACGGACTCCACCCGCATCGAGCGGTACCGGCTGGACCTCGGTCACGAGCGGGTCGACGTGCTGCCCTTCGCCGCGCAGCAGTCGATCCACAACCCCGTGCGGCCGGTCAGGGGCCACCAGAGCCGAGACATCGCGTTCGCCGGCACGTACTTCGCCCACAAGTACCCCGAGCGCCGGCAGCAACTGGATCTCCTGCTCGGTGCGGCGGTCGCGGTCAGCCCGCGGATGGACACCGGCCTGGAGATCTTCTCCCGCTACCACGGCGGGGATGACCGCTACCAGTTCCCGGCGCCGTGGGACGAGCGCGTGGTCGGTTCCCTGTCCTACGACCGCATGCTCGCCGCCTACCGGGCCTACAAGGTCTTCCTCAACGTCAACTCGGTGACGACGTCCCCGAGCATGTGCGCCCGCAGGATCTTCGAGGTCACGGCCAGCGGCACGCCCGTCGTGTCCACCCCTAGCCCCGCGGTCTCCGAGTTCTTCGACGACACGATGGTGTCCCAGCCGTCGACGCGGGAGGAGGCGGGGTTCGTGCTGCGGGCCCTGGTGCGCAGCCCGGAGCTGCGGGACCGCATGGTCCACCTGGGGCAGCGGCGAATCTGGTCCGACCACACCTACACCCGCCGGCTCGACCGGGTGCTCACGGCGGTCGGGCGGACCGACCATTTGTCCGCCCGGCCAACCCTGTCGGTCATCATCTCCACCAACCGGCCGGATCGACTCGACGACGTCCTGTGCACCGTGGCGTCGCAGGTGGACTCTGCGTTCGAGGTCCTCATCCTGACGCACGGATTCTCGCCGGCCAATCCCGAGCTGCGCGCGCGGGCGCGCTCGCTCGGGGTCGACAGCCTGCAGCTCCTGAGGGCGGAACCCGACGTGCCGCTGGGGGAGTGCCTCAACCGCCTCGTGCGCGCGTCCGCCGGGGACGTGGTGGCGAAGATGGACGATGACGACCTCTACGGACCGCACTACCTCTGCGACCAGCTGCACGCGATGGACTACTCCGGAGCCGATGTCGTGGGCAAGCAGGCGCACTACATGCACCTCGAGGGCCTCGGTGCCACGATCCTTCGCTTCCCCGAGCGGGAACACCAGTACACCGACTTCGTCGCCGGTCCGACCATCGTGGCCCGCCGTGAGCTCGCGCTCGCCGTCCCGTTCCTCCCCACGTCGCGTGGTGAGGACACCGCCTTCCTCCGAAATGCCGCTGCTGAGGGCGCGACCCTCTACGCTGCGGACAGGTTCAACTTCGTCCAGATGAGAAGCGACAGCGGGATCGCCCACACCTGGAACGTCACGTCCTCGGAGCTGCTCGCCAATTCGCGTCTCGAGTTCTTCGGACGCAACACGGGGCACATCTTCTGCTGAGGGAGGGCTGGATGCACGAGACCAGGACCGTCGCGGTGATCGGTCTGGGGTACATCGGGCTACCCACGGCTGCCATCCTGGCGACGAACGGCGTCCACGTGATCGGGGTGGACGTCAACCCCGTCCACGTGGACGCGGTCAACCGCGGTGAGGTGCCCTTCGTCGAGCCGGACCTCGCGACCCACGTGGCCGGGGCGGTGACGCAGGGACTGTTGAGCGCCCAGAAGGAGACCCCGACGGCCCGCACGTACATCGTGGCGGTCCCCACTCCGTTCGGGCCCGACCACCGGCCCGACCTGTCCCACGTCGACGCTGCGACGGACGCGATCATCCCCCGGCTCAGGGGAGGCGAGCTGATCGTCCTGGAGTCCACCTCGCCCCCGGGCACCACCCGGCACCTCGCCGAACGGGTGCTCGCCGTGAGGCCCGACCTCTCCCTCGACGGGTCGGGAGGCCGGCCTGCTGTCCACTTCGCCCACGCGCCCGAACGAGTTCTTCCGGGGCGGGTGATGATCGAGCTCGTCACCAATGACCGGGTCATCGGAGGGTTGACACGGGAGGCTGCCGAACGTGCCCGGGAGCTGTACGCCATCTTCTGCAGGGCGGACCTCCACCTCACGGACGCGACGACCGCAGAGCTGACGAAGCTGGTGGAGAACTCCTACCGCGACGTGAACATCGCCTTCGCGAACGAGCTGTCACTGATCGCCGAACGACTGGACGTCGACGTCTGGAGGCTCATCGAGCTCGCGAACCACCACCCCCGTGTCGACATCCTCCAGCCGGGGCCCGGCGTGGGCGGACACTGCATCGCGGTCGACCCGTGGTTCATCGTGGATGCCGCCCCCGAGGAGTCCCGGCTGATCCGGACCGCGCGCGACGTCAACGACGCCAAGCCGGTGCGCGTCATCGACACGGTGGCTGCGCACGCCTCCCGTTACGACAGGCCCGTCATCGCGGCCTTCGGCCTGACGTTCAAGCCTGATGTCGACGACGTTCGCGAGTCACCCGCGCTCGCCATCGTGCGCGCGCTGGCAGAGCAGGTGGCGAACGCCGAGATCTGGGTGGTCGAGCCGCACGTCGAGGGCCTGCCACCCGACCTTGCGGCGCTGTCTCACGTCAGGCTCTCGGCACCCGACGGGGCCATCGCCGCAGCCGACATCCTCCTGCTGCTCGTGGACCATCGCCAGTTCCGGTCGATCGACCACACAGGGTTCGCGGAGAAGGTCGTGGTCGACACCCGAGGAGTGTGGCGCTAGTGGCCGAGGTACCGGCGCGAGCCCGCTTCCTGGGCTGGGTCGCCGGCTCTGCCGCGGCCCGGCCGCTGGTCACCCATCTCGAGCGCAGGGCCCGCACCGAGCAGTTGCGGACCGATCAGGAGGCCTTGGAGCGCGCTCGCGAGGAAGCGAACTCCCTGTGGAGGAAGAACCGGCGGACGCGGTCCATCGACGTCCTCCGGCGCGCGCTCATGTCGAACCCTGCGGCGAGCGCGACGTGGCACGTGTACGGTGCGCGGCTCCTCGAGGTCGGGCGCGGAGATGCGGCGTTCGAGGCGCTGAAGAACTGCGTGGAGCTCGACCCCCTCGCCCTGGACGCTCTCGAGCTGTTCAACGAGCTCGCGCGCACCCGGGACACCGGCACCGGGTACGCCCGCGCGGCGATGGACCGCATGGCCCTCGTCATCGGGGACAGCTCGGCGAAGCACCGCGAAGCGCTGGACTTCCTCGTCCCGGCGCGGAGAACGGACATCCTCGAGACGCTGGCCACGTCGCCGGACAGGCTCGTGCGAGCCGTGGTGGCGCTCAGCACGTTCGGCCGTCCCTCGGCGCAATGGGCCACCGAGATCGAACCGCTCGGCCTGACCGAGGAGGAGAAGGCCCAGGCCATGCTCGTGTACGCCCTGGCCCGGGGCAGGGTGCGTGAGGCGATCTCGCTCATGGAGCGAATGTCCCCTGCGGACCTTCCCGCCCGCTCGGTGCGTCGAGCCGTTCGACGGGCCCTGGCCAAGGGTGACATCCCAGCGGCCCACGACCTGTTGGAGCACTACCTTCGTGCCAACCCGACGGACCGGTGGGCAGGGATGAAGTACCGGGAGACCCAAGGCGCCGTCCTCACCGACCGTGAGCTGACCGTGAAGGGGTTCCCGTTCCCGGCGCGCCGTGCAGGGCCCTCCTACGAGCCCAGCCCGACACGCAGCCTGTACCTCCTGCACAACTCGCTGCCCTACCACTCGGCCGGCTACGCGACGCGGACCCAAGGCATCCTGACGGCGCTGCGCGGAGACGGCTGGAGGGTCGACGGGGTGACGCGGCTCGGGTACCCGTATGACATGGACGGGTTCAGGTACCGAGAGTCCCTGCCCCCTCTGGACACCGTCGGAGACGTGGACTACCGACGGATGCACGCCCACCGCCTCGTCATTCCGAAGAACCCGCTGCAGCACTACGTCGAGCGGTACGCCATAGAGGTGGAGCACCTGGCGCGGACGGAGAAGCCATTCGTCATCCACGCTGCCTCCAACTACCTCAACGGCCTCGCGGCCGTCGCGGCAGCCAACCGGCTCGGGCTGCCCAGCGTGTACGAGGTGCGAGGCCTCTGGGAGGTCACCCGAGGTTCGCGGGACCCCGAGTGGGCAGCAGGGGAGGAGTACGCGTTCCACGCCAGGATGGAGGCCGACGCGGCCCGCCACGCCACCGAGGTCATCGCGATCACCGATGCCCTGGCGCGCGAGCTCGTGATCCGCGGAGCCGACCCGGAGAAGATCACGGTGGTGCCGAACGGCGTCGACGCCGATGCGTTCGAGCCCCGTGAGCGTGACCATGGGCTGGCGGCATCCCTCGATCTCGAGGGCAGGGTGGTCATCGGCTACCTCGGGTCGATCCTCGACTACGAAGGACTCGACGTGCTGCTCCAGGCCGTGGCCCTCCTGCCCGCGGCCAGTCGCTCGCGTGTTGCCGTCCTCATCGTCGGTGAGGGCCCGGAACGACCCCGGCTCGAGGAGATGACCCGCGAGCTGCACCTGACGTCGGCGGTGCGGTTCGTCGGTCGGGTCCCACACGATGACGTCGTCCGCTACTACTCCCTCATCGACATCGCACCGTTCCCCCGGCTCCCCCTGCCCGTGTGCGAGATGGTCTCACCACTGAAGCCACTCGAGGCGTTCGCGATGGAGAAGGTCGTCGTGGTCTCCAGCGTCGCGGCACTTGCCGAGATGGTGACCGACGGTGTCACCGGACGCGTGCACGTCAAGGGCGACGCCGCATCCCTGGCCGCCGTCCTCGACGAGCTCGTAAGCGATGCCGATGCCCGCGCGGCACTCGCCGGAGCCGGACGGGAGTGGGTGCACGCCCATCGCACCTGGCGCCAGCTGGTAGGTCCAGTCGGTGAGATCTATGAACGCCTTGGCGGCCAGCTCCTGCGTGCCTGACGGGCCCATCGAACACAGCGGGTGGACGTCTGGAAGTGTTGCCCCCGACGGGCTGTCCTCGAAAGGGTGCCGATGATCGACGAGGAGACACGTGCGGCCCTCGCGTCGCAGGTGATCGGCGGCGCGTTCGTGCGCGGTCGCCTCGACCGTGAGCAGGTCGCAGACCTCAAGGACGGCAGGCTCCTGCTGAGGCCGCACCCGGTCTTCGAGATTCCCCCGCGCATCGACTGGCTGGCTGACCCCTTCGGCGACCGGAACTGGCGTGCCCAGTTCCACATGCTGCGCTGGCTGGACCCCCTCAGGAGGGCGGCTGCGGACGGCGACCAGCACGCCTTCGCGCTCTGGTGGTCCGTCGTCGAGTCGTGGGCGACGGCCTGCCTCGACCCTGACACGGCCCCCGCCGAGGCATGGATGGACATGGTCGACGGGATCCGCGCCATCGAGCTCGCCCTGGGGGTCCTGGTCGTCGACCAGCACGAGCCGTCCTCGCTGGACCGGCTCCACGCGCTGCTCGACGTTCACGGCCACTGGCTGACGGACCACTCCCACCGGGGCAGGGCGAACCACGCGCTCCATCAGTTGCAGGGGCTGCTCCTGTGCGGCATCGCGCGGCAGCGCCCCGACTGGGTCGATCAGGCCACGGTCGAGCTCGTGCAACTCTTCGAGCAGGAGTACGACGACCAAGGGGTAAACCGAGAGGGTGCGATCGCCTACCACCTCAACAACTACACGTGGTGGCGCATCGCCGCCCAGCGCCTCGCACTGGTCCACGCCACCCCTGTGGAGGCATTGTCCCGGCTCGACCTCGTCCCGGAGGAACTGGCGCACGCCACTCAGCCGGACGGGACCTTCGTGTCGATCGGCAACTCGAGCGGGGGGGCGCCGTCCGCCGTCCCGAGCCCGTACACGCGGTACGTCACGACGGAGGGCTCGAAGGGCGAGGCACCCGAGGACCTGGTCCGGGTGTACCGGGCCGGGTACGTCTTCGGCCGCAGCGGTTGGGGGGAGAACGAGCGCGACCTGGTGGAGGAGACCTTCTACTCGCTCGTCTTCGGCTCGAGCAACAAGGTGCATGGGCACGTCGACGCCGGTTCGCTCACGTATTTCGCCGGAGGGGTTCCCTGGCTCGTCGATCCCGGGAAGTTCTCCTACGACGACACCGCGGAGCGGATCCACTTCATGGAGCGCGCCAGCCATAACGTGGTGACCATCGAGGGGTTGGGCTACGACAAGACCACGGTGGTCCGCCTCCAGCGTTCGGCGATCCACCCGAACTACCACGACTTCACCCTCAAGGACGACGGGTACGGCACGGTGTCGATCACTCGTCGCCTGGTGTACTCGGTGACGGGGGAGTACCTCGTGGTCATCGACTCCGTCAGGTCCGTGGACCAGGTCACCGCGGTGCAGGCCTGGCAACTCGCCCCGGAGGTCGAGGCGACGCTGACCCCGAGGGTCGTGGAGCTCCGGAACGGCGCAGCCCGGGCAGCGATCTTCAGCCTCGGTCTTCTGCCCGAGGCCTCCGTGGCGGCAGGCGAGTGCGACCCCCTGCAGGGGTGGGTGGCCACGGGTTGGCGCCAGAGGACGCCCGCTCCGCGGGTCGCGCTGCGCAAGTCCGGAACGTCCTTCCGGTTCATCACCCTCATCGCGGCGGGTTTCCGGGGCGCTGACGTCCGGGCCAAGGCCGTCCGGGGACTGCCGACAGGCGCCTTCGGCGTGGACGTGTCCACCGGCCGGTCCAAGGAGCGCATCGTGATCACCGAAGGCGCCGTCCTCTTCCCGAGCACGGAGGCGACTCCCGATGAGATCGCCGCGAGGCTCACTGCGCGCCCCCCGAGGGTGGACGAGCCGAGGCGGGTGAGCTATCCGCAGGTGCGCGACGCGATCGTCGCGGCGAAGCAGCAGCGGTGGCACTCGGGGGGGAATCCGGCCGGGACGTTGCGAGAACTCCTCGAGGATCTGGGGGATCCCGTCGTCGACCACGGGCTGCGAGCAGCGATCGCAGACCTCACGAACCGGGCCGCGACGCAGGAGAGTGGACCGTGGCGCCAGGGCTTGGTGAACTGGGACGGCCAGAGGGGCTGGATGCCGACCCACTACCCCTTACCTGTCGAGTCCCGTCGCGTCCTGGGCGCCGGCGAGCTGCCTGATCAGGCGACGATCCTCTCCTACGACCTGGGGCACCTCACGTTGCCCGTGGCGTACCTCCCGGGTGAGGGATCGGTGCTGACGGTGCTGTTCCACGGTGCGCTGGACCGAGGCCGTACTCGGCTGCCGATGTTCCAGCGTCTGATGTCCCAGGGGGCCATGGGGATGGGGCCGGTCCTGGCTTTTGCCGACCCCACCCTCGACCTCTCGGGCACCCTCCGGCTGGGCTGGTACCTCGGAACCGCGGAGATCGACCTGGCGACGGTCATGGCCGACATCGTCCTGGGCGTGATGGCCGGGTCCGACTGCGAGCACGTTTTCCTGCAAGGGGGGTCGGGCGGTGGGTTCGCGGCGATCGCCACCGCGATCCACGTTCCGGGGAGCGTCGCCATCGCGTTCAACCCCCAGACGGATGTCCGCAGGTACTCGCCCACGTTCGTTAAGGCCTGCCTGGCAGCGGTCTTCCCGCCGGGCGTCGCCGTGGGTGACTCCCCGCCCCCCGGCCGGATGTCGCTCATGACGCGGATGGACACCGTCGACCACATTCCACACATCGAGCTGATCACGAACTCCGGGGACGAGTTCCACCTCACCGGACACGCCGCGCCGCTCATGGCGCACGTCAGAGCTCACGCTCCCGAGGTGCTGACGGTCACGGAGCTGGATCTCGGACCGGGACATCGCACGCCCGACAAGGACGTGTACCAGCAGGTCATGAGGAGCATCTACGCGAGGCATCTCCACGAGAGCCGGCCACGAAAGAGGCACCGGGCGACCTGAGCTTGATTCCCGCCGATGACGAGACGATCATGTCCTGGTGGATCCCGGCCGAGCCCGACCCGACCTGCCTGTCGTCCGCTCAGAGGTCCCAGCTCCGGGAGGAGGCGAGTGCCGGTGGAGGCTCGTTGGTCGGCGTTCGTCGAGGCACTGGGGGCCAGGGCGGATCGCCCTGCCACGGGCTGGTACTCCATGGGCACGGTCGATCCCGTGGCCACCTCGGGCCACGAGCTCGAGCGGGCAGGGTGGATGTACTCCGATGATGTCTCGGTCCCGCTCGGCCCGCAGTTCTCCTGGGGGTCGACCGTGCGGCTGGAGAGGTCGTTGGCCTCGCAGCTCCACTCGTGGCGATTCGTCGACCCGGTTCTGCTTCACCACCAGCAGACGGACGACGCCGAGGACCTGCGTTGGCTCGCGGACACGCTCGAGGCGTGGCGAGCCTATGCCGGCTCGGAGCCTCCCGAGCGGTCGATGGCGTGGACCCCCTGGACGGTGACGCTGCGCATCCCGCGGCTGGTCAACATCATGTCGCGCCTTGCGCGCACTCCCTTGCGAACGTGGTTGCCCCTCCATCGCGACCTGCTGATCGCGCACGCGGAGCTCCTCGCCACCGACAACCACTTCAACCAGCGGAACAACCACGGCTTCTTCGCCGCGGCGGCGCAACTCACGGCCGCTCGCGCTCTCGAGCCGTTGGTCGAGGTCGGCCCGTGGCGACGACAGGCCCAGGAGCGCTTCGCCCTGATGATGCGCACCCAGTTCGCCGAGGACGGTGGGCACCTCGAGCACTCTCCTGCCTACCACCGGCTACTTCTCGTCGCCCTCGCCGACCTGCTCGACGACGAGTTGATCACCGAGGGTGACATCCCCTTCCGGATCCAGGATGCCTACTCGGCCCTGGCGTGGATGAAGCAGCCCAACGGCACTCTGGTCCAGTTCGGGGACACGGGACAGGACCGGGGGCACGTCCGGGACGTCGTGAGGGCTTCGCCACCTGACGCCTTCGTCCTCACGGACGGACTGGAGGGCACCCCGGGGTCCGAGCAGTGGCGCGTGTTCCCGCACTCCGGCTACGTGTTCGTCCGCAGTCCGGCTCCGGGCACGGGCGGTGCACCCCTGACGGGGTGCTCCTCCCTCGCCCTGATGAGCGGGTTCCACTCGCGTGCTCACAAGCACGCGGATGACCTGACCTTCGTGTGGAGCGAGGGCGAGACCGAGATCGTCGTGGATGGCGGCAAGTTCGCCTACGGGGAGCTGCTCGACGGTGCTGACCCACTTCGGAGGCAGGGCTTCTACTACACCTCGAAGGAGCGGCAGTACGTCGAGTCCGCCAGGGCGCACAACACGGTGGTGGTGGGCAGGCACGGGCAGATTGATCGGACCCGGGTTCCGTACGGATCGGGGTCGCCCCGCCTCGTTGACGGTGAGTCGGGGATCGAGGTCTCTGCGGTGGCGACCCATGCGCTGTATGTGCACGAGAGGTTCCTCCGCTTTCTGCCGGGACGACGACTCGTCGTGCGGGATGTCGTCAGTCTCCCCGAGGGGGCCGTGGGGTCGATCGAGACCGTGACCGCGTGGTTGAACGTGAACGGCAGCTTCGTCCTGGACCGGCAGGACGCACGATCGGCGCAGTTCGTGGACGAGGGGACGAGACGGAGCGTGCTCCTCGAGGTCGTCTGCGGCGAGGGCAGGGTCGCGAGCATCGTCCGTGGCCAGCTCGACCCACTGGCGGGATGGCGATCGGTGGTCGACCACGAGCTCGAGGCCGTCTGGAACATCGAGATCGTGGCACCTGCACGGCGCAGGACAGAGCTCGGCATCCGGCTGTCCGTGTCCTGGGCCTAGGGCCTGTTACGTAAGTCGTTTGAGCCAGTGGTCGATGCTGGCGACGTGGACGGTTGCGGCGAAGCGGACGGCGAGCTTGTCGTAGCGGGTGGCGAATCCGCGGTGGTGTTTGAGGATGTTGAAGCCGCACTCGACGGCGTGCCGGTCCTTGTAGGTGTCGGGGTCGAAGGCCGGTGGTCTGCCGCCGCGGGAGCCGCGCCGTCGGCGGTGGCCGACCTGGTCGGCCGGTACGGGGATGGTCGTGGGGATCCGGTGGGCACGCAGCCAGGCGCGGTTGGCCTTGGATGAGTAGGCCTTGTCGGCCAGCACTCGCTGGGGGCGTCGGCGTGGCCGTCCCGGACCGGGCCGGTCGACGCGGATCATCTCCAGGACCGGGATCATCTGTGGGCTGTCGCCGTCCTGGCCGGGGGTCAGCAGGAACGCCAGCACGCCGCGGTGTTGGTCGATGACGGCGTGGGTCTTGGTGCCCCACCCTCCCCGGGAACGTCCCAGCGCGTGGTGATCTGGTTCTCCGGCAACACGATTGGTGCTGTCCCGGCGGGCCCCCGCGGCGTGGATGTGAGCGCGGGAGATGGTCGAGTCCACCGACACCTGCCACGAAAGCCTTCCGGCGCTGTCGGCGCGGGCCCGAAGAGCGGCCTCGATGCGGACCCACACTCCGAGCAGCTGCCAGCATGCGAACAAGCCGTACACCCGCCACCACGGCCCGTACCGGTCGGGCACGTCCCGCCACGGACAGCCGACCCGGACCCGGTGACGGACCCCGTCGACCAGGGACCGCAGCGGCCAGCGACGTGGACGGCCACGAGTCGCCGGCGGTGGCAGCAGCGGCTGCAGCAAAGCCCACTGGGCATCGCTGAGGTCGTGACGGACGGCGGCATCTATGGTGGGCATCGAGGCTCCCGGTGAGCGAGGAGGAGTAGACACCCCCAGCGCTACTCCGGGAGCCTCACCTCAGCCCACACGACACGCCCAAGCCACATCAGTCACTTTCGTAACACCCCCTAGGCGTCTGGCTCGGTGGCCAGCCTCTGCTCCTCTGCCGCCGTTGCGAGCAGGACCCTCGCCTTCTCGTGGTTGCCCCGGGCGACGTTCCACGACCACCACCGGTACTTCTGCGCGGTCTCGTATGCCGGGCCGTCCAGGACCACCCGGCCCAGGTCCAGCCAGATGGCCCGGGTGCACATCTCCTCGACGGTCTGGGCTGCGTGGGACACGAGGAAGACGGTGCCGGCGTTCCGGCGCAGCTCCGTCATCTTCTCCTCGGACCGCTCTTTGAAGGCGGCATCACCGGTGGCCAGCGCCTCGTCGATGAGCAGGACCTCCGGGTTGGCAGCAGCCGCGATCGCGAAACGCAGCCGGGAACCCATCCCCGACGAGTAGGTCCTCATCGGGAGGTGGATGGAGTCGCCGATACCGGCGAGGTCGATCACCTCGGGCAGGAGCGCTTCGACCTCCCTGGGGGACAGGCCCATCGCGAGCAGACCGAGCTCGACGTTGCGCTCCCCGGAGAGCTCCGGCATGAGTGCAGCGTTCACGCCCAGGAGGACGGGCGTCGACTGCGCGAGAACCGAACCGCGGGTCGGGGTCTCGAGCCCGGCCATGACCCGCAGGAGGGTGGACTTGCCGGAACCGTTCCTGCCGATGACCCCGATCGACTCACCGGACCGGGCCACGAACGACACCGAGCTCAGCGCCCTGACCTGAACCTGGGGGTTCCGCTCGAGGAGCCGGTGGAGGACCCGCCTGCGTGGCTGGCCGGGATGCCGCGTGGTGCGCTCCGTGGACGACGTCTGGTAGCGCACGTGGAGGTCGGCGACGGCCACGGTCGGGTGCCCGGTCGGCACCTCCGACCCGGTCCGGCGCACCGGGGGCCCGCCGGTCTGCTCATCCACGGCCGTACCGCTCCTCTCCCTGCCAGAAGAAGAGGAGCCCGACGGAGACCGAGCAGACCGCCCACGCCGTGAGGGTCAGCCATGACTCCACGGAGGGGGTGACGGCGTACAGCAGCAGGTCTCGGGTGATGTCCAGCACGAGGAACAGGGGATTCGCTTCCAGGAGTCGCAGCACGCCGGGATCCTCGACGTACCGCTCGAAGGAGAACATGACCGCGGAGCCGTAGAGCCACAACCGGGTGACGAACCCCACGACCTTCCTGATGTCGGGCAGGTGATGGGCAGTCCGTGCCATGACCAGGGCGAGCCCGAGGTTGAACACGGTCTGGAGCGCCACCACCATCGGGAGGAGCAGCCACCGCCACGAGACCTCGGCGTGTGGGGGGATGGCAAGGATCATGAGCACCATGGTGAGGACCACCGGCCCCATGCCGGCCATCTCGCGCAGCACCACCGACATCGGAAGGGCGGCCCGGGGAAAGCTGAACGCCCTGATCATGGTGCGCCCGGTGAAGAGGGCGTTGGCGCCACCGGTCATGCACCGGGACGTGTAGTGGAACATGAAGACGCCGACGAGCAGGTAGCCGACGTAGTTGTCGATGCCTCGCGAGGTCTGGAGGAGCAGACCGAAGACCAGGTAGTAGGTGAGGCCCTCGAGCAGCGGGCTCAGCACGAGCCAGGCATTCCCGAGGAGGTACCCCCCGTTGGCCGAGAACGCCCGCGCTCGGGAGTCGACCCAGATGAAGTGCCGCCGCTGCCAGAGGGCGCGCAGGTACTGCCCGAGGGGAAGCCGTCTGCCGACCGGCTTGAGCGTCCACGTGCCCTCGGCATCCCGGGCCTCGCCCGACAGACCGTCGAAGAACCAGTCGTTGTCCGCAGCGACCGCATCGGCGGGCGGGCGCTTGGCAGTCATGGGGCCCCCGCCAGCGACTCGTAGACCTCTCGGTAACGCTGACCATGGGCGGCCCAGGTGCGGGTGGCCGCGAACGCTCGGCCCCGTTCTCCGTACCGGGCTCGTGCGAGCGCGTCGGAGGCGAGTGACCGGATCGCCGCGGCGAGGGCGTTGACGTCACCCGGCGGCACCATGACTCCAGTGTCGGGGCGGCGCACGACCTCCGCGAGCGCGGGCAGGTCGCTGGCGATCACCGGGCGACCCGCCGCCATGGCCTCCATAGGCTTGAGTGGGGTCACCACGCGGCACACCTCGAGGTCCCTGCGTGGCACCACGAACACGTCCAGGGCTCGGTGCCACAGTGCCGTCTCCTGGCTGCCCACCCGACCGGGCAGCACGGCGGCCTGCCCCAGCCCGAGACGTGCTGCCCGGGTCTCGAGGGCCGACCGCGAGACCCCGTCACCCACGAGGGCCACCCGGACGTCGAGTCCTTCCGCCCGCAGCAGTGCCACGGCGTCGAGCAGGGCGTCGAGGCCCTCGTAGTCGACCAAGGAGCTCACGGTCCCCACCCAGAAACCCTCCTCTGGAAGGTTCACCCGGCCCCGGGCCTGCGCCGGATCCAGCCGGACGTCGAGCAGCGCGGCATCCACGGCATTCGGCACCACCGTCACCCGCTCGGGCGGCACCCCGCGCAGGACGAGGTCCTCCCGGAGTGTCTCGCCGAGCGTCACCACCTGGTCCGCGGCGAGCATCATCTCGGTCTCCTTAGCCCGGAGCAGGGCGTACCGCTCGCTCGCGGCCCCGGCGGCCCGGTCGCCCACCGGGAGCGAGGCCAGCCACGTCCGCTCGAGCTGCCCGCGGACCTCGTACACCCACGGCAGCCCGAGCGTTCGGGCGACGGCCTCGGTCACCAGGGCATTGCTGTAGTTCGTCGTCGTGTGCAACACGGTGGGCCGGAAGTCCTCAGCGATCGTGAGCGTCTGCGCCACCATCTGCTGCAGCCGCTCGACGGGGGTGCGGGCGGCACCGTCGGCCAGCACGCGCCGGTAGCGCACGCCGTCCACCACGTCGACAGCGCGGGCGAGGGGCCGGCCCACCGTCACCGGGTACCCGATCCGGGTGACCGCCTCGACCTCGATGCCCTCCGCGAGCAGCGCCCGCAGGACCGCGTGGGAGCGGATCGTGTACCCACTCGAGGTGTGCGGCAGTGAGTTGGTCAGCACGTGCAGGGCGCGCGGGCCAGCCCCCCGGCGAGCGGGTTCCCAGCCGGCGTGGCCCTCGTTCGACGGCAGCCGGAACCCCGGCTGCATCATGGCTCGCTCAGAGACCAGCCGTGCCCCGTACCGATGCCCCGCCGTCGAGCTGCCCGCGAGCTGGATGGCGACCGAGATGTCGCCGCGTCGCCATGCCCATCGCGCCTGCGTGACTGCCGGCGTCGCGGTCAGTCCGCCCGGGATGCTCTCCGGGTGCCCCAGGTGCACGGCGAGCTCCCCGGCCAGCCGTCGGCCCACCGCGGTCCGGGGAGGGGTGGCGCGCCCGAGCAGGGTGGCGGCGTCGTCGGGGCGATCCGACACGAACTGGGCGAGGGCGGGTCGCAGCCCCGGGTGTCCGGCGCTGCCGAGTGCGATGAGTCGGGCCACGGGTGTCCGCAGGTGGCGGGGGAGGCGTCGCGCGGACTGGACCACGAGGAGCAGTGGGTCCTCGGCCGCGTGGTGGGACCCGGTCCGAGCCAGGAGGATCAGGTTTCGCGTGACCCCTGAGAGCCGGTCGAGGCCGGGTACCTCACCCACGGGCGACCCCCTCGAGCAGCTGGAGGTACTGGTCGGCCAGGGCGTCGTTGTCGACGTGCCGGGCCACCCACTCCCGGGGCGTCGGGCCGACCTCGAGCAGCCCGCGGTCGTGGTGAAGGCGTGCCCAGAGCGCGGCAAGAGCCGCGGATTCGCCCGGTGGTACCACATGGCCGCCGCCGGTGTCCTCTACGATGCGGGCCGCCTCGCCCGCGAGCATTCCCGTGACGTGACGTCCGGTGCTGAGCACCTCGTACAGCTTGGACGGGACCGTCCAGCCCAAGGGCTCCCACCCCCGCAGGCTCACCAACACCGTGTCGGCCCAGGCGTAGTGCTCCAGGACGTCCGCGTGCGGCACGGGAGGGAGGATCGTCACCGGGGCCTCGAGACGGTGGACCAGCTCGGCGAGCGAAGGCGTCTCTGCCCCGTCACCGACGATCCGCAGTCGTACTGGTACCCCCGCTCGACGAGCAAGCGCCGCGGCATGCACCGCCGACCCCAGGCCCTGGGACCGACCGACCGTGCCGAGGTAGAGCACCCGCAGCTCAGGGGCTGCGGGGTCCGGCGGGGGGAGCGTGACCGGCATCGTGAGGTGCGTGCCGTTGCGGATCACGCGCACCGGGTGCATGCCCCGGCCATGGAGCACGTCGGCGAAGGAGTCCGTGGTGGTCACGACCGCGTCTGCCCCCCGCTGCATCACCGTGATCGGGAAGCTGAGCAGGGTCGCCACGGTGGTTGCACGGTGCCGTGGGGACGGTGGGCGTCCCGGTGCGCCCGACTCCCACTCGTGGCGAACGTTGAGCAGGTCCGGCCAGGCGTCGCGCACCTCCATGACGAGTGGGACCCTCAGGACGGTGCTGAGCACCCGACCCGCCGCGAGGCTGGGGAGTCCGGGCGCCGTCGCGACGACGACGTCCGGACGCCGCTGACCCGAGAAGCGTGCCAGGCCCACGCGAGTCGCATCCGCGGCAGAGACCAGCTGGTCCAGGCCGCGGGAAGCCACCGATGCGTCGTGCTCGAGGAACCGGAGCCGGTGGATCTGCTCGCCATGGAGTCCCCTCGCGACCGCGCCCGGGCGGAGTGAGGCATCGCCGGGGTGCCCTCGGCCGCTGGGGAAGTGCGGCGACGGCGCCAGCACGGCGACGTCGTGCCCGGCCCCGACGAACCGCCGGACCAGCGCGTTCCACCGGTGCTGGGGGGCACCCACCTCGGGGGCGTAGTGGTGCGTGATGAGCAGGATCCTCATCGCACCGTCCTGTTCACAATGGGTAGCCGTCCACGCACGAGGGTACGGGGGCGGCCCCCACCCCGCCCGGCCGCCGACTCACCCCCCGAACGTCGCCGGTTCGGCGTCGATACCTGGCAGGACGTGCACGACCACGTCGTCGGCGTCCAGGACGCCGAAGGCCAGTGGCCACGACGCCTTCTTGCCGGGTGCGACGGCCTTCGTGGGTGGACTCTTGATGCCCTCGCCGGGGTCCAGCACCTGCCCCCCCTCACCCGCTCCGCTCTGCACGGTGACGAAGACCTGGGCCGGAGTCACGTTCGTCGTGGTGCCGTTCTCCACGGTGACCTCGAAGGTCACGAAGGCCGGCTCCCCACCGTTGACCGACTTTGCCGAGGGCATGAACGTCTCGGGCTTGCTCACGGTGACCTTCAACCCGTCAGGAAAGGCGAAGGCCTTCCCGAAGGCAGCGTCCGCCTTCTCCCGCGGGGGCGCCGAGGCGCCGCTCGGGGACGCCGCGGGATCCCCGCCCCCGGCCTCCTGCCCCGCGGTGGTCGCGCTGCTCGTGGACGACTCGGACGGCTCGTCCGAATCTCCGGTACACCCTGACACCGCGAACACACCTGCCACCGCGATGGCCAACCATCGTCTTCTCATCGTTGTCGCCTCCCCATTCTCGTGGTCATGCTCTCGTGCTCCGGCGACGGCTTGGCGCCCACCCTGCGCGGGTGGGCGCCAAGCACTGCCGAGTCCCTTCAGTCGATCACGGCGCCGTGGTGAACGTCACCGTGGTCGTCGCCAGAGGCGTGCCCGTCAGGCTGCGGATCGCCGATGGTCCACCCGTGAGGGTCAACCGGTACTCCGTGCCTGCCTCCAGCGTGTCTGCTGCACCGCCGAAGGGGTTGACGAGCAACCGGTTGTTCGACGTGTAGAAGGCCATCGTGAGCGGCACGTTGGTGTCGTCGGACACCTTCGTGATCCGTACGGTCGACGTCCCATGCCCCGTGATGGCCTCCGAGAAGAAGACCTGGAGGTTGGCACCGACCGCGACATTGGTCGCCCCGTCCACCGGAGTCGTGCTGAGCACCGTCGGAGCAGGTGCCGCCGGCAGCGTGGTGAACGTGATCGT
>Ga0208823_1000906_pt1 | contig 24116 bp, 21 predicted proteins | sample AD_UKC075_MetaG_FD_184440 | JGI IMG/M metagenome (GOLD analysis project Ga0208823, IMG submission 184440) | Active sludge microbial communities of municipal wastewater-treating anaerobic digesters from USA - AD_UKC075_MetaG (SPAdes) (version 2) | ecosystem: Engineered > Bioreactor > Anaerobic >... | reverse complement strand
CGACGGGCAGCCATGGTTCGCCTGTCGTAAAGCCGGCGCCCGGGCTTTCGTCCCACTGCATGGGGCTGCGGCAGCCGTCACGCCCGCGGTGGAAGGGGTACCACTTCTTCCCCACCGGATCCTTCAGCAGCCGCCGCGGCAGCCGCAGCTCATTCATCCCGATCTCTTCGCCGTAATAGATAAAGGGCGTGCCCCGCAGGGTCAGCAGCATCAAGGCCAGCAGGCGGGCCCTGGCGTCTGCGCGCCCACCCCCGCCGTAGCGGCTGATGGCGCGCACGATGTCGTGATTGCTGAAGGTGTAGGCGGGCCAGGCTTCAGCCGGCAGCAGCCTCTCCCACCTCTCCACGCAGCGGCGGAAAGCGCCGGCCTTCCAGCGGCAGTGGGTCATATCAAAATAGAAATTCATATGCAGTTCGTCGTTCCCGGAGCCGTAGTAGGAAGCTACAACCTGCGGGTCTTCGCTCAGTACTTCGCCGATGCTGGTTTTTTCCGGGTACTCGTCGAGGACTTGGCGAAACTCTTTCAGAACCCGGTGCGTCTCGGGGTGGTGCTGGTTATATTTTTTTACCTGGAATTCAGGCAGTCCCAAAATATGAAAAAGGTTCATGAGCAGTTCACGATCACCATAGGGCATCTTCTGATCAACCCTTGTCCGGCGAAAGAAAGGCGGGTTCGAGCGAAACTGCTCATCCTTGCAGTAAATGTGGGCCACGTCGAGGCGGAAGCCGTCGGCGCCCCGCTCAAGCCAGAAACGGACAACGCCTTCAATGGCCCGGCGCACCTCGGGATTAAACCAGTTCAGGTCGGGCTGCTGCGGCAGAAAGGAATGCAGGTAATACTGCTCCGTGTTTTCATCCCAGGTCCAGGCCGGTCCGAAGAAGTTGTTGCGCCAGTTGTTGGGTGGGCGGCGGCGCGGCCCAACCCCGTCGCGCCAGATATACCAGTCCCGCTTCGGGTTCTCTCTTGAAGATCGCGATTCCCTGAACCAGGGATGCTCGTGGGAAGTGTGGTTCACCACCAGGTCGAGCATCACCCGGATGCCGCGGCGGTGGGCTTCAGCAACAAGGCGGTCAAAATCTGCAAGAGTGCCGAAGCGGGGATCGATATCGCAGTAATCGGCAACGTCGTAACCGAAGTCGTATTCGGGACTTTTAAAAAAGGGGCTGAACCAGATGGCATCGATGCCCAGCGAGCCCGGCGTGCCGTCATTGAGATAGTCAAGCTTCTCGATGATGCCGGGCAGGTCGCCGATCCCGTCGCCGTTGCTGTCCTTGAAGCTGCGGGGGTAAATCTGGTAAAATACGGCTTTTTTCCACCAATCTACACCGGTTAACATGGCTGCTCACACGTCCTTCCGGATGATTTGCAAAATATATTCCCTGTGAAGCGGCGGCAATCCTGTTTTCTCTCAGGCAATATCGGGGATAAAACCGGCAAATTGAGCGCGGTATAACCTGGCGTAATAACCGTCTTTTTCCAAGAGCTGCGCGTGGGTGCCCTCTTCGACAATGCCGTCGTCGGTGAGGACCAGGATGCGGTCAGCCCGGCGCACCGTGGCCAGTCGGTGGGCGATCACGAGAGTAGTGCGGTTTTGCGAGAGCTTGAAAAGGGCATCCTGAATCACGGCTTCGGTTTCACTGTCGAGAGCCGAAGTAGCCTCGTCGAGAATCAGAATGGGCGGGTTTTTAAGAAAGATCCGGGCGATGGCGATGCGCTGCCGCTGCCCGCCTGAAAGCATCACCCCGCGCTCTCCGGCGTAGGTGTCGTAGCCTTTTTCCAGCTCCATGATGAATTCGTGAGCATTGGCCTGCTTCGCTGCGGCAATGATCTCTTCATCCGTGGTGTCGATCTTGCCATAGGCGATATTCTCCCTGATGGTCCCGGTGAAGAGGAAGACATCCTGCTGCACGATGCCGATGTTCTGGCGCAGCGATCTCTGGGTAAAATCGCGGACATCGACGCCGTCAATCCTGATGCTTCCCTTCTGGACGTCGTAAAAACGGGGAATGAGATTGCATATCGTGGTCTTTCCCGCCCCGGAAGGACCAACCAGGGCTACAGTTTCCCCGGGAGCGATGTGCAGGCTAACATTTTCAATAATACTCCTGTCGCGGTTGTAGCTAAAGGTAACGCGATCAAAAACTATTTCGCCTCTCAGGCGGCCGGCCGGGCGGGCATCCTTCCGATCCACGATATCAGGTTTAATCTGCAGCGTCTCCACGAAACGGTGAAAGCCGGCCATCCCCCGCTGGTATGTCTCCACCAGGATGGAGATCCGCCTTACAGGCTGCAGGAACATATTCACATAAAGCAGGAAGCCAACCAGCGTCCCCAGCGTAATCTGCCCCCGGTAGACGAAATAGCCGCCGAAGGAGAGAACGACGAGGTTGATCAGGTTGGAGAAGAAGTTCACCCCGGAAAAAAACTGGGCCATGACCCGGAAGGATCTCTGCTTGGAACGGCGGAAATTACGATTATCCCGCTCAAATTTCTCCTTTTCGTACCATTCGTTGGTAAAGGATTTGACCACCCGCACACCGGAGATGCTGTCTTCTACCCGGGCATTGATATCGGCTACCTTCAGGCGCACATCGCGGAAGGTATCCTGCATCTGCTTGTTCTTGACCACGGCAAACCAGATCATCACCGGGACTATCATAAACGCCAGCAGGGTCAGCTGCCAGTTGATGGTTATCATAATGATGAAGGCTCCGCAGAGCGTCACCGCGGCAATGAAGAGATCTTCGGGCCCGTGATGGGCCAGCTCAGAAATCTCGTTAAGATCGTTAACCAGGCGGGACATGATGTGGCCGGTTTTGGTGTTGTCAAAGTAGCGGAAAGAGAGCTTCTGAATATGGTCAAAGAGGTCCTGGCGCATATCATACTCCATGCGCACACCGAGGACATGGCCCCAGTAATCAACGATATACTGGAGCAGCGCCCGCAGCAGGTAGAGCCCCAGCAGGCCGGCGCAGATACGGAAAAAGAGGTCCAGGTCCCGCTGCGGCAGGATCCCGTCGATAACCCGCTGCACGGCAACCGGGAAAACCAGGTCCAGCCCGGCCATGGCAAAAGCGCAGCTAAAGTCGATCATAAAGAGCGGCAGGTGAGGCCGGTAATATTTCGCAAAACGTCTCAGCAAACTTCATGGCTCCTTTAAAGAAATGTTTATCCCGCATTATTTAATGGCGCGGCATTAACCATGCGGTCTCCGGGCTGGGAGAGAACCCCGCCCCTGTGCAGGCAGGGAGGCCGCGAGCCCCCCTAAAACATATCCTGCGCTCAGGACAGGTTTTCCATCGCGTAAGAGGGCTTATGGGCCAGCTGCTGCCACTGCGTGCGGCGGTAACGGCCGATCATGATCAGCGAGGTGACCAGGTACTGCAGCGCCGTCACCCACCAGACATAGGTCACATCAAGTTCCAAAACAAAAACCACAAGATAAATCAGGGGCAGCCGCACCAGGATGCTGGCGATAAAACTGGCCAGGAACGGCCCCCTGGTATCACCGGCCCCTTTCAGTGCCCCCGCCAGGGTATAGGCGATGGCAATGAAGGGCTGCTCTACGGCGGCAATGCGCAGACAGGCAATTCCCAGGCTGAGAACCTCCGCCTCGGGCGGGTTAAATATGCGCATGATATAATGCGGGAAAAAGAAAAAGACAAGACCAATCCCGCTCATCAGCACCGTAGCCATGATCGTGGCTATAGTCCCGGTCTTAACCGCTTCATCGGGCTTGCCCGCGCCCAGGCGCTGTCCCACCAGGGTGGTCGCGGCAATGGCAAAAGCGAAACCGGGCATAAAAGAAAATGATTCAGTAGCCACTGTGGCGGTGTTGGCCGCGAAGCTGATTGGGCCCAGCGCAACAATCCAGGTCATCGAAAAAATCCGGCTGATGTTGTAAACAATCTCTTCCAGCCCCACCGGATAGCTGATTGTAAAAATACCTTTTATTACAGGTTTCCTGATGGGCAGGAAACTGCTCCGGGAGAGCGCCAGATCGCGCCGCCGCCTGAAAAGATAAAGCAATCCTACCGCCAACCCGATGGCCTGGGCGGTTCCTGTTGCCAGCGCCGCACCCTTCACTCCCAGCGCCGGAAAGCCTAATTTTCCGAATATGAGCACATAATCAAAAAAAATGTTGTGAACATTGGTAAACAGGGCGATATACATGGGCACGCGGGTATTCCCCATGCCCCGGATAACTCCGTTGACCACCAGAACCAGCAGCCATAAGATCCCACCGCTGAAAAGTGTGGCATAATAATATTCTACCGTCAGCACGGCGGTGGGTTCATCTTTGAGCGCCCAAAAACAGAATGGCTTCCCGAAAATACCCAGTACCAGGGCCAGAACACAAGTGATTATCAGGCCCAGTGACAGCGCCTGTCCGGCAGTCAGCCCGGCGTTCTCCTTATCATCTGCCCCAACAAAACGGGCCACCAGCGAATTGACTCCGATGCCGAGCGCCCCGCAGACGGCAATTACTCCAAAGAGTAGCGAGGCGGCATATTCTACAGCCGAAGCCTCCCTGGCACCCAGGCGCATCACCATGGCGGCGTCGCAAATCCAGTAAAGAGTATGCAAGGACATTTCGAGAACCGCCGGCCAGGCCAGGATAAGAATACTCCGAACCGGTTGATAGCTTTTTTTTTCCATAAGTATACCTTCTTTGCGGGTTAAATGTTTCAATGTCTGTTTCTGCTAACAGGCTGATCAGATCAGGTTACGGTTTGAATGTGGTTGGTATACTTCCGGTTAACGATGAAATAACATGATCCGGGCCGGTTTTAATGCAGACATGTGCGCCTCCGTTCTCTCTCCATCGAACATGGAGCACAACATCTTTGCAGATTAAAAACGAGGAGGCTAATACAGCCCTCGTTTTTAACTGCCTCATGGCGGGAGCAGCCGTAAGCAGAGCCTCCCGGTACTATACTTTACCACCAGCACGAAACCCTTGCAAGCCTATCTTCAGCGGGTTCATTTTAGTTAACAGGAATTGATGTGCCCCGGAGAGCCGGGTGAGCTTAGGGGTGGGTAGAAAAGCTGCAAAGACGCCGTAGGTGCTGCAAGAATCAAGCAGCTTCACCAGGATATTGCCGTTTCCCAGCGCCTAAATCGTGCAAGCCCGGAGAAACAGCAAAATCACCCCCCAGGGTGATTGCCATTCCGGTGGAAGAATTATTATACAATTAAAAAATAAAAACAATGGCCTTTCAGGCCTGGTTTAAGGAGGAGTAAAATGAAAAAATACTTTTGGGTCTTGATGCTCGCATTGGCCCTGGCATTAGCCTTGGCTGCCTGCGGGGGGGGCAATAGAAATGGCAACGCCGATCCTGGCACTGATCCCGGCGTTGCCGAGGATGAGCCGGATATTGCTGAGGGTGAATGGTATTTCATTGAAGGCGAGCTTTACCGGTTTGCTGATCTAGGCAGCTTTATCCTCTCCTTTAAGGAATACGAAGCTACATACTCTGACCCTTATATAAACGGTTCCTTGCAATTCAAGCACCTTGGCGATGACAAAGTTGGCCGGCATTTTGCCGTAAAAGTGGATACCCCGGACTGGAAACAAGAAGTAGAATTGTGGTTCTCAGAAACAAGCGAGCTTGTGCAGGGAGGCGGCCGGGACGAGGGAGGAAAGTTTCTCACCACGAACGATCCCGATGAGCTGGCCGGATTTGAGGAGGACTTTTTCGCACATTTCATTTCTGCTTTCGTGATGGGGCCAGGTGGGACCGACGGGGAGAACGGAGATAAATTCGAAGATCTTTTTACCGACCCCGAGGTTTTCTCCAGGGCCCAAGCTGAACACGGCTATGTGATCAATGATGTCAGTGCCCAAAAAAGAGATTTCGGCACAGGAAAAGTTACGGTTATCCACTATGAATACTCCGTCCCGGATGCGTTCGATTGTATCTACGAGTTTTCGAAAATTGGGGATAAATACATGCTCGTTTATGGCAAGGAAACATTTGGCGGGGATTTCACCTATGAGCGGAACGTGACCCGGGCAATTCCCTTAAAATAACTGCATCCGGCCGCCGGCAGGCCGGCACATTTATGAACATAGACAGACTTAGTCAATCCACATCCGGCAGCCGAAGCGAAAAAAAGGACCGCCTAACAGCAAGTTAGAGCGGCCCTTTTCTTTTATACTTTATGCGGAGCCGGTGGAATAAATGGGACAAAAAGGCACTTCCCCATGTCCCAAGGCCTAGGGGCGGGGTTCCATCCCCGCCCGCTCCCATTACAAACTGCATCTGTATGCTATCATGTGATCAAATATGGGACAAATAGGTACGTCCCCAATGTCCCAGGTACGTCCCCAATGTCCCACAAGTATCTTAGAAAAAAGAGTCCGGGTTTGCATGGCGGGCATGTATGGCGGGAGTAGATGGGAATCGAACCCACCGTGGACTTATTAGGCCCACCACTGGATTTGAAGTCCAGGAGCGCCACCAGGCCGCCAGCTACTCCCATAATCGAAGAAGCAGTATCCTGTCACGATTTATTGTATCAAGAGAAATGTCAAAAAACAAGGCCGGCTTGGCGGCAAATGAAGCGTGTTCCTTCTCTCCGGCCGGCAACGGGCAGCTTTGCCGGAGTCAAGGCAAAGCCTTATTGCCCTTTTCAGGTCTATCATGAAATTTTGGCCCCAGTTACACTTAATAGTTGTATAATTACAGAGAAAAGCTCCCGGGAGGTGCTGCCGTGAAAGTCCTGGTTACCGGTTTTTCGCCTTTTGGCGGAGATAGTACCAATGCTTCGTCCGAGGCGGTCAAGCTACTGCCGGATACAATTGAAGGAGCCCGGATCATAAAGGCGGAGCTGCCCACAGTATTCGGCAAGGGCGCGGAGGCGCTGGAGAACCTGATTCAGCAGCACCGCCCTGATGTTGTGATCTGCACAGGCCAGGCCGGAAGACGAGCCGGCATATCCGTGGAGCGGGTGGCCATCAACCTGCGGGATTCCCGCATCGCCGACAATGAAGGAAACAGCCCGCAGGATGAAGCCATAATTGCCGGCGGTCAAAGCGCATATTTCAGCAATCTTCCAACCCGCGAGATATTCGAGGCCTTGCTTGATGAAGGCATTCCCGCTGCGCTCTCCTATACCACCGGCACATACGTCTGCAATGATGTGATGTACCATTTGCTCTTCTGGATTGAGAAACGCTATCCCCGGATGCGGGGCGGTTTTATCCACGTGCCCTGTGACACCGCCCAGGCTGCAAAGATATCTCCCCCGCCTCCGTCCATGCCCGTCACCGTAACGGCCCGGGCACTGGTGACGGCCATAAGAGCCGTGTGCCGCAGGGGAGATAAGTTCCCCTAAGTCCCCCACGAATCCTCTGTCTGTTCCGGTTGATATTCCAGCAGGTCGCCGGGCTGGCAATCCAGTTCGCGGCAAAGAGCCTCCAGGGTGGAGAAGCGGATCGCCCTGACCTTCTCATTTTTCAACAGGGACAGGTTGGCCATGGTGATACCGACCCGCCCGGCCAGCTCCGTGAGTGAAATTTTGCGGTCGGCCATAACCCTGTCCAGGCGGACAATGATTGGCATTTTTCTCTTCCCCCTTTAAACCGTCAGGTCCTGCTCCTCCTGCAGGCGGGCGCCGTAATTAAATACCTCGGCCAGGATTATGATGACTGCACCCAGGAAGATGCCGCCTAAATCCAGCCTGAAGCTGGCAATGAGCTCCACCCCCGGCAAGTGGATAATGTTAGAGAGATATAACCCCATCAAGCAATAAACAACCGGGCTTAGCAGCGCGTAAACGATAGCGGCGATGCCGATAATGCGGATTCGGCGCACGTTTTCTTTGGTAAAAGGCGTTCTCCCGGCCAGGTTGGCAAATATCTTCCGCAGCTGGAATAACACCAGCAGCCCTACGGCCAGCAAGAGATAAATTAGGATAAACTGCAGCGCAAACTTGGTGCGCAAAACCGGTTCCTGGATTACTCCGGTAAACCGGAATGCCAGGCCGGGTGTTTCAATTTGCAGCAAGCCGGTGGGTAACGCCGGATCGCCCACCAGCCAATAGGCCATGAACAGCACCAGCAGCACGGCGCCAACCAGGGCCAGGTACCAGGCCACGTCCAACACCACCTTCATAACCGAAGAAGCTGACTTTTCACCCAGGTATTTCACTTTATTTGTCCCTCCCGATATATTTCTTTCTCTGATTATATCACTTAATTATTGTTAGTCAATAAAATTTTATTGTTATATAATAATCCTGGGTTAAGCCGCCTGGGGACAACCTTTTCCTTATAAATACAAGGCGATCTATAAAAATTATACATTTCCGAAAATTCAAGGTATAATATGGTGTCAGACTAAAGGCATTGTTGCCGGGAAGGTGTATGAAAAGTGCCTCCGGCAATCTCGCAAAAGGTTAAAGGAAAAAGAAGTATTATTAATATTTAACCGGGAGGCGAATGCCATGCAAGATGAATTGCGAAAGCTGCAGGAAGAGGTTAAGGCCTTACAGGAAGAGCAGCAAAAGATGGGCGAGCGGTTGAAGGTAATCTACGAGTGGCTGGCTTTGCTGGATAAGAGACGGCCCCCGCAAGAAGCGGCGTTTCCCACAGCCAGGGCCGATCTGCCCGCCGCTGCCGCCCCCTCCGCGGCGCCGGAAGCTTTGCGGGCTGAAACTCCCGCGGCGGCGCCCTCTGCCGCCCCTTCCCCGCCTTCGCGCGGAACTTCCCAGGATCTGGAAGCAAGAATCGGCGGAATCTGGCTGAACCGGATCGGCGTGATTGTTTTTCTCCTGGGAGCGGCATTCTTTCTAAAGCTGGCTTACGACTGGGGCTGGATCAACGAGACAGTCAGGATCGCTATCGGCGCCGCAGCGGCGCTCATACTGCTATGGCTCGGCGAAAGAAACCGGCGGCGCGGTTTTACCGCCTATAGCCAGGGGCTTACCGGAGGCGGCATCGCCCTGCTTTACTTCACTATCTTTGCTTCTTTTTACTACTATGACCTTCTGAGTTCAACCACGGGCATGGGCCTGCTGATCCTGGTCACAATCGGAGCCGTATCCCTTGCCCTCTATCAAAACGCGCGAGCAGTAGCCGTGATCGGCCTGCTCACCGGTTTCCTGAACCCCGCCCTTTTTGTGGCCGAAGAGCCGCGTTTCGTCCTGTTGATGGTATACCTGATCATGCTTAACCTCGGCATTCTTGCCGTAGCCTACTTTAAACGATGGCGTTTTATGGGAGTTATCTCTTTTATCCTGACCAACATCTTTCTTGCCTGGGTCCTGGCCTACCGCTTTCAACACCCTGCCCTTGCCTTGCCTGCGGTGGCCACGCAGGTCTATTTCAGCATTTTCCTGCTGCTGTTCCTGGCGCTGCCGCTGATTACCGTTTTCCTGGGGCGCCGCCAGCTGGAATTACCTGAACTTTTCCTGGTGATTGGGGGAGCGGTCACATACTACGTCATAAGCTGGTTTAATTTGCACCCCGAATTTCCCGGCGTGATGGGCTGGTTTACCCTGGGGCTGGCCGGATTTTACCTGCTCATCGGCTTCGCGCTGCTGCCGGCGGCGCAGCGTGCTCCACAAGCTCACTTTACCGCCTTCTCCCTGGCTGCGGTGCTCCTGGTTGTCTTTGTCCCGCTGCAGCTCCAGGACGCCTGGATACTGGCCGGCTGGACCCTGGAAGCCGTGCTGCTCTGTTATCTCGGCCTGCGCCTGGCGGACCAGAGAATTCGCGGCGGGTTCTGGGTCGTCCTTTCCCTGGCCCTGTTCCAACTGCTTTACGCCGTGTGGACTCATCATATTGACCCCGGAGACTACCGCTTCCTGCTCAACAGTACCGCCCTGCTCACCTTCGGCTTCATTGCCGTCTTGCTCCTGTTGAGCTGGTTTTATCGCCGTTTTCGAAGAGAAGGCCCGGAGCCGTCAAGCGAGGTTTTCATACTGGCCGGGGCAGCCGGTCTGCTGCTGTTGGCCTTCGTGAGCATGGATATCTACCGCTACGGCACCGTCCTGGCCTGGCATACCGGCAACGCTGAATACTACCGCAACCTGGCCCTGCTAATGATATCGCTTTTCTGGGCGCTGTATGCCGCCGTGCTGATGGCCTTCGGATTCATCCGCAGGCAGCCCCCGCTGCGCTATGCGGCCATAGCCCTTTTCGGCCTGACCTTAGCCAAGGTGATCCTGTATGATCTCAGCTTCTTGAAACTGGTTTACAGGATTATTTCGCTGGTGGCCCTGGGATTGATCCTGCTCATCGTGTCCTACCTTTACCAGCGGCATCGCGGCCGCATCGATCCGGCCGCATAATTGTAAAATGTGCCGGGTGACGGTAAAAGCAGGGAAATGTTAGAGCAGAAAGAAAAGTATATTGATTCAACAAAAACAAATAAAGCGTCAAGGGTAAAGGAGAGTTGCTTATGCAAAGAGAAATCACCCGCGGCTCAGATTTGTTCGATGACCGGGGAAGACTGATTCAGACAGGCTGGGCCCGCCAGCTGATCATGAACTATAACCGGGAAAAGATGCGGGCGAGCCTGCTCCGGCTCAAGGAGTGGGATTGCTACTGCATCTTGAATCCCGAATTCCAGCTCAACTTAATTGTGGCCGATGTGGGCTATTTCGGAATGGCCCATGTGAACTGGTTTGATTACAAGGCTGGAAAGAATAAAAGCAGCGAGATTACCAAGCTGTTCACCAGGGGAAATCTTAATCTCCCCCGCACCGCGGATCACGGCGACGTGGAGTTCCAAAAGGGAAACAGCTGGATCAAATTTAAACATCTCCCCGGCCCCCTGTCGCAGCGCGAGCTGACCTTTGATTTCCCCAATTATGAATTTGAGGGGCGTAAAGGCATATCCGGCCGGATCGTCTTAACCCGCGACCCCAAAGACGACACCATGGTCAATGTAATTCCCTTTAGAAACCCGCGCCATTTTGTATATGTGCAAAAAATCGTCTGCATGCCCGCGCTGGGAGAGGTTAACCTTGGCGGAGAGATTTACAAATTCGAGGGCGAATCCAACGACAGCTACGCTTCGCTGGACTGGAGCCGCGGCGTATTCCCGTACCGCACCGAGTGGTGGTGGTCTTACGCCTCAGGAAAGGTCGATGGAAAATATTTTGGCTTCAACATAGACTACGGCTTCGGCACAGAATCGAGCAAAAACATGCTCTTCTATGAAGGCAAGGGCCACCACCTGGACGAAGTCACCTACACCTTTGATAAAAACGAGCCGATGAGACCATGGCGCTACAACAGCAACGACGGCAGGGTTGAGCTGCAGCTGGATCCCGTCTACAGCAACAGGGATGATATAAACCTGCTCTTCCTGCAAACCGGCGGGATTCATGCCTACGGCTTTATCACCGGCACGATAATCCTGGACGACGGGACAAAGCTTCACATTGAACGCAAGGACCGGGTTTTCGGTTCAGCCGAATATTGCAAGCACCGCTGGTAGGAAGCAAAAATTACATCTATAGTATTATTTGTACACATACTAAGGCCAACTGTTTATAACATTATTTGGGTTCAGCGAATGCTTGGGCGTTGGAAGAATTATTTTAATAGCAGCTGTAGCTTTCTCCCAACATTCTCCCGCCCTAACGGAAGCGAGGTGAACATGCTATAGCTCCGGAAAAAGCAAATACCAGGTCAAAAATCATGAAAGCCGCCGTGGAAATTATCGGGAGAGAAGGAAACCTTGGCGCTACCGTCAGGGAGATTGCCGATAAGGCAAGGGTGAACATTGCCGCGATTAATTACCACTTCAGCTCCAAAGAAAACCTGATTGAGGAAGTGGAGCGGGTGACCATGGAGCAGGTCGCGGTAATTTATGACCGCCTGCTCGATGAAAGCAAGAACCCCCGGGAACGGCTGATAACATGGGCTGATGAACTTATGAAGTATCTTATCGAATATCCGGGAATCATCTACATGATCGGCGCCAGGGTTCTGCAAAGCGAGAATAAAAGCGCCGGCCTGGCAGGCTATCTCAGCATATCCGATGCCAGGTTGAACCCGGTTGTGCAGGAGTTGACCGGGATTAACGATGAAAAGCTGCTTTCTTTCAAAGCGCTGCAATTGCTCTCTGGCGTAGTCTACCCCACCCTGATCTATTCGGGAACAAAGAAAGCGCTCGGGCGGATCATCAGCAGCGAAGAGGTCCGCCGGGAGTACCTGGCCAGGCTTATCGACGGCCTGGCAATGCCTGGCGGTGAATAGGCACAGCTATCGTGATAGATGAATACTTTATTGATAAATCCCCCCCGGCCCCCCTTTTGCAAAGGGGGGAGTTTTTGCAGACTTTTGCAAAGGGGAGAGTATTTGCAGAGCTTTTGCAATGGAGGAGTATTCAGGCCAGGCCTTTGAGGAATTGTTCGCGCAGGGGAGGATCAAATTTTTCTATGGCGTAGCGCAGCATGGTTCGGGGCATCTGCCGGTAATGTTTCTTTAAAAAGGCGATTTCCGCATCCTGATCCCGGTTGCCGATCTCCCGGAGCATCCAGCCGGTTGCCTTATGGATCAGATCATGAGGGTGGTCCAGGTACTTTTCCGCAAGGCAGAGGGTTTCCCGGTAGCGGCCCTGCCGGATGAAATAAAATGTAGCCATCATCGCGATCCTCTGCTTCCACAGTTCGCCGGAAGAGGCCAGCTTGCAGAGCAGATCGCTCTTGCTCTCCGCCAGGTATGGTCCCAGGATATAGGGCGCCGAGGAATCCACCAGGTCCCAGTTGTTGATGCAGTCGAGGTTCCGGAGAAAGAGTTCAACGATGGCTTCTTTCTCTGCCGCGGTGCGCGCCCTTTCAAAGCGCAGGCGCATCATATAGAGCGCCGTAAGGCGGCATTCGTGAAAGGGATCGCGCAGCAGCGCTTCCAGCTCGTCCAGGGTTATTTCCCGGTAGTATCTTCCGGCGACCTTCCTCTGCAAGGGGACGGTTAGGCCCAGGAAGCGGTCTCCTTCACCGTAGCCCCCGGGGAAAGCCTGGAAAAAGCGCTGCGAATGTTTGGCTTTTTCCGGATCGGCCAGCCGGGCCAGTTCTTTCTTGATGCTGTTCAGACAGCTCACGGGTTCGCCTCCTTTTTTGCCGTTATCACCCCGGTCACCTCAGCAAAGGCAGGACGTAGTAGGAGATTGGTGCTCATCTTTGGTCCATTATACCAGAGAGGCAGCGAATTATCCGCCTGTGCACATACTTTTCCCGCCGGTAATATGGTTTGGATAGCAGGAAGCGGGATAAAGCTGGGCGAATTTTCATAATAACAGGTGAAAGGAGGAAACAAAGGCATGATCGTAACCACAACGCCCAGCGTGGAAGGAAGAAAGATCGTTGAATACAGGGGTATTGTTTTCGGCGAAGTAATTGCCGGGGTCAATGTCATTAAAGATATTTCCGCCGGCCTGCGCAACTTTTTTGGAGGGCGTGCCGGGGCTTACGAGGGAGAGCTGGTAGAGGCCAGGCAAGCGGCCCTGGCGGAAATGTCGAAGCGGGCTGCCGCTATCGGTGCCAACGCCATTGTCGGCGTGGATCTTGACTACGAGGTGCTGGGCCAGGGAGGCAACATGCTCATGGTGACCGCCTCGGGGACGGCGGTGGTTGTTGAGTGACATGATCCGCCCTCTTATTCTTCATCTATAACTACCAGAGAAATTCCGGCAGGGTCATGTTCAATGTTCACATCCGCGGGGATATAGAGGCAGAGCTCCTGGGCAAATTGAATATCATGATAAAGCCATAAATGGTATTGAATTTCCTCCGCTTCTTTTTCGCTGAACTGACCAACCGTAAAATCTCTGTTAAATCCTTTGAATTTAAACTCGTAATGCCCCGGGCTTTGAATGTGCAGCCTGTTTCCGCTCAAAGTGACTCGATAAGGATTGAGCCGGTGCGTCACGAAGGTGTCTCTGCGGTATTCAACTGCGCTGATTTCACCGGTGCCGGCCGGGGTTCTTATTACGTAGACTTGCAGAAAGGTTTCATCGTCATCTGAAACGGCCTCCAGGCGATCGCCGTAAAAATCAAAGCTCCACCGCCTGTGAATTTCTACACCTTCCAGCTGGTCCAGTTTTCCCTTTAACGCCGCTTCGAGGTATATTTCGCTTTCAGCCATTTTCTCCGGGTCAAAGACCACATCGGCCAGGGCATCTTTGGGCAAGAGATAAAACAGCGCCAGCGACACCAGCAGGATGGCGCCGTAAACGATAAGAGTAGATTTATAAATTCTAAGCTGCATCTCCAACACTCCATTTCACTGTAAAAATGGCGGTCCTCACCGGACCTCTTTTCTGTTTGACAGCAATATGGCGCCGATCCAGAGCAGCGAAGCGATTAAAATGATCTTCAGAGAAAAGTGGAACGGCGATCTTTCGAATACAAAGAATTCAATTAACCGGGAAAATATCCTGATCTGCTCGTTTGCGGCTTCATAGAAAATAAGGCCCACAATCAAGGCAGGCAAAAGTACAAGCAGGGATCTGTGCAGCTGTACTACTACGCCGGCAAAATAACCGGCTGTGCTAAAGAGAATGAGGTACAGTACTGCTACCGCCATGCCGGTGACAAGCTCCCCGGGCGTTATCATAAAAAATGACTTCAGGATCTCCCCGCCGCCCCCGGTGTAATAGTGAATATTTCTTAGCAGAATCGAACCAAGCGTGGCTGTAATCCCGCCAAAGAGGCCGGCGGTAACCAGAAAACCGATATTGGCCATGTTGCCGCTGAGCCTGCTGCCAACAAATGAAAAGTCAATATTGCGGTAGAAGGGGAGCGTCAGGATAACTGAGTTGGCCAAAGTACACAAGACTGTAAAAATAAATATGCCTGTTCCCGAATATAGTTTTACCTCTACCAGTATATTGTTCCAGCCGATGCCGCTTGTTCCCGCCATGCCGCCGGCAGAAAAGAGCAAGGCCACGAGCTGGACTATGACCAGAGATACAAAGAAGTTGGCATAAGACTGGAGCTTGAAAACATACTGCTTTTTAACAGCATCCCACAGGCTAGTTTCTGTTAAAGACATCATCGATTCCTCCTCTGCTCCGCGAGGTGAGGTATATGCAGAGATCTTCAGCGGAGACGGGCAGAACTTCCAGGCCTGCCGCGCAGGCCTCCTGCAGCTCCGTTTTGGTAAAGCTGTTGCGCACGGCTGCAAAAATGCTGTTTTTGCCGAACTGCTCCCGCCTGTAAATTTCCTTGCCGGCGGTAAAGCGTTTGACCGTATCTTCCTCGCCTCTCAGCCCCACCGCATACTCGCGAAGCTGGTCTGCCGGCAAATGCAGGCGTTTTTGTCCTTCTCTCAGGAGAAGGACTTCTTCCAGAATGTCTTCGATCTCTTTAAGAAGATGGCTTGAAAATATGATTGTGCGCGGATGCTGCAGGTAGTCCTGCAGCAGCGCCCGGTAAAAATCTTTTCTCACGGCTGCGTCCATCCCGACGGTAGGTTCGTCAAAGATGGTTAAGGCGCAGCGGGCAGAAAGGCCCACAATCATGTTGAAAGTGCTTTTCATCCCCTTGGAAAGGTTTTTGTGCAGCTGGCGGGGATTTAAGGAAAAGTAATCAAAGAGGCGCAGCGCCAGCTGGTGATCCCAGTTTGGGTAAAAGCGGCGCGCGGCGTCGAGTGTTTCAGAGAGATTTAAGGTGGCCGGCAGGGCCATGTTGTCATCGACAAAAAATGTGTTGGCCGATACTTTCAAGTTATTGAAGGGCGGACTGGAAAAAACTTTAATCTCTCCCGCTGTTTTTCTCAGGAAACCGGCTGCGATTTTCAGCAAGGTGGTTTTGCCGGCGCCGTTCGGCCCGACCAAGCCGGTGATGGTATTTTCTTTAATCGAGAAAGACAGATCATGCAAGGCCACTGTTCTTCCGAAACGCTTGCTCAGCCCCCGGCATTCAATCACATTCATGCCCTCTCCTCCTTATTCCGCTTTCGCGCTGCCGTAATCATGGTGATCAACTCGGATTCAGAAATATCCAAAAGCTCAGCCTCCTTAACCAGTTCCCGCAAGCGAGCCCGGACCTGTTCGCGTCTTTTCCGGAGAATGATCTCTCCCGCTTCGGGGGAAACAAACATGCCCAGACCCCTTTTTTTGTATAGAATTTTTTCATCAGCCAGTATATTTAAGCCCTTTGCCGCCGTGGCGGGATTGATGTTGAACATTTCAGCCAGTTGGTACTGGGAGTAAATTTTTTCGCCTGCAGTGATATTTCCAGACAGGATTTCCGTCTCCAGCCATTCAGAAAGCTGGAGGTAGATGGGTTTCATTTCACTGCCTGAAAAAATCATTATACTATCGCCCGTCTTTTCTACTATAGTGCATTAGTCCTGTAATGTAGTATATTACAGATCTCGATTTTGGTCAAGAGTTTTTTTGGAAAAAGTAAAAATAACCGGTTTATGTTCTCCGGCAGGGTCACTTTTTATTTGTCATTTCGCGGAAGTTTGAGGATGACCAGGCGCTGCTGCCGCCCAAAGGCGATGGCTTCTTCCTTGGTCGCCACCGCCAGGTCGATGTCGTTGGGGCCGATGGCGCCGCCGCGGTCATTGACCCTGCGCCAGCCAAGGCCTTCCACGTAGATCTCGGCACCCAGGGGAATGTTGGGCCCGGCGGCGGCGGTCTTTCCCGGCACTACTTTTTCGCCGCTGTAGGTTATCGAGGGATCGCCTGAAAAATCGTGGCCGCCGATGGCGCCGGCGCTTAAGGGAGCATACATGGTGATGTTCATCAACTGCACTTGATACTGCTCCGAATCGCGCGCCATTTTTCGCGCATCGAGAGCCTCCTGTTTTGCCCGGAGCAGCTGCCCGGTGTAAAAAATATTCATCAAAGCAAAAAGGGCGGCAATGGTCATCATCAAGATAAGCTGCCGGCGCTCCATGATCTCCACACCCCTGTTCACGGAAGAGGATTAATGCTGTCCTTATTATCTGCAGCTTGGCGATGTTTAGACTGATAAAATGCGGCTTCCGGGCTGGAATGAGTTGTTTTGGGTTTTAAAAGATGGTTTGCGCAGGGGTTTAGCTTTCCGCGGCAGAGCGGCCCGGCGCTTCGACAAATTTTGCAACAGCCTCAAAGTATCGCTCCCGGCCGGTTAAAATGATATCGTTGTGCTCCGCCCCGGGGATGGGAAGAAGCCGCTTTGAAGCGCTTCCCAGGGAGCGGTAGAGATCTTCAGCCTGGCTGTAGGGGACCAGGCTGTCTGCTTCACCGTGAATGATCAAAACAGGGGTGTTAATCCGGGCTGCCATCTGCCTGGCCTCCCTTTCAATCCCGGCCAGATCGAGGCCCGCAGCGGGAAGGCCCAGGTGCCTGATTAACCCTGTTATACTGATAAAGCCGCTTTCAATGATCAACCCGGGGATCGCTCCGGCGCAGCGCGCGGCCAGTTCCAGGGCGGAGATGCTCCCGAGGGAACGCCCCATGACAAAGAGTTTCTCCTGCCAGTTCCGTTCTGCCAGTCTTTGTCTTATCGCTTCATAAACAATCGGGGCATCCTTAACCATGTCCGCAAAAGCAGGCTTGCCGCCGCTTTTCCCATATCCCCGGTAATCGGCAACGGCCAGGTTGATTCTCATCCGGTGGTAAAATGGAGCGATCTGGTCATAGTCGGCGGCTATTTCGCCGTTTCCATGAAAGAGCAGGATCCAGGGACGGCCTTCCTCGCTATCGTATAGCCGGCAGCCGACGGCAATGTCTTTATCCACGGGAACCAGAAGATCTTCCGCCCCGGGAGGGGCCGGCCGGTCCCATTTGCGGGGATAAAAAAGAAAGCGCAGCAACAGGGGATGCCGGTCAATTTCCTGGTATATGCTCCCGGGTTCCATAACATACACCACCCTTCCGCTTATTCACTTGCCAGCGCCGGACGCTGGAGGAAATCCCCGCTTATAGACAAAAACAGGCGCCAGAGAATCGTCTCCAGCCATCTATCACCGCCAGGAGGAGAGCTCCACAAAGCGGGCGGAGGCGATCACGTCAAGCCGCTTTAGCTTCTGCATCACTTCGGCCGGTATGCGCTCGTCTACCTGCAGCACCATCATCGCTTCGCCTCCGACAGATTGACGGCCCAGCTGCATGCTGGCAATATTAACATTCTCAGCCCCCAGCAGGGTGCCCACCTTGCCGACCACGCCGGGGCGGTCATGGTGGGTCGTGATCAGCATGTAGCGGGCAGGGACCACCTCGATGCGGTAATCGCCTATTTGGGTAATCCGGATATCATCATGGCTCAGGAGAGTCCCGGCGAGGCGATGCACCGCCGCGCCGTCCCGCACATTAATCTGCACCAGGCTGCTGTAACTTTTTACTTCTGCAGTTGAGCTTTCCCGGACCCGGATTCCCCGCCGCTGCGCCACCAGGGGAGCGTTGACCGGAGTCACCGGGACATCGACGATGCCCTGCAGCAAACCGGCCAGGCATGAGGAGGTCAGGGGCGCCAGCGGCAAGGAGGCTATCTCGCCGGAATAGAGCACTTCAATCTCATCAATGGAGCCGCTGAACAGCTGCATGTAAAAATTGCCCAGCAGCCGCATCAGGGGCAAATAGGGCTCCAGGGCAGCGGCCGTTTCCGGCATCAGCGAGGGCACGTTTACCGCGGAGGTAACCGGTTCTCCCGAAAGCGCCTTCAGCACCTGCTCGGCTACCTGCAGAGCCACGTAAGCCTGGGCTTCGCGGGTGAGGGCGCCGAGATGGGGCGTAGCAATCACATTGTCGAGCTGCAGCAGCGGGCTGCCGGCAGGCGGCTCCTCTTCAAAAACATCGAGCGCCGCTCCGGCTATTTTCTTCTCAACAAGAGCCTGGTAGAGAGCAGCCTCGTCAACAACGCCCCCCCTGGCGCAGTTGATCAGCATGGCTTCAGGCTTCATCAAGGCAAGCTGCTCCGCCCCTATAAGATGGCGTGTAGACGGCATGAGGGGAACGTGGAGCGTGACGAAATCAGCCTGCCGCAACAGCTCGGGCAGCTCCACCAGCTTCACCCCGATCTTGGCGGCATGCTCCGCCGAGATATGGGGGTCACAGGCCAGCACATACATGCCCAGGGCACGGGCCCGGCGGCCCACTTCGCTTCCAACGTGACCCAGCCCGATAATGCCCAATGTCTTCCGGTTCAGCTCAATTCCCAGGAAGCGCTCCCTGGCCCAGCCGCCCTGTTTGACAGAGTAGTTTGCCCCGGGGATATTCCGGGCCAGCGACACGAGCAGGGCCAGGGTGAGCTCCGCCGCCGAGACGGTGTTGGCTTCGGGAACGTTGACCACGATAATCCCCTTTTCGGTGGCCTTGGCCACATCAATATTGTCCACTCCCACGCCGGCCCGCCCGATAGCCTTTAACCGGCGGCCTGCCTCGATCAGCCCGGCGGTTACGCGGGTGCTGCTGCGCACGATGAGGGCATCATAATTGCCGATGATCTGCCGCAGCTCTTCCGGGGCAAGCCTGGGCCGCAGGTCGACCTGCGCATGCCGCTGCAGCAGCTCCACCCCCTGTGGCGAAAGGGGATCGCTGACCAATATCTTATTCATGTTGATACAACCTCCATTGCCGTGAAAGAACTGTGCTGTTAACTATGACCAGCCGCCCGGAGCGGATTCCTGCTCCCGTCATCTGTGGCGGACCAGGCTAAATTGATTATAATTTACCATATTTCCAGCCGGCGGTCTATGTGAACAGGAAGTCGAGTATAGGGGTGACGCACAGGCATTTGCGCAATAGTTACCTTCTGCTCTAAAGGCGAGGTCGGAATAAGGCTATGCTTTCGGGCAGCCTATGGACCGCCAGGGCAAAGTGGGACAAAAAGGTACGTCCCTATTGTCCCTATTGTCCCACTTTGTGGCTAGCGCGCGCGGCCGGTGGATAGATGCAGCGGACGGCCGGATACGGAAAGCGCAGCCTCCCAGAACGTTTCGCTGAGCGTGGGATGCGGATGAATCAGCCGCTCCAGGTCGGACACCTTCGCTTCTGCAGCCACGGCCAGGGTCCCCTCCTGGATCAGGTCGGAGGCATGCGGGCCCAGGATATGCACCCCCAGAACGGTTCCCTTTTCAGCTTCGGCGATTATCTTAATTACGCCGTCCCCCTCGCCCTGGAGAAAGGCTTTCCCGTTGGCGCTGAAGGGAAACTTGCCCACCTTGATGGCGTATCCTTTGGCTTTGGCTTCTTCTTCAGTCAAGCCGGCGCGGGCCAGTTCGGGATGCGTAAAGATGCATACCGGAACCGCTTTCCCAGAAAATGAGGCGCTCCCGCCGGCGGCATTTTGCGCGGCGGCAATCCCCTGGTGTATGGCGGTGTGGGCCAGAAAATATCCCGGATTAGCCACATCACCGATGGCATAAACCCCGGGAACGTTCGTGGCCATTTTCTCGTCGACTTCGATCCCGTGTTCAACGTGTTTGATGCCGGATGCCTCCAGATCCAGCCCCCCGAAGGAGGGTTTCCGGCCCACTGCCACCAGCACTTTTTCCGCGGTGAGGCTTTCTTCCCCGCGAGGGCCTTCCAGAGCTAAGACAAGCTCCCCTTCCGGTCCGGCGCTGATCTCGCGCAGGGCTGTCTCCGTCATTACCCGGATCCCCTGCCGGCGCAGGTATGGCGTGAGGCGGCGCACCATCTCGCGATCTTCACGGCGCAGCAGAACGCTCCGCTGGACAATAGTTACGGCGACGCCGAAAGCGGCAAATATAGTGGCCATTTCCAGGGCAATAACGCCGCCGCCGATTACCGCCAGGCTGGCCGGCAGTTCAGACAATGCCAGCGCTTCCTTTGAGAAGATCACCCCGGGCAGATCCACTCCGGGAACAGGAGGTACAACCTCGCTGCTGCCCGTGGCGATGATCAGCTTATCGAACTCCGCAGTGCGCTTCTCCCCGCCGGGCAGGGTTGCCCGGATCCGCTTTTCCGGAAGAAGTTCAGCCCGGCCCGGCCAGACCGTCACCCCGGCTGACTTGAGCAGCCCCTCCAGGCCGCCAACAAGGTTCTCCACCACGGCGCTCTTGCGCTTCTGAACTTCAGCGTAGTCAAAACCGATCTCGCCGGCAGTGATGCCGAAGGTCCCGGCTGATTTGAGGCTGCGATAAAGAGATGCGCTGTGAAGCAGGCTTTTTGTGGGGATGCAGCCGTGATTCAGGCAGGTGCCTCCGAGGCGTTCTTCTTCTACAAGAAGGGTTTTTAGGCCCAGGGCCGCTCCCCGCAGCGCCGCGCTGTAGCCGCCCGGCCCCCCGCCGATAATTGCAAGCTGAAATTTGTCCATAATCCAATTACCTCCAGATTAATATACATGCCCGCCAGGTTTGTAAGTACCAGAATACAGTACAGGTACCGCCCTCAGCACTAAATCCGGTTAAATCCCCCCGGCTCCACTTTGGCAAGGGAAGAACCTGCAGCGGGCGGGGCATGCCCCGCCCCTACAACTTTCCCAGGTTGGGCTGCCTGTAGCAGATCCACAAAACAGCTCTCATCGGGGTTGTAGGGGCGGCCCACGGGCCGCCCGGGGGCGTACCGAAAAACGTTATAAAAACCGCGTTTAAAGCAAATCCTTAAGAAAAGCAACAGTCGGCTACCATATACTGGACATGCTCCCCGCCTCCAAATCCCCGCCTGGTCAAGGAATTTTTTAAATCCCCCCCGACCCCCCTTTTGCAAAGGGGGGAGTGTTGAGAGCTCTTTTGCAAAAGGGGGAGTTTTCTGCGGGCGGGGGTGGAACCCCGCCCCTACAGCTAGAACAGTGGCTCAGGTCCATGCAATAAAAGAAGCGCCTAATTCTCCCTGTAAAGGGGTGCCCCCCTGTTATCCTGCTTGATCCATTCTACATCAAAGAGGCGGGCGAAGGCGTCCGCCAGGGCGCCGGCCAGTTTTTCTGTGCTGATTTTATATCCCAGGTCCAGGAGGCCGGCGGCATCGCGCCCCAGGGATTCCAGGTAGTCAGCCTCATCGCAGCCGGCCGGTAGCCGCAATACCTGCCGGTAGGCCTGGAGCGGCAGCTCCAGCAGGATCGAACCATGCTGTAATATCATGCCCTTATGGCGCATCTGGGCGCTGCCGACCACCTTTTTACCGGAAACCTGCAGTTCATGGGCCGAAGGCATATCGAAACAGGAGCCGGGAGCCAGCCCCGCGCCCCGCTTATGTTCCGGGCTGAGCTTCCCTTCAATCCCCAGGCTGGCGAAAGCATCCAGCAAGGCCCGGCTGATAAAGCAGTAGGCCGGCACCACTCCCGCAGGTATGAGATCGCGGTCGTCGGGAATAACCAGGCTGTAGGTGAGCTCCCGGTCGTGCAGCACCGCGCGCCCCCCGGTGGGGCGGCGGACCACATCTATGCCCAGGCGGCGGCAGGCAGCCAGGTCGGCCACCTCCGGAGCCTTCTGGAACCGGCCTATAGAGAGCGCCGGCGGCGACCAGCTGTAAAGGCGCAGCGCCGGAGGAGCTTCACCGGAGGCCGCTTCTTCTAGAATCTCCATGTCCCGCCGCATGTTTTCCTCTCCGGACATGGGCGGATCATAAATCAAGCGCCATAATTTGGCCAAGCAGCTAACCCTCCTCTCTCCGGCCCTCTCCAGAGGGCGAAAAAAAAGCAGCCTTTTATATATCATCGGAACCGGGGCGGAGATGGAACCCCGCCCCCAGCTCCTCAGGGAACGTTCTCTTCACGTATGAAGGCAAGGGCGGCGGCGGTTTCGGCGGCGCTCAAAGGGCGCGGGTAGTTATAGATTAGGCCGCCTGGCCTTTCATTAAAATAGGGGCGGTTGCAGCCGGGGCAGCCGCCGGTTTGAAAGGCCTCGCCCCCGCCGAGCAGGCGCCGCAGCTCGCGCTCACCGATCCCGAAGGAAACCAGCCGCCCTTTCCTGAAGCGCAAACCTGGCCATGAAATATGACCGCGCCGCAGCAGGTAGTAAAGCGCCTGGAGGCGGCGGTATGAACCCGGTTCGGGAGGCGGATGCCCCTCCAGCGGGGTCCCCTTGAGCGGCGTGAAAGCAAAAAGGCCCACCGTAATCTTTTCCCGCACCAACAGTTCGAGCAGCTGCGCCGCCTCCTCTTCGGTTTCGCCGAGACCGCAGATGATATGCGTGCTCATCCGGCCCGGCCAGAGGCGGGCGCACTTCCGGAGCAGGCGGAGACGTTTCTCAAAGCCGCCGCCCTTGTAACGGGCGGAGAGCTCTTCCGATACGGTATCGAGGGCGATGGAAATGCGCTCCGCTCCCGCATCAAAAAATAAAGCCGCCTCGGCAACGGAGTGAACAGGGGCGGAAAGTGATATGGGCAGGCCGGCCGCGCCGCTCAACAGCCGGATCAGCCCGGCCAGGGCGCTGCCGCCGCCCGGCTCGCAGACCGACTGCAGGCAGATCCGCTGCAGCCCCTTCCCGGCAGCCCGCTGCAGCCCGGCGATGACCTCTTCCCGCGGAAAAGGAGGCCAGCTTATCCGGCCGAGCCGCCCCGCCTTCCCGCCCGCTTCCCGCGCCTGCGGGCAGAAGGCACAGTTCATCAGGCATCCTTCACCGTGCAGCAGGTAGGCAGTTGTGGGCAGGGCCTCCGAACGCATCCTGGTCAGGCCCAGGCAGGCCGCAGTCCCCAGTGAAACACGGATCACAGCGCACAGCACTCCTCTCGCCAGATCACTTTCAGCCCCATCCCTAAGGCAAGCCTTCTCGCCGCAGCAGTGGGCTGGACAATTTTGTTAATCCCCACTCCCAGGGCCAGGCAGTCGAGATCCTCGCGGTAACTGCCGCCCGGGCGCATGCAGCCGAGGTAGAGGGGAGTCCGCGGAAAGAGAACCCGTGCTTCGGCCAGGACCTTCGCCACCTCGCCGGGAGGCGGCGGGGCAGCGCCGGCAAACTTTGTGTCCGGGGTGGGGCGGAAAACGATAAAGCTAATCGCCTCCGCCCCCTCCCGCCGCAGGATTTCCAGCGCCCGGTACTCGCTCTCGATCCGCCCGCCCATAATGCCGATGCAGATATGGGGCACCACGCGATTGTAGCGGCGCAGGCAGCGATAGGAGCGGAGATAATCATCAGGCGAGGCATCCAGGCCGTAGACCTCTTCGATTACCGCCCGGTCCGCCACGAAATCAAAGGAGACCACGCGGGCAATCCGCCCAATGGCGGCGGCATCTTCCATATCAACCAACCCGGGATGGAAGTT
>Ga0208823_1000900_pt1 | contig 24169 bp, 22 predicted proteins | sample AD_UKC075_MetaG_FD_184440 | JGI IMG/M metagenome (GOLD analysis project Ga0208823, IMG submission 184440) | Active sludge microbial communities of municipal wastewater-treating anaerobic digesters from USA - AD_UKC075_MetaG (SPAdes) (version 2) | ecosystem: Engineered > Bioreactor > Anaerobic >... | reverse complement strand
AGTCGGCGCGGATCCTGGTCAGAGTCTCCAGCACGTTGTACTGCACCACCTCGGCGATGGCCGATGCCGCGCCAGCGGTCGGGTCCAGGCCCGGCGGCTCCAGCGTCATCGCCAGCACCAGGCTGTCCTTCTTGCTCTGCGCAAAGGCGGCTGGCGCCAGGCCGGCAAGCGCAGTGCTGGCGGCGGCGCTGGCTGCGGCGGTCAATGCGGTGCGGCGGCGGATCATCGGCGGACTCCTTGGCGGTTTGTGCAGTGCATCACGATCGGCCGCATGGTAGCGGCGAGACCGGCGCGCCGACTTGCGTCAGGTCGTCTTGCGCATGTGCGCATGCGCGGACCGCACAAGGCGCGGGCAACCGTCTCAGGCGCCGGACAGCGGCCGCTGCGGGCCCAGGCGCCAGACGGCCGCGGCCATCGCCGGCGGCACCGGGCTGCCGGCGGCCGTGGCGGCGCCGGTGCGCAGGCTGTCGAGCAGGCGTTGCAGCGTGCCGGCATGCGGCAGCAGCGTGCCGTGGAACAGCACGCGGCCGGCGCGCAGCACCATCACGGTGGGAAAGGTTTCGATGTCCAGCGCATCGTCGCCCAGGGCGTCGGCATCGTCCTCGATGTCGATCCAGGCGAAGCGGGCGTCCGGATGCTGCGCCGCCACCTGGGCCAGCACCGGGCGGTAGGCGTCGCAGGTGGTGCACCAGCCGGCGCACAGGCAGGCCACCAGCAGGGCGTCGTCGTCCGGGTGCGGGGTCATGCGGGGCAGTCTGCCACGCCCGACTTCCGCAGCTACAGCATGCGTTGCACGGCCATGAAGTGGCACAGGCTGCCGGTGATCACGAACAGGTGCCAGATGAGGTGGCTGTAGGGCATGCGCCGGTCGAGCAGGAAGAACAGGCTGCCCAGCGAATAGGCCACGCCGCCGGCCACCACCAGGCGCAGCCCGCTGGGCGGCACCAGCAGCAGCGTGGGCTGGGCCACGGCCGCCACCAGCCAGCCGAAGCCCAGGTACAGGCCGGTGGACAGCAGTCGGTGGCGCAGCCGGCCGTCGAACTTCAGCGCCATGCCGGCCAGGGCCACCACCCACACCGCCGCCAGTGTGGCCGCGGGGTCCAGCGGCCCGGCGGTGTGGCCGTGCTGCAGTGCCAGCAGGCCGAAGGGCGTGAAGCTGCCGGCGATGAAGACGAAGATCACCGCGTGGTCGCACTTGCGCAGCCAGCGCTTGGCCGGCCCCACCGGCACCGCGTGGTAGGCCGCCGACACGCCATACATCAGCACCATGCTGGCGATGAAGACCTGCACGCCCAGCTCGCGCAGCGGGTGGCGCGCGATGTCCAGTTGCTGCGCCAGCGCCGGCACCGCCAGCATCGCCAACAGCAGGCCCGCGGCATGGCTGGCGGCATTGGCCCGCTCTTCCCGGCCGGTCTGGGTGAATGCGATGTCGTGCGCCACGTCGTGCTGCATGCGCCTGCCCCGATTGCGGCGGTGCTCCGACAGCCCCGCGCCTTGGCCTGGATGTCGGCTGCCGCGGCCCGGCACTGTGCGCCCCAGTTGTGTGCCGGGCATTGCAAATGAAAAAATGTGCAAACCCGTTTGCCACACCCGCGACGCCGCCGGTCGGGGCCGGGCCCGCACAATCTGCGCCACCATGCGCGTGCGCCCCCTGCCCTTGATGCCCCTCCCGCTGGCCTGCGCCGGCCTGCTGCTGGGCGCCAGCCCGCTGCTGCGCGCCCAGCCTGCCGCCGCCAGCCCGCCGCCGGCCGCCAGCGCGCCGGGCGCGGCGGCGTCCGCACCGCGCCCGGCGGCGCAGCGGCCCGCGCCGCCGGTGGCCCAGCCGGCGCCGCAGCAGGTCGAGATCACCGGCAGCAGTTCGCCCGACACCACCACCGACGAGCGCCGCCGCTCCACCGCCAGCCGCATCACCTACGGCCGCGAGGAGCTGGACCGCATGGGCGACGCCAGCCTGGGCGAGGTGCTCAAGCGCCTGCCCGGCGTGACGCTGGGCGGCCCGCCGGGGCGCGGCGGCCAGGTGCGCATGCGCGGCATGGGCGCGGGCTACACGCAGATCCTGATCGACGGCCAGCGCATGGCGCCGGGCTTCTCGCTCGATTCGATCGCGCCCGAGCAGATCGAGAAGATCGAGATCATGCGCGCGCCCGTGGCCGAGCACGGCACGCGCGCCATCGCCGGCACGATCAACGTGATCATGCGCAGCGACTTCAAGCGCAAGGCCAACGAGCTCAAGGTGGGCGGCGGCGCCGACGGCAGCGCGCCCCAGGTGGGCGCCAGCTGGGCGACCAACGGCAACGGCGAGTCGCTGGGCTACAACCTGTCGGCCACGGTCTTCCGCGGCGGGCAGGACAGCGCCACCGACACCCGCATCGTCGGCCTGAACACCGCCGGCGTCCCGGTGCTGGACCAGCGCACGCTGGGCAGCAGCGAGGCCCGGCGCAGCGGCCTGTTCGCCAATGCCCGGCTGCAGTGGCGGCTGGGTGGCGGCGACAGCCTGGACCTGCAGCCCTTCTTCAACGCGGTGCGCACCCGCAGCGACACCGTGTCGCGGCTGACGCAGGCGGTGGGCGTGAGCCCGCCTTATGACCTAGCCGTCGGCCGCAGCGACACCGACTGGACCATGGCCCGGGTGAATGGCAGCTGGACCACCAACACCGGCAGCGGCGGCCGGCTGCTGCTGCGCTTGGGCGGCCGGCTGTCCGACACCAGCACCCTGATCGACCGCCAGGAGACCGGCGGACGGGCCGGCGGCGGGCGCCACCGCATCGACGACAGCGGCAACCGCGAGCAGTCGGTCGACCTGAACGGCAAGTTCTCGCAGCTGATCGCCGACCGCCACAGCGCCAGCGCCGGCTGGGAGGCCGAGCGCACCACCCGCACCGACAGCCGCCGCATCACCCTGGACGGCTCGCCCGTGGGCGGCGACTTCGGCGAGGACCTGCAGGCCACCGTGCAGCGCCTGGCGCTCTATGCCCAGGACGAATGGGAATGGAGCAAGCAGTTCTCCTTCTACCTGGGCGCGCGCTGGGAGGGCATCGAGACCCGCAGCGACGCACTGCAGAACCGCCCCGCCGTGGCCAACCGCAGCGGCGTGTTCGCGCCGCTGGCGCACATGGTGTGGAAGTTCCCCGATGCGCCGCGCGACCAGCTGCGCGCCAGCCTGACCCGCAGCTACCGCTCGCCCAACCTCAGCCAGCTGGTCGGGCGCTACACCACCAACGCCGACTACGACAGCAGCCTGACCAACATCGCCAGCAAGCCCGACCGCGTCGGCAACCCGAACCTCAAGCCCGAGCTGGCCTGGAGCCTGGAGCTGGGCTACGAGCACTACCTGGACGCCGGCGGCGTGCTCAGCGCCAACGTGTACTTCAAGCGCATCGACGACCTCATCCGCAACGTGCGCAGCCAGGAGCCGCACCCCGAGACCGGCGTGCAGCGCTACGTGGCGCGGCCGCAGAACGTGGGCAGCGCCGACGCCGCCGGCCTGGAGCTGGAAGCCAAGGCGCGCCTGCAGGACCTGTGGCCCGGTGCACCGGCTGCCGTGCAGGGCATCAGCCTGCGCAGCAACGTGAGCTGGATGTGGAGCCGCGTGGACCAGGTGCCGGGCCCCGACAACCGCCTGGAAGGCCAGCCACCGTGGACCGCCAACCTCGGCGTCGACTGGCCGGTGCGCGGCCTGCCGCTGACCCTGGGCGCGAGCTTCAACTACACGCCGGGCTTCCGCGTGCAGGAGATCGACGACCGCTTCAGCCGGGTCGGCGCCAAGCCGGTGCTGGACTTCAACGCGCTGTGGAAGCTCAGCCCCGACACCAGCCTGCGCCTGACCGTGAGCAACGCCACCGCCCACCGCCACGACAGCGGCGCGACCACGTTCGCCGACGACGGCAGCGAGGCCAGCGACACCCGCACGAAGACGTTCACCACGGTCAACCTGCGGGCGGAGTTCCGGTTCTGATGGCGGTGCCCTGGCGGTCCGCCCACCCCCTGATCCGCAGGGCCGCCGGGCGCTGCGGGGCGTCGACCACCGCAGAATCCGGCGCGTTGTCGACGCGTGCAGTTCTGCACGGTCTGGCGCCACCTGGCGCCGCGCACACCAGGTGCCTCCGATGACCACCAAGCCGTCCACCCTCGCGCTGCGCATGGCCGCGCTGTCCGCCGCCTGGCTGCTGCAGGCGCCCGCCCAGGCCGGCCTGGTCAGCGGCAGCTGGGACCCGGCTTTCGGCGATGCCCTGTTCGGCCTGAGCTGGGCCGTGCATGCCGAGCTGCGCGTGCCCGACAACGCCTGCACCGACCTCTCCGGACCGCAGAGCACCACCAGCGGCGACTGCGCCGGCGCCACGCTGCTGGGCGTGTTCCTGCGGCTGTACGACTCGGCCTCCGGCGCGCCCGACTGGAGCAACCCGGCTTCCTACACCTCGTCGCTGTTCGACGCCGCCGCCTACGGCGTGTGCGACACCTCGGTCGCGCTCGATCCGGCCTACACCAGCCGCTGCGGCGCCTACTTCGGCAACTACTTCAACCTGCAGGCGCTGCGCATCGAAGGCGGGTCGGTGGTGGGGCTGCAGGCCGACGTGCTGGCGCCATTCGTCACCCAGGTCAGCTTCGGCGGCCCCACGCTGCTGCTGCCCACCAGCGCCCAGGGCCACGACTTCTCGCTGGCCTTCACGCTCAACGGCCCGCAGCTCACCTGCGTCACCTGTCCCGACGGCCCGGTGCAATCCCAGCTCGACGGCCTGCGCCAGTTCCTCGTGACCTACACCAGCAACGACACGAGCGCACCGAAGTTCCGGGACAGTGCCGGCAATGCCCTGGGCGTGCTGCTCGACCAGGACGGCAACGTGCTGGGCCGGTCGACCTCGATCAACGGCCCGCTGGCCGTGCCCGAGCCGGGCAGCCTGGGCCTGGTGGCCGCGGCGCTGGCCGCCAGCGCGCTGCTGCGTCGCCGCCGCGTCTGAGGCGGCGAGGGCCGCCGGCTATGCTGGTGCTCCCACAACAGGCGCCCGGGGCGCCCACAGGAGACACGGCATGTTCTCGCACGTGATGATCGGCACCAACAACCTCGACCGGGCCAAGGCCTTCTACGACGCCGTGCTCGGCACGCTGGGCGTGGCGCCCGGCGCGGTCGACCGCCACCGGGTGTTCTGGCGCACGCCCGCCGGCGTGTTCTCGGTCAGCCTGCCGATCAACGGCGAGCCGGCCACGTTGGCCAACGGCGGCACCATCGGCTTCGCCTGCCAGTCGCCCGAGCAGGCCCAGGCCTGGCACGCTGCCGGCGTGGCCAACGGCGGCAGCACCTGCGAAGACCCGCCGGGCGTGCGCGAGGGCGCGTCCGGCAAGCTGTACCTGGCCTACCTGCGCGACCCCGACGGCAACAAGATCTGCGGCTTGTACCGCATGCCCAAGACTTGATCGACCAGCCGCCGTCAGCGGGCCGGGCGCCGGGCTGGCGCACGCCGCCGCGGCGCGGGTGACGGTGCTGCGGGCGCCGGGGCTGCGGTGTCGGCCGCGGTGCCCTGATCGTCCAGCCACAGCAGGGTCTCGGCCTGGGCCATGAAGCGCTGCAGGTAGGCCGGCGACAACCGGTGCAGCTGCTGCAGGGCCTGCAGCATCAGGCGCTGGGAATTCAACGGCCCGGCCTGGCCGGGCTGGCGGCGGCTGGCGCGGCGCAGCTGGGCGTCCACCCGCAGCCGCGCCCAGCCGGCGCCGAACTGCCGCACCGCCCGCAGCTCGCCGGCCACGCCGCTGGCAGGCAGCAGCTCGGCGCACAGCGCGGCCAGCGGGCCGGGCGCGGCGGCCGGCGCCGCAGGGGTGGCCGGTGGCGGCAGCGCCAGGCGCTGCTGCAGGTCGTCCAGCAGCACGGCCAGGCGGGCGTCCAGGCGGGCACGCACGGCGGCGGCCTGGCCGGCGCGGCGCCGCGCCAGCGCGCTGGCGACGAGCAGGCGCACCGGCTCGTGCTGCGCCGCACCGGCCGCCTGCAGCGCGTCCAGGCGCGCATCGAGGGCGTCGCACGCGGCGTCGTGGCCCGCGTCGTCCGGCCCGGGGCTGGCGGTCATGCGGCTCAGCGCGCCGGTGCCCGGCCGCCGGCCGCCGCACGCGGCACGGTGGCCAGTTCCACCCGGCGGTTGCGGGCGCGACCGGCGGCGTCGGTGTTGGCGGCCACCGGGTGCTCGGGGCCGAACGCGGCGGCGAACAGCTGGGCCGACGGCAGGCCGGCCTCGACCAGGGTGCGGGTGACGGTCAGCGCCCGCTGGGCCGAGAGTTCGAGGTTGTCGTCGAAGGCGCGGTTGCCCTGGCGCAGCAGGCGGTCGTCGGTGAAGCCGCTGACCATCAGCAGCTCGTCGCGCTCGCGCAGATAACCCGCCAGCGGCGCGGCCAGGGTGTGCAGCAGCTGCCGGCCCTCGGGCTGCAGCTGGTCGGAATTGGGCGCGAACAGCACGTGGCCGGCAATGCCGATGCGCCCGTCCACCAGGGTGATGCGGCCGGCGGCCAGCGGGCCGGCCAGCGCCTGCTCCAGGGTCTGGCGGCGCTGCTGCTCGGCCTGGCGGCGCTGCACCTCGGCGTCGAGCCGGCTGGCCAGCTCCATCTGCACGCCGATCACCAGCACCAGGATCAGCACGAAGGCGCCCAGCAGGCCGGCCATCAGGTCGCCGAAGACGGCCCACACCGGCGCGCTGCCCTCCAGGGCCGCGTCGTCGCCGTCGACCAGGTGCTCGGGTGTCACGCCGCCTCGCCCGTGGCCGACGCCACCCGCCGCGCGGCCTGCTGCAGCTCGTCGACGATCTGCTTCTGCGACAGCAGGCTCAGCTCGATGATCTCGCGCGCCTGGGCCACGCTGTAGGCCAGCTGCTCGTCGCTGCGCTGCTGGCTGCGCGCCAGTGCCGCCTCCACCTGCGCCAGCTGGCCGACCAGGGCGGCGTTGCTGTCGCCGAAGCGGCCCACCGCCGCGCCGAAGGCCTCGCCCAGGCTGGCCAGCTCGACCGCGCCGGCGGCCACCTGGCTGCCGGCGTCGGTGACCCGGCCCGTGGCATCGCCCACGCGGCCCGAGGCCTCGACCACCTGGCCGGCGGCCTGCGCCACCTGGCCCGAGGCCGCCACCACCTGGTCGGACGCCGCCGCCACGCGGCCCGAGGCGTCGGCCACCTGCGCCGAGGCGGCCGCCACCTGGCCGGCGGCACCGGCCACGCCGTCGGCCACCTGGGCCACGGCCTGCGCGGCCAGCGTGGCGCTGCGGGCGGCCTGGGCGTCGAAGCGCTGCACGGCCTCCTGCAGCTGCTGCTGCGCCGCGGCCACCAGGCTGTCGATGGCGCCGCGCTGGTCGGCGGCGGTGCGGCCGGCCGCGTCCAGCAGGGCCTGCAGGGTGGCGGCCGTCTGCGCGCGCTCCTGCTGAAGCGCCTGGTCACGCGCCAGGCTGTCGCTGAGCTGCTGGCGCAGCGTGGCCATGGCCTCGGCCGCGGCGCGCGGCGCCTCGCCGGCGGCCTGCAGCAGGCGGCCCACCTCGGCGGCGGTGGCGCGGGTCTGCGCGCCGGCATCGGCATGCATGGCCTGCACCGCTGCCTGCAGCGTGGCCGCCAGCGCCTGCTGCTGCGCCAGTGCCTGCGCGCCATGCTGCAGCCAGTCCTGCTGCAGGCGCTCGGCCATGGCCTGCAGCGGCGTGGCCAGCGCGTCCAGGCGCAGGGCGTCGCGTTCGGCCAGGTCGGCCAGCAGGCGGCGCTGCGCCGCGTCCACGGCCGCCAGCAGCGCCGCCTGGCGCTCGGCATCGCGCGTGGCCAGGCCGTCCAGCAACTGCTGCTGGGCACCGCCCACCGTGGCCAGCAGCTGGCGCTGGGCATCGTCGGCGTGCTGTTGCCCGGCCTGCTGGCGGCTGTCGATGGCCAGCAGCAGCTGCTGCTGGCCGGCCTGCAGCGCCGCCAGCGTGTCGCTGCCCTGGCGCGCCAGCGTGTCGCTGAAGCCGGCCTGCCCGGCCTGCAGCGCGGCGGCCAGGGCGGCGCTGTCGGCGCGCTGCCGGTCCAGCGCGGCCTGCCAGTGCGCGGCCACGCCGTCCACGGCCTGGTTGAAGCGGGCGGCCAGGCCGTCGAGCTGCTGCTGCACCAGGTCGGCCACCCGGCCCTGGTGGGCGCTGGCCTCGCGGGTGATGGCGGCCATCGCCGCGTCCACCGCCGGGGCGATGGTGGTGCCGGCCAGGCGCGCGCTTTCGGCCAGGCCGTCGCGCAGCGACGCCCCCACCGACGCGGCCAGTTCCGCATGCGTGGCCTGGGCGCCCTGGTGGAAGCGCCCCTGCCCGTCCAGCAGCTGCGCGCCCAGCACCTGCTGCTGCGCGGCCAGGGCCTGCACGGCGCTGCGCAGCTCGCCGGCCAGCGCCGGCAGGGCCGCGGCGTGCTGCTGCTGGGCTGCCGCCTGCTGCTGCTGCGCCGCCGCCAGGGCCTGCAGGGCGGCCAGGGTCTGGGCGTGCTGCGCGGCCTGGCGCTCGGCGTCGTGTTGCTGGCGTTCAGCCTCGCGCTGCTGCCGGGCGGCCCGGCGGCCGGCGGCGCCCAGGGCCTGCAGGTGGCTGCCGACCAGGGCGTCAAGCTGGCGGCCGGCGCGGGCCCGGGCCCGCCGGCACAGCGCCGTGGCCAGGCCCAGCGCTGCCGACGCGGCCACGCCGGCCACGCTGGTGCCGAAGGCCAGGCCCAGGCCCTGCACCGGTGCCATCAACGCGCTGCGGATGGTCGCCAGGTCGCTGCTGGTCTGCAGCGCCAGGGCCGCGCCCTTGAGCGTGGCCACCATGCCGACGAAGGTGCCCAGCATGCCCAGCAGCACCAGCAGGCCGGTGAGGTAGGGCGCCAGCACCGGCCCGGGCAGCGGCGTGCGGGCACCGTCGATGCGGCTGCGCACGGCCGGCCGCAGGGCCGCGGGCACCTGGCCCAGCCAGCCCGCCAGGGCGTCGTCGGTGGCCGGTGCGGAGCCGGCCTGCAGGGTGTGCAGGGCCTGCTGCAGCGCGGCGGTGGCGCGGTGGAAGCGCCGCAGCTCCAGCCCGCCGGCGATGTAGACCAAGGCGATCAGCGCGGTGGCGGCCAGCGCCAGCGGGCTGGACGTGACGTAGCCCGCCGCCACCCAGGCCACGCCGGCCAGGCCGGCGGCGAAGACGGCCGGCGCCAGGCGGGTGCTGGCGATGTCGGTGGGGGCGGCGGTGGCGGCCTCGGTGCGCGCGGGGGCCGGGCTCATGCCGCCTCCTGCCGCAGCGCGTCCAGCAGGCCGTGCAGCGGCTGCAGGCGCAGGTCCAGCTCGGCCAGCAGCAGCTGCTGCTGGTCCTGGTGGAAGCGCAGGCGCCAGCCGGGGTCGCCGCTGTCGCGCAGCGTGCGCAGGCGCTGCGCCAGCGGCGCCACCAGGCCGGCCAGCAGGCTGCGCTCGCGGCCGGCGAGGGCCGCCTCCAGCGTGGCGTCCAGTGCGGCCAGGCGGGCCTGGGCAGGTGAGCCGGCGGCCAGCGCGGCACGCAGGCGGGCGCGCAGCGGCGGCACGGCGGCGGCCATCGCCCGCTGGCGCGCCTGCGCGGCGCGGCGGTAGGGCGCCACCTCGTCCTCGCCCGCCAGCCCGGGGGCGGTGGTGGCGCTGGCCTGGCCGGGCAGGTAGACCGGGTCGGTGGTGATCTGGCGGGTCATGTCGGCCTGCAAGCGGGTCAGGGCCTGGGCCAGCACGGCCACGGGCGGCGCGCCGGTGGCGCCATCGGCCACCGGTGCGGGCGGCTGCACCAGTGCGGCCGACAGGTCCACCGCGTCGGTCCAGGCCAGCCACTGGCCCAGGCGCTCGGCCACGGCGTCGTCGGCCGGTGCCGGCGGCACGCGCCCGGGGCGGGCCTCGGCGGTCCAGCCGGCCAGCAGGCGGCGCAGTGGCGTGCTGTTGAACGGGATGTGCGGCGCGCCCGGCGCCGTTCCGATGGTCGACCGCAAAGCTCGTCCGCCCGCTGAAAAAGGGGCGGAGTCTAACGCGGCGCCCGGCGCGGCCCGGCGGCCACGACCCCGCCGCTCAGGGCCGGGGCGCGGCCAGAAAGTCCACGGCCAGGCCCATCGCGCGCTGGCGCAGCGCGTCGGTCTCGACCAGCAGCTCGTGCTGCGCGCCCTCGACCACCAGCGGCCCGCCGCCCGGCCCGCCGCAGCCCGCGCCCGGGCGCGCCTCGGCCAGGCGGCGGCAGAAGGTCTCGGCGCCGCTGTTCAGCACGATCCGGTCATCGCCGGCCACGATCACCCGCAGCGGCGTGGTGATGGCGCCGGCATCCTCGCGCGCGGCGCGGGCGGCGTCGCAGCTGCGGGCGATCCAGCCCCAGCTGGGCGCGCCCAGCTGCGTCGTCGTCACCGTGGCACCGACCGCGTTCATGCGCGCGGTGCGCACGTCGCTGCCGGTGTAGATGTTGTCCTTCAGCGGCGCCGGCGCGTAGCCCTGGCCGCCCAGGTGCCGGCTGGCGCCCAGGCCCACCGCCACCGCGCCATGGGCCAGCAGGCTGCAGCTGAAGAGCTCGGCCGACAGCCCCGGCACCAGGCCGGCGATGCCCAGCATCGGCGAGGACAGCACCGCCGCCTGCACCCGCGCCACCGACGGCCGGCCCGACTCGAGGTAGCGCGCGGTGATCGCCCCGCCCATCGAGTGCGCCCACAGCAGCACCCGCGCATGGCCGGCAGGCAGCACCTCGGCACTGATCCAGGTGTCGAGGTCGGCCACGTAGTCGTCGAAGCGCTCGACATGGCCGATGTCGGGCTGGCTGCGCACCGCCGGCTCGCGCTCGGACTGGCCCTGGCCGCGGTGGTCGTGGATGTAGACGCTGAAGCCGTTGTGCCAGAGGTCGTGCACCACTTCCCTGTACTTGAGCATGGCCTCGGTGCGGCCCGACACCAGCACGATGGCGCCGCGCTCGGCGGCGCGGTCGGCCTGCAGGAAGCGGCGCGCCGCCAGCGCCAGCCCGCCCTGGCCGGCCAGCGTCGCCGCGCTGGGCCCAGAAGGCGTCGATGGCCGCCGGCACCGTGGCGCCGCGCAGGTCGTCCTCGGTGGTCAGGCGCAGCGGCTGCGCGCCTGCCGCGGTGGCCAGGGCCAGCCAGGCCGCCGTGGCCGCAGCGGCCACCCATCCTGTCGCCCTGCCCGTCACCCTGCCTGTGTGTCGTGCGCCCATCTGCTGCTCCTGTCGCTGCTGTTGGCGGCGCAGTCTGGCATGGACGCGTCCGGCGCACGTCAGGCAGGCTGCGGTTGCGCCGCACGGGGCAGCGCCAGCAGCGCCAGGCATTGCCGCGCCACCGCCTCGGCCGGCGTCTGCGGGCGCGGGCCCAGCAGGGCGTCGAGCCGGCTGCCGTCCAGCCGGTGCGGGCGTTGCCACAGGTCGCGCATCTCGAACAGCGCCCGCAGCATCGGCGAGAAGGGCGTGGCCAGGCGCAGCAGCGGCCAGGGGAACGATGCGGCGCGCAGCGGCCGGCCCAGCGCGGCCTCGAAGGCCTGCTGCAGCTGGGCGCCGGTCAGCGTGAGGCCGGCGTGGTGCAGCACCGCATGCGCCGGCAGGGCGGCCGGGTCGCGCCGCGCCAGCTCAGCGACGCGCACGAAGTCCAGGGCCAGGTCGGGCAGCCAGGCCCAGGCATGGTCCACGTCGGCCGGGCCCATCTGCGTGAAGCGCCCGCGCGCCAGGGCCTTGCCCATCGCCAGGTCGACCCAGGTGCCGGCGTCGCCGAGAAAGTCGCCGGCGCGGATCACCACGCTGCGCACGCCGCCGGCCTCAGGACTGGCGGCATCGGCCAGCGCCTGTTCCAGCGCGATGCGCTGCGCCGCCTTCGGGTGGGTGGCGGCAAACGGCGTGGTCTCGCTCAGCACCGCCGGCAACTGGTTGCCGAAGTTGTAGACATTGCCCGGCAGCATCAGCAGCGCGCCGGTGGCCCGGGCCAGCGCCAGCGTGGCCGTGGTGATCGGCGGCAGCAGGGTGGCCCAGCGGGTGTAGTCGGGGTTCAGTGCATTGACGATCACGCCCACCCGCGGCACGGCGGCGGAGATGGCCGCCACCCGCCTGGGCACCAGCCAGCCGACGCTGAGCCGGCAGATCGCCGCGCTGGAGGCGCAACTCGGCGCGCCGCTGTTCGCCCGCGGCAGCCGGCGCCTGCAGCCCACCGCCGCCGCGCTGGCCCTGGCCGAGCCGGCGCGGCGCATGGCCGCGGCCGCCCAGGCCTGCGCCCTGGCCGCCGACGCCGCCACCGCGGCCGACGACGACCTGGCCGGCAGCGTGCGCATCACCGCCAGCGAGGTGGTCCAGCGCGGAGGTGCTGCCGCCCTGCTGGCCGGCCTGGCGCGGCGCCACCCGCAGATCCAGGTCGAGCTGGTGCCCGGCGACACGCTGAGCAACCTGCTCGAACGCGAGGCCGACATCGCCGTGCGCATGCTGCGGCCCACGCAGGGCACGCTGATCACCCGCCACATCGCCGACTGGCCGCTGGGCGTCTACGCCCACCGCGACCTGCTGGCCGCCCACGGCGGCCCGCCGACCCCCGCCACCATGGCGCAGCACCGCTGGGTGGGCATGGACCAGTCGACCCAGCTGCTCGACGGCTTCCGCGCCGCAGGCCATGCGGTCGACCGGCGCTTCTTCGCCTTCCGCTGCGATGCGCAGCCGGTCAACCTGGCGATGGTGCGGGCCGGCGTGGGCATCGGCATCGTGCTCCAGCCGCTGGCCCGTCGCACGCCCGACCTGGTGCCGGTGCTGACCGAGCTCAGCCTGCCGGTGCTGCCGGTGTGGCTGACGGCGCACCAGGCGCTGCGCGCCAGCCGCCGGCTGCAGGTCGTCTTCGATGCCCTGGCCGAGGGCCTGTGCGCCTGGGGCGAGGCCGTTCCGGCTTGACGCCGGGCAAGCCGGCCGCCACCGGCTGGTGTTGAATCCGGGTGGACCACCCAACCCGAGGAGACCCCGCATGTCCGGCACCGACAACTTCCGCGACCTGACCCGCCATGTCAGCACCCACCTGGCCAGTCTGCGCACCAGCACGCCCGGCGTGATGAAGGCCTTTGGCGAACTGGGCCGCGCCGCCACCGCGCCCGGCGCGCTGGACGCCAAGACCAAGGAGCTGATCGCCCTGGCCCTGGGCGTGGCCGCCCGCTGCGACGCCTGCATCGGCTTCCACACGCAGGCCCTGGTGAAGCTGGGCGCCACCCGGCAGGAGGTCGACGAGGCCCTGGGCGTGACCACCTACATGGGCGGCGGCCCGTCGCTGATGTACGCCGCCGGCGCGGTGGCGGCCTTCGACGAGGCGCTGCGCAACGCGGCGGCGTCGACCGCCTGATCCGCCTGAGCGCTACGTCGGGCCGGCGAAGGCGGCGCGGATGCGCTCGATGCGCGCCCGGTTCACGCCCAGGTCGCTGGCGCCCAGGCGCGAGGCCGAGCGCACCTGGATCACGCGGTGCGCCGGGTCGGCCCAGAACTCGGCGTCGTCGACGAAGCCCAGCCAGCGCGTGGTGAAGCGCACGTAGAGGTAGTCGGCGCCGTGGGTCACCACCTCGGCGCCGGGCATGGCCTGCAGCACCAGGCGCAGGCGCAGCAGGGCCTCGCCGGGCGAGCTGCGCGCCGGCAGCGGCAGCGGGGCGATCTGCGCCATCTGCTGCATCGGGTGGCCGGTCCACAGCATGGCCTGGCTGGACACGCTGTTGGCCGTGGTCGACGGCGCCTTCAGGCGGCCGTCGTGCACGCCCAGGTCGGTGGGCGGCGTGCCGGCCAGCAGGCCCAGCTGGCCGGCGGCCAGCACCGCCACCGCGATGGCACCGATCACCACGGCAGTCGCCTTGAACGGCCCGGCCGCGCTCACTGCGCCGCGCTCGGCGTGGCGCCCGACTCGGCGCTGGCCGCGTCCAGTGCCGCGATGTCGGCCGCCGACAGCGCCAGCCGCGCCGCGCCGGCCAGCTCGGCCCACTGCTGCGGGCTGGTGGCGCTGACGATGGGCGCGGTCAGCCCGGGGCGGTGGATCTGCCAGGCCAGCGCCACCTGGGCCGGCGTGCTGGCGTGGGCCTGGGCCAGCGCGTCCAGCGCGGCCAGCACGCGGTCGCCGCGTTCGCCCAGGTAACCCTTGATGCCGCCGCCGCGCGGGCTCTTGGTCAGGTCGGCGGCGCTGCGGTACTTGCCGCTGAGGTAGCCCTTCGCCAGGCCGTAGAAGTTGATCACGCCCAGGCCTTCGGCGCGGCACAGCGGCTCCAGCGCCGCCTCGTAGACCGCGCGGTCCATCAGGTTGTAGTGCGGCTGCAGGGTCTCGTAGCGCGGCAGGCCCAGACGGGCGCTGGTGGCCAGGGCCTCGGCCAGGCGGGGTGCGCTGTAGTTGCTGGCGCCGATGGCGCGCACCTTGCCCTCGGCGATCAGCTCGCCGAAGGTCGACAAGGTCTCCTCCAGCGGCGTGGCGCCATCGTCGTCGTGGCTCTGGTAGAGGTCGATGCGGTCGGTCTGCAGCCGGCGCAGCGAGTCGTGCACGGCCTCGCGGATCCAGGCGCGGCTCAGGTTGCAGGCGCGGCCCTCGGCGGCGCCGGGCATGGTGGGCATGGGCTTGCCGACCTTGGTGGCGATCAGCACCTGGTCGCGCTTGCCCGGGTTGGCCGCCAGCCACCGGCCGATCAGCGTTTCCGATTCACCCCCGGTGTGACCCGGCACCCAGCGCGAATAGACGTCGGCGGTGTCGATCAGGTTGAAGCCGCTGTCGACGAAGGCGTCGAGCAGGCGGAAGCTCATCGCCGCATCGGCCGTCCAGCCGAAGACATTGCCGCCGAAGACCAACGGTGCGGTGGCGAGGCCGGAGCGGCCGAGCGGTCGTTGTTGCATGGGGTGATCTCCACGTGGGCGGCCATGCTCGCACAGCCGGGGCGGGCCTGCATTCAAGCCGTGGCCCGGCCGGCCGACAACAAGGTGTTCACCTGCGCCTTGCCCATGGCCGCCTTCTCCCGACCCGCCGTGCTGCTGCTTGGCCTGATGCTTGGCCTGCTGCAGCCCGCGCAGGCGCAGACCACCCTGCGCGAGCAGGAGATCGCCCAATGCCAGCCGCAGGAAGTGGCCACCTGGGGCGACGGCCGCGACCGGCGCGTGGCTGCCGCGCAGCTGCTGCTGGCCTACCGCCACGACGATGCGCCGCCCTGGTTCTGCCCGGCCCAGGTGCTGGGCGTGGTGCAGCGCGCGGCGCAGGCCTGGTCGGCCTGCGGCATCGGCGTGCAGGTGCAGGCCGTCGAGCCCGGCGGCCGCGTGCCGCCCGGCGCGGTGCTGGTGCTGTGGAGCGATGCTGCTGCCGGCGGCAACTTCGGCCTGGCCAACCTGGGCACGCACAGCCTGGCGCTGGGCCCGGCGGCCTTCCGTGCGCTGAACCAGCGCAACCCGGCGCACCCGGCGGCCGACACGCTGCAGATGGTGGTGTCGCACGAGATGGGCCATTTCTTCGGCCTGATGGCGCATTCGCGCCGCTGCGTCGACGTGATGAGCTACTACGACAACGGCCGCGGCGAGCGCTGCTTCACCCGCGAGGGCGGCATGCCCGCCACCCGTGGCGACTACCGCGCCCTGCTGCCCACGGCGTGCGACATCGCCCGCTGCCGGGCCTTGAACGCGCCGCCGCTGGCCGCCACGCTGGGCGCACGCTGACGCTGTTGCGGCGGTCGGCTGCGCGACAGCGCCGGCCGGACCCGGCGCCGTAGGCTGGGCCTCCATCCCCCGGAGGCCGCCATGCCCGACTACACCGACTACCGCTGCCTGCGCGTGCAACTGGCCGGCGGCATCGCCCGCGTCACGCTGGACAACGGCGCCATCAACCTGCTGGACAAGCCGCTGTTCAAGGAACTGCTGCGCCTGACCGACGACCTGGCCGCCGACGACGCGGTGCGGGTGGTGCTGCTGTGCTCGGCCAACCCGGACTTCTTCATCGCCCACTTCGACGTGGGCCTGATCCTGCGCTTTCCGGCCGATGCACCGGCGGCCGACGCGCCACCGGCGCCGCTGTCGCCCTTCCACCGCATGGCCGAGGCCTGGCGCACCATGCCCAAGGCCACCATGGCGGTGGTGGAGGGCCGTGCGGGGGGTGGTGGCAGCGAGATCGCACTCTCCTGCGACATGCGCTTCGCGCTGCGTGGCAAGGCCGTGTTCAACCAGCCTGAGGTTGCGCTGGGCATCCTGCCCGGCGGCTCGGGCACGGTGCGCCTGGGCCGGCTGCTGGGCCGCAGCCGGGCGCTGGAGGCGGTGCTGGGCTGCGACGACATCGACGCCGACACGGCCGAGCGCTGGGGCTGGGTCAACCGCACGCTGGATGCCGACGCGCTGTTGCCGCATGTCGAGCGCCTGGCCGCGCGCATCGCCAGCTTTCCGCCGCATGCGGTGGCTGCCGCCAAGGCCAGCGTGCTGCGCGCCGAGCACGGCGTGGGGCCCGACCTGCAGGCCGAGGCGCTGGGCTTCCAGGGCACGCTGGCCGAGGCCTCCACGCGGGACGCGATGCAGCGCTTCGTCGACGGTGCCGGGCAGACGCCCGCCGGCGAGGCGCGGCTGGGCGCGCTGTGCGCCGAGCTGCACGCACCACCGCCTGCGGCGGGCTGATTCTCGACGTCAATGGCGCTGTCTGCCGACCACACGAAGCAGACCCGCCACTGCTGGTTGATGCGAATGCTGTGCTGCCCCTTCCGGTCATCCTTCAGGGCCTCGAGGCAGTTGCCCGGCGGCACCTTCGGATCGTCGAGCACGGCTGACCATTCCAGTTGCGCCAGCTTGCGCAGGGCGGGGCGCTCGATGTTCACCCAGCGCTTGACCCGCCTTCCCTCGAAGAGCGCAAGCGTGTCCTTGCACTTGAAACTCTTGATGGTCACGGCGGTCGGTAGCAACGCGCCGCGTGCATCGCTTCAAGCGCAGAAGGGCCACGGCCTCCCCGCCCTGTCGGGAGGCCGCACGGCGACCGGCTCAGGCCGCGCCCCGCGCAAAGCGGTGCACCGCCACGGCCCGCGCGCCGAAGCCGCCGCTGAGCAGGCCCAGCAACGCGCTCATCGCCAGAACGAAGACCGGATCGTGCAGCACCGGGGCGTGCACGCCTGCCGCAAAGCCCAGCACGAACTTGGCGACGAAGATGCTCACCAGCAGCGCCATCGGCCACCAGCTGCCCGGCACCCGCACCAGCGCCCCGACGCGGGCCATGCCGGCCGGCGACACCAGCCGGGCGCCACCGAAGGCCGCCAGGGTGTAGGCCTTCACCCAGATCAGCAGCGCCAGCGCATCGACGCCGAAGGCCGAGGCCACGCCGTACAGCGAGAAGGCGAACATCGCCACCGCGATGGCCACCGGCACCGCCGGCCGCACGGTGCGCGCGCGCGACAGCCGCCAGCCCAGGGCCAGCAGGCCCAGCAGCACGGCGGGCACCCAGGCGGGGATCGAAGCAAGGATCGAGGCGGGCATGGCAGGTCTCCGGTGAGGCGTTGCGGTGACCCGGACTGTGGCGATGCGGCGCCTGCGCCGCCATTGCACTGCGACGAAATGGCGGGTGGTGGCGCGAATTGCGGGCCGGTGGGCGCACGTCGACACGCCGCCCGCCTACGCCCCCGCCACCGTGAACCCCACCCGCGTCGTGCCGCTGGCGCTCTCGGCCAGCGTCCGCCCCGCATGCATGCGCGCAATCGCCGCCACGATGGCCAGGCCCAACCCGTGGTGCTGGGCGTCCTCGCAGCAGCGGGCCTCGTCGACGCGGAAGAAGCGGTCGAACAGGCGGGGCAGATGCTCGGATTCGATCGCCGCGCCGCGGTTTTCGACGACCAGTTGCACCTGCTGCGTGTCTGCGGCCGGCGCAATGCCGATCACCACCGTCGACCCCGGCTCGGCGAAGCGCGTGGCATTGCCCAGCAGGTTCGACAGCGCGCGCTTGACCAGGGGCTCGTCGACCGGCAGCGTGGCATCGCCCTCGATGCGCAGGGCCAGGCCGGCGTCTTCCAGCGTGGCCTCGTGGAACTCGCTGACCTGGGCCGCCAGGCCGGCCAGGCTGACCGGCGCACCGCGCCGGGCGGTGACGCCGCGGTCGGCCTGCGACAGGAACAGCATGTCGTTGACCAGGGCCGACAGGCGCTGCATCTCCTCCAGGTTGCTCTGCAGCGTCTCGCGCAGCGCCTCCGGGCTGCGCTCGCGCGACAGCGCCACCTCGGTCTGGCCGATCAGCGTGGCCAGCGGCGTGCGCAGCTCGTGCGCCACGTCGGCGTTGAAGGCCTCCAGCTGGCCATACGCCTGTTGCAGCCGGTCCATCAGGGCGTTGAACTGGGTGATCCAGGGCAGCAGTTCCTCGGCCGGGTCGGCCAGCGCCAGTCGCTGGTGCAGCTGCTGCGGCGAGATGGCGCGCGTCTGCTGCGCCAGGTCGCGCACGGGGTGCAGCGCATGGCGCACGGTCCAGCCGGTGATCAGCGCCACCAGGGCGCCGGCGAGCAGCACGGTGGTGGCCATGCCTGCGGCCCAGCGGCGGCCGATCAGCGCGTCGGCGGTGTAGTCGACGGTGTAGCGGGCACGCAGCTCGCCGCCGGCCACGCCGGGCGCCGGAATGCTGAAATCGTGCTCGCGCAGGTGGTTCGATGTGTTCAGCGCCGGTGTGCGGTGGTCGGTGTACAGCAGCCGGCCCGCGCCGTCGCGCACTTCCAGGCAGCTGCCGGCACGCATCGGTGCGTCGGTGGCCAGGCGACGCAGCACGGCAGCCTCGCCGCCGTTGCGCGCCTCCAGCGCCAGCAGGTCGGCCACCAGCTCCGAGCGCAGTTCCAGGTCGACCCGGTTGCGCTCCTTGACCATCATGCCGACGAAGAACCACGACGCCGCCGACAGCGCGCCCAGCAGCAGCATGGTCAGCAGGGCGAGCTTCTTCGACAGCCGCGTGGCGATCGAATGCGAGCACAGCACGGACGGGCAGCTGGTCATGCCGCCCGGTCCTCCAGCACGTAGCCCATGCCCCGCACGGTGTGCAGCAGCTTGTGCTGGAACGGGTCGTCCAGCTTGGCGCGCAGGCGGCGCACGGCCACCTCGACGATGTTGGTGTCGGAGTCGAAGTTCATGTCCCACACCTGCTCGGCCAGGGTGGTGCGCGAGAGGATCTGGCCGCGCCGGCGCAGCAGCAGGGCCAGCAGCTTGAACTCCTTGGCGGTCAGGTCGAGCCGGGTGGCGCCGCGCTCGGCGCGCCGGCTCAGCAGGTCCAGCCGCAGGTCGGCCAGGTTCAGCTCGGTGGCCGGCTGCGGCGCCTGCTGGCCGCGGCGCAGCAGGGCGCCCACGCGGGCCAGCAACTCGCTGAAGGCGAAGGGCTTGACCAGGTAGTCGTCGGCGCCGTTCTCCAGGCCGCGCACGCGGTCCTCCACCCGGTCGCGGGCGGTCAGCATCAGCACCGGCAGGGCGCGCTTCTCCGCACGGATGGCCTGCAGCACGCCGAAGCCGTCGACGCCGGGCAGCATCACGTCCAGCAGCACCAGGTCGTAGTCGCCGCCCAGGGCCAGGCGCCGGCCCTCGATGCCGTCGTGGGCCACGTCCACCACATGGCCGTTCTCGCCCAGGCCCTTGTGCAGGTACTGCGCAAGCTTGACCTCGTCCTCGATCACCAGCAGTCGCATGGGCGCGCATGGTGCCACCGGCGCGGCCGGCGGTGGATGACATTGCTGTCATGTGGCCGCCACCCTGCAAACAGCGTGGCCCCATGCGCACAACTGCGTAGCTGCGGGCGGCGCCCGGCGCGGAATACTGCCGCCCAGCATGACCACGCCCGCGCCCGCCGCCCCGCCCGCCCCGCCGGCTGCTCCCGCCGTGCCATGGCCGGCACCGGCGCCGCCGCGCCGCACCCGGCGCGCCCTGCTGTGGGCGGCCCTGGTGGTGCTGCTGCTGGTGGCGCAGTCGCTGCTGGTGGTGCTGACCCTGCGCCACGAGCAGACCCGCGCCCAGGAGCGCACCGAGGACATGGCCAGCGCCGTGCAGGGCGAGCTGCGCCGGCGTGCGCAGATCCTGCTGCAGGGCATGCAGGGCCTGCAGAGCCGCGAGGTCGACACCCAGCCCTGGGCGCACCTGGCCGAGCTGCTGCTGCGCAGCCAGCGCGAGATCGGCCGCATCGAGCGCCGCGACGCCGCGCTGCGCATCGTCGAGGCGGCCGACTCGCCGTTCCGCTCGCCGCTGTTCCAGCGCATGTCGCGCGCCGAGATGGCGCTGGAGGCCGAGGTCGCCTGCGGCATCGCCCGCCGCCTGGCCGCGCCGGCCTTCTCGCGCAGCCTCTTCCTGCCCCTGCCCAGCGGCCTGGGCGTGGAGGTGGTGGAGGTGTGCGTGCCGGTGCAGCAGGCCGGGCAGATGGTGGGCTTCACCGTGGCCACGGTGCTGCTGGGCGAGTGGCTGGACGAGGTGCGCGGCGCCGACCCCGGGCGCAGCCACGAGCTGTCCTTCGTCGAGGGCGACGGCACCCGGCTGGCACGCAGCGGCGCGGTGCGCGGGGCCGGCGTCTACGTCGCCGAGCGGGTGGTCGACCTGCCCGGCGCCCAGCTGCAGCTGCGGGTGGACGCCACCGAGCGCGGGCCCAGCCTGATTCCCAACCTGGCCACGGCCCTGGTGCTGGGGCTGTCGATGGCGCTGTTCGGCGTGGTGCTGCTGCTGGTGCGCGACGCCCGCCGCCGCGCCGCGGCCGAGGAGGCGCTGGCCGAGTCGCTGGGCTTTCGCAAGGCGATGGAGGATTCGCTGCTGACCGGCCTGCGCGCCCGCGACCGCCAGGGCCGCATCGTCTACGTCAACCCGGCGTTCTGCCGCATGGTCGGCTTCAGCGCCGAGGAGCTGCAGCGCTCGCCGCTGCCGCCGTACTGGCCGCCCGAGCGTGTGGCCGACTACCAGCGTCGCCAGGCCGAGCGGCTGGGGCCCGGCACGGGGGACGCCAGTGGTCCGTCCGAAGGCTACGAGACCGTCTTCATGCGCAAGGACGGCGAGCGCTTCCCGGTGATGATCTACGAGGCGCCGCTGGTCACCGGCACCGGCAAGCAGACCGGCTGGATGAGTGCGGTGCTCGATTTGTCGGCGCAGCGCCGGGTCGAGGACCTGTCCCGCCAGCAGCAGGAGCGGCTGCAGGCCACCGCCCGCCTGGCCAGCGTGGGCGAGATGGCCTCGCTGCTGAGCCACGAGCTGAACCAGCCGCTGGCGGCGATCGCGAGCTATGCCACCGGGTCGCTGAACCTGCTGGAGGAACCTGCGGACCCCGAGCTGCTGCCGTCCCTGGCACACGCGCTTCAGCGCATCGCCGAGCAGGCCGAGCGCGCCGGCCGGGTGATCAAGAGCGTGCACGACTTCGTGCGCCGCCGCCACCAGGCGCACGAGGTCATCGGTGCGGACCTGCTGATCGAGTCGGTGCTGCCCCTGGTGCGGCTGCAGGCGCGCAAGAGCGGCGCCCATGTGGCGCTGGACATCGTGCAGCCGCCGCCGCGGGTGCGGGTGGACCGCACCATGGTCGAGCAGGTGCTGCTGAACCTGGCGCGCAACGGCATCCAGGCGATGGAGGCCGACACGCCGCTGGACCAGCGCGTGCTGACGCTGCGCGTGCGGCTGGCGCCCGGTGCGGCCGACAGCAGCGGTCATGGCAGCACCCGCTGGGTGCTGTTCTCGGTGATCGATGCCGGCCCGGGCATCGCCGCGGACGTGGCGCAGCGGCTGTTCACGCCCTTCTTCACCACCAAGGCCGAGGGCATGGGCCTGGGCCTGTCGCTGTGCCGCACCGTCGTCGAGCAGCATGGCGGGGCGATGGACTTCGAAAACCGGCCGCCGCGCGAAGGTGACGCAGCCGGCCGCGCAGGCGGCACCGAATTCCGCTTCACGCTGCCGCTGCAGGCGCCGCGGCCCGCGCCGACGCCGCCCTGACCCCAGGTTGCCCCGGCTGACGCCCCTTGCGGCTTGCCGGATACTTCGCCGCATGGCCTTCCAAGCAGCACCGCCATCGCTGGGCATTCCCACGGTCTACCTGGTCGATGACGAGTCCGTGGTGCGCGACGCCCTGGCCTGGCTGTTGCGCTCGCGCCGCCTGCTGTCCGAGGGTTTCGCGCACGCCGAGGCCTTCGAGGCCCACCTCGCCACGCGCGACCTGGCCGCCGGCTGGCCCGCATCGCCGTCCTGCCTGCTGCTGGACGTGCGCATGCCCGGCACCAGCGGCCTGGTGCTGTTCGAGCGCCTGGTCGAGCGCGGCCTGACCGGCGCGCTGCCGGTGATCTTCCTCACCGGCCATGGCGACGTGCCCACCGCGGTGGCGGCGGTCAAGCGCGGCGCCTTCGATTTCGTCGAGAAGCCGTTCTCCGACAACGCCCTGGTCGACCGCGTGCAGCAGGCGCTGGAGGCCAGCGCCCAGGCCATCGCCCGGCGCCGCACCCGCCAGCAATTGCAGCGGGCGCTGGCCGAGCTGACCGACCGTGAACGCGAGGTGATGGAGCGGGTGATCGCGGGCCTGGCGAACAAGCTCATCGCCGACGAGCTGGACATCAGCGTGCGCACGGTGGAGGTGCACCGCGCGCGGGTGTTCGAGAAGATGAACGTGCGTTCGGCGGTCGAGTTGGCCAACCTGATGCGCGACCAGCCGTGAAGGCGGGGGCGGCTGCAGTGCCAAGGCTGCAGCCGTTGCGGCTGGGGCTGCTGTTTTTGCTGCTGTTGCCGCTGCTGCTGGTGCCGCCCGTGGTGCAGGCGCAGGCCGCTGCGCCGGCGGCCCGCACCGCCAGCGCCGCCGCCCCGGCCTGGCGCTTCCGCCAGGCCCCGCAGCCCGGTGCCGTGGCGCCGGCCACCGACCTGCTCGACGCCCGCGAGCGGGCCTTCATCGCCGGCCTGCCGGTGCTGCGCGTGGGCCTGAACCTGCCCGACAACCGGCCCTACGAGGTGATCGGCCCGGACGGCGAGATCTCGGGCATCCAGGTCGAGATCCTGACCCGGCTGGCGCAGGCCCTGGGCCTGCGGCTGGAGCCTGTGGTGCTGGCCGACTTCCCGTCGACCCTGCAGGCCCTGCGCGAGCGCCGCATCGACGTGATGACCACGGTGGGTTACGACCCGGCGCGCGAGTCGTACATGGCCTACACCCTGGGCACGGCGCCCAATCCGGGCGTGGTGCTGGGCCGCGAGGCCGACAACCGGCTGGAGCGCGAGCCCTCGCTGAACGGCCGGCGCGTGGCCATCGAGCGCGGCTACGTCACCCGCTACTACGTGCAGCGCCAGTACCCCGATGCGCTGGTGGTCGAGCACGACGACACCGCCAGCGCGCTGCGCGCGGTGGCCCTGGGCGAGGACGACGTCTACTACGGCAGCCTGCTGATGGCGCTGGACCGGCTGCAGCGCGACCGCATCAGCGGCCTGGCGGTCAAGCGCTCGCTGGCCTACGCCACCGGGCAGATGCACTTTGGCGTGCGCAGCGACTGGCCGCTGCTGGCCAGCGCGCTGAGCAAGGGTGTGGCGGCGGTGCGGCCCTCGCCGATGGCGGCGCTGCAGGCGGCGCTGGGCGCGCTGGGCCCGCATGGCGAGGGCCTGCCGCGCGCGCTGGCGCTGCAGCCGGCCGAGCGGGCGCAGCTGGCCGGGCGCAGCGTGCTGCGGGTGGGCGCGGTGCGCGGCCTGACCCTGCTCAACGAGGCCACGCCCGGCGGCGGCCATGCCGGCATCGCCGCCGACTACACCGGCGAGGTGGCCGCGCGCCTGGGCACCGCGGTCGACGTCGTGCCCTTCGACAGCGTGGCCGACATGCTCGACGCGCTGCGCGCCGGGCGCATCCACCTCGTGCCCTTCCTCACCCGCACGCCGGCGCGGGCCAAGGAGTTCGCCTTCAGCGATCCGTACCTGGAGATGCCCTACCAGATCGTCGCGCGCAGCGACGCGCCGCTGTACTGGGACCTGAACAGCCTGCGCGGCAAGCGCCTGGCGCTGGCGCTGCAGCACCCGCTGCGCGAGCTGCTGGCCGAGCGCTACCCCGACATCCGCATCGTCGACGCGCCCTCCGGCCAGGCGGCCATGGACATGGTGGCCGACGGCGCCGCCGACGCCGCGGTCGAGGCCAAGCTGTACGCCAACCTGCGCATCCACAGCGACAACAACGGCGTGCTGCGCCAGGTGGCGCGCGTCGACGAGCTGCCGGCGCAGTTCCATTTCGCCACCAGCCAGGCCGGCGCCGCGCTGCTGCCGCTGATCAACCGGGCGCTGGCCGACATCCCGGCGGCCGACCGCGACCGGCTGATGCGGCGC
>Ga0208823_1000898_pt1 | contig 24220 bp, 22 predicted proteins | sample AD_UKC075_MetaG_FD_184440 | JGI IMG/M metagenome (GOLD analysis project Ga0208823, IMG submission 184440) | Active sludge microbial communities of municipal wastewater-treating anaerobic digesters from USA - AD_UKC075_MetaG (SPAdes) (version 2) | ecosystem: Engineered > Bioreactor > Anaerobic >... | reverse complement strand
GGGCCATAAAAACTGCCATGGCCACCGCCTCGGCACCTTTAATTCCTTCAGGGTGATTATGAGTTACAGCGGTAACGGCCTGGGACAGCCTTTTTACCTCATCTTCGGCTCTGGCGGCAAATCCCACCGGGCATATGCGCATAGCCGCTCCATTCCCAAAGCTGTTATATGGCTGGGGAGACTCGCTGAACACCCATTGATAAAACATCCTGCCATAACCGCAGTTGGGATACCTGCGTCCTATTTCCTGCATATATTTCACAGCCAGGTCAGCTACCAGCGAATGATAGTAACCATCGTCCTGTCCCTTCCTTTTCCCGGCTTCCAGAATCGCTTTGGCCACAGCTAAAGTCATTATGCTGTCATCAGTCACAAAACAATCGCCAGTAAACAACTCAAACTCCTTGCTCTTATGGTTGTTGAACTCAAAACGGGAACCAACGATATCACCTATAATAGCACCAATCATAAGCGCTCCTCCTGATCAGCTATATACTCCACACTTATTAATATCTTTACTTGTTCTAATAATACAGCAGATGATATGAAATACCTCCTTAAGCGCCACTCAGAACACAAAGTCTTGGCATTTTCCAGAAAAGCAAAATACCGAAAGTACTCAAACCTTCGGTATACTCATTGTTATAGATGGTGCCCGGGGCCGGGGTCGAACCGGCACGGTTATCACTAACCGCGGGATTTTAAGTCCCGTGCGTCTGCCTATTCCGCCACCCGGGCACGATATGGAGGGCGGAACCGGATTCGAACCGGTGGATGGTGGTTTTGCAGACCACAGCGTTAGCCTCTTCGCCATCCGCCCTTTTTTTCGCATTTCGCGCAAAAGTAATTATATCAGCTTATGATCGTTTCCGCAAGCACCTGTCCGGCGCTTCAAATAAAAAGCGTTACCTTCAGGTAACGCTGTCTCAAACATTATGGAGCGGAAGACGAGATTCGAACTCGCGACCCTCGCCTTGGCAAGGCGATGCTCTACCACTGAGCCACTTCCGCTCACTAATGGTGCCTCGGGGCGGAATCGAACCACCGACACGCGGATTTTCAGTCCGCTGCTCTACCGACTGAGCTACCGAGGCTCATATGGCGAAGCCGATGGGATTTGAACCCACGATCTTCGGCGTGACAGGCCGACATGTTAACCGCTACACCACGGCTCCGCAACGAAATTTATTATAGCATCACCGCCAGGGTTCGTCAACAGCCTGGAACAGCAAAATCCCCGGCTAAAAATTGGGACAAATTACTAATGTCAGCTTATCTCAGCCAAGCTATTTCATCATCATAAAGACCTCTTTATCCAGGAATACTATGCCTGGAAGGAGGTGCTTGTTATGCCTATCGACACTAAGATCGGCAAACCCAAGCAGGAATCTAAGGCCATGAGCCTGGCCAAAGGTAAGATCAACAAGAGCTATGCCAATACCCTTTTTGAAACTGTCAATGATTTCTTCTATGAGTTTGGTATTATTGGCAAACCTGCGCCTGAAAAGGAAAAAAAAGAGAAAAAGGAGGAATAGCCCCCAGGGTATGGTTTCTTTCAGGGCACAGTCTACTTGCGCGAGGCGTATTTGGCAGCATTAAGGCCGGCTACTTGACCTTCTCCTACTGATTTGGCTACCTGGTAAGGTGGTCCGGTGCAATCACCAGCTGCATACACTCCGGGTAGATTGGTTTCCTGCTGGCGATTTACTTTGATGTGCTTGTCTTCAATTTCCAGGCCAGGAATGAGACGGTCCGGAGCAGTTTCCCCTCCTAATACAAACAAGCCCTCTACCTTTATTTCCCGTCCGTCTTTCAGCCTTAAGCCTTCTACGTATTCTGTTCCTATCACAGAATCGGGCCGACCCTCTAACACTTCTACCCGGGAATCCAGGGAGCCTATTTCCTTATACAGTGGTAAATAGTATACCCGGTTACAGATCTCAGCCATAAAATCCGCCTCATGTTCGGCCTCACTGCTGTGGCCTATTAACAAAACATCTTTGTTTCTGTATATAGGACCATCACAGGTAGCACAGTAACCCAATCCTCTGCCCAAATAATAATCTTCCTTGGGCAGAGTTGACTTGTAGGGAACCCCAGTAGCTATAACAATAGTTTTGGCTGTTATTACCTCATCACCAGATAGAATATGGTATAAACCCTCAATTTCTGAAATAGTTTCGGCTTTCTGGGAGGTGACCTGTACTCCCTTACTGACTGCATGCTTCATAAAAGCGTCCAATAATTCTTCTCCTTTTACTCCTGGAATCCCTAAATAGTTGTCTATTAATTGGGCTTTATGCAAAGGCGGACTGCAGATTTCCGTACCCATTACTAAAACCTTCTTATTACGTATAACAGCGTTGATAGCTGCCGACAGACCGGCCGGACCACACCCTAATATGGCTAAGTCAAAAATTTTATCCATCATAATATCTCCTTTCGTAATCGATAATTTACATTGTATTTGTTGGCTTTATTTTAAGACCATTTTATATGAAAACTGGCAATCTTAAAGAGTATATACTAGTATTACTGACCATCTTATATGTCAGTTCTAGTCAAGCCGGCATTTCCTTGAAGTTTCCTTTTATATGAGAGTAGAACCGGTTTGAGATTGGATAGCCTTTCCAAATATAATATTAATGTGCAAAGTCGTTATTTGTTGTGATTACCTGTTTATAACAGGCATTTTTTATTACTTTATTTTAACCATTTTTTTGCATATTTACTAATTAATTCAGGAGGTGTTCTTAATTAAAAATATTGGTCTTTCTCATCAGGCTGAATGGAATGATTGGCAGTGGCAAATTAATAACAGAATCACCAGTGTTAAAGAGCTAAAAAATTATATTGATATTGACCCTGAAAAAGAAATACTTATTCAAAAGGCTATGGACCTATTCCCTATGGCTATTACTCCTTACTACGCTTCCCTTATGGACCGTTACAACCCTAGGTGTCCTATTCGCATGCAAGCTGTACCAAGTGCAGAGGAACTGACTAACAGTAATTATGAGCTAGAAGACCCTCTGGCTGAGGAAGATGATTCTCCTATTCCAGGTTTAACCCATCGCTATCCTGACCGCGTCTTGCTTATGGTTACCAATGAATGTTCCATGTATTGCCGACACTGTACTCGTAAACGTAAAGTTGGGGAAGATAGTGCCAGCATATCTTTCAACAATACCCTTAAGGGAATCGAATATATTAAGGAAAACCCCTGTATAAGAGATGTACTGATTTCCGGTGGAGACCCCTTTTTGTTGAGTACTGATAAACTAGAAAAAATTATTTCAAAAATCAGCAGCATTCCACATGTAGAAATCATCAGAATCGGCACCCGTACTCCAGTAGTATTACCAATGCGTATCAACCGTAAATTGGTCTCTATGCTTAAAAAATACCATCCCGTTTGGGTAAATACTCATTTTAATCACCCTCAGGAGTTCACTCCAGAATCTCAAAAGGCACTGGCATTGTTGGTTGACTCCGGAATCCCATTAGGCAACCAATCGGTTCTTCTACGCGGTGTAAACGATTGCCCATTTATTATGCGAGAGCTAGTTCATAAGTTAGTTGAAAACCGGGTACGGCCCTATTATCTATACCAATGTGATCTTTCAAAGGGTATTGAGCATTTTCGAACCCCTATATCCAAAGGTATAGAAATTCTGGAAATGCTTATTGGTCATACTTCTGGTTTAGCAGTACCTACCTTTGTGGTTGATGCTCCAGGTGGTGGAGGAAAGATCCCCTTATTGCCAAACTACCTCCTATCCTGCTCCCAACATAAAACCATATTACGCAATTATGAAGGAGTTATCAGTGTTTATACTGAACCAGAAGAATATGCCTCAGATTGTCCGCCAACCTGCAATATATGCAATAATACAAAAAACAGTTCGCGACTCCCAATTGGCCTGGAAAAACTATACAGTGACGATAATAAAATAATCAGTCTCATTCCTGAAGGCAATTCACGCCACCTAAGAAGGGAGCCTTAATAGTGATCAACAGCCACAGGTTTTCACATAACGCTAGCATTAGTCATTATGGCAATTGGGAGGGCTCCCACCTAATAAAACTAAACAGTATCCAGGCTACCATTGATATATCATTTTATAATCAGCGTCTAACCATCCTGGAATACAACAGCTTCTCCAGTCAGGGTATAAGTGAACTATCGCAATTTCTCAGCCGAATTAGCATTAAGCTCGGTCTCAATAAAATTTGGGGGAAAATACCCAGCTGCGATAGTGAAAAGTTTGTTGAATATGGTTTTACATCTGAAGCATCAATTGGCAGCTATTTTTTAAATGACGATGCGATAATCTGTAGTAAGTTTTTTAACAACCGCAATATATCCAAAACCCCACATATTAACAAAGAAATAATACAAGCTATTTCTTCGGCTCCGCCTAAAAATAATACAGATCTAAAGGATGGATACCATTATAAACTTGCCGATCCTATTGAGTTAAGGGCACTATCCCGCTTGTTCAATAGGGTATTCACCACTTACCCTTATCCGGTATTTAACGAAAACTATTTGTATTCCACCCTGGACCATACTATTTACGGACTAATATATAATAAGCAGAAACATATAGCAGCCGTAGCCTCCGCTGAAACCGATCAATTACACAAAAATGCTGAAATGACCGACTTCGCTACCTTGCCACAAGAGCGCGGCCAGGGCCTAGCCTCAATAATTTTGCATAACCTGGAATCATACCTAAAGAGCCGTAATTATCGTTGCGTTTACTCCATTGCTCGCAGCACTTCTTTCAGCATGAACGCAGTATTCAAATCTGCCGGCTATTCATATACCGGAACCTTGATTAACAACTGTAATATCGCCGGTGGCCTGGAGGACATGAATGTATGGTATAAATTGCTGTAAAGTAATACGTTGATGCCCGACTTTGGTTTTAACCACTTTTTCTACAGTTCATTAGGTATGACTAATTCCTCGGTCTCATCACCTTTGTGCTGTAACGGTAATATTCCTTCATCTTGTAATTGAGCTAACCAAAGCTTATGTCTTTTCTCAACATAAGCTTTGTCTATTTGTCCTGTAAACATACTGGGTACCAACGGACGGTTATCCCGAACTAAGAAAGCCAGCAAATGGATAATTATAGAGAGCAGCAGAACAAAAGTGAACAAATTATGAATCTGCGCGCTCCAAAATACCAGACTAGCAGATACATCTACACCAGGAAGATTTTTGTAGACCTTAATAACGCCGGTGATAATTAACATCAGAACAGAGGTAGCTGTAACTGCAAAGGCCAGGCGCTGTTCCGCTAGGTACTTCCCATTTTCAGGTTCTTTGGCCAGACCAACCATAGAAGCAAATATTTGAATGGACTCTTTTACATCACCTTTACGAGGCAGGATATCTAATCGACGAGTACCGATCAGATAAGTCAGATAATACATGCTCACAAACACCAAAACTGCTGCGGCAATATAATGGATGTTTACTGTGATTAGGAAATCACTGGACCATCCCAGGCCCGGCACCTGATCAACATTATATCTCTTATATACTGGCATCTGCCCAATGCCCGTAAAGATCAGAATAAAAATGGATAAAGCTGTGGTCCAGTGGACAAAGCGAATTATTCGGTTATGCCTCAGTATTTTCATGTTTTTCCTCTCCTTGCATAGTTTTATAGACACTGAGACCGGCGGCTAAAATGCCAGCTACGGGAGCGATCACAAAAGCTTTAGCTAAGTTTTCCGGTTCATCTAAGGCGTTGTTGGCTTCCACTTCCATGGTTGGTCTTCCTGGTTTACCGTCTGCCTCTTGTTCCTTTATGGCTTGGTTTATCGCCTCAAAAGGTATCTTAGACAGATAAAAGGTAGAAGTACCGCCGTTTTCAATATCACCATATATATACCCTTGGTTATCTTCAACCCATTGTCTGGCATAATTGCGCAACTTTTCTTTTGGTCCAAAAGTTATAGCTTGATTGGGACAGGCGGTGACACAAGCCGGTTCTTGCCCCTGCTTAATGAGATCAATACACATGTCACATTTATACATAACACCCCCACCGGCAAATTTAGGAGCAACTTTCTTATATAGTCCTACTCCTGCCTGACGCTGAGGAATTTTCCAGGGGCATACATCCCTACACTTGGCCCCGCCGAAACAAATATCAGTATCAATGACCACTGCACCCTCAGGAGTTTTATTATTGACTCCGAAAGGACATAACCCAGAACAGGGAGGGTTATCACAGTGCATACAGCGTCGTGGCACATGAACAGTTGCTTTAACACCCTGGTGTTCTACCTCCAGATGTTGCACATAGGTCCAATTATACGGTGTGAGACGATTGGTCACCTCTTGCTTATCTGACCAGTCTTCATGAAAGGGCTGGGGCCAGTAGTTTTCAATCGGTTTTTCGGGCTGAGGAAAATTTGATCTATTTTTGCTACGGCAAGCCAGTACACAGGCAGGAGTATCCTGATGGATACAACCATCACATTTAGTCAAATCAATAATAGTCGCATATTGTTGATTGGGAGATATCTGGGCTACAGCCTCCTGGGTACCGCTAAGCATAACTGCTGCTGTCACTCCTGATAAAGCGGCCCGTTTCAGAAAAGTTCTTCGGGTAATGGTCATTCTCGCTCCTCCTCAACTTATTTATACCTATACCCCCCATAGGTATATTTAAATATTAAGCAGCCCTCCTCCAGTTTGTCAACCATTAAAGAGAAGAAATGGTTTACACCCCTCCCGGCCATACTATGTAAAAAGAACAAAAGGTTTGCCCGGTTGAGGAGGTATTTTTTATGGCGGTAGCTGGACAATTGAAGCGAGTATTTTTTGAAAAAGAAGCTTTGGATTATCCTATGGGAAGGCGAATATACCAGCGGATACAGGATGATGGCTATGAGATACAGTTTCTGCGCTCCCATAACCGGGTAACTGGCATCCCCGGCAATACCCCTCGTGAGGCCTTCTTTCAGGGTAAAAGCACTTTAGTAGTCGGAGTCCGCAAGACCCTGGATTTTGCTCCCTGCAAACCATCGGCTCATTACCAGCTGCCCCTGGTAACCGGATGCGAAGGAATCTGTGAATACTGCTATCTCAATACACAGTTGGGTAAAAAACCCTATACCCGTATATATGTAAATGTAGAGGAAATATTGAACCAAGCTGCAGTGCTGATATCTCAACGTCAACCTGAGATTACCGTGTTCGAAGCGGCAGCTACTTCTGACCCGGTATCAGTGGAACCCTACTCTGGGTCCCTGACCCGGGCTATAGCGTTTTTTGCTGAACAGGAATACGGCCGTTTGCGGTTCGTGACCAAGTTTGCTTACGTGGATTCATTCTTAAAGCTGAATCACCGAGGTCACACCCGGATACGCTACAGCATTAACTCTGATAGAGTAATCCGCAGCTATGAACATCGCACCCCCAGCCTTCAGCAGCGTTTGCAGGCATTAAGCCGCGTTATTGCAGCCGGTTATCCCAGTGGGGTCATCATAGCTCCGGTAATCCTTACCCCAGGCTGGCAGCAGGATTACAGTGATCTTTTACATCAACTGGCTGATCATTTGGATTACTCACCGAAAATGGACTTCGCTTTTGAAGTCATATCCCATCGCTTTACTACTCGCGCACGCAGTAATATTCTGGACGTTTTCCCCCACACTGATTTGCCTATGGACGAAACCACTGACCGGAAATACAAATACGGTCAGTTTGGTTACGGAAAGTATGTTTACACCGGAGAACTGCTGGAGGAAATGAAGGCATTCTTTAGAGAAGAAATTAATAGACTATTCCCCCAGGCTGCTATCAATTACCTGATTTAGATTTAAACATTCAGCTGACTTAAACCCTTTCTTTCAGCACTCCTGGGCCAACGCCACTCCATCTTCCTAATCATGCCATGCTAGCTAAATCTGGACCTTGAACATGAAAAATAACCGGAAGTAGCAATCTGATGGTATACTTGATACTGATAATGCATATTACAGGAGTGAATTTGATAGATGAAGTATCTGGTGATCCTGGCTGATGGTATGGCTGATGAACCGCAGGCCCAATTAAAAGGATTAACCCCTTTGCAGGCTGCCTCAACTCCTAATTTGGACAAGCTGGCTCGAACCGCTCATATCGGTCAAGTGAACACTATTCCGGCAGATTATCCTCCGGGCAGCGATGTTGCTAACCTGAGTGTCCTGGGGTATAACCCGGCAGAGTATTATACCGGGCGCTCTCCTTTGGAAGCGGTCAGTATGGGGGTCGAGCTGAGTGATAATGATCTGGCTATCCGCTGCAATCTAGTTACCTTATCAGAGGAAGAAAACTACGCTGATAGGACCATGATAGATTACAGCTCCGGTGAAATCAGCACAGCTGAGAGTCATGAACTGATGAAATCAATAGCTGAGGAACTGGGGAGCGCAACCTTTCAGTTTTATCCGGGTATCAGCTATCGCCACCTTCTGGTATGGCGAAACGGCCGCGGCAGTGATCTGCAGCTGACTCCTCCCCATGATATCATCGGCCAGCCTGTAACAGCTTATCTACCCAGTGGCAACCAAGGGGCTCTTCTGCTGGAACTCATGATGAAAAGCCAAGGCATTTTACGTGATCATCCTGTAAACCAGCAACGCAAAAGGGAAGGCCATCCTCCCGCCACTTCTATCTGGCTGTGGGGAGAAGGTGTGCGGCCTTCTCTGCCCACTTTTCAAGAATTGTATGGGCTGTCCGGATCGGTAGTGGCCGCTGTTGATTTGGTAAAAGGCTTGGGTATCTGTGCAGGTTTGAAACCGGTAACGGTGGAAGGTGCTACCGGAGCGGTTGTGACTAATTTTGCAGGAAAAATCGATGCGGCCCTGCAGTGCTTGCATCATGGGGATGACTTTGTTTATGTCCACATCGAATCACCCGATGAAGCAGGACATCAAGGCAATTTGGAGACTAAAATCTGGAGCATCGAGCAAATTGACCAGCAAGTAATTGGCCCACTTTGTGAAGATCTGGCGAGTTTTGAGCATATTAGAGTACTAGTTATGCCAGATCACCCTACTCCTTTGCGCATTCGCACTCATAGCAGTGACCCGGTTCCCTACTTGCTGTTTGACAGTAAGCATCCTAGTCAATCTGGTCCTCAAAAATATGATGAGGTAGCCGCTCGCCAGGGGATATTCATTGCTGAGGGTCACCAGTTGATGAGATATTTTATAAAAGGATAGAGATTAAAAGTTAAGGACCGGCTTGATATCCGGTCCTTTTTCTATAACTGGAGGAAATCCAGTACGGTTTGTTCCATGTCCTCAGCCTTGGTACGAGTTTTATGTCTGATCTCCCGGTTTTCAAGACCCTCAATGCCTTTAGGAATCTGAATACCGGTGGCCGTGGAAAGCATGTTTAGCAGGGTGAACTCATCCTTACCCTGGATCAATTCAGGGCTGAATAATGCCTGGGCCACGCTGCTGCCAAATTTAAAGGGACTGGCAGTGGACATTATCGCCGTGGGTGTACTATCGGCGGTCTCCTTCTGGTAGTTTTGGTAAACCTGAACCGCAACGGCTGTATGAGTGTCCAGAAGATAGCGCCACTCTTCCCAAACTGCGCGAATGGTCATCAGAGTCTGGTCATCATTGCAATAGTCAGCCCAGAAAATACTCTGTACTTTATTTTTAGTTTCTGGATCTATTTCATAACGTCCCTGGTTTTTCAACTGCTCCATCCAAACCGAAACTTTCCCTGCGTCGTGTCCGGTGATTTCAAATAAAAGGCGTTCCAGGTTGGAAGATATCAATATATCCATAGAAGGTGATAAGGTCTTTTCAAACCGCCGGTTGCGATCGTAGATCCCGGTGCGGATAAAGTCAGTCAGTACATTGTTGGCATTGGAAGCACATATGAGCCTATTTATGGGAACACCCATCATACCAGCATAATAGGCGCCAAGTATGTTGCCAAAGTTGCCGGTGGGCACCACGAAGTTCACTGGTTGTCCTGCTTCCACAACTCCCTGACCTAGCAAATCCACATAAGCGGATACATAGTATACTATCTGGGGAACCAGACGGCCCCAGTTTATGGAGTTGGCCGATGACAGTTTCAAACCGTGATCGGCCAGATGATTATTAAAGGAAGGATTGCCAAAGATACGCTTGACTCCGCTTTGGGCATCATCAAAATTGCCGGCTACCGCAGCTACAAAAACATTGCTGCCTTCCTGGGTAACCATCTGCCTTTTTTGCACCTCGCTCACTCCTTCGTCAGGATAAAAGACGATGATGCGGGTGCGGTCAACATCCTTAAAACCCTCCAGGGCAGCTTTTCCGGTATCTCCGGAAGTAGCCACCAGAATAACTATATCGCCGGCTTCCTCTGTTTTGGCCATACTCAGGGTAAGCAAATGAGGCAGCATCTGGAGAGCCATATCTTTGAAGGCACAGGTGGGTCCATGCCACAATTCCTGTATGAAAACTTGGTCATGCAGTTTAACCAAAGGAGCAATCTGGGGATCATCAAACCGCTTACTATGATAGGCAGCATTCACACATTTATTCAACTCATCTTGGGTAAACTCAGGTAGAAACGGCCGCAGTATGTGCGCGGCTCTTTGCTGGTAATTACTCTTCTGCAGCTGCAGCCAGTCTTCTTCATTAAGGCGGGGCAGTATCTCGGGAACAAAAAGACCCCCGTCAGCAGCTATGCCCATGGTTATCGCCTGAGCAGCACTCACTGGATCAGTTTTACCCCGGCTGCTGAAGTACAACATCGGGCTAACCTCCTTAACATTACAACTATTCGTATCAATTAATTCTACCTAAAAGCTGCTGTTTAGGAAAGATCTTATCAGAGTCTGATTTGACCCAACCAAGCTTTGAAAAGACTGCTTCCTTAGTTTATTATGTATAGGGGAAGGCTTTGAATCGGTCTATGAGGAGGATGCAGATGGCGCAGCTGGTAGTAGCCATAGTATTAATATTAGCAGCCAAGTTAGTGTACGATATCATTCGTGAACAAATTAAGGTAAACAAGCAGACCAAACCCAAGGGCGGGGAGATTATTGATTTAAGCGAGAACTGGGTTGATATTAACAACCTGCCTTACCGCAAACGTGACCAGCTATTAAACGCCCGCGAGATAATGGTTTACCAGGCGGTTGTGGACAGCATCGGCAATGCTCCTTATATTGTACTCCCCAAGGTGCGCCTGGCAGACATTATTCAGCTATCTGCTGATGCTAACAACCGTCAGGAGCATGCCCAGCGAGTTAAGGAAAAAAGTGTTGACTTGTTAATCTGCCAGACCCCAGACCTGACCCCGGTTCTGGTCCTGCAGGTTGAACCCCCCAGCGTAGACGGAAAGCGCAAATTTCGCGGGGATAGATTTGTACGGCAATCCCTGCAGGCAGCCGGCATACCCGCTTTGATGATCAACCCCAACCATTTGCCTGATGCCGAAGAAATCATGAGTTTACTCACCGGTGAGAAAGCTAAGGCCTAAATCAGGTAATACATTTCACTTTGTGCCGCATAATTATGTTTAAGTATCATTTCCTGAGGTATTAATCATGTCCCAATACCTGCGAGTTGTCAGCTACAACATCCATCACGGTACCGATGCATATGATAATCCCAGTATGGATGGAATTGCTGAAGTGCTGGCCCGCTTGGATGCGGATATAATAGCTTTGCAGGAAGTGGACATGAACCGCCCGCGCAGCGGAGGAAAAAAACAGGCCGCTGAATTAGCCCGGCGGCTGGAAATGGGATATGTATTCGGTGCAGCCAAGCACTATCGCGGAGGCGCATATGGCAATGCGGTCTTAAGCCGCTTTCCCATAGCAGCATTTGAAACCATTCCCCTGCCCGACCCCGGGGAAGATCGCTGCTGCCTGCAAGTTCAGATCAAGGTGGCTAACCATATCCTGGGATTCTTTGCCCTGCATCTGGGATTGAACCAGGAACTGAGACTGCTGCATCTTCAGCAGCAGGTCCTGCCCAATGTACTTAGCTTCCCTGGCCCAGCCATTCTGGCAGGTGATTTTAATGCCGTCAGTAACCAGCCGGAAATTCGGCTGGTTACCCAGCATCTCACCGATTGTTTTGACTTTAACTGCGGCGGACCTATCAATACCTTTTCATCCCCACACCCGGTAGCGCGCCTTGACTACATTTTTGTTAATTCCCAGATACATGTTCGCCAGCACTATATAACGAATACCGATGCCTCCGACCATTTTCCAGTAACCGCTGATCTTATTCTCTAAAATCAGTCCCCTTGATAAGCCATCAGTTCCTTCAGTGTTACCAGGCGATACCCCTGTTTATGAAGTTCATCGATCAAGACCGGCAGAGCCCGTATGGTCAGACTCCGGTTCAATGTCCCATCATGGGCCAGAATAATGGCTCCAGGTTTCACCTTTTTCATAACCCGTTTAACCACATCTTTAACCGTGCGGTCGTTTTTGTTTTCCATTGCCACCGTCCACAGAACCACCTGGTAGCCATTGAGTTGGGCAGTCTTTACTACTTCATTGTTGTACAGCCGCTTGGGAGGCCGAAAATAGCTGGGACTCCTTCCTGTCACCCGGTGAATTACCCTTTCGCAGCGAATTAGTTCCTCATAGAAGGAGACCGGCTCCCTCTGATCCAGTTCCGGATGAGAGTAGGTATGATTCTCTATCTCGTGGCCTTCCAGTATCGCTTGTTCAACCAATCCGGGAAACCTTTCTGCTGATTCCCCAATAACAAAAAAGGTGGCTTTCACCTCTTTCTTAGCCAAAATATCTAAAACATCAGGGGTAAAGCGAGGATCAGGCCCATCATCAAAAGTTAAAGCGATTATTCTCTCTCCCCTGGTATCTACCTGGGTTATTAGATTTCCCCCGCCCATATTCTTGGCCAAAAACACCGTTTTGGCCGCTTCTGTATCATCTATATACCGATACATGTATAGTCCAGCCATTACAAACAAGGCTGCCAGACCGGCTAACCAAAGCCAGTTTATTCTCCATATCCTTTCCACACCGATCACCCTATGAACCTATCGTTGTCCGCTAATAGTGTGCCCGGAAAGAATGCTTATCTATAAAAGAATCATTTATTGTGTTTTAAGAACCGTTCACTTTACAATTATAGTGACATAATACGATAGGCGGGTTATGCATTGGTGGTAGATAAACAGTATTCATCTGATATTGAAGCAATATTGTCCCATAGATACGATAATGGGGCTGACCTGTGGGCTACTCCTGATAAGCGTCTGCAAAAGGGTGCCCCGTTCTCTACCTTGGAAAGCGTTGGGATGTTGTTGGAATTGGGAATGGAACCCACTGACCCCTTGCTCAAGGAGTGTGCCGAATTGATTCTCAGCACCTGGAGAGAAGATGGGCGTTTCAAACTGTCACCCCAAGGTGCTATTTACCCGTGCCATACTGTGAGCGCAGCCGAAGTACTTTGCTGCATGGGCTATGCGGACGATGCCAGACTGCAGAAAACCTTCGAACATCTTTTGGATATCCAGCATTCCGACGGAGGTTGGCGCTGCAACAAGTTCAGCTTTGGCCGGGGCCCCGAGACAGAGTTTTCAAATCCCTTACCAACCCTCAAAGCCCTTAATGCCTTTCGCTTTACCGATTATCTTAACCGCGAGCCAGCCCTGGACAAGGCGGTGGATTTTTTACTGGAACATTGGACCATCAAGAAGCCTATCGGGCCCTGTCATTATGGAATAGGCACATTGTTCATGCAGGTTGAATATCCCTTCCGTAATTACAACCTTTTTTATTACGTCTACGTTTTATCCTTTTATAACCGGGCTAAACAAGATGAACGTTTCTTAGAAGCTTTAACGGCACTGGAATCCAAAATGGCCAATGGGCAGATCGTGGTGGAGCGCGTGGTTCCAAAACTGGCCAAGTTGTCCTTTTGTCACAAAGGAAAACCAAGTGAGTTGGCCACCAAGCGCTATCATGAGATCATCAACAATATCAGCAACAGTAATTAATCATTTCTTACCTTACTCTTAAATGAGAACTTCTTGCCTTAATGAGGTCATATCTCATGACCCAGGTTGGCGTCCATCTCGGCTTCCAGCATTTCTTGCATGGTTTCAGCAATTAGTCTTCAGAAGAGAGTTGAGGGGATTCCTTTAATAACTGATTTACTTTGTAAATTTTATTAAATTGTTCGGTAACATAGGTTAAATTAAGCGTCCCAAAAAGAAATACTCCTAATGTAAGGCATTATCTTGTAATTGCACATTATTCATATATAATGGTTATATCTAACAATAGAAAGGAGTAACAAATTGGGGAAATTTACTAAAGGGTTACTTTTTGGTCTATGTATTGGATTAATTATTTCTTTTTCTGCGATGGCCTTTGCCTCTCAACCAATTAAATTGATCATAAATGGTCAGGAAATAAAATGTGATGTTCCTCCACAAAACATCGGTGGTAGAGTTTTGGTGCCTGCCAGATATGTGGCTGAACCACTTGGAGCAACAGTTGAGTGGGATGGAGTTAAACAAGAAGTAAGAATTAGTAGTCAAAAAAATGAAAATACCCTTGATACCCAATTACCAAAAACGGAAACAAAACAGGATTCAGATAAGATAACTTCTGAACAATATCAATCTTTTAAAAATATGTTTTCTGTTGGCCAAAAAATATTTCATCAAAGTGGTGGTGATTTATCCTGTAAGGCTACATATAACGGTAACCTGAGCGAAAGTGACTTTTTTAAATATTGGAATAGTATGGATTTAAGTACCAAAGAAGCATTAGTAAAGAAGTTTGGTGCTGAAATTCAGGCAATTAATCCTAGTATTGATATCGCAATAGATCTTTGGTATAAAGATATGAAGCTTGGATATGTACTTGCTTATTCAAATAATACCCAAATTTGCAGTTTGGTCAAAAATCCGCAAATGAAACAAAGTGATATTAAGCAATAAGTTTAAATGTAGAATTAACGGTTTTTTCCCGTGTACTTCCGAATACTGCCAGATTGAGCGGTCGACTCACGCATTAAAAAGTTGCTAAAACGGTCCAAAACCTACCTGACCAGAGCCAAAAGCCCAGCAATAGTGCTGGGCTTAAAACGTGCCTAAAATTGAGTATAAAAATGGTCGGAGTGACTGGATTTGAACCAGCGGCCTCTACGTCCCCAACGTAGCGCTCATACCAAACTGAGCTACACCCCGACGCAAAGATTATTTTATATCGAAACACTGGTTTCGTCAAGCCTTGGCTTGTGCCAGCCAGGCTTTTCCACGTTTCCGTGGGCCCAGCAAAGTACGAATTCTTCTGCCTACTACCGGTCCCAGTGCATAATCTCAATAATATTTCCTTCTGGATCCCGGGTGTATATAGCGGTAAGCGTGCCTACTCCCGGCACCTGGTTATTAATCAATTCTCCTACCTTCTGGCCTCCATGCTGCAGCAGCTTTTCTAACACCGCCTCCACCGAATCCACTTCAAACGCCAGGTGCGAGTAGCCAGGTCGGTTTACCGCAGGTTCATGTTCACCTTCCGCCTTGGGTTCATATTGGAATATTTCCAGGGTAGGGCCATCGGTATAACCGGGCAGTCGTAAGTGGGCTCCGCGGATGCGAACATTGTTTATCCCGGTTAACTGGTCAGCCCAGGAGCCATGCAGATCCCTTTCTGGAGGTGCTACCTGGCAGTCAAAAACATCGATATAGAACTGGGCTAAGCTTCTCCAATCGCGGGCAATAATGTTAGTGTGAACATACTTCAATTCCTGTCACCTCTCAAATATATTTTGTTCAATTCTTTACCTGCCCTATGCTGCCTTACTGCAATTATCACCTGTTGAACAGGTCATGATGAATTAAAACACCCTCTTAGATGTAGGGGAGGCTTTAGCCTCCCATCGGAAGGCTGCTCACATATACGAAAGCTAAAGCTTCCGCTACCGTTTAGGTGAACAGTGTTGTTACAGAATGGCCGTCAACCCTGCCATTCTGCAATAACCAGCAGGTTATTATTCAATATGGTCTAAAGCGAATTTCTTATGCAGGGCTTGAACGGCTTCCTGGATCCGGTCTTCATCGATCACACAGGATATTTTGATTTCTGAAGTGCTAATCATATGAATATTGATATTGGCATCAGCTAGGGCTTCAAACATATCGGCTGCAACACCGGGATTGCTCTGCATGCCGGCACCTACTATGGACACTTTGCCTACATTATTCCCGTAAAACATGCCGGAAGCTCCGATATCTTTCACCAACTTCTCTACTACTGGAACTGCCTTATGTAGGTCATTTTCCTCGATGGTAAAAGCAATATCGTTGCGGTTGTCCCGCATGGCACTTTGAATAACCATGTCAACATTTATCCCGGCGTCGGCCAGACCTCTAAACAGGGTTTTAGCAATACCGGGCTTGTCAGGTACGTCAAAAATAGCAAAACGGGTACAGTTTAAATCATGGGCAACTCCAGTAACAATTCTCTGTCTCTCCATATTTCCAACCTCCGTAATAATGGTCCCGGGGTGATCGTCAAAACTACTTAATACTTCCACATCCACTCCATAGAGCATAGCATACTCAACGGCCCGCGGCTGCATAACCACTGCTCCCAAACTTGCCAGTTCTAGCATCTCGTCGTAAGAAATAAATGGCAGCTGGCTAGCTTCTGGTACAATGCGGGGGTCGGCAGTAAAAACACCCTTTACATCGGTGAAAATCATACAGCGTTCTGCCTCTAAAGCCGCTGCCAATGCTACGGCACTGGTATCAGAGCCGCCCCGGCCCAGAGTGGTGATATCGCCTTCCGGGGATATACCCTGGAACCCTGCTACTACTACTACATTGCCCTGCTCCAATTCCTGGCGAATGCGCTGGGGCTCTATATTGGTAATGCGAGACTTGCTGTAGTTGGCATCGCTTCGCACCCCTGCCTGCCAACCAGTCAATGACACCGCCTTGCAATTCATATTGTTTAAGGTTAAAGCCAGTAGTGCTGCTGATTGCTGTTCACCAGTAGCCAGAAGCATATCCATTTCCCGGCAGCTAAGCTCAGGCCCTGTTTGTTTGGCCAGTTCTATAAGGTCATCGGTAGTGTCTCCCATGGCGGAAACAACCACGACGATGTCTTTACCGTTGTCTTTCATACGTTTGACCCGTTCTGCCACATTCCTGATGCGCTCCATCGACGCAACCGAACTTCCTCCGAACTTTGCCACTATTAACCCCAAAATTCTCACTCCCTAGTTAATTTACACTTTATATTGTTAGGATCTCGGCTCCCTTATTATCTACCTGTAGATTATATGCCCGGCTGTTTACTTCCGCATGGCGGAAGGCTTCCTGCATGGCTTGAGCTACTCGCTCCTGCTCACTGGCTGGACAAAAAGCTAAGATTGAAGGTCCGGCTCCACTCAGAGCAGTTCCCACAGCTCCATGACTTTTGGCAGCATTCATTACCTGATCAAATCCAGGTATAAACTGCTTGCGCAGGGGCTGGTAGATCTGATCATCCATAGCTTTATCCAGGTTACTGAAATCTCCATTGTGAAGACTGGCCAGCAGGAAACAAGCTCTCTGCAGATTGCTGACGGTAGCCTTCTGATCAATTTGCTGAGGAAGTACCGAGCGAGATATCTCAGTTGGCAACTCGAATTCCGGCACTACTATTACAACACCAATTTCATCTGGGAAGGGAACCTTCTGGCAGTAGACCTGCTTATTGTCCACCATGGCTACCGTCAATCCACCCATATAAGCGGGAACTACGTTATCAGGATGGCCTTCCATTTCAACGGCTAAGGCCAGGACTTGCTCTTGGTTCAAAGGTTTTCCCAATAATTCATTGGCTGCAGTCAAACCAGCAACAATAGCAGCAGCACTGCTTCCCAATCCTCTGCCTATGGGTATTTCATTGTGAATGCTCAGTTTCACTGCCGACCGGTGACCGGTAGCTTGAAATACCCGGCTGGCTGCTTGCCACACCAAGTTATTCTCAGGAAGGCTTTTTATGCCTTGAGCTCCTTCACCGGTAAACTCAATAATATTCTGGTCTGACCATTCCAAATCAACCTGCAGGTAAAGTGACAATGCTAAACCCAAGGCATCAAAACCCGGGCCTAGATTAGCACTGGTAGCGGGAACTCTCACCCTTATCATTGCCGACCTCCCGGTCAAACGGCTTCCCTCTGGGTGCCTTCCAAACGGATAACGCTGTTTATCTCACTAACGATACTCATTCCGCGGAGAACCGTCAAGGAATCGCGTAACCATTGTTCCCGCACCCGGTGGGTTATCATAATCAGTTCCGCTGTGTCACTATCACTGGATTTCTGCAGAACAGTAGCAATACTCACATTATTATTACCGAATACTCCGGCAATACCAGCCAGTACTCCAGGACGGTCGGTGACTCTCATACGAATATAGTATTCTGCTTCCAGTTCGTTGATGCTCACTACAGGTTTTTGTTCATAACAGGTACAGCCAATGCGTGCATTGGTATGATGTTTCAGGTTGCGGACAATCTCGATGATATCGCCAACCACGGCGCTGGCAGTTGGCATCTGCCCTGCTCCTCTTCCGAAATGCATTACTTCCCCCACCGCATCTCCCTGAACAAAAACCGCATTGAACACATCATTAACGGCTGCCAAAGGATGATTAGCCGGCAGAAATGCCGGGTGTACCCGCACTTGTATTTGTCCAGCTTGATCTTCTTTGGCAATAGCCAGGAGTTTGATGACAAAACCCAGTTCATGGGCATATCGGATATCTTCAGGGGTAATATCAGTGATACCCTCCACATAGACGTCATCCAAGGTTACCCGGCTGTTAAAGGCTATGGAAGACAAAATGGCAATCTTACGGGCAGCATCCAGACCAGATACATCAGAAGTGGGGTCAGCTTCAGCATAGCCAAGGGCTTGTGCCTCAGCCAGCACCTCATGGTAATCACGTCCCTTGCGGCTCATCTGGGTCAGTATGTAGTTGGTCGTACCGTTAAGGATGCCAATAACCTGCTGGATACGATTGCCGGCCAGAGACTGTTTGAGAGGATATACAATGGGGATTCCCCCGCCCACACTAGCCTCAAAATAAAAGTCCACCTGGTGTTCATCAGCAGTCTCAAACAGTTCCTTGCCATTAACGGCAATCAAATCCTTGTTAGCTGTAACCACATGCTTGCCCTGGCGCATAGCTTGCAGGATAAAACTGGATGCAGGTTCAATACCTCCGATTAATTCCACCACTATATCTATTTCCGGATCATTAACTATATCTTCAATGTCATTAGTAATGCGCTCAGGTGCGATACCCAAAGCCAAGCATTTATCCTTATCCCTTTCCAGAACGCGGCGGACAACTATCTGATCCCCGCTGCGCTGGGCAATGGCATCCGCATTCTTCTCCAACAGTTTTACTACTCCGGAACCTACCGTTCCACATCCCAACAAACCGATTTGTATCATTTAACTGCCCCTCCTGCATTTGATTTCAGCTCTTGCCAACTACTTCAACATTCAGTACTCCTTCCAGAGCCTGCAGTTGCTTAAGCATTTCTTCTACCGGCACCGTCATTTCATCAATATTTAGAGATAAGGTAACATAGGCTACCCCATGCAGAGGAAGATTCTGATTAATAGTCAATACGTTGGCCTGTAGTGATGCAATACAGTTGAGTACTCCCGATAGGATACCGGAAATGTGGCGAAGAAGCAAGGAAATGTTTATTATGCTCATATTTTCGGCATTGAAGAATGAATATACTCCATCCTTATACTTGTAAAAGGTGCTCCGGGCCATACCGAGGCGCTCCACCGCTTCAATAATGCCTGCAACTTCACCACTGGCCAGCATCTCCTTGGCCAAAGCGGTTTTCAATATTGATTCCGGGAGAATATCCTCCCGCACCAGGTAAAACCTTTTCTCAGACTTAACCATAACTCCCTCTGTCTGCCATAGGCGGAATTTTTTCTTCACAATACGGACATTATAGCACGTGGCATAAAGGCTGGCAATGAAAAAGTCGAAAATTTGGTTTTTACTGCTCCACCATCACCTCCCTTTTGCCGTCCTGGCTATTGCTATATATGATGATTGCCGTTGAACAGTTCGAGCCTTATAATTTAGGAAAAACAGAGTACATCTGTTACGAACAGGAATTGCAAAGGAGATTTAGCAATGAAGAAAGTTTTTTTAATTCTTTTCATGGCACTTTTCTTAGTGTCTGGCTGCGGCAATAATGACATCGAAAACAATCTGATTTTCAATGCCACCGTGGAAAGTGTGCAGGATAACAGCATTTTAGTAACAACCACTGAAGATGTGGGTTTTGATATAGCCAGTGTTGGTTTTGATGAAAATCTTGAAATCCCATTTGATCTGGCTGAAGGGCAAGTAATCGAAATCGAAGCTCTGCCTGAAATTCGGGAGAGCCATCCGGTGCAGATTACCGCAGTAAAGATAAGCTTATTAGAAGAACCTAAAAAAAATAACTACATCAAGATAACCCCCCAGGAAGCGCAGGAAATGATGACCCGGGATGCAATCATCCTTGATGTACGCACACAAACCGAGTTTGATGAGGGTCATATCCCCAATGCCGTTTTGCTACCCGATACTGAGATAAAGCAGAGAGCGGAAGAAGTGCTGCCTGACAAGGAACAGACTATTCTCGTGTACTGCCGCAGTGGTCGCCGCAGTGCGCTGGCAGCGCAGGAATTAGCCGATATGGGCTACACCAACGTTTATGATTTCGGCGGCATTCTCGACTGGACCGGAGATGTGGTGAAATAAGCGGAAAATAGTATCATAAAGAGTTTATAGGATAAACCTCCAAGTAGATGCAACTAAGAGCATCACATGGAGGTTTTATTTTTAGCAAGCTGTATTCAGGTTCATTTTGTAAACAACATCATTAATAATCGGTTTGCAACTAAGCGCATTTCACGTTCAATTTTGAACCTTTCGCGCAAAACCACTCGCTATCGATTTCCCGCAATGTTAAAAAGTGGTATATCGTTGTATGAAAGGAGGTTCGTTTTATGAAGACTTTCCTTGCTAATTTTATCTTTATGGCTCCATAGCTAGAAGCTAGTGCTGGTTACAGACAGATTAATGGTTTGCACCGGTCTTAGCTTCAATTGCACGAGTATTAGTTTATTTCATTTCATGTTTAGGAGGCTGAGAAATCAGTTTTTTCGATGTTTATGGTTGCAGAGCATTTATTTCTAAGCAAGTCACGAAAATGTTAGTTTTTGCTAAGTACTGCTTGGCTTTGTTACGCTAGTGTAGCATTAAGGAAAACAAAATTTTCGGGAGGCGAATGTATGAATCCAAAATTAAAGAGAGTGATAGCTTTTAGCATAAGTTTTCTTTTGATTTTGTCGACAACAACTTTGGCTAATGACATTGATGACCTAAGTGATCCAAAGCATGGAATAATTGCTCCGATAAGTCAGGATTTCAATGAAATAAATAGCGGCATAGGATACATCTCACCTACCGAAGAGAAAGCAGCTAAGGAAAAATCTGAAATGGCAGACAAAGTGATAGATATTCATGAAAGATTTCTTGCTAATCCTAACTCAGTAACAGATAAAGATAGAGCTATATTACAAGAATTTATAAATAAGTATTTTAAAGGAACCCCTATGAGCAATTTTCTTCCTACCGATGATACTACTGATAATTTTAATTTTGTAGTTACAGCAAATCCTGGAGATTATCAAGAGATGAACCTTTGGCTACCGGGTCAGGTCCAACAGAGAGATTATTGGTGCGCTCCAGCTTCAGGATATGCTGTTTTAAAAGGCAGAGGAATAAGTGTTACACAGTCCCAATTGGCCAATAAAATGGGAACCACTGAGGATGGTACACTCCTGGGGAACGTTGCTCCAGCATTAAACCAATATAATGGAATTAATGGCAACTATTTTAGGTACGTTTTACTTCAATGTCCGGGATATACTTCATCTGCTAATTGCTTTGTCTGTAAATGAGATACTCAGAAGAAATCCTTGGTTGGAAGGCTATACGGGGATTAATATATATTTAAAGATTGGTACGATATTTTTAATTATTATCGGAATGTATTTGCTAATACGGGGTAATAGCATTGCAAAAGCCGCTTGTAGTAACATACCGTTTGATTTTAGTCAGTATTCTCTTGCGTCAGTGATTGTTTTAATACTAAAAATAACCGGGATGTCACTTGTTGTTTTAACTGGGGTACGGTTGTTAGATGCTGTAAGTTTTACTCTCTATATGCTTGAAGTCGAAGATTTGTCCAGCTTCTTGTATACACAAGTTGGCACGATGGCAGCTCTAACCCTTACCTTGAATCTATTTTTATTACTCATTGGCTGCTATCTATATTTTAGCGGCTCGCTGTTATATAGAATATTCCATATTACGCCTAATAAAATGTTTCCGCAATAAGCATTTCATGTTCGTTTTGCGCCTTTCGCGCGTAAGCCTGAGTATTCCCGCCCCCATAAAGCTAACCGCTTTCAATTAAATCGACCTCGTAAAAACCGACTTCCCTTCGAGCGCATTTCACGTTCTATTTTGAGCCTTTCACGTAAAATGTCTTGTAATTAGTTTCCTTGACTGTTAAAAGTAGGTATATCATCCAAGAAAGGGGGTCGTTTTATGAAGAACTCACTATTCAAGGTTATCTCTATGGCTCTTTTGCTCGTAGCTAGCGCGGGTGTACAGCCGGCCTGCTGGCTGCACTGGTATCAGCCTAAGCTGCCCGAGTAAAAAACGTAGCTCAAGTATTGGTAATCATGAAATTTTCCCCAGAAACCAATAATATGCTAAAGAAACTTATTCCCTCTGCTTAATAAACTTTTGAGAAACAACCGATAATCCCAATGGGACGGAGGTCAAATTCAAAACTCCGTCCTTTTTCTTCCAGCAAAACATCTCCAATTAATATTGAGGGGTGACGAACATTTTACAGATTAATACAAATGGTTACCCATCCAATGTGTATCCAGCGTCGCAGCCTAGTGTACCGAGTAAAAACTCCTCTATTTTTGCAGTAGATACTGCGGGAACTGCTTCAAAAGATTTATCTAGAGATATTTGGACAAAGCTGGGCAGTAAATATAATGTTCGCTATGCAACTTTTGATGAATTATGTGAAATAGCTATCACATTATATAAGGAAGGAGCAATTTCTGCAGGCGACTGTGCCATGATGACTTTTGATGGGAAAAGAGCTGCGGACGATTTAAGGAAAGACTATCCGGATGTTATAGCCGATTTTAAACTAACCCCTGCCGATTCCGAGGGTCGCAGAGATTGGATAGCTGAGTTTGCTGCCCGAGCAAAACTGGCTTTCAGCCAGGGAAACGATAAAGGTTATATACAATACCAAAGACTGGCGGACATACTTCGGAAGATAGATCAATCAAAACCATATGGGTACTAGCAATAAATCAAACCAGGGGAATGAAATAAGCACGTTCAATTATGTGTAAACCTCCAAGCGGATGTAGACTAAGATCATCGCTGGGAGGTTTTATTCCTGGGAGGACATATACAGAATCGGTTTTTCCCTGAGCACATTTCACGTTCGGTTTTGAACCTTTCACGTAAAATGTCTTGCTACAAGTTGTTTTGATTGTTAAAAGAATAGGTGTAGTCACAGGATTGAGTAAGTTATGAAACTAAAATGGGGAAAGCGTTTCCCCTTCATGTTTGTTTGGGAGGAAGTATGCAGAAAAAATATATAGCAATTCTTGGTTTGCTATTAATAGCTGTGGCAGCTTTTAGCTTTCATATGCTAAAACCAGAGCCGGCAACAGTCGAGAATAACCGCACAGAAATATATCCGGAAAATGGCGTTTATTGTTATACGGCTTCAGGAAATATGTATTTTCTATCTAGTGATGACTACCAGGTACTCAATAAAGTTCTTATTTATGGTGGTCTAAACATGGCGGCAGTTGCGGATAAAAAGGTGTACTTAACCATCAGAGGCGAGGACAGTAAAGCTGGCAAAGAGATCGCAGTATTTAGAAATGGAAATATAATAAAAACCATTGAATTGGAGCGTATCCTGCCCGAAAAGACTATATATAACGAGCATGACTGCAAAGCTTATGTCGGACATATTGCGATGAATCGTAAAAATTACATAACAGTGATAAATACAAAAAATGATACTGTTGAATATATCATACCGTATTTTGATAAGGT
>Ga0208823_1000896_pt1 | contig 24229 bp, 17 predicted proteins | sample AD_UKC075_MetaG_FD_184440 | JGI IMG/M metagenome (GOLD analysis project Ga0208823, IMG submission 184440) | Active sludge microbial communities of municipal wastewater-treating anaerobic digesters from USA - AD_UKC075_MetaG (SPAdes) (version 2) | ecosystem: Engineered > Bioreactor > Anaerobic >... | reverse complement strand
AACGTGCGCATCGAGGTCAACCTGATCGCGCCGATCGCCATGGACGAAGGTCTGCGCTTCGCCATCCGTGAGGGTGGCCGCACCGTCGGCGCCGGCGTCGTCGCCAAGATCATCGAGTAATTTCAGGACGAAAATAGATTGGGTGGAACCTTTTGGTAAAGGTTCCACTCTCTTAGTGGTAGCTACAGGCCAGTAGCTCAATTGGTAGAGCAGCGGTCTCCAAAACCGCAGGTTGGGGGTTCGAGACCCTCCTGGCCTGCCATCTCTTGCATGGCATATCCCAAACCCATTCGTCGCTGCTGGCGAATGGGGATTCGTTGGGATGCGTGAAGCCGATACCCGCATGAATCCGACCAAAACCGAAACGCCAATCCTCAATAATCGCGCTGACACTCTGAAACTGCTCGCTGCAGGCGCCATCGTCCTGATTGCGCTGGCGGCCTTTTACGTTTTCGCCAATCATGGGTTGCTGGTACGCGTGATCGGCCTGTTGATCGCGCTCGGCATAGCGGTGACGATCGCTCTGAAAACCGAACTGGGCGCGGAAACCCTGGAATTCATGCGGGGCGCTCGCTCCGAACTTCGCAAGATCGTCTGGCCCACCCGGGCCGAGACCACCCAAACTACGCTGATCGTCATCGCCATGGTCGTCATCATGGGACTGTTGCTGTGGCTGCTCGACATCGTGCTGTTCTGGCTGGTTCGACTGATCACCGGATAGCGCAAGGCGACGATATGGCGATGCGGTGGTATGTGGTACAGGCTTATTCCGGCTTCGAGCAGCACGTCAAGCGCTCGCTGCTGGAGCGAATTAGCCGCGATGGACTTCAAGATCGGTTCGGCCAGGTGCTGGTGCCGACCGAAGAAGTCGTGGAAATGCGGGACGGGCAAAAACGCAAGAGCGACCGCAAGTTTTTCCCAGGCTATGTGCTGGTGCAGATGGAGATGGACAACGAAACCTGGCACATGGTCCGCAGCGTTCCCAAGGTACTTGGCTTCATCGGCGGATCCAGCGACAAGCCGGCTCCGATCTCCGAGAAAGAGGCCCAAGTAATCCTGCAACGCATCCAGGACGGCGTCGACAAGCCCAAGCCCAAGGTGCTGTACGAACCCGGTGAGATGGTGCGGGTCACCGATGGGCCGTTCAACGACTTCGAAGGCGTGGTCGAAGAAGTCAATTACGAAAAAAGCCGGTTGCGGGTGGGCGTGATGATCTTTGGCCGCACCACTCCGGTCGAACTGGAATTCAGTCAGGTCGAGAAAGTGTCCCGCTGACCGGCTCCGCGCCGGTCGCCTTATCTACCGTCCCGCTGATCGGGCGGTCCATTCGGGGAGCCGCAAGGCGCTAGCACCCGTCAGGAGTCAGTATGGCAAAGAAAGTCACGGCATACGTCAAATTGCAGGTAGCGGCCGCCAAGGCCAATCCCAGCCCCCCTGTCGGTCCGGCCCTGGGTCAACACGGGGTGAACATCATGGAGTTCTGCAAGACCTTCAACGCGCAGACCCAGAACCTGGAGCCCGGTCTGCCGATCCCGGTGGTGATCACGGTCTACAGCGACCGCAGCTTCACCTTCATCATGAAGACGCCGCCAGCCTCGGTCCTGCTGCGCAAGGCGCTGGGCATCGATAAAGGCAGCTCCAACCCCAATACCAAGAAGGTCGGCACGGCTACCCGCGCGCAGCTGGAAGAAGTCGCCAAGGCCAAGATGCCCGATTTGACCGCCGCCGATCTGGATGCCGCTGTCCGCACCATCGCTGGCAGCGCCCGCTCCATGGGCATCACGGTCGAGGGGGTGTAAACATGGCCAAGCTCACCAAACGCATGCAGGCGATCCGCGCCAAACTCACGCCCGGCAAGAGCTATCCGATCGGCGAAGCTCTCGATCTGCTGAAGGATCTGTCGGCCACCAAATTCCGGGAATCGGTCGACGTAGCGGTCAATCTCGGGGTGGACCCGCGTAAATCCGATCAGGTGGTGCGTGGCGCCACGGTATTGCCCAACGGAACCGGCAAGACGGTGCGGGTAGCGGTGTTCGCCCAAGGGGCCAATGCCGATGCCGCCCGGGCCGCTGGCGCTGATGTGGTCGGTTTCGAGGACTTGGCCGAATCGGTCAAGGCCGGCAATCTCGATTTCGATGTCGTCATCGCCTCTCCCGACGCCATGCGGGTGGTCGGCCAGTTGGGCAAGATCCTCGGTCCACGCGGCCTGATGCCCAATCCCAAGGTCGGCACCGTGACCCCCGATGTCACGGGAGCGATCCGCAACGCCAAGGCAGGCCAGGTCCGCTACCGGACCGACAAGGCCGGCATCATCCACTGCACTATCGGCAAGGTCGATTTCGCCCCGATGCAGCTGCAGGAAAACCTTCAGGCGTTGCTGCACGATCTGCAGAAGGCCAAGCCGGCGACCTCCAAGGGCGTCTACATGCGCCGGGTGACCGTTTCCACCACCATGGGTCCGGGTCTCATGGTCGATCAGGCTACGCTATCATTCTGAATATTCAGAACATCAGGCGCCCTTGCCTCAACCGTGAGGGCGCACGACCCAACTTTGGGCCGGCCGGACTATCCGGCCAGCGTCAAAGACCGCAGGCGTCTTCGGACTTAATCATGGCCGGCTACCCGCCGGATATGGCCTGCGCAGACGGTAGAGCCCTTCCGGATCATTCCTGGTAAGGCCGCCGTACCCTTCTCCACGCCAGTGGAGGAAAAACTACGAGGTAATGCAATGAGTCTCAATCTGGCAGAAAAACAGGCTGTGGTGGCCGAGGTCGCCAAAGTGGCTGCCAGTGCGCACTCCGCAGTTGCCGCCGAGTACCGTGGGCTGAGCGTAGCGCAGGTCACGACCCTGCGGGTGAAAGCGCGGGAAACCGGCGTCTATTTGCGTGTCGTCAAGAACACCCTAGCGCGGCGCGCCGTGCAGGGCACCGAGTTCGAATGTCTGCAACCCAGTTTGGTGGGACCGCTGATTCTGGCGTTCTCCCAGGAGGATCCAGGCGCTGCGGCTCGGTTGTTCAAGGAATTTCTCAAGGAAAAAGCCAACGACAAGTTGATCGTCAAAGCATTGGCCGTCAGTGGGCAAGCGTATCCAGCGAGCGAGCTGGACCGACTGGCCAGTCTGCCGACCCGTAACGAAGCGATCAGCCTGTTCATGGCGACCCTGCGGGCACCGCTCGACAAGTTCGCGCGGACCCTCAACGAAGTTCCCGGCAAGCTGGTGCGCACTATCGAGGCGATCCGTCAGCAAAAGGAAGCCGCCTGAGCGTTTCGGCAACCCACAGCCTCATTGATTACAGCAGTTTGCGTTCTTATTCAGGAGTAAATCCGTAATGGCCGTTTCGAAAGACGATATTCTGGAAACCATCGCTGGCATGACCGTGATGGAAATCGTGGACCTGATTTCCGCGATGGAAGAGAAATTCGGCGTCAGCGCCGCTGCCGCTGTCGCGGCTGCGCCGGCCGCCGCCGCCGCCGCCGCACCGGTCGAGGAAAAGACCGAGTTCGACGTCGTGATGTCCAGCTTCGGCGAGAAGAAGGTCGAAGTGATCAAGGTGGTCCGCGCCCTGACCGGCCTGGGTCTGAAGGAAGCCAAAGACCTGGTCGAAGGCGTGCCTTCCACCATCAAGGAAGGCATCCCCAAGGCCGAAGCCGAAGACATCAAGAAGAAATTGGAAGAAGCCGGCGCCAAGGTCGACGTCAAGTAAGTGCCGCGTTACCCACTACAGCGTGGGATCTCGTTGCACGGTATCGGTCTGGTTTGGACAGACTTGAACGGGAACAGCTGGCACCCTATGGATGCCGGCTTGTTTCCGTTCGCGTGCGTCAGGGTTCGATCCACACCCCGCCAAGCGCGGTGGTTGAAACATGTTCCGGTCCGCAGGAGCGCGGTTCGGAACCGATCATGGAATCAGGTGGCTCCCACCACCCTTGGCTGGTACTCCCGTGAGAGGAATCCCGATGGCCTACACTTTTACTGAAAAGAGACGCATTCGTAAAGACTTTGGCAAGCGCCCCAGCATTCTCGGCGTACCTTATCTGCTGGCGATCCAGCTCGATTCGTACCGCGAGTTTCTGCAAGCCGAAGTCTCGCCGGGAGAGCGCCGGGAAGTCGGCTTGCACGCCGCCTTCCGTTCGGTGTTCCCGATCATCAGCTATTCGGGTAATGCGCGACTGGAGTATGTCAGCTATCGCTTGGGTGAGCCGGTCTTCGATGTGCGGGAGTGTCAGCTGCGCGGCTTGACCTACGCCGCGCCGCTGCGGGTGCGGCTGCGGCTGGTGTTGATGGACAAGGAAGCCGAAGCCGGCGCCCACAAGATCAAGGATATCAAGGAAAACGAAGTTTATCTGGGCGAACTGCCGCTGATGACCGACAACGGTACCTTCGTCATCAACGGCACCGAACGGGTGATCGTGTCGCAATTGCACCGCTCGCCGGGCGTCTTCTTCGATCACGACAAAGGCAAGACCCACTCTTCCGGCAAGCTGCTGTTCTCAGCCCGCGTCATTCCCTATCGCGGCTCCTGGCTGGATTTCGAATTCGACATCAAGGATATCGTCTACGCTCGCATCGACCGTCGGCGCAAGCTGCCGGTGACCATTCTGCTGCGCGCGTTGTTCGACGAGCCCAATCCCAACGACCCCCAAGCCCGCAGCGTCAACGAACAGCTTCTCGACATCTTCTTCGACACCAACACGGTTCGGATCGCGAACGAGCAATTCCATCTGGATCTGGTGCCGGAACGCCTGCAGGGTGAAACCGCCAGCTTCGACATCCAGATCGGAGAGCGGCTGGTGGTCAAGGCCGGCGAGCGCATCAAGAACAAGCATGTCCGCGATCTGACCAAGGCCGGTGTTCAAAGCCTGCAGATCCCGCGCGAATATCTGATCGGCAAGATTCTGGCGCACGACCTGCCCGATCCGGAAACCGGCGAACTACTGGCCCAGGCCAACGACGAATTGACCCTGGACAAGCTGGAGAAGATGCTAGTCGGCGGCGTCACCGCATTCCAGACGCTCTACATCAACGAAGTCAATCGCGGTCCCTACGTCTCCAACACCCTGCGCGCCGACACCACCCGCAGCCAGTGGGACGCCCAGGTGGAAATCTACCGGATGATGCGTCCCGGCGAACCGCCCACCAAGGACGCCGCCCAGCGCCTGCTGCACGACCTGTTCTTCTCGTCGGAGCGCTACGACCTGTCCGATGTCGGCCGCATGAAGTTCGACAGTCGAGTAGGCCACCGTCGAAAGTCGACTGCGGACGTGCCGGCCAAGCCGCATCCCGCCGGCGTGCTGTCGATGGAAGACATCCTGGCCGTGCTCAAGGTGCTGATCGACATCCGCAACGGCAACGGGCAAGTCGACGATATCGACCATCTCGGCAATCGCCGCATCCGCTGCGTGGGCGAAATGACCGAAAACGTGTTCCGGATCGGGTTAGTGCGCGTCGAACGCGCCGTCAAGGAACGGCTGAGCCTGGCCGAGTCCGAGGATCTGACCCCGCAGGATCTGATCAACGCCAAGCCGGTCGCGGCCGCCATCAAGGAATTCTTCGGCTCTTCGCAGCTGTCGCAGTTCATGGACCAGAACAACCCGCTGTCGGAAGTGACCCACAAGCGTCGGGTGTCGGCGCTGGGACCGGGCGGCCTGACCCGCGAGCGCGCCGGCTTCGAAGTGCGCGACGTGCACGCCACCCACTATGGCCGAGTCTGCCCGATCGAAACCCCGGAAGGGCCGAATATCGGCCTGATCAACTCGCTGGCCGTCTACGCCCGCACCAACTCCTACGGCTTTCTGGAAACGCCCTACCGCTGGGTCGAAAATAGCCGGGTAACCGACCGTATCGATTACCTGTCGGCCATCGAGGAAGGCCATTACGTCATCGCCCAGGCCAACACTCCGCTCGATGTCGACGGGCGACTGACCGACGAGCTGGTCTCCTGCCGGCACCAGAACGAATTCACCCTGGCCGCGCCGGATAAAGTGCAGTACATGGACGTGTCGCCCAAGCAGATCGTCTCGGTCGCGGCGGCGCTGATCCCGTTCCTGGAGCACGACGACGCCAACCGTGCGCTGATGGGCTCCAACATGCAGCGCCAGGCTGTCCCCACCCTGCGCTCGGAAAAACCGCTGGTCGGCACCGGCATGGAGCGGATCGTGGCCTGCGACTCCGGGGTGTGCGTGATCGCCAAGCGCGGCGGGCGGGTCGATTCGGTCGACGCTGGCCGTATCGTGGTACGCGTCCACGACGAGGAAACCGAAGCCGGCGAACCGGGGGTCGACATCTACAATCTGACCAAATACACCCGGTCCAACCAGAACACCTGCATCAACCAGCGGCCACTGGTCCAGGTCGGCAACGCCGTGGCGCGCGGCGACGTCCTGGCCGACGGTCCGTCCACTGACATGGGCGAACTGGCGCTGGGACAGAATTTGCTGGTCGCCTTCATGCCGTGGAACGGCTACAACTTCGAGGACTCGATCCTGATCTCCGAGCGGGTGGTGCAGGAAGACCGCTTCACCACCATCCACATCGAAGAGCTGTCCTGCGTTGCCCGCGACACCAAACTGGGGCCGGAAGAAATCACCGCCGACATCCCCAATGTCGGCGAGAGCGCGCTGGCCCGGCTCGACGAAGCGGGCATCGTCTTCATCGGGGCCGAGGTTAAGACCGGCGACATCCTGGTCGGCAAGGTGACCCCGAAGGGCGAAACCCAGCTGACTCCCGAGGAAAAACTGCTGCGGGCCATCTTCGGCGAGAAAGCCTCCGACGTGAAGGACACCTCGCTGCGGGTGCCCTCCGGCATGGACGGCACCGTCATCGACGTGCGGGTGTTCACCCGCGACGGCGTGGAAAAGGATTCGCGCGCCCGTCAGATCGAAGACGCCGAACTGAAGCGCATCCGCAAGGATCTCAACGATCAGGCGCGCATTCTGGAAGACGACCTGTACCAGCGCATGGAGCGCATGCTGGTGGGCCAGATGGCCCATGGCGGCCCCCATATGCGGGGCAGCGGCCCGGTTACGGCCGAATACCTGTTGGGACTGCCGCGCGCGCTCTGGTTCGAGATCCGCATGCAGTCCGACGAGCTGAACGAGCAGCTGGAAAAGATCAGCCGCCAGCTCGACCAGCAGCGTAAGGACTTCGACCAGAAGTTCGAGGAAAAGCGCCGCAAGCTCACCCAGGGCGACGACCTCGCCCCCGGCGTCCTGAAGATGGTCAAGGTCTACTTGGCGGTCAAGCGCCGGGTGCAGCCGGGCGACAAGATGGCGGGCCGCCACGGCAACAAGGGCGTGGTCTCCATGATCGTGCCGCAGGAAGACATGCCCTATCTGGAAGACGGAACCCCGGTCGATATCGTGCTGAATCCGCTGGGCGTACCGTCGCGGATGAACGTCGGCCAGGTGTTGGAAACCCATCTGGGCTGGGCAGCCAAGGGTCTGGGCATCAAACTCGGCCGACTGCTGGACGCCCAAGCCCATGTCGAGGAACTGCGCGCCTATCTCAGCCGCCTCTATAGCGGAGCTGGCGAGCAGCGGGTCGATCTGTCCCAGTTCGGCGATGACGAAGTCCGCACCCTGTGCCGGAACTTGCGCGGCGGCATCCCGATGGCCACTCCGGTCTTCGACGGCGCGACCGAGACCGAATTGCGGGAAATGCTGAAACTGGCCGATTTGCCGGAAAATGGCCAAACCCTACTGTTCGACGGCCGCACCGGCGAAGCCTTCGAGCGGCCGGTCACGGTCGGCTACATGTACATGCTCAAGCTGAACCATCTGGTGGACGACAAGATGCACGCCCGTTCCACCGGTCCGTACAGCCTGGTGACGCAACAGCCCCTGGGCGGTAAGGCCCAGTTCGGCGGCCAACGCTTCGGCGAGATGGAAGTCTGGGCACTGGAAGCCTATGGCGCCTCCTACACCCTGCAGGAAATGCTGACAGTGAAATCGGATGACGTGAACGGTCGTACCAAGGTCTACAAGAACATCGTCGATGGCAACCACCGCATGGAAGCCGGCATGCCGGAATCGTTCAACGTTCTGGTCAAGGAGATCCGTTCCTTGAGCATCAACATCGACCTGGAAAACGACATGGCACCTCCGCAGCGCCCTGAGTAAGCATGCCGCGCCCGCTGTCAGTGAGACAACGCAATTCCGTGGGTGAGAACCGATGAAAGACCTGCTGAACCCGTTCAAGACCTTCGACGAGATCGAAGATTTCGACGCCATCCGCATCGGACTGGCCTCGCCGGAGATGATCCGCGCCTGGAGCCGTGGCGAGGTGAAGAAGCCCGAGACCATCAATTACCGGACCTTCAAGCCGGAACGCGATGGCCTGTTCTGCGCCAAGATCTTCGGCCCGACCAAGGACTACGAGTGCCTGTGCGGCAAGTACAAGCGGCTCAAGCACCGCGGCGTGGTGTGCGAGAAGTGCGGGGTGGAAGTCACCCTGGCCAAGGTGCGACGCGAGCGCATGGGGCATATCGAACTGGCCTCGCCGGTCGCGCACATCTGGTTCCTGAAGTCGCTGCCCTCGCGCATTGGCCTGTTGCTGGACATGACCCTGCGCGATATCGAGCGGGTGCTGTACTTCGAATCGTTCGTGGTCATCGACCCCGGCATGACCCCGATGGAACGCGGGCAAATGCTGACCGACGAGGCTTATCTCGACGCGGTCGAACAATACGGTGACGAATTCGATGCGCGGATGGGCGCCGAGGCGGTGCGCGAGCTGCTGCATGGCCTGGATCTGAAGCAACTGGTCGTACAGCTGCGGCAGGAAATCCTCGAGTGCAGCTCCGAAACCAAACTCAAGCGGCTGTCCAAACGGCTCAAGTTGGTGGAATCCTTCCTCCACTCCGGCAACAAGCCGGAGTGGATGGTGTTGACCGTGCTACCGGTGCTGCCGCCCGATCTGCGCCCGTTGGTGCCTCTGGACGGCGGCCGTTTCGCGACCTCCGACCTCAACGACCTCTACCGGCGGGTCATCAACCGCAACAACCGGCTCAAGCGCCTGCTGGAGCTGTCCGCTCCCGACATCATCGTGCGCAACGAGAAGCGCATGCTGCAGGAAGCGGTGGATTCATTGCTGGACAACGGCCGGCGTGGCCGCGCCATCACCGGCAGCAACAAGCGGCCGCTGAAGTCGCTGGCCGACATGATCAAGGGCAAGCAGGGCCGTTTCCGCCAGAATCTGCTCGGCAAGCGGGTCGACTACTCCGGCCGGTCGGTGATCGTGGTCGGTCCGACCCTGCGCCTGCACCAGTGCGGTCTGCCCAAGAAGATGGCGCTGGAGCTGTTCAAGCCGTTCATCTTCAGCAAGCTACAGTTCAAGGGCCTGTCCACCACCATCAAAGCCGCCAAGAAAATGGTCGAGCGCGAAGAGCCGGCGGTGTGGGACGTCCTTGAAGAGGTGATCCGCGAACATCCGGTGCTGCTCAACCGCGCCCCGACCCTGCACCGCCTGGGCATCCAGGCGTTCGAGCCGGTGCTGATCGAGGGCAAGGCCATCCAGTTGCACCCGCTGGTCTGCACCGCCTTCAACGCCGACTTCGACGGCGACCAGATGGCAGTCCATGTCCCGCTGTCGATCGAGGCCCAGCTCGAAGCCCGCGCGCTGATGATGTCCACCAACAACATCCTCAGCCCGGCCAACGGCGAGCCGATCATCGTCCCGTCCCAGGACGTGGTGCTGGGTCTGTACTACCTGACCCGCGAGCGCATCAACGCCAAGGGTGAGGGCATGGTCTTCTCCGGCCTGAAGGAAGTCCACCGCGCCTACGAAAACCGCAAGGTCGAACTGCAAGCCCGGATCGAAGCCCGCCTGACGGTGGAGGAGATCGGCCCGGATGGCGCGTTGCAGACCGTCACCCGGCGGGTGGAAACCACCGTCGGCCGGGTGTTGCTGTCGGAAATCCTGCCCAAGGGGTTGCCCTTCGCCCTGGTCAACCAGGTGCTCAAGAAGAAGACCATCTCGCAACTGATCAACGAGTGCTACCGGCGGCTGGGACTCAAGGACACGGTGGTGTTCGCCGACCAGCTGATGTACACCGGCTTCCGTTACGCGACCCGCTCCGGCTCGTCGATCGGCTTCGAGGATTTCAAGATCCCTGGGAAGAAGGTCCAGCTGCTGGAGAACGCCGAGCGCGAGGTCAAGGAAATCGACAGCCAGTACACCTCGGGTCTGGTGACCAAGGGCGAGCGCTACAACAAGGTGGTGGACATCTGGTCGCGTACCAACGAACAGGTGGCCAAGGCCATGATGGACAACCTGGGCACCGAAACCGTGCTCGACCGCAAAGGCGAGGAAGCGCGTCAGACCTCCTTCAACGCCGTGTTCATGATGGCCGATTCCGGCGCGCGCGGTTCGGCGGCGCAAATCCGTCAGCTGGCCGGCATGCGTGGTCTGATGGCCAAGCCGTCCGGCGAAATCATCGAAACGCCGATCAAGGCCAATTTCCGCGAAGGGTTGAGCGTGTTGGAGTACTTCATCTCCACCCACGGCGCCCGCAAAGGCTTGGCCGATACCGCTCTAAAGACTGCCAACTCCGGCTATCTGACCCGGCGGCTGGTCGATGTCGCCCAGGATCTGGTCGTCACCGAACCCGACTGCGGCGCCCAGGAAGGCATCTGGATGACCCCGGTGGTCGAGGAAGGCGACATCAAGGAATCGCTGCGCGATCGGGTGCTGGGCCGGGTGGTCGCCCAGGACGTGCTCGATCCGGCCAGCGACGACATCGCCATCCCGGCCGGCACCCTGCTCGACGAGCAATGGGTCACCAAGCTGGACGAATGGGGCATCGACCGCCTGCTGGTCCGTTCGGCCATCACCTGCCGGACCCGCTACGGGGTCTGCTCGGCCTGCTACGGCCGTGACCTGGCACGTGGCCACAGGGCCAACAGCGGGGAATCGGTCGGCGTAATCGCCGCCCAATCGATCGGCGAGCCCGGCACCCAGCTGACCATGCGTACCTTCCACATCGGCGGCGCCGCCTCGTCCAAGGTGGTCGACAACGTCATGGTCAAGTCCAAGGGCGTGCTGCGGCTGCACAAAATGAAAACTGTCCGCAATCGGGACGGCAATCTGGTCGCCGTCTCGCGCTCGGGCGAAATGATCCTGTTCGACGAGCATGGCCGCGAGCGGGAACGCTATAAGGTACCGTATGGTGCGGTGCTGTCGGTCGATGACGGCAGTCTGGTCGATGCCGGACGGGTGATCGCGCGCTGGGATCCGCACGCTCACCCGATCATCACCGAAATGGCTGGCTTCGTGCGCTTCGCCGAGTTCGAGGAAGGCATCACTGTACAGCGCCATACCGATGAGATCACCGGTGTGTCCAGCCTGGTGGTGATGGACCCCAAACAGCGCGGCGCCCAGGGCAAGGACAAGCGACCGCTGATCCGGCTGGTGGACCAATACGGCAATGATCTGTTCATCCCCGGCACCAGCACCCTGGCGCAGTACCCGCTGTCGCCCGGAGCCATCGTCAGCCCGGCGCTGACCGCGGCCTTCGTGGCCTCCGAGATCATCGAAGTGGCTGTGGGCGACATCATCGCCCGGATTCCGCAGGAATCCTCCAAGGCGCGCGACATCACCGGTGGTCTGCCGCGAGTCGCCGACCTGTTCGAGGCCCGCAAACCCAAGGAACCGGCGATCCTGGCCGAAAAATCCGGCATCATCGAATTCGGCAAGGAAACCAAGGGCAAGCAGCGGCTGATGATCCGCGACAAGAGCGGTGAGATCCTCTATGAGGAATTGATCCCGAAGTGGCGACAGGTCAATGTCTTCGACGGTGAATACGTCGAACAGGGTGAAATGATCGCTGACGGCGAGCCCAACCCCCACGACATCCTGCGCCTGCTCGGGGTACAGGAGCTGGCTGCCTACCTGGTCAAGGAAATCCAGGACGTGTACCGGGTACAGGGCGTGAAGATCAACGACAAGCACATCGAAGTGATCATCCGCCAGATGCTGCGCAAGGTCGAAATCGTCGATCCGGGCGACACCAGCTTCATCAAGGGCGAGCAGGCCGAGCGCACCCGGGTGCTGGAGGAAAACGACAAGGCCCTGAGCGAGGACCGCACGCCGGCGCACTGGCAACCGATCCTGCTCGGCATCACCAAGGCGTCGCTGGCCACCGAATCGTTCATCTCCGCCGCCTCGTTCCAGGAGACCACGCGGGTGCTGACCGAAGCGGCCGTGCGCGGCTTGCGCGACGATCTGCGCGGGTTGAAGGAGAACGTCATCGTCGGTCGGCTGATTCCAGCCGGCACCGGCCTGGCCTACCACCTGCAGCGTCGCCACGACTGGGTGCCCAGCCGGCCGACGGCAAGCGCTGGTCATCTGTTCGAAAGCAGCGAGTCCGAGACGAAAGCGGTCATCAGCGACAAGGAAGATGACCCGGAGTCGGAACAGGTCAAGGCTGAGTAAGCCAAACCGCCGATCCCATCCGTCCGCATCGCGACTCATGATCTGGGCAGGAACCGTTCCACGGGACCTGCCCTTTTCTTATCCGCCGCCGTCCATTATGGCTTTCATCCACCTACCCGCCCCGGTCGATCCCCCATGGCTGTGCTATTGGAAACCCGCAATCTGATCAAGCACTTTCACGGCGTGCAGGCAGTGAACGGCATCGATCTCGCCATCACGGCCGGCCGTTGCTTCGGCCTGCTCGGTCCCAACGGAGCCGGCAAGACCACCACGGTCGAAATGTTGGAAGGAATCCGCCAACCGACTTCGGGCGACATTCGCTATCGAGGCGAACCGCTTGGACCCCGATTTCGCCAGGAGGTCGGCATCATGTTCCAGTCGACCGCCCTGCAGGATCATGTCACCGGTCGCGAAAACCTGCGGATGTTCGGCCATTTCTACCACCGGACCTTGCCGGCAGCCGAGCTGATCGCAGCCTGCGCGCTAGGTGAATTCCTGGATCGCGATACCCGCAAGCTGTCCGGTGGCCAACGCCAGCGTCTGTTGCTGGCCATTGCTCTGGTCAACGACCCGGAGCTGATTTTCCTGGATGAGCCGACCACCGGCCTCGATCCGCAAGCCCGCCGCAACTTCTGGGAACTGATCCATCGCATCAAGGCGCGCGGCAAAACCATCCTGTTGACCACCCACTACATGGAAGAGGCTTACCAGCTCTGCGACGAGATTGCCATCATGGACCATGGCCGAATCATCGCCCAGGGCACACCGCGCGAACTGTTGGCCAGCCATTTCGACGACGTGGTCCTGCAACTACCGCTGGAAGATTTCCCCGACCCCGCGCCAGTATTGCCCATGACGGTGATCCGGGGCCGGGACACGGTGGAACTGCTCAGCCATGACGTCAATTCCGCCATCCAGGCGTTGTTGGCTCAGGACATCTCGCTGGCTCGTCTGCTCATCCGCCCGCGCACCCTGGAGGATTTGTTTCTGGAATTAACCGGACGGGATCTACGCTCATGAATCTCAAGCGCTTTTGGGCTGTGTTCGTCTGTCGTAACTGGGAATTCCTGCGCGACCGCTCCACCCTGACCTGGAATCTGCTGTTTCCGCTCTGCCTGATCGTCGGTTTCGCCTTCGCCTTTTCCGGTCCGGGGCTGGCGCCCTACCAAGTGGGAGTCCTGAACGGCGCCGACGCCAGCGACAACGCGTTTCTCAAGACCCAGCAGATCCAGTTCATTCCCGTTACCGACCTGCCCGCTGCACTGACCAAGGTCGAACGCCATCAGCTCGACATGCTGTTCGATCCGAGCGGACGGCGCTACTGGATCAACGACGAATCGCCCAAGGGCTATCTCCTGGAACGGATACTGCGCGGAGCCGAAGCCCAGACCGCTTTCAGCAAACAAACCGTCAGCGGTCGGCTCATCCGCTATGTCGACTGGGTGCTACCCGGAGTGCTGGCGATGAACATGATGTTCAGCTGCCTGTTTGGTATCGGTTACGTCATCGTACGTTACCGCAAGAGCGGCATGCTCAAACGCCTGAAGGCGACGCCGCTGACGCCGCTGGAATTCCTGTCGGCCCAGGTCGCCTCACGTTGGTGGCTGACCCTGGCGACAACCGTGGTGGTGTTCATCGGCACCGACGCCTTCATCGGCTTTCCCATGCACGGCTCCTATTTCGACCTGTTCCTGGTGTTCGCGATCGGCGCGCTCAGCCTGATCAGTCTGGGGATGATCGTGGCCGCCCGCACCACCAGCGAGGAGCTGGCCGGCGGCCTGTTGAACCTGCTCAGCTGGCCGATGACCTTCCTGTCAGGGGTCTGGTTCTCACTGGAAGGTATCCATCCCTTCCTGCGGCAATGTGCGCAACTCCTCCCCCTGACCCACATGATCGACGCCGCCCGGGCGATCATGATCGACGGCGCTGGCCTGATGGCCATATCCGGCCATCTGCTGGTGCTCGCCTTGATGAGCCTGTTGTTCATGGCAGCCGGCGCGTGGGCCTTTCGCTGGGAATGACAGCCTACCCCATCTTCAAAATTGCGCCATCAGTCATATAAAATTGACATTTTGGCTTATCGTTCAATATATGAATCGAAATTGCTACGAATTAATATAATGAGGTTACAATACTCCCGTTCGTTTGCTGGAGTGCAGGATGACCGCTCCCGAGGATTCGACCACTAAACCATCCGCAACGACCGTCGCAACTGGCGCACGCGCCTCACCGACGATCTTCGGATTACGCCTGACACCGACCCAGACGACTTTCTTCGGCCTTTTTCTCCCATTGTTTGCACTAACCAGCCTGGTGGGCTGGCAATTCCTAGCGCTGGAACGCACCAATCAACACCGTATTCTGCAAGCCGATGTGCAAAATCGCATGGCGTTCCAGGTACATACCATCCAGCAGACCTTCAACACGATCCTGAGTGACCTGCTGTTCATCTCCGATCTGGATGAACTCCATCGTGTGCTGGATGACGACAATCCCGCTGCCAAAGCCGCCGACAAGGCGATCCTGGCGACCGATCTGCAACGTTTTTCCAGTTGCAAGGGCATGTACGATCAGGTGCGCTATCTGGACGAAACCGGCATGGAAGTGGTGCGCATCAATTTCAATGACGGCCATCCCGGCATCGTTCCCGAGCAAGAACTGCAAAACAAAGCCAACCACAGCCATTTCCGCGAAATCAGCCAGCTATCGCAGGGGAGCATCTTCGTCTCGCCGCTTGACCTGCACATCGAAAGAGACCAGATCGAGCGTCCTTTCAAACCGATGATCCGCTTCGCCACCCCAGTCTTCGATCGCACAGGTCGACAACGCGGCATCGTGGTTCTCAATTATCTAGCCGCCTCGCTGCTGGCCGACTTCAAAGCTGTGGCGACCGACATGCCCGGAGCAACCTATCTACTCAACCAGGACGGGTACTGGCTGGCCCATCCCGATCCAACCCAGGAATGGGGTTTCATGGACCCAAAGCGGCTCGGCGCAACCTTCGCCAACGCCTTCCCCGAGGCTTGGCATCGCATCCAGGGCCAACTGCAAGGGCAATTCGATACCCCGCAAGGCACCTTTACTTTCGCAACCCTCCTGCCCTTGAAGCCGGCGCCTTCTGCACGCCCGATCGTGTCCCTTACGACCGCCAACGCGTCCACTGCCCAAGCCGACCGCTACCGCTGGATCGCGGTCTCCTTCCTCCCGGCCGGCCATCTCATCCCCACCGTGCGGAAAACGCAGTATTGGCTCTTCGGCTTCTACGGCGGCATCGTATGGGTGTTTGGCATCGGCGCTTGGCTGCTGGCGCTCTCGCGTCGTCGCCTGCAAGACAGCGTGACGACGCTCAACACCAAAGTGCAGGAACTGGAGGACACCCGCCATGAGCTGGTGCAAAACGAAAAAATGGCCTCGCTAGGCCGCATGGTGGCGGGCTTCGCCCATGAGATCAACACCCCGATCGGGATCGCTGTGGGCGCCGCTTCGCATATGTCCATGGCAGTCAAGGAGATAGGAACCCAGCTTCAGGCCGAGGAGGTGCGAGAGGAAGACCTCACGGCCAATCTTGACGCGATCCACACCGCGGCCGACCTGACCCTGAGCAATCTGCAGCGCGCCGCGCGGCTGGTGCAAAGCTTCAAACGCACCTCGGCCGATCAAGCCTCGGAACAGGCTCGGTGCTTCACGGTAGCGGAAATGGTGGATGACGTGCTCAACAGCCTGGGCAATATCTTCAAACATACGGCCATTCGCTTCGCCGTGGATTGTCCACCGGATCTGGTGATCTACGGCAAGCCGGGCGTCTATGCTCAGATTCTGACCAACCTGTTGCTCAACAGTCACATCCACGCCTTCGCCGAGGGCAGCGAACCGGGCATTATTCGGATCTGGGTGCGGCAACTGCTGGAAAAGTGGCTATGGTTGATCTTTGAAGATGATGGGCGAGGTATGGATGAAACGACCCGGCAACGCGTCTTCGAACCATTTTTCTCTACCCGCCGCCAGCATGGTGGCACTGGCTTGGGGCTTTATATATGCCATAATCTTGTTACAAATGAGCTAAAAGGGACCATTGACTGCCAAAGTCATCTTGGTCAAGGCACCCGCTGGATCATCGAACACCGTCTATCGGACAGCGCTTCCGAAGAAGAGCCGATATGAAAATCATTAAAAAAGTTGCTACGACCGCGGCAACGACCACGACCACCCCATCGACTCTCCAATTGCCGCCCTGGAAAGTCCTGGTCGTGGACGACGAAGAAGATGTCCACAAACTGACCGAACTCAACCTCAGAAACTTCAGCTACAGCGACCGTGGGTTACGCCTGCTCAAAGCCCGTTCCGCCCATGAGGCCAAGACCATCCTGGACATGGAGCATGACATAGCGCTGGCTCTGATCGACGTGGTCATGGAAAGCGACGACGCCGGTCTCAAGCTGGTCGATTACATTCGCAACAGCCAAGGCAACCAGCTGATGCGTCTGCATATCCGCACCGGCCAAGCTGGCACGGCCCCCGAGCGCTACGTGATCGACCACTTCGATATCGACGGCTACACCGACAAGACCGAGATCACCGCCCAGCGGCTCTATACCCTAGTGCGCACCGGGATCAAATCCTATCAAGACTTGCGCGCCATCGATCTGAACCGGCTCGGGCTATCCTATGTGCTGGCGTCGACCCAAGATATCTACGCCTTTCGTCAGGAATCGATCGAAAAATTCTTCCAAGGGGTGCTGACCCAGATCATCGGGCTGCTCCGACTGGGTGAAAGCAGCCTGATCACCACGACCGAAGGGATGATCGTCACCATCGAAGGTGAGCAGATCGAGGTGCAGGCAGGCACCGGCGCTTTCAACAACGATCAGACCCATCTCAAACAGGAACGGACCCGCGAGATCAGCCAACGCTACGGCAAGGCGCTGGCTCAAGCCGAATCCCCGCTGGAACTGTCTCCCGACACTTCGATCCTGCCATTGAAAATCAAGGAGCAAACGGTCGGTTTCATCTATCTCGAACACACCCGGCATCTGAGCGCCACCGATCGCAACCTGCTCAACGTCTTGGCCAACCAATGCGCCAGCGCTCTGGAGAGCCTGCGCCTGCACCTCGAATTGACCAAGTCCTACGACCACATCGTCGATATCCTAGCCCATGTCGCCGAGTACAAGGACTCCACCACCGGCAACCACATCAACCGCGTCGCCCGTCTGGTCGAGCTGATTGCCCTGGAAATGGGTTTCGACCCCCAGGAGGCGCTGCGCATCGGCAAAGCCAGCCGCCTGCACGATGTGGGCAAGATCGGCATTCCCGACCATATTTTGCAAAAGTCCGGCCATTTGACCAATGATGAATTCGCCATCATCAAGACCCACACCCAAATCGGGGCCAATCTGCTCCAACATGACCGCTGGCTGGAATTATCCCAGCAAATCGCGATCAGCCACCATGAACGCTGGGACGGCGGCGGGTACCCGACTGGGTTGAGAGGCGAGGAGATTCCGCTGACCACTCGGATCGTATCGGTGGCGGACGTTTATGACGCGCTGGTCCACAGCCGCTCCTACAAGAACGCCTGGCCCGTCGCGGAGGCCGTGGCCTACCTCGAAGCCGAGAAGGCCAGACACTTCGATCCGGCGGTCGTCGATGCTTTTCTGCGACTGTTCCGGCGAGGCGAATGTCCATCCAGCGTGCGGGTCGACATCGCGCCCTAAGCCAGAGCCCATCGATCGCTACCTCAATACTCGTTCAGGCGAGCAATGCGTTCCTGATAGCGGGCGCGTAGACAACGGACATCCGCGCCGCAGCTGTCGCGCGCGACCAGCCAGGACCGCTGATCATCGCGCAGCCGCGTAGCTTGGCGCGGCGGCAATTGATACAACAGCGAGCGATACAAGCTCGCCATCTCTTCATCCAGGCCACTCAGACCGGGATTGTCGCAGACTGCGATTTCGGCGGCGGTCGTCGCACGACTGCAATCGTAGCTGGCGGCCGACGCCGCCAGCGGCAACCAACCGACGCCAAGCAATAGCCAAAGCAAGTATCTGGTCATCAGCGTTTCTCCGAGTCGATGTCAATTCACTCATAAGCATTGTCCGCCGGTTACCAAACCGCAAGCGGCCATTGTCCGAACCGTATCCTTCCGCACAGGGTCGAAATACCGATTCCGCAAACGCAGAGAGCTCCCCGATGCCATGGCTACACCGTGAAATCCCGTTGCCCCACCCGGAACAGGCGCTACCGAGCCACTCCACACCGCTATCCGTATTAGGCGACACCGGTAACCGCTGCTCCGAAGGACTGACGATATGACGGTTGCAACACCCTCCATCACCACCCATCAGGAAAGCGACGGCACTACCGAACAGATATCCCGATGGCGCGGCCTGCTGATCGGCACGGCGATCGGCGACGCGCTGGGTCTGCCTGCCGAGGGGTTATCCCGCCGACGCGTCCAACGGCTGTACCAGGGGAACTGGCGACACCGGCTGGTGTTCGGGCGCGGCATGATCAGCGACGACACCGAACACACGGCCTTCGTCGCCCAAAGCCTCCTGCGTTATCCCGACTCGCCGGAACGTTTTGCCCGGCGCCTGGGCTGGTACCTACGCGGCTGGCTGTTGTCGCTACCCGCCGGCATCGGCTTTGCCACCCTGCGCGCGATCTTGAAGCTGTGGCTGGGTTTTCCACCCAACCATAGCGGGGTGTATTCCGCTGGCAACGGCCCGGCCATGCGCGTAGCGGCGATCGGCGCGTTCTTCGCTCACCATCCACAACGACGAGCCGCTTATGTCGCTGTCTCGACCCGCATCACCCACACCGACCCCAAGGCCCTGACCGGAGCAACCGCCATCGCCGAACTGGCGGCCTGGATCGTGCGCGACCGGCTGACTGGACGCCCATCGTTGGCTACGTTCATCGCTCTACTCCGCCGGTGCGGCCCCGACGATGCCGAATGGCAAACGCTCGTGGACGCCATCGAACAAGCTGCGCGCGAAAATCGAACCGTCGCGGAACTGGCGGAGAAGATGGGGCTGGCGCAGGGTGTGACCGGCTATATCTATCACACCGTCCCCATCGCCGTTTACGCCTGGTTCCAGCACGATGGCGACTACCGACCAACGCTGACAGCGGTGCTGAATTGCGGCGGCGATACCGACACGGTCGGCGCGATCGCCGGCGCGTTGGCGGGCGCGACAGTGGGTGAATCTGGCATTCCCGAGGAATGGAAAGCAGGCGTAACCGACTGGCCGTGCTCGCTGACTTGGCTGCGGGCGCTCGCCGACCGACTGGCGACCGTCACGCGCACCGGTCAGCCCAGCGCACCGTTGCGATACTTCTGGCCCGCTATTCCAGTGCGCAACCTGGTGTTTTTGCTGATCGTACTGGCGCACGGTTTCCGGCGCTTGTTGCCGCCCTATCGATGACCACAGCGATCGCTGTACTGGACTCGACGCCCGACTTTCAGCGCCCCTCCGGCAGGCGTGGGAACCATTGCCTATACTTTTAGTGATGATTATCACCCCGAGGAGGCGCCCCCATGGCTACATCGACCACGACATCCACCCCCGACGCCAAATCCACCGACTTCAACAAACTGGCCCAGAACCTTTCCAAGATCGTCGAACAGAGTCAGCGAGTGCTGCAGGAATACCTCAAACGCCAGGAACACGGTGACCCGCTGCCCTTCGTCGACCCTGTCCTTATCGGCAAATCGTTTCAGGATCTGTTCCAGCACTTGCTGAAAGATCCCGACCAGCTGATACAGGCCCAGACCGAATTCTGGAAGAGATCTCTCGATCTGTGGCAAGCCGCTTCCAAACGCATGCTTGGCCAGGAATCCCCGCCGGTCATCCAAGCATCTCCAGGCGACAAGCGCTTCAAGGATGCGCCCTGGACCGAGAATGTGGTGTTCGACTTCATCAAACAGTCCTACCTGCTGGCGGCCGACAGCCTGCAGGGTCTGGTGAACCAGGTCGAGGGGCTGGACGACAAGACTGCTCGCAAGGTGCAGTTCTATACTCGCCAATTCGTCGATGCCATGGCGCCGACCAACTTCGTGCTGACCAACCCGACCGTACTCCAGGCCACGCTGGATTCGGGCGGCGACAATCTGGTCAAGGGGCTGCAGAACATGCTGGCCGATCTGGAGCGCGGGCGCGGTCAACTGCAAATCAAGATGACCGATCTCAAGGCGTTCACCCCCGGCGAAAATATCGCAGTCACCCCAGGCAAGGTCGTCTTCCAGAACGACTTGCTGCAACTGATTCAGTACGCCCCCAGCACCCCGACCGTGCATCAGCGACCGTTCCTGTTCGTATCGCCTTGGATCAACAAGTTCTACATCATGGACATGCGGCCCAAGAACTCTATGGTCAAGTGGATGGTGGACCAGGGTTTCACCGTGTTCATGACCTCCTGGGTCAATCCCGACGAGCGGCTGGCCAACAAGCAGTTCGAGGATTACATGCTGTCCATCGTCGCGGCGCTGGACGCCATCGAACAGGCCACCGGCGAGCGCGAAGTCAACACCGCCGGCTATTGTCTGGGCGGCACCCTGCTGCTCAGCACCCTGGCCTATCTCGCTGCCCAAGGCGACCAGCGGGTACAGAGCGCCATCTGCTTTGCCTGCATGACCGATTTCAGCGCGCCGGGCGAATTGGAAGTGTTCATCGACGAAGAGCTGATCACCCTGCTGGAGAAGCAGATGGGCGAACGCGGCTATCTGGACGGCAGCCAGATGGCCGGCGTGTTCAGCATGTTGCGCGCCAACGATCTGATCTGGTACTTCGTGGTCAACAACTATCTGCTGGGCAACGACCCCTATCCTTTCGATCTGCTGTACTGGAACTCCGATTCCACCCGGATGCCGCGGGACATGCACAGCTTCTACGTGCGTAACATGTACCAGAAGAACCTGTTGCGCGAACCGGGCGGCATCACCCTGGCGGGCGTGCCGATCGATCTGGGCCAGATCAAAACCCCGGTGTGTTTCCTGTCGGCCTACGAGGATCACATCGCGCCGTGGACCTCGACCTACGCTGGAACGCAGCTAGTCGGTGGTCCGGTCAAGTTCGTGCTGAGCGGCTCCGGGCATATCGCCGGAGTCATCAACCCGGCCTCGTCCGACAAGTACGGCTTCTGGCTCAATCCCAATACCCCGCCGAATCCCGATGATTGGTTCAAGGATGCGGTCAAGCAGGAAGGCTCCTGGTGGCCGGACTGGCTGGAATGGCTGAAACCCCACGCCGGCCCGCCAATCCCGGCCCGCACCCCTGGCGATGGCAAGTTGAAACCGATCGAAGCGGCGCCGGGTTCCTACGTCAAGATGCGCTACGATCAGTAATCAAGCGCTGTCAGGGGCGCGCGGTGCTCACCCGCCGCACGCCCTGCCTTACTCCGGTTCCAGAACGATCACTCCCAGGTCGGTCGTGCTATTGGGCTCGATATCTTTCCGCCAGCTCTTGTAGCCGGCCTGCTCGATCCGCACCCGCACCTGGTTGGCCGGCGCGGTAATGGTCACGAAATTGAATGCGCCATCGACGCCGGTTTTTTGTTCGGACTCTTTCTGGAATGCGACTCCGCCCGAGGGATGGGCATCACTTTCCAACACCACCGCCAGCTGTTGCAGAGGATGGCCGTTGTCGTCGCGCACCACGCCTTTGACCTGGGTCACCGGGTCACAGGCGGTCAGCAGGATCATGCTCAGCGCCGCCAACTCGGCGAGCAGCGTCAATCTTATTCCTGCCATGTGGGCGATACCGACCGGCCCGGCCATTCAGGCGATACCCTTCCTGACGTAATCGCGGACATAGGGCCACAGATCGCCCGATGTCGGCTCGCCCGCCAGGAACCAATGCTCTACGATGGACGCCTGCTGCTCGACATTGTAGGACGACCACGGTTTGCCGGCCGTATAGCTGTACGCCCCGCCGCCGCGCAGGCATTGACTGATGCAGGAGTTGAACACGTAACTCAACGCCAGGCTGCTGTTCTTGCCCTGCCAAACATGCATGGTTTCATGAACCAGCAAATCGGTATTGCTGGTCGACATGTCCGAATAGGCGGTCCCGACATTCATGACATAGCCCACATTGATGAAGCTGGTCACATAACCGGCAATCGCACCCGCAAAGCCGGTGGCGGCCGTGCCCAGCAAGGTCGAGATCAAGGAGGTCGGAATGGTGAAAGGTCGATTACTCATGCCAGCGCCGTTGGTGACGATGATCCGAAAGCGATAGGGCAAGGTATCGCCGCATACCCGGGTTACGATCCGATATTCGGCATCGTTCATCAAGCGCGCAGCTGTCGGGATAGTCACACTCATCTCATTGACCCTCATTCGGTTGCTGCATCGGAACTCGACGGCCCCCAACCGGCAGCCATCCCCATGATCAACCCAAGCCACTACGATCCATGTTCGGCTGCGCTCCGTAGCGCAGCTGCACCGCCTTGGCCCCGACCAAATCGCGCAGGCGTTTGAGCAAAGCCTCGCTCGGCCTGATCCGCCAATTCGGACCGAAAACCAACTCCACTCGGGCGCGGTCGCCGCAATAATCCACCCCCACCGCACAGCGACCATCGCCCCGGTGCTCGCCCAGGATCTGCGCCAGTTGCCGCAAGGCTCCCGCTTCGCACTGACGCGCATCCAGTCGCAGCCGCAGCTGGCGGGCGTACTCGGCCCGCGCTTCGTCCAAATCCAATACCCGTTCGACCGTCAAACGGGTGGTTTGGTTGAACTCATCCCAACCCAATGTGACCTGCATCAGCAGGATAGCGTCCTCGACCAGCAAGGTCCGGTGGCGTTCGTATGCCTCCGGGAAGATGCGCACTTCCCGACGCCCACTGTCGTCGTCCAGGGTCACGAAGGCCATCCGCCCACCCCGGTTGGCGTTGCGCGTCCGCAGACTGACCACCAACCCGGCGATCAACAGCGTACGATCGCCATTGCGGCGCGTACCGCCGCCTTCGCCCACGCTCTGCAAGGATACGGCGTTGAGCGCGGCCAATTCCGCCGCCACCTGCCGGATGGGATGGCCGGTCAGATAAATGCCCAGCGTTTCCTTCTCGCCGCGCAAGCGCTCGTCTTCATCCCATTCCGGCTCCTCAACTATCAGTAAAGGCCGGCTTGGGGTTTTTGCAACGGCTGTCGCCAAGCCGAACATATCATTCTGGCCAGCGGCGTGATCGCGTGACCGTTGCTCGGCCAGTTGCAACGCCTCGGGCAATTGCGCCGCCAGCGTCGCCCGGTTGGGTCCGAGCGCATCGAATGCCCCGGAGCGGATCAACGCTTCCAGTACTCGACGGTTGAGCTTGCGCAAATCCACCCGCTGGCACAGATCGAACAGATCGCGATAGGCCCCGCCGCGCTGCCGTTCTTCGACCAACCCTTCGATGGCCGCCTCGCCGACGCCCTTGATCGCGCCCAACCCGTAGCGGATCTCGTCGTCGGCGCTGGCGGTGAAGTGGTATTCGGATGCATTGATGGCCGGCGGCAACAGCTTCAAGCGCATTCGCCGGCATTCCTCGACGAACACCACCACCTTGTCGGTCTTGTCCATGTCCGAGGACAGCACCGCCGCCATGAACGCCGCCGGGTAATGCGCCTTCAGCCAGGCGGTCTGGTAGGAAATCAGGGCGTAGGCGGCGCTGTGGCTCTTGTTGAAACCGTAGCCGGCGAATTTCTCCATCAGATCGAAGATGTGGGTTGCGGTGTCCTCTTCGACCTGGCGTTCGATCGAGCCCTGGAGAAAGATCGCGCGCTGCTTGGCCATCTCTTCGGGCTTTTTCTTGCCCATG